>Ga0075431_100004256_pt1 | contig 14015 bp, 13 predicted proteins | sample RhiMetdeltSRZDD5_FD_75297 | JGI IMG/M metagenome (GOLD analysis project Ga0075431, IMG submission 75297) | Populus rhizosphere microbial communities from Tennessee, USA - Rhizosphere MetaG P. deltoides SRZDD5 | ecosystem: Host-associated > Plants > Roots > Rhizosphere > Soil | place: USA... | reverse complement strand
TGTTCGTCATCGGCTATGGCAACAGGCGACTTGATCTTGGCAAGCTCCTCAGGCTTGTAGTCCGGCTGGGTTGCCCACATCTCGCTGATCTGTTTTACAAACGATTCATATTCGGTAGGCGTTTTGGAAAGCCGGGCATAATCCTAGCCGGCATTCTCAATGTATCTGTTGAAGACCGGGTCTTTAACTTCACGATCCCTTACAAATCGGGGTCGGCCGCAGTGGTGGTTCCGGATGATCCCTCCTGTATTGAACCAGGATCGGTTCGAGAGATTCTTTAGGCCAAAATTTCGGAGAGCGGATTTCTTTCAAGCAGGAAGCGTTCCAATAAAATCCGGCGCGCGATGGCGACCGTCCGGCCTTCACCGCCTGCGTGACGGCGTCGATGTCACCTGATTCAGGATAAATGTAAAGCGTCATCGGCTTGTCCTTCATCATTGGGATGATTTGCCCGGCGTCCGTGGGCGACCAACTCGTGCAGCCGTTGCTGCGGCCGGCAGAATAATCGACCAGTTTTCCAAAAGGAACGTAACCGTCGGGGTTCGCGTACGGGCTGTTTGGATTCTTCCGCAGACATACTCCCCTTAATAGTACGGCTGGATGCCCGCCGATGGCGCGCGGTCGGGCGTTTGCGGTGTCGCCTTCGCCGTCAAACTGCACGAACGAGCGCTTCAAAACTGCATATTTCCCCGATGAGTTGCGATAATAACCTTTGAAGGACGTGATCTCCTCTCCCGTTAAATAGGCTCCGCCAGTCGTCAGTTTGGAATCTATCGCATTGCTGAAGTTCTTCGCGCAGCGTATTCCGTTTGCGAAATTCGCGATGCCTTTCAAATTGCGACCGTTGCCGTGACCCGTTGGCACCGCGCGAAACGACTGATCGGTTTCGCATATGATATAGAACGGTCGGCCGACCCCGCCGGGCCGCGTAGCGTCCATGGCGAAGTAGCAGGGATTCTTAACCACGCCTTCGCTCACTTTTTGCAGATAAAGAGTCCGCGCCCTTTGCAAAACCACTTGTGCGATTTGACCTTCGCCTTCGCCCACATGGGCCCGCAGCCACGCTGGGACGTCCTTCGGTTGCCCCGCGTCAAAAGATCGGGGCAGACCCGACAAGACGCCAGCAATACCTAGGCTGACGACATCTAGGAGGAGCAATCTTAGCTGCACAGAATCAAGTCCCCTATCGAAGCACTTGCACGCCAGTTTCGCTCAGGCAAAAAAACCATGGAACACATGCTAGTTCAAGACCCGTGGCGCATGACGGATCGGCGGGGCCTCACCGAGCCCGGAATGTCCGTTAGGTCAAAAGCGGAAGGTGCATTGCCGCTTTCGGTTGAAGTGCGGCTTTAATACGCGACAGCGGCGTTTCAATTAGTCAGTTCAGTATAGTCAGCATCGCGATCCCTGTTCGAGCTGCACCTTTCCCTGATTCCGAAATTGGAATTCCCTGTTCAGGTTTTTAGGGAATTTCAATGTAAGTGGCTGGAATCACCACGCGTTTGCCCATGCGAGCGTCGAAAAATCGAATCGGCGGCACGACTTTGCGCTCCATCGGACATATCGCGCGGCTGCAGCGAGTGTTGGACAACGACGCCGGGGCGCTATCGTGCTCATTACCGCGGTGATGACGGCTCTTGCCTTTCACCTCCTAAGCGGTCTTTCAGCGAAAGCGACTGCGATCCTCAAGGCAAACGGAGCCGGCGCGCTTATCGAGATGTCTGCCGAAACCATGATACCTGAGGCGTTCCACAATGAACCCCGCTATTCTGGCATTCTCACGGCTGGCGGCTTCGCAATCCTCATTCTGTTTGGCGAACTCGCCGGATGAGGCCATTACTGCCCGCGACCCCTAGTCGGAGATTGGTCGTATGAACCCCACGAACAGATCCTCATGACTCGCTCCGCTGCTGAAATGACCGAGTCATGCCGACATCGTCCTTCCACCCTGCCGTTGGCGCCATCAAAACCACCACTGGATGCGTCCAAACGGCATGTGCTGCCCTCAACGGAATTGGAGCAACGGCGAAATGTCGCAATATATTACGCCTACAGCTTTCTCGTGGGATTCTACATCGCCACAGGCACCACGGTGTTGTTTGAGAGAAGGCTCGGCCTCTCCTTCGCTCAGATTTTCACGTTGGACGCCATCTACATGCTGATGTTCATTCTGTTCGAAATCCCGAGCGGTGCACTCGCCGATGTTATTGGACGCAAGAAGACCTTGCTTGCCGGTCTTGGCGTGCTGGTTGTCGCAGCCTTTGTCACTGGTAGTGCGCAGAATTTCACGCACCTGCTCTTAAGCTTTCTCGTTTGGGCCATCGGTTTTTCCCTCGTTTCCGGCTCCTCGGAAGCGCTCATCTACGACACTCTCAAGAGTGAAAAGCGCTTCCACCAGGTCTCCGGTCGTGCACTGTCGTTCTCGGTTGCTGGCCTGGCACTAGCCGGCGTTGTGGGGCCACTTCTCTTCTCGAAAGATTTCCGGCTGCCCTATTTTGCATCGGCACTTCCGTTCGTCGCTGCCTTCCTCGCCATGCTGGCCTATCGAGAGGCAGCTGGCGAAAGTGAAGGCAGCCCCTTCTCCTTGAGAAAGCACGTCCTCCAGATACGCGAGGGAATCAAGACTGCAATTGGCAACCACCACATCCTATGGAGCACTGGAGCTTTGGCTCTGGTGTTCGCTGTGAGCTACACCTTCACAAGTCTGTATCAGCCATATCTCACTCAGGTCGGTTTCACGGTCTCGCAGTTCGCCTATATCCTGCCTCTTATGTTCATCGCTGAAGCGCTTGGCGGCGCCTGGTCCGAGCAGATTTCCTCACGCCTGGGAGAGCGCATCACCTTCTGGACGAATATCTTGTTCCTCGGTGCAAGCCTTCTCGTCATGGGACTTCTGGCCAGCAAGTTTGTCGTGCCGCTGCTAACGGTCTATGGCTTTCTGCAAGGCGTCCTGCGGCCGCTCATAAGCACTTACGCCAATCGCCATATCGAGGCTTCTCACCGGGCAACGATCATCTCCGTGCAAGCAATGATGAGCACGGTCGTCGCCGCCACTCTACTCTTCATGTTTGGCTTTCTCACCGACCGCATTGGTGTCATTGCACTAACGGGAGTCATTGGCGCTCTTGTGCTCGCAGCAGGCATCCCGCTCATGTTGCTGAGGCCGAGAGCAAGCACGTGATGCTCGCGCGATCAAGCTAGTCGCGCCATGATGGCCAGGAGAGAACACTAGCTAGCCCTTCAGGTGCATGGCCCAATGACAGAAACCCCTTTGCCGCGAATGCAGACAATCACGCGCAGCCGACGCAGCTGCTAAACAAGACCATACTTCTGTCCGCGCCGACCTGCCCAGGAACTGAACAGGCGATCGGCGATGATGCCGATAAAGGCGATGCCAAGTCCCGCTAAAAGACCACGACCGGTATCCGCGCCGGGAAGTGCCTTGTAAATTTCTTGCCCTAAATCGCGCGAGCCGATAAGGGCGGTAATGGCGACCATGGCCAAAGCCATCATTATGGTCTGGTTGATGCCGAGCATAATTTCAGGAAGGGCAATGGGCAGTTCGACCTTCCACAACCGTTGTAACGGGGTTGAGCCAGACGCGGTCGCAGCTTCGATAATTACTTGTGGAATTCGCTTGATGCCCAAGTAAGTGAATCGAATAGCGGGAACGCTGGCGTAGCCGAGAATTGCTGCGATGTTGGAAAGATCGCCGACTTTCAAGAGCATGATGACTGGAATGAGATAAATGAAGCTCGGAAATGTCTGTAGCATATCGCATATTGTCATCACGACGCGTGCCACGCGTTCGTTTCGTGATGACCATATGCCAACCGGAAAGCCGATCAGGACCGACAGGATTGTGGCTCCGGTGACCAAATAGATGGTCAGCATCAAAGGCACCCAGAAGCCGGTGATCAACATCGTTCCGAGAAGAATGAGCGGTAATAGCGCCAGCCGCAGTCCGCCCAAATACCACCCAAGTGCCGCGACAAGACCAATGAACATGCTCCATGGCATCCACAGATAAAAATCCCGCAATGGCAACAATAGAGAAACGGTGATCCAGTCGCGCACAGGTTTTATATATTCGTAGAAGTTCTTCGAAATCCAACGCACCGCAGCATCGATAACCGGGCCGTAGCTTATGGTGAGCTCTTTCGGCAGAACGGAAAGAACTGGCAAAGCGCGCGCCGCCACTATCGAGACAGTAAGGATCGCGACAAACAGCAACAAATGACGATGCCGCCATGCCCAACTCGTATCGGGCTTAAAGCGCGTTATAGGGCGGTGCGCATAAGCCTGCGTCATGCGATCGAGAACGATGGCGATCAGCGTGATGGCAATCCCTTGCTCGGTTGCCTTGCCGATATATAGCTGCTGCAGCGAGAACAGCAGCTTCTGACCCAGGCCTGAGGCGCCGACGAGGGAAGCGATGACTACCATCGCCAGGGTCTGCATTACAACCTGGTTGAGGCCCAACAACAGGGTCGGTTTGGCGGCAGGCAGCTGCACCTTCCACAGGAGCTGGCGCGCCGTGCAACCGGCCATGAGCCCAGCCTCGACGGTCTCCGGAGCCACAGTGCGAACTCCAAGGATTACGCAACGCGCCATGGGCGGCATAGCAAATATGAAGGTGGCGAGCAGCGCCGGAACCTTGCCGAAGCCAAACAAAATGATCACCGGCACGAGATAGGCCATATGGGGAGTCGCTTGCATCACATCGAATGCAGAAGTGAGCATGCTCTCCACCCGTTGCGACCGGATCGCCCAGATGCCCAGCAGAAGGCCGATCACCGCTGCCAACGGGACGGCAACGATGATGATCGCCAGCGTCTGCATGGCGTCGGGCCAAAGTCGAAACAGGGCCAGATAGAGTGTGGATAACCCGGAGAAGAGCGCCAGCCGTAGTCCACCGATCCAATGCGCGAGAATGGCAACACCAGCAACGATGCCGATCCACGGCAGGGGCGGCCAGTCATAGGCCAGCACGCCACGGAAGAGCAGCCCTTCCGTCAGGCTCAAGGGCAGGGACAACAGCCAGGCAATGGCTCGGGTGAGGCCTCTGACGGTGAACAGACCGAGACTTGCATCCTTGCCGAGCCAAGAAAAAAAATCAGTGATCCAAAGCCGGGCAGGGATCACCCAGGCACTCGGCCAATCTGCGGTCCAGGGCGCATAGCGGGCCGCAATCAAACTAAGCGCAACGGTGAGCAGAGATAGGCCGAGGACGCAATGCAACCGGTTGAGCGCGGGCTCTTGGGATTGTCGGCTTGCCGGGAGGGCGAGGCTCATGGGACAGCTTGCGGAAAGAGCGCCTTAATCATGTGGTCGCGGGCAATGCTGCCAATCGTCCGGCCATTTTCATCGACGACGGCCAGAGGCGTGTCTGCCGCAAGCACTTGAGCAGCGATATCTCCGATACGGGCATTGGCCGAGACTGCGGTCCCCGCAATTCCATTGGAGTTCGACATAATGGAGCGGACTGTAATGACGCGTTCGCGCGGTGCATGTTTGGTGAATTCGCTTACATAATCGTCCGCCGGATTGAGCACCATGTCTTCGGGCGTGGTCAGCTGCACTAGGCGGCCGTCCTTCATAATGCCGATACGGTCACCAAGCCTGATCGCCTCCTCAAAATCATGGGTAATAAAGACGATCGTCTTCTTTAAGAGCTTCTGCAGCCGCAAGAACTCATCCTGCATTTCCCGCCGGATGAGTGGGTCGAGAGCCGAGAAAGGCTCATCGAGGAACCAGATTTCCGGCTCGACCGCGAGCGACCTGGCAATACCGACGCGTTGCTGCTGACCCCCTGACAATTCGCGCGGGAAATAGTCTTCGCGGCCCTCCAGCCCGACGAGCTTGAGGATCTCGCGGGCACGCGTTTCACGTTCATCGCGTGCGGTGCCTCTCACTTCAAGTGGGAAGGCGATGTTGGACAGAACATTTCGGTGCGGCAGGAGCCCGAAGTGCTGAAACACCATGCCCATCTTGTGCCGGCGCAGCTCGATCAGCTGGCGGTTCGACACCTGCATCAGGTCCTGACCGTCGAATAAAATGTGCCCGGCAGTGGGATCGTTGAGCCGGGTCAGCGCGCGGATCAGAGTCGATTTTCCCGAGCCCGACAGGCCCATGATGATCAGGATTTCACCGAGGCGAACCGCAAAGGACACAGCGCGCACCGCGCCGATGTAGCCTTCAGCAGCAAGCGCTTCCTGTGAGGGATTGCCGCCGTGCCGCCTGAAAAATCCTTGCGGATCAGGGCCAAAGATCTTCCACAGATTCACACAGGAAATTTTCGAGTCGATCATCAGCGGCCGTGCAACTCCACCGCGCCAAGCATGCGCAATAACAAGGCCGGGCGCAACCAGCCGCGCCCGGCCCGAGGTCTTGGCTTGGTGGGCTATTCAAGCCAGGGCTTCCACACCGCTTCGTTTTCCTCGATCCACTTCTTTGCGGCTTCTTCCGGAGTCATGCCCGATACATCGACCATGGCGGCTGCTTCTGCAATCTGAGGGTTGGTGAAATTCACCTTCTTTATCACTGCCGCTGCGCCCGGCCACTTCTTTTCAAGATTTGGTGAGCCCGCTTTTTTGAGATAGCCCTTTTTCGGGGCGCCGCAGTCAAATACCGCGTCCGGATTCATCCCCCATTTCGGATCATCGTGGCAGGCCTTGTCATAATCCGGAAATTCGACGAATTCGCCTTCGAATTTCGCCTCGATGAAGTTCGGCGTCCAGTTGAACAGGACAATCGGCTCCTTGCGATCATAGGCCGACTGCAATTCGGCCCACAAGGTTGCGGCCTGGCCAACCGGCACCTCCTGGAAGTTCATCTTCAGCGCCTGAATGCGCTCCGAATAATGCTTGCCCCAATCGGCAGGTGGACCAACAAAACGACCCTTGTCGCCTGTCTCGGCGGTCGCAAATTTGGCCGCGCAGGCATCGAGCGCCTTCCAATCGGGAAGGCCTGGGCAGACATCCCTCACATACTTCGGATACCACCATTCTTCGCGGGTAATCGCGTCATGAGTACCATAGTCAACCGCTCCTTCAGCTACGGCCTTTTCAAAGCTATCCCGCTGCGAGCCCTCCCATACTTCGATCTGGAAATCCATATCGCCGGAAGCAATTGCTGGATATTGGAGCTGAGTATCCGACGATACATATTCGACATTGTAGCCCTTCTTTTTCAGCAACTCTCCAACCACCGTTGAGAGAACCAGCTGACTGGTCCAGTTGTTCTGCACGATTTTGATTGGGTCAGTCGATTCTGGGGTCTGCGCCGTTGCTGATCCCCAAAGCAGCAAAGCAGGGATCACGACCCCCGCAGCAATCATTTTGCGCATTGTCATAGTTTCCTCCCACAAACGAGCACGACAGGGCATCTGTAGCCTGGTACTCTGGGCAGCTTCGGCTGCTGCTGGCAACTTTAGAGAGCACTTGTTTGAGATTCAAGTTGCGAATCCAAATCAGAAGGCGCGCACGTGGCTGAAGCCGTGCTGGGAGTGCACGGTGCTGCTAGCCTTGCAACTTCATCTACTGCGTTTTCGCGGCGCTCCAGATCTCTTTGACACGCTGGTCGCGACCGCAGTTCCAGCGGTAAAGTTTGTAGCGCACCGGGTTCTTGTCGGCATAGGCCTGGTGATACTCCTCAGCCGGCCAGAACGTCTTAACGTCGGCGATCTCGACAGCGACCGGCTGCTTGATGAGCTCCGCCACCTCGGCCTTCTTCGCTTCGGCGACCTTTCGCTCCTCTTCGTTCGCCACGAAAATCACCGGGCGATAGGCGGGCCCGCGGTCGCAGAACTGGCCTTCTCGGTCGGTCGGATCGATGTGGCGGAAATAGTAGTCGAGCAGCGTTGCGTAGCTGAGCTTGGACGGGTCATAAGTGATTTGCGCGACCTCCACATGCGGCACTGGGTTCTCGGCGTCGACATCGTGGTAGTTCTCGTAGGTTGGATTGGGTCGGCTGCCGCCTGAATAGCCTGAAACGGCCTTGGTCACGCCGGGGAGTTGACGGAAATCGTGCTCCACGCACCAGAAGCAGCCGCCCGCGAGCACTGCCGTGGCTTTGGCCGCCTCGGCGCGCGCGTCGGTGGCGGCGACCAAAACGGCCGCGAGGCAGAGGGCCAAGGCCAGAAAGATGCGCTTCACGTCACGATGCTCCCGCGCTGGCATGGAACTGCAGGGCGGCGCCATTCATGCAATAGCGCAGGCCCGTGGGTGGCGGTCCATCCTCGAAGACATGTCCCAGATGCCCACCGCAGCGGCGGCAATGTACCTCGGTGCGCGTCGTGAACAGCGCGTCGTCCACCTTTTTGCCGACCGCGTTGGGCAAGACATCGAAGAAGCTTGGCCAGCCGGTGCCGCTGTCGAACTTGGTCGCGGCATCATAGAGCGGCAGGTCGCAGGCAGCGCAGGCGAAGACGCCCTTGCGGTGCTCGTCGAGTAGCGCACTGGTCCACGGTCGCTCGGTCGCCTCCTCGCGCATCACGGCATACTGTTCGGGTGTCAGAGCCGCCTTCCATTCCGCCTCGGTCTTCGAGATTTCGAAGATCTTGGCAACGCCTCGCCGGACCCGGGGCAGGAGCGCGAGCAGGGACACGGCGGAAAGGACGAGGAGATGGCGGCGGTGCATGTCAGACCTCCCAAAGACTTCGCGTAGGCGTAGCAGCCCGCCCTTCTTCGCGCACGACACGATCACATGGGCGTGCTTCACAATCTCGGGAGCGGCGTGGTGAATCCAACCTACGATGTATTGCAGCCGCAAAGCCGCTCACGCGTCCGGCAGGGTGAAGACCGCGCAGGGTGCCGGAATACCGCGCAGCACGTGTTCGCCCAGCGAAACGAGCGGCGTGGTGATCTCGGCGGCGACCGCGCCCGAGATCAACATCGATCGGCCGAGCGGCCGGCACAGCCCCTCTAGTCGGCTGACCAAGTTGACCGCGGGACCAATGGCGGTGAAGTCCAGGCGGTCGACCGCGCCGATATTGCCCCACAATATCTCGCCGAGATGCAGTGCCGCGCCGAAGGGCAGCGGTGGCAATCCCTGTGCTCGCCGCACCGCATCGAGATGAGCCATTCCGGCGCGAGCCGCGACGACAGCGCACAGCGCCGACGTGCAGGCCTCAGCCGGCGCGCCAGTGACTGGGAAAATTGCTAGCACGCCGTCGCCGATGAACTTCAGCACCTCGCCCCCGAAAGCGCGAACCGCTCCGGCGACACGATCGAACCAGTCATCGAGCGCAGCGATCATCGCCGTGGGCTTCGTCGCCTCAGACAGTGCGGTGAAGTCGCGTAGGTCGGCATAGAGCAGCACCGCGCGGATGGTCTCCCCGGTGCCGCGGCGCAGCGCACCGGCCTGCACCCGGGCGGCACTGCGTCGGCCGAGATAGGCCTTGAGCAGCGCTGCCAGCGCTGACCGCGCTGCCAGAACGGCTAGCGGCGCCGCGACGAAGCGCGTGACCTGGCGCAGTCGGACGGCTTCGGTGGGCTCGAACGGTCGGGTCCCGGCCCAGCCCACCACCGGACCGTTAGGCGCCGGGCCGATCCAGTCCTCCTGCAACGGGCCGAGTCCGGCCAGCCAGTCTCGCCCGGCTTGGCTGGGCGGACCGCCAGCGAAACCCAGTGCCTCGATCACTGCTCCGCTCTCCGCCCGCCACAGCCAAGTGCGGTTGGCGATGGTCGGATGCGGCACTGCAAGCGTCAGGGCGCCGCCGGCCAGTGGCAGGCCGTCGGCCAGAAGCCGGCGACCGAGTTCTGTCAGGAATTGGTCAGGGCCGGGCGAGGCGCTGGCTTCGTCCACCAGCCAAGCGAGAGGAGCGGGCAAATCCATGTTGCGATCATGCCGCCATGGCCCGGGCCTGTCATCCGCGTTGCGGCAATGGCACAGCCGGCCTCGCCGGTTTATGCTGGAAGGCATGCACCCTAGAACACTTACCTCTCCAGTCGGGGACAGGTGCTACCGCAACCATTGGGGAGACCAATGCAAGAGTCCCTTGCCGTCCGCCGCGAAACGCATATCCCCGCACCGCCAGCCGCGGTGTTCGCTCTTTTGACAGATCCGGAGAATATACTGCGCTGGATGGGAACGGAGGCGCAGGTCGAGCCGCAGCCCGGCGGAATTTACCTCGTCAATGTCACCGGGGCTGGCTTCGCCCGCGGCTCCTTCCGCGAGGTCGTACCGGTGCACCGCTTGGCCTACAGCTTCGGCTGGGATGGCAGCGACGTCGTGCCGCCTGGGTCGAGCCTGGTCGAGCTCGATCTTATCGAGCAGCAACACGGAACGCTACTGCGCCTAACCCATACCGGTCTACCCAATGCCGAGCAATGCGCCAGCCACGCGGAGAGCTGGGCTCATTACCTCGGCCGGCTGGCAGAGGTCGCAGCCGGGCGCGACCCGGGCCCGGACCCCTGGCATGGCCGCACTGGCAGGGAATGATGGTTTTCCGTGTTCGCCACAAAGGAGCGCCCGTGAAGGAGTAACACATGTCCAGGCCAAAGAAAGCACGCGCCGTCGGTATCAACCACATTGCTTTGGAAGTCGGCGATATTGAAGAGGCACTCGCATTCTACAGTCGCTTGTTCGACTTCGGTCTTCGCAGCAAGAATGCGACCATGGCATTCATTGATCTGGGTGACCAGTTTCTCGCACTCCAGAGGGGTCGCACGCAGGCGACTGACGAAGGTCGTCATTTCGGACTCGTCGTCGATGACAAGGACTCGGTGCGACAGGCCCTGGCCGATGCCGGCATCGAGCCATTGCCCGGTCCGTTTCTCGATTTCCGCGACCCTTGGGGCAACCGCATCGAGATCATTGGCTACGAGAACATTCAGTTCACTAAGGCAGAAAACGTATTGCGCGGTATGGGCCTAACTCAATTGACTAAGAATAAAAAGGCGATCAAGGAACTGAGCGACAAGGGCATGTCGCCGGAATGAGCAACATTGTCGCTACGAGCGTCAACGAGAATTTTAAGGGAGCCGCGGCATCTATCGAGCACATCGGCCGACCGGTTTGATGCACAAGTGCGTGGCGCCCAAGAAGCATACGGAAGGATTACTGCCCCCAAGAGCCAACCCATAAGAACACTCTAGACAGGCCTACCTCCTGCCGTCTGTGCCAAATTGGCTCTTTGGCTTGTCTCGTTAACGCGAGGGGCCGATATCCCTTCTCACGATATCGATGCCAGACTGCACTTTTACCAACGTCTCTAAGCGTTCAGCGAGTCTCTCTTGATCATAATCTGTAGCTAAAGCTTTGATGCATAGATCCCGCTCGTCCATCAAATTCTTTAGCGCCTGCCTCATTAGGTCGGTTTTGTTTTCGGCCACTTAGTCTCTCCAACTATTTTGTCCGCTCAGGCGTATTCTTGGCCTGTCACCATATTCATGCTTTAGCACAGAGTGATTAACAACCTGAGCTCACTTTTTCTTTGCTGCTAATTGATCCGTGATGGACTTCGAAAACGACGACTCCGTAGCGGTCGGTTTCGCTTTGAGCTGCTTCGGCTTCTTATGCTCTCGATTGCTTCTTTGTTGACCCTTGGCCATTGATCTTCTCCAGATTGGTGATGCAAAAACCTTTCGTAGAATAGCGGATCATAGCCACAAACACGACCAATATGCGGATAACCACGTTTATAGCCTGCTCGTCTCAGTAATTCCTCACCGGAGCAGGCGATAGATGCCGGAAGGAGCGGACCCGGACAGTTCGTAAAATAGGCTCTTGCCGTGTTTAGTATTATGTGTATTACTAAACAAAAATACTAAACAAGAATTCGATCTGCAAGCTGATGCGCTGTTCGGCAGTATTCCGGCAGCGATCCACATGGGAGGAATATCATGACCAAGCTGTCAAAGGCCGCGGTGGCGTTGAGCGTTGCTGGAATCTGCTCGGCCACGAGTTTGGCGGAGGTGCAAGCTGCGGAGCTTACCCTTTGCTGGGCCGCATGGGACCCGGCAAACGCCCTTGTCGAATTGTCGAAGGACTTCGAGTCTCAATCCGGCACCACAATGAAATTTGAGTTCGTGCCTTGGCCGAACTTCGCAGACCGTTTTCTGAATGAATTGAATTCGGGCGGCAAGCTCTGCGACCTACTTATTGGCGATTCGCAGTGGATCGGTGGCTCGGCTGAGAATGGCTATTATGTCAAGCTGAACGACTTCTTTGACAAGGAAGGCATCAAGATGTCGGATTTTGCTCCGGCAACGGTCTATGCCTATTCGACATGGCCCAAGGGAACACCGAACTATTGGGCATTGCCCGCCATGGGAGACGCCAATGGCTGGGTTTACAGAAAAGACTGGTTCGCGAGGCCAGAGATCCAGAAGGAATTCAAGGAGAAATACGGCCGCGACCTCGCCCCGCCGCAGACTTGGGATGAGCTGAAGGAAATTGCGGAGTTCTTTCAGGGCCGCGATATCGATGGCAAGAAAGTCTATGGCGCGGCGATCTTTACCGAACGGGCATCCGAAGGAATCACGATGGGGGCATCCTCGGCCCTTTACTCTTACGGTTTCAAGTATGAGCTAGAGCCGGGTTCCTACAAGATGGACGGAGCGGTAAACTCTGAAGATGCCGTGAAGGGACTCGAGCGGTACAAAGAGATCTACAAGTGCTGCACCCCGCCCGGTTACACCGACAGCTATATGGGCGAGAACCTCGATGCCTTCAAATCGGGGCAGGTGGCCATGATGATGAACTGGTTTGCCTTTTGGCCCGGCATGTACAAGGACGAGAACGTCGGCGGAGAGAAGATCGGATTTTTCGTCAACCCGAAGCAGAAGGTCGAGGCATCAACTCTCGGCGGGCAAGGCATATCCGTCGTGGCGAACACCGACAACATGGAAGGAGCGCTTGCCTATATCAAATGGTTCGCTCAGCCTGAGGTGCAGAAGAAGTGGTGGGCCCTTGGCGGCTACAGCTGCCACAATGCCGTTCTCAACGATCCGGGCTTCACGAAGTCGCAGCCTTTCGCGGGCGATTTCCTCAAAGCCATGGGCGGCGTGCAGGACTTCTGGCAAGAGCCTGCCTATGCATCACTCCTCCAGGCAATGCAAAAGCGTTTGCATGATTATGTTGTGGCCGACCAGGGCACGGCGAAAGAAGCCTTGGACAAGCTGATCGAAGATTGGACCGCCGTCTTCAAGGAAGAAGGCAAGATCCAGTAAGGTACGGTAACTCCCGAGCCGGTTGTCTTCGCCATTCGGCGAAGGCAGCCGGCATCCCAAGTTGGCACCCATGTCGGAAATCGCGCACATCGCCAATGGGCTGGCAGCGACCACCCCGCCAGGGATCGCGAGACGGGTTCGTGGGTTATCCGATCGTTCAATCGCTTGGCTTTTCATTACGCCGACAATCATTTTGCTTCTGGCGATCAATATTTTTCCGCTGATCTGGGCGATCCAGCTGTCTTTCACCAATTTCCGTGCAAATCGACCCAATGCGACCATAAAAAACGTCGGTTTTGACAATTACAGCTCGATTCTCGGTAACTCCGACATTTGGATCGCGATGCAGGCGACGGCGCATTTCGTTTTCTGGACCATTCTGCTCCAGACAATCATCGGCTTTGGGCTTGCCTATCTGATCGACCGTAAGTTCAGGGGCCACGCCTTCTGGACAACGGTTATTCTAATCCCGATGATGCTGTCGCCCGCCGTTGTCGGCAACTTCTGGCGCTTTCTTTACCAGCCGCAGATCGGCTTGTTTAATTATCTCGTCTCTTTCTTCACGGGTATTCCGCCCTCCTCCTTCGAGATGACTGGCTCCGTTGCCCTTGCACCCTGGTCCATCATCATCGTCGATACCTGGATGTGGACCCCATATGTCATGCTGATTTGCCTGGCGGGCCTGCGCTCTATACCAGCCTATATCTATGAAGCTGCAGAGGTCGACCGCGCTTCTAGAACTCGTCAGTTCTGGTCGATTACACTGCCCATGGCTATGCCCTTCATAATGTTGGCGGTGCTCTTTCGGGGTATTGAAAACTTCAAAATGTTCGACATGGT
>Ga0075431_100004253_pt1 | contig 14025 bp, 10 predicted proteins | sample RhiMetdeltSRZDD5_FD_75297 | JGI IMG/M metagenome (GOLD analysis project Ga0075431, IMG submission 75297) | Populus rhizosphere microbial communities from Tennessee, USA - Rhizosphere MetaG P. deltoides SRZDD5 | ecosystem: Host-associated > Plants > Roots > Rhizosphere > Soil | place: USA... | reverse complement strand
CGCCCGATCGCCTCGCTGCGGCGCGCGCCATCGCCGCCGCGCTCTCCAGCCGCGCCGGGGCCAGCGTGGTATGGCTCAGCGACGGCATCGACCACGACGACGAGGCGCGCAGCTTCGCCGACCGGCTCAAGGCCCTGGGGCCGGCCGGGGTGGCCGTCGTCGAGACGCCGCCCGGGCAGGAGGCGCTGGGCGTCAGCGCCACCGTCGTCAGCGGCGGCCGCCTCGAGGCGCAGGTGCTGCGCGCCGAGGGCGGCCCCGCGCGCAGCGGGGTGCTCCACGCCCTGTCGGGCCGCGGTCAGCGGCTCGGATCGGCGGCCTTCACGCTGGCCGCCGGCGACACGCGCGCGGTGGTCGCCTTCGAGCTGCCGCTGGAGCTCAGGAACCAGGTGACGCGCATCGAGATCGGCGGCGAGCGCTCGGCGGGCGCGGTGCATCTGCTCGATGCGCGCTCGCAGTGGCACCGCGTCGGCCTCTACGCCTCGGAATCGCGCGAGCAGGCCCAGCCGCTGCTGGCGCCGCTCTACTACGTGGAGCGGGCGCTGGCGCCGTTCACCGAGATCGCCAGGAGCGAGCCGGCGGCGCTGCCCGACGCGGTCGACGCCCTCATGAAGCGCAAGGTGTCGGTGATCATGCTGGCCGACGTCGGCACGCTGCCGCCGGAGGTTCACGATCGCCTCGCCGACTGGGTGAAGCGGGGCGGCGTGCTCGTGCGCTTCGCCGGCCCCCGGCTCGAGAAGGGCGGGGACGACCTGCTGCCCGTGGCCCTGCGGATCGGCGGGCGCACACTGGGCGGCGCCTTGTCGTGGTCGACGCCGCAGGTGCTGGCCCCGTTCGGCGACGACGGCCTGTTCGCGGGCCTCGCCGTGCCGCCCGAGGTGCTGGTGAACCGCCAGGTGCTGGCCGACCCCGCGGGGCTCGGGCCCGACGTGAAGGTCTGGGCGAGGCTCAAGGACGGCACCCCGCTCGTCACCGCGGCGAAGCGCGGCGACGGCCAGGTCGTGTTCTTCCACGTCACCGCCAACTCCGACTGGTCGAACCTGCCGCTGTCCGGCCTGTTCGTGGAGATGCTCCGGCGTATCACCACCCTCGGTGCGCTCAGCGGCAGCGCCGGCGACAGCCTCGCCGGCGACAAGGGCGAGGCGGGCAGCACCGCGGAGGTGCTCTCACCGCTGCAGGTGCTCGACGGCTTCGGCCTGCTCAAGAACCCCCCGCCGACCACGCAGGGTATCGCCGCCTCCAAGATCGCCGACGCCAAGCCCAGTGCAGAGAACCCTCCCGGCTACTACGGCCCCGCCGGGGCACCGCGCGCGCTCAACCTGCTGACCGTGAAGAGCCTCCTGAAGCCGCTCCCCGGCCTGCCGTCCGGCGTCGAGCGGCGCGTCTACGAGGGCAACACCGCCGAGCCCCTCAAGCCGCAGCTCCTCACCGCCGCCATGGCGCTCCTGTTCCTCGACATCCTCGTCATCCTGACGCTCCAGGGCGGCTTCGCCTTCCTGCGCCGGGCAGGCCAGGCCGCGGCGGTGCTGGCAGGCGTCGCCATCGGTGTCGGCGCGCTCGTCGCCTCCACCGCGCCCGCCGGCGCCCAGACGAAGACACCGCCGCCCAGCGCCCGCAACGACGTGCTCGCCGTCAAGGCCACCTCCAAGGTCCACCTCGCCTACGTGATCACGGGCGACGCGCAGGCCGACGAAACCAGCCGTCAAGGCCTCGCCGGCCTCGGCAGGTTCCTCAGGGAGAAGACCGCGGTGGAGCCGGGCGATCCGGTCGCCGTCAACATCGAGACCGACGAGATCGCCTTCTTCCCGGTGCTCTACTGGCCGGTGCTGCCCAACGCCAAGCCGCTGTCCCCGGCGATGCTCGCCAAGATCGATGCCTACATGAAGCAGGGCGGTATGATCGTCTTCGACACCAGGGACCACGGCCAGGGCATGCCCACCGGCTATAACCTGCGCGGCGACGGCACCACGCCCCTGCAGCGCCTGCTGAGCGGTCTCGACGTGCCGCGGCTCGAGCCGGTGCCCGAGCATCACGTTCTCACCAAGTCGTTCTATCTCCTGCGCTCCTTCCCCGGCCGCTACGAGGGCGGCCATCTCTGGGTGGAGGCGGAGGTCCCGCGGGATGCCGACCAGGGCAGGCAGGCGCGGCGCGTCGACGGCGTGAGCTCGATCCTCATCACCTCCAACGACTTCGCCGCGGCCTGGGCCGTCGACGATGCCGGCCGCTACGTCTATCCCGTGGTGCCAGGCGGCGAGGCCCAGCGCACCATGGCGTTGCGCGTCGGGGTCAACCTCATCATTTACGTGCTGACCGGCAACTACAAGGCCGACTTGGTGCACGTGCCACATCTGCTGGAGCGGCTGGGACAGTGATGCGGACTCTACCCGTCATCCCGGAAGCCGAGCCGCAGGCGAGGCTATCCGGCACCTCGTCGAACGAGTCGAGCTTTGAGGCGGGAGGTCCCGGATCGGAGCGGTGCTCGCCTACGGCTCGCATCGCTCCGTCCGGGATGACGGGTGCGCTCAGGATGACGGGATCCGGTTGGAGACCTCTATGAGCAACTGGTCGCTGGACTTCTCGCTGATGGTGCCGCCGCCCGTATTCTGGGCCGGGGTGGCGGTGGCCGTGCTGCTCGTCGTCGTGCTCCTCGTGCGTCGCACGCGCGGCGCCTTGTTGCGCGCTCTGTCGCTGGCCGCGCTGCTGCTTGCGCTCGCCAACCCCACGCTGCGCCAGGAGGAGCGCGAGAGCCTCGCCAACATCGCCATTGTCGTCATCGACGAAAGCCTCAGCCAGTCGATCGCGGGGCGGCCCGAGCAGACAGCCGCCATCAAGCGCGAGCTCGAGACCAGGCTCGGCGCCATCCCGAACCTGCAGGTGCGCTGGATCACGTCCTCCCGGCCTACGGGCGAGAATGCCGCGGGCACCACCCTGTTCGCCGACCTCAACAGCGCGCTCGCCAACACCCCGCCGGACCGCCTCGCCGGTGTCATCATGGTCACCGACGGTCAGGTGCACGACGTGCCGAAGTCCGCCCAGCTGCTCGGCTTCGATGCCCCCGTGCACGCGCTTCTGACCGGCACCCAAGGCGAGTTCGACCGCCGCATCCAGGTCATCAAGGCACCGCGCTACGGCATCGTCGGCTCCACGCGCGAGATCGAGCTCAAGGTGGTCGAGACCGGCCGCAAAGGCCGCGCCGGCGAGCGCGTGCAGCTCAAGATCCGGCGCGAGGGCCAGCCCGACGCCAGCCGGACGGCGACGCTCGGCCGCACGCTCACCGTGCCCATGAGCTTCCCCCACGCCGGGCAGAACATCATCGAGGTCGAGCTGGAGACGGCGCCGGGCGAGCTCACCTCCGCCAACAACCGCATCGTGGTCGTGGCCGAAGGCGTGCGCGAGAACCTGCGCGTGCTCCTCGTCTCCGGCGAGCCGCATGCCGGCGAGCGCGTATGGCGCAACCTCCTGAAGTCGGACGCCGCCGTCGACCTCTTGCACTTCACCATCCTGCGCCCGCCGCACAAGCAGGACGGCACGCCGCTCAACCAGCTGGCCCTCATCGCATTCCCGACGAAGGAGCTGTTCTCCGACAAGATCAAGGACTTCGATCTCATCATCTTCGACCGCTACCAGCACCGCGACATCCTGCAGAACCTCTACTACGACAACATCGCCCGCTACGTTCACGAGGGCGGCGCGCTGCTGGTGGCCTCGGGCGACGACTACGCCAGCAAGGCCAGCCTCGCCAACACGTCGCTGAGCCAGGTGCTCCCGGCGATGCCCACCGGCCAGCTGATCGAGCGGCCCTTCAGGGCCAAGCTCTCCGTCGACGGCAAGAAGCATCCCGTTACGCGCGGCCTGCCGGGCTCGGAGGGCGACGAGCCCACCTGGGGCCGCTGGTTCCGCCAGGTGGAGGTGTCGCCCGCCCGCGGCCGCGTGCTCATGAACGGCGCCGACGAGCGCCCGCTCTTGGTGCTCGATCGCAAGACCAAGGGCCGCGTCGCCCTCCTGCTCTCCGACCATGCCTGGCTGTGGGCGCGGGGCTTCGAGGGTGGCGGGCCGCACACCGACCTCCTGCGCCGGCTGTCGCACTGGCTGATGAAGGAGCCCGACCTCGAGGAGGAGCGGCTTTTGGCCTCCGCCAAGGGCCTCAAGCTCACCATCGAGCGCCGCTCCATGGAGGACGAGAGCATCGGGCGCGTGCAGATCTCGGCGCCCGGCGGGGAGACCTCGGAGGTGACCCTGGAGAAGGCCGGGCCGGGGCTGTGGCGCTCCACCATCGACGTGGCCGCCCCCGGCCTCTACAAGCTGCAGACCACCTCCACGCTCGGCAACCTCACCGCCGTCGCCCACGCGGGCATCGAGGACGCGCGCGAGATGAACGAGGTGACGGCCACCGACGAGAAAATGAAGCCCCTGGTGGAGGCCACCGGCGGCGGCGTGTTCTGGACCCGCGGCGGCGGGCTCCTCGGCACGGTCGGCTCGGGTGTCGACGTGCCGCGCATCTCGATGCTCGCCAACGCGCGCGTGCTCGCGGGCTCCGGCTGGCTCGGCCTCAAGGACCGGGAGGCGTTCGTCACCCGCGGCGTCCGGCTGATCCCCATGTTCACGGGCGCGCTGGCCCTCTGCGCCCTCCTCCTCCTCCTCGCCGCCACCTGGTGGCGCGAAGGCCGCTGACCTGTCATCCCGGAATTGCGCGAAGCGCAATATCCGGGACCCAGGGCCAGGGGGGAAAGCGTGGAGCCCCGGCTCTGGGTACCGGCTCTCGCGCTATCGCGCGAGGCCGGCATGACAACGAGCGGGCGTCATTTGCGCTTCCCGCTCGCCTGCTGCGCCTGCTGCCGTTGCAGATTGGCGACGTAGGTGCGGTTCCAGGTCGGGCTGATCAGCACCTCGTTGATGCAGACATGGGCCGGCAGGCAGGCGATGTAGCGGATGAGATCGCCGCAGTCTTCCGGCTGCACCATGCGGGCGCGCTCCTCCCTGCTCACCGGGATCGGCCGCCTGTCGAGGATCGGCGTCGCCACCTCGCCCGGGCAGAGCACGCAGGAACGGATGCCGTTGACGCACTCCTCCATGTTGAGGACGTGGCTCATGGCCACGACGGCGTGCTTGGTGGCACTGTAGGCCGCGCCGCTCAGGATGCTGGGCCAGCGTCCCGCGAGCGACGAGGTGTGGATGAGCACGCCGTCCTTCTGCCGGCGCATCGCCGGCAGCGCCGCCGCGACGCAATAGAAGGCGCTCGACAGGTTGCCGTGCACCACCAGGTCGATGCCCTCGGGCGTGAGCTGCGCCCACGTCCGCTCCGTGACGTTGAGCCCGGCGTTGTTGACGAGTATGTCGAGGCGGCCGAACCGCGTCTCGATGTCAGCCGCGATGCGGTTGACGGCCAGCGCCCTCATCAGGTCGCCGGCCTTGACGAGCGCCTTGCCGCCCGCCTTCCCGATCGCGGCTGCGGTCGCCTCCAGCGGCGCCTTGCGGCGGCCGGTGAGCACGGCCGTGGCGCCTTCGCGCGCCAGCGCCACCGCCGCCGCCTGGCCGATGCCGCTGCCGGCCCCCGTCACCCACGCGACCCTTCCCTCCAAAGCTCCCATGACCCCCTCGTACAGTTGACGCTGAAACGAGCGCGGCGCCCTCGACTCGCGTCGGGGCGCCGCCAAACAGCCTTGCCGTCTTTTCATCGGGCGTCCAGCCCACCTCGACGTTGAGCAGACCTCCCGTCACCGCGCGGCCTGCGGGACCATGCTCCTCACGAGGAGGCGATCACGCCTCCGACCGCGCCCGCCGCGATCGCCGTGGTCGTCGTCTCGTCCGAGACCGCGGCCTGTTGCGCCGCTGCCTGCATCACCGCCTGCTGGCTCTGCCCGCGCACGGAGACGAGCGCCGTCGGCGCCGGCATGCCGTACCCCTTCATCTCGTTGTTCCAGAGGACCTTGCCCGTCAGCGGGTCCAGGCAGAAGAGGTAGCCGCCGGTCGAAACGACCAGCCGGTCGCCGTCCAGCAGCAGCGTGACGTAGCCCGACTTCAGCTCGTCGTTGGACCAGACGATCTCGCCCGTATCCCGATGGAGCGCCACGGCATAGCCGTTGAGGCCGACGAAGATCAAATGGTCCACGGTCATTGCGGTATCCTCTCTTCAATGCTGCACGCGGTCGGATATACGCGGGTTCAAGGCGCACTTTACCCCCCGGATGGTGCGTGGAGCAGCCGAAGCGTGAAAACACCCTCTGGTGGCAGGATTCGAGCGGTTCGCGCGGGCGATTCATTGCGCCGCCAGCGGCAGACTTGTGCGGATCGCTCCGTTGCATTTCCCCAGAAGGCACACCATGCTCGGTTGGGCGGGGTTGTGTCGGGAGGGAAACGCCTCATGGCGAAGTATCGACATGCACTGTGCATCTTCGCGGGCCTCTTCGCCTCGAGCACAGGTGATGCACCCGCACAGCAGGTGCCCAGCGCTTCGGCTGCGAAGGTCTGCCTGGAAAAGATAACGGAGCTGTACGGGAGCGGCCTGAAGCACGTGGGACCTGTAGAGACCCTTCCTGGTGCATCCCTTTCTCGCTGGCCGAGCAAGAGCACGGGACCGGACATAGTGCGGGATTCGGACGTGCGATTGTTCCGGGCGCGTAGCCAGGTCACGAACTTCCTCGGCAAGTCCTTCGATAGCTACGACGTTTGCTTCTTCGAGAAGCGTGGGACCAGCTATCGCTTCATCCAGATCTGCGCCACCAAAGGTCTCACGTCGACCTTCGAGCGTTGCAACCTGAAGTGGCTTGTGACCGACTCCTGGTACGACAAGGTCAAGAAAGAGCAGAAGGAAATGGAGAAGGAGCGGCGGAAGTACACGCCACCTCCGCAGTAGTACAGCCTGCGCGCTCAAAGCGCGATCTTCAGTCCCATCCGCTTCATCTCGAGGAGCGCCTCGGCGTTGCCCCTGGCATCGTCGACGGGATGGTGCGTGTGCGCCGTCCGGCGCAGGTGCTTGAAGCTCTGGAACGTGTCGCGCACCACCCCCTTGTAGAGCGAGCCGAGGTTGGTGCTCGAATGCCCGAACGGATTGGCGCCCGTGAAGTGCCAGAAGTACCAGTTGACGAACTGCCAGTCGAAGCCGTTGTTGTCGCTGACGAACATCGGCCGCTTGCCGGCGCACGCCACGAGCCAGGCGGCGAAGCGCCGCATCACCGCCTCCGGCTCGTCGAAGGCCAGCGTCTCCTCGCGCGTGAAGCCGCTGACGGCCAGGGCCTCGGGCACCCACTTGTCCGAGACCGGTAGCAGGCGACCGTAGAAGGTGTCGCCGAGCCCTTCCCGCACCAGCACGGCCCCGAAGCAGACCATGCTGTAGTCGCCCGGGATCGGCCCGTCCGCCTCCACATCCACCATCACCCAGGCCATGCCGCCCACCTCACCTCGAACGACCGTCCCGCCCGCCCATCGGTGCGCCGTCACCAACCCGGCAGGTACTGCAGCCCGACCACGATGGCATTATAGACCGCATGCACGGCAATGGGGGCGAGCAGCATGCGCGTGCGCTCGTAGACGAGCGCCGTGGCGACGCCGAGGCCGAACACGGGGATCACCGAGAACGGCGGATGAACCAGCGCGAAGATTGCCGCGCTGGCGAGCACCGAGACCGCGAGCCCCAGCGTGCGCCGCAGCCCGCCGAAGATGAGGCCACGGAAGATGAACTCCTCGAAGATCGGCGCCGCCACCACGACCAGAATCACGATCCAGACCAGGTCGAGTTGCTCCTGGACGCCCACCACCACGGTGTCGCGCGCCCCCTCCAGCAGCGGCGTGTGCCGGGCGACCAGCAGATAGACGAACGCCGCCAGCCCTGCCAGCACCCCGCCGGCAGCACCCCAGGCGAGCGCACGTCCATTGCCGGGGCCGAACATGCGCGGCACCCCCTCGGCCTTCGTCCGTGCGAACACGAACCGCATCAGGAGGAAGGCAGTCGCGCCGGCGATGGAGAAGGCGATGAGCACGACGCGGCCCGTCGGCTTCTGGCCGTTCAGCTCGAAGATCGCGCCCACGATCCCCTGCACGACGAAGAAGAGCATGGCCGCGATCATGCCGTCGGAGAGCGAGACGCGCGCCGGCGGCGAGGCCGTCGGGTCGAGCAGATAGGGCAGGTGGTCGCGCGCCTTCTGCCACAGCGCGAGGCCCAGAAGGCCCGTGAGCACCATCAGGCCGGCGCGCTGCCACACGGTGCCGGCGAACAGCGCGTAGACGTAGAGGCCGGCCAGCATGAAGTAGAGATACGTGTAGCTGGGGCGGATGCGCCGCTGCACGATCTGCTCCAGCGGGTTGCACGCGAACACGCCGAGCGCCGTGGCGATCACCGCGAAGATCGGCACGCCCGCGAGCACAATGGGCGCGAGCCCCAGCAGCTCCCAGGTCACCATGCCGTTCGCCAACGCAAAGGCGAAGATCGCGAGCGGGTAGACGAGGCAGACGGTCGCCCACAACAGGGCTTTCTCGCGCAGCACCCGCTCGATCGGATGGGGAACGCTGTAGAGGATCCACAGCGCATTCCCCTCCGTGTTCAGCGTCTGAAATGCGGAGAACATCATCGCGTAGGCCGCCATGAAGAACGCGATGACGGCGAGGCCCGTCGTGGTTCCCAGGGCGCCATCGAAGAGCGTGCCGCCTGTCGAGAACCAGAACTGTGCGCCGATGATGATCACCGGAAACACCAGCGACTGGACCAGGAAGTTGCGGTCGCGCGCGAGCAGGCGCAGCTCCCGCGCCTGCACGGGGGTGAGGAGCGCGCGCCTCTCCGGCCCTCCGCCGGAGGCTGCGGAAGCGGGTGCAGGCTTGGCGGCGGGACGCCTGCCGCTCTCGCGCGCCCCTGAGCCGACGACGCCGTAGCGAAGCTGGCGCATCATCACCAGGACACCCGTGGCGGCGAACGCGAGCCCCTGCAGAGCCAGGGCCGCGAGCGACAGAGCGCTGGCGCCCTTGTCGGTGGCGGTCAAGGCGGCGGTGGCGAGGCCCGGCGGCAGCCAGAACACCCAGTCGGGCAGCGCCGGCGCCCAGCCGATGACATAGCTGCTGGTGGACGTGCCGGGGGACATGCCGAGGTAGAGGAAAACGATGGCGGCGACGCCGATCACGGCCTGCAGGTTGCGCAGCGTGCCCGGGCTCACCTCGAGGCGCAGGCCGGTGTCGACGATGGTGCGCAGCGTTGCCGTCACCGCCAGCATCGGCAGGGCCGCCAGCGCGCCGAGCGCCACGGATGCCAGGAAGCCATAGCCGGCCTCCCAGGCGACCGTGGTGAGAAACGGCCACAGCAGCAGGACCGCACCGCTCAATAGCGTGCGCTCGAGGATACGGACGGCGAGCAGCGTGCCCAGCGACACCGGCAGCGTGACCAGCCACTCGATGTCCCAGTCGGGCTTCGCCAGATCGCCGCTGCCGAGCGACAAGAGGAACGCAGCCGCCAGCAGGATGACGAGCTCCAACGCCACGCCCTGCAGGACGCCGGCCGGAAAGGCGCTTCCCGCCGCCGGCACCAAGGGCTCACGGGTCGCCTGCGTCTTCGCCTGCTGCGCCCCTCCGGTCTTGCCGTAGTCGACGGCAACCTCGACCGTGCCCAGCGTCTGCTTCATGTTGGACAGGCCCTGATAGGAGAAGTTGCCGACCGTGAACACCATCGAGAGGCCGACCAGGCCCGCGAGCATCCACCCCAGCTTGGCCTTGCCGGGCGTCGCCGTTCGCTTCTGGCCGCTGACGGGCTTGCGGCGCATGACCTGCCAGCTCACCTGCAGCTGGTTCAAGCCCCGGCGCAGCCGGATGCCGATCAGCCGGCGCGCGGCCCCCAGGGCCCCCACGGAGGCGCTCGCGCTCACGGCGTGCGACCCGCATCGGCGGCAGCGGGGCCGTCCGCATCGTCGGGCTGCGTAGCCTTCAGGAACACCTCCTCGAGCGTGCCACCGGGAACGACCTCGCGCCGCAGGGCCTCGAGCTCGCCCACGGCCACCAGCTCGCCCTTGTGGATGATGCCGAGCCGCGTGCAGAGCCGCTCGGCCATGTCGAGGAGATGGGTCGACAGAAATATCGTCTTGCCGCGCGCCGCGTTGTCCTTGAGCAGCACCTGCACCTCGCGCGCCGCGCGCGGGTCGAGGCCGTTGGTCGGCTCGTCCAGGATCAGCACCGACGGATCGTGGATCAGCGCACAGGCGAGCCCCAGCTTCTTCTTCATCCCCATCGAGTAGTTGACGGCGTACTCCTCCTCCGCCTCGCCGAGCGCCAGCTCCTCGAGCAGCCGCGACGCATTGCGCGTGGCGTCGCCGCGGCTCTGGCCGTGCATCTCTCCCACGAACTCCAGAATCTCGCGCCCGCGCAGGAAGTCGTAGAAGATCGGCGAGTCCGGCAGGTAGCCGACGCGCCGCTTCACCTCCACCCGGTCCACCTGGCAATCCAGCCCGTCGATGGTCGCGCGCCCCGAGGACGGCACGAGGATGCCCATGAGCATGCGGATGGTGGTGGTCTTGCCGGCGCCGTTGGGGCCGAGGAATCCGAACATCTCGCCCGCTTCGACGGGAAAGGTCAGGTCGCGCACGGCGTCGAACGTGCCGTACCGCTTGCTCAGCCTGTCGAATACAATCATGGAAAGCCACCCCGGAGACATGCAGAGTCCGCCCGGCCGGACAATCGCACTGTCGTCGAGTCCGGGAAAGTCCTGTTTCTTTCGCCGGTACCGGACCGGCGCTCTGGGGTCCATCCCATGGGGGCTCCTTCGGCAATGCGGCGTGGCTGGCCGTGGAGGACCCGCCTTCAGCCGCCGGCGCAGGAAAAAGCGTTTCAGCGGCAGATCACATCGGCTCAGGGGCTCTTTTCTGCCCGGCCACCCGACCACGGCACGAGGACCAACCGTTCCGGCAGCGTGAATACCCCTTGACGCTTCCCGGAGCAGATGGCCGGATGGGACGCTGTGCGCACAAAGCTGGGAGGAACCGCCAAATGCACCGCTCGACCGCCACGCTCTGCGGCGTGGCCATGCTCGCCGCCGGACTCGCATGCCTCTCGACGTCCGTCGCCGCACAGACCAAGGAGACGAAGCTCACCACCTCGAGCTGGGTACCGCCGACGCACCACCTCACGAAGACCTTGGGGGTGTGGGGTCAGCAGGTCGAGAAGGCTACCAACGGCCGCGTCAAGATCCAGATGCTGCCCAAGCACCCCTCCGCCCCTCCCGGCACCTTCGACGCCGTCAAGGATGGCCTGGTCGACATCTCCTTCGTCACGGCGAGCTACACGCCGGCCCGCCACGTGCTGCCGCTGCTGCCCGAGCTGCCGGGCGGCGGGGCGACGGCCGAGATCAACTCGGTCGCCTACTCGCGCGTCCATTGGAAGCACCTGCACGCCGTCGGAGAGTACAAGGGCGTCAAGCTGCTCGGGGTCTTCACCCACGGGCCCGGGCAGATGTTCAACACGAAGAAGGTCATCACCAAGGTCGAGGACCTCGCCGGCATGAAGATGCGCTCGGGCGGGGGCATCGCAGAGGAGATGGGGCGCGCACTCGGCGCCTCGGTGTTCGTCAAGCCGGCGCCGGAGTCCTACGAGCTCCTGAGCTCCGGCGTCGCGGACGGCACCCTCTTCCCCGTGGAGGCCATCGTCTCCTTCAAGCTGGGCCCGGTGGTGAAATACGCCACGCTGTTTCCGGGCGGGTTGTACAGCTCGGCGTTCGGCTTCTTCATCAACGAGGACAAGTGGAACAAGCTTCCCAAGGAGGACCAGGAAGCCATTCTCTCCCTCTCGGGTGAGGCGCTGGCGCGGCTGGCCGGCAAATCCTGGGACGAAGCCGACCGTGCCGGCTTCGAGGAGATGAAGAGGTTCGGCATCCGCATCGACGAGGCCTCTCCCGAGCTCGTCAGCGGCGTACGCGCAAGGACCAAGCCGCTCGAGGACAATTGGATAAAGGCCGCCTCGGCCAAGGGCATCGACGGCGCCAAGGTGCTCGCCGAGTTCCGCGAGGAGGTCAAGCGCGTCGCCGCTGGCCAGTGACCGAGCCGCGGTGATGGCATCGCACACTCCCGAGGCCGGCTCCTGGCTCGACCGCGTGCTGGGAGCTGCCGCGGCCCTCCTGCTGTTCGGCATGATGGCGCTGACCACGGTTGACGTCATCGGCCGCTACCGCTTCAACTTGCCGGTGCGCGGTGCGTTCGAGATCACCGAGCTGTTGCTGTTGACGCTGATCTTTGCCGGACTGCCGCTCGCCTCGCGGGCGGGCGAGCACGTGACGCTCGATTTCGTCGACATGCTGCTCGGCCCGAAGGGGCGGTCATTCTTGCAGCGAACTGTGGATCTTGTTTGCGGCGTCCTCATCCTCGGCCTCGCTTGGCGCGTGTGGGTCAAGGCCGGCACGATCGCCGGCTACGGCGACACCACCGACGTTCTGCGCGTGCCGGTCGCCCCCTTCGTCTACTTCATGACCGTCATGGTCGCGGTAACCGGCGTTGTTCACCTGGCCAAGGTGATTTTCCCGCCGCCTCCCCGCGCGGGACCGCGGTTCGATCCTGAAAAGACGACGACGACATGACGGAAGCCCTGGTCGGCCTCGGCCTGATGATGGCGCTTGCCCTCCTGCGCATTCCGATCGCGCTCGCCATGGGTGTGGTTGGTTTCCTCGGCGTCGCCTATCTGCGCGACTGGAACTTCGCGCCTGCCCTGGCGATGGTGGAGACCAAAATCTACGAGACGGGACGCAACTACACGCTCTCCGTGATCCCGCTCTTCATTCTGATGGGCAGCCTCGTCACCCGCGCGGGCATGTCGCAGGAGCTGTTCCGCGCCGCCTATACCTGGATCGGCCATCTGCGCGGCGGACTGGCCATGGCGACGGTGTGCGCCTGCGCCGGCTTCGGCTCCATCTGCGGCTCCTCGATCGCCACCGCTGCCACCATGGCCAAGGTCGCGTATCCGGCCATGAGCAAGCTCGGCTATTCCGACCGCCTGTCGACCGGCGCGATCGCCGGCGGCGGCACGCTCGGCATCATGATTCCGCCCTCCACGCTGATGGTCATCTACGGCGTGCTGACCGAGACCAACATCGGCAAGATGTTCGCCGCCGGCATCCTGCCGGGCCTGCTCGGCACCGTCCTGTTGTGCCTCGCCGTGCAGTGGACCGTGTGGACCGATCCCGCCTCGGGCCCGCGCGGGGAGCGCGCGAGCTGGCGCGAGCGGCTGATTGCGCTCAGGGGCGTATGGGCCGTGGTGCTGCTCTTCCTCGTCGTCATGGGCGGCATCTACGGCGGCGTCTTCACGGCTACGGAAGGGGCAGGCATCGGCGCCTTCGGCGCCCTCTGCTTCGCGCTGGCGCGCCGCGCGCTGACCTGGCGCACGCTGCTCGACTCGCTCGTCGAGTCCGCCCGCACCACGGCGATGCTGTTCACCATCCTGATCGGCGCGCTGATGTTCGCCGAGTTCGTCAACTACACGTCCATGCCGGACGATCTCAGGAACCTCGTAACTGCGCTCAACCTGTCGCCGGTCATGGTTGTCGCAGCGATCTGCGCGATCTACGTGATCCTCGGCACGGCGATGGAGGAGCTGTCGATGATCCTGCTGACGGTACCGGTGTTCTTCCCCCTCATAGTGCACCTCGGCCTCGACCCGATCTGGTTCGGCGTCCTGATCGTGGTGGTGGTGGAGATCGGCCTCATCAGCCCGCCCGTCGGCATGAACCTGTTCGTTCTCAACGCGCTGTTGCCGAACGTCTCGACCGGCACGCTGTTCCGCGGCGTGCTGCCCTTCATGGTGGCCGACGTCGTCAGGCTCGCCATCCTCATCGCGTTCCCCATCATCGCCCTGTGGCTGCCGAGCCTGATGCGATGATAGCTGCGGCCGTCGTTTCTTACGCAATGCACTCGCGATCGCTCATGCAACGGCGCTCTCTGCTCGCCGGCTCTGCCACAGAAGCACTCCGCCCACAGCGATCATCACGAGACAGCAGCCGATGTTGCCCACGAGATACCGCCACGAGTCGGCCACGACGACGTACGTCCAGGCCAGCACTGCGAGCGACCCCCGCAA
>Ga0075431_100004250_pt1 | contig 14029 bp, 12 predicted proteins | sample RhiMetdeltSRZDD5_FD_75297 | JGI IMG/M metagenome (GOLD analysis project Ga0075431, IMG submission 75297) | Populus rhizosphere microbial communities from Tennessee, USA - Rhizosphere MetaG P. deltoides SRZDD5 | ecosystem: Host-associated > Plants > Roots > Rhizosphere > Soil | place: USA... | reverse complement strand
ACCGCGCCTCCCTCTGGCCGATTCAATCGAACCCCGGCCAGCGACGACCACGCCGCGTCTGCACCCGAGCCGATCATCAGTTCGAGGGCGAACTGATCGCGGGTGCGATCGAGCACCTTGGCGAGGCCATCCGCCATCTGCCTTGCGAGATGGTCGCCGGTTTCGCTCGCCCGACGGCAGGCATAAATCAAATTGTCGCCAACCGCCGCTCCCATCCACTGACAACCTCGCGCACTCAGCCACTGTGCGTTCAACTGCAGCACGTACCCCGCTCGATCGATAACCGCGACCCCGCTCGTCAGCGACTGCAGGATCGCAGACTTCATCAGCTCGGTCTTGACGAGTGCGTCTTCGGAATGCTTGCGTCTCAACGCGCCGGCGAGAACCTCGCCAACCAGCCACAAATTGGCAGACAGCATCGGGCCGCGGGGCTGTTCACAAACGGAACTGAACGCGAATGCACCGAGCGGCTGCCCCTCGCCGACGAGCGGAATGGCTCCGCCAGCCTTGACCTCGAGCGACTGCGATGACAGGCGCAGTTGACGCGAACCGGACAGAGTGTCGGAACCCCACACCAGCACCGCATCCTGAAGCGCAAGCGTCCGCTCGGCCCAGGCGAGATGCTGCGTCGCAAGATCAGCCGCATTAGAGCCCGGTCCATCGACCCAGGAATACATTGGCGCCAGCGCGCGTGATTCGCCGGATGTCACAAAAATTGTGAGGGCATCGATGCCAAGCACGCGAACCAATCGGCCGAGCCATGTTTCAAAGGCGCGCGGCATCTGATCGCTTGGTTGCTGAACCAGGGCGGAGGATAGCCGTGAAAGTAGGCTCTCAAATTCCAGCCGAAGTTTCAGCGCGTGCTGCGTCTGACGTCGTTCCTCGATCAGCGTTGCGAGACACAGGAGCGTGGCCGCAACCACGATCATCGACACTGTGACTGCGCGCACCGTCGTGGACGCTGGAATCTCGGCGAACGGACCAATGCCGTTCACCACGGCCCAGGCACTCGTGATGCTCGTAAAGAGCACCGCGATGCCGGTGCCGGCTGGACCGAAGCGCATGGCGGCCCAGAGCAGAAACGGCAATTGAACCGCTAATGGCATCTGATTGGAGACGGCACTCAAGCTGGGGATCGAGTCGAGGACGCCGCTGAACCGCGCCGATGCGATGCCGATCAGGCCAAGGACCAGGACGACAGCTTCCAATCGTGGCATCGGCCTGCCGCGGCGCCACCATCGCGCGAAAGCCCATGCGCCGCCGACGACCGCGGGCACGACGACTAACTCTGCAAGGACGTTACTGATGCTTCGGTTGCCCCACACCTGCCAGTAGGGTTCGCCGCGGAACCAGTGGACCGCCGCGGCGTCGGCGAACGACGACAACAGCGGCGCAGCGATGACCGCCGAAACGTAGAAGATGGTCAGCCCTCGCAGGCTGTCGAGCCGCCACGGTGTCTCGCTCAGAAGACGCATGCCGCCTGCGGCAATCATCGCTTCGAGGCAGTTGGTGACAAACAGGGCGAGGATCATCGAAAGAGGCCATCCCGTTCCGTACTGGATCAGCACGTGAAGCGGAAGGACCGGCAACAACACCAAAGGCCAGCGCCGCGGCCGCATCAGGACGAGCACCGAGGTGAGGACTGCGTTAGGGGGCCACAACACTGACGTCGTCGCCGGCGGCAGCGTCAGAGCGAGACCGATCAGCGACCCGAGGTAATAGCCGGCGCACGTCGCGAGCGCAACGGCGGGGATGGTCATCCGGCGCATCCGCAGCCCCAATGCTTCAGCGATCATGACATCCTGCAGCGGAGGCCGAAATGACATCGTCGTACGCCACACGTGTGATGGCGCTATGGAATCGGGTCACCGACACGCGGCGAAGGGCGACTCCTCAGCCGAACCGCTCGGTAGAGGGTCGTCGGTTGAAGGCGAGGCGCTCCGCGGCGCGCAGTTGATCGAAGACGGGCGCATGGCCGGCCAGCACCTGCGCGTGGAGCGGATGGATGAAACGATACACTTCCATCGCGGATGGAACCCTCCGGGCGTTTCGGCTACGACGGGCGATGAAGCCGCGCTCACACAGCGTTTCGATGCGGCGCAGGATCGGCATCGGCGATTCGGCGCCAGCCGCCCTCGAGACATCGACCGCGCAGAATTCGCTACCGACCGCAGCGGCACATTCCAACACTACCCGATCGTCGGCTTCGAGTTGATCGAACCGCCACAGGAGCGCGTCGAGAACGGTGGCCGGCAGCGACCGTTCGATCGTGCGTGGGACGTGGCGCACGCGCCAGCCATCGCTTTCGAAGACCACCGATCCCGCCGCGATGAGCGCATCCATCATCGACACCATCACCAGAGGATTACCCGACGACACACGATGGACCACGCGCGCGAGCCCGCCAACTGAGTCACTGGCGAACCGTTCGATCAGGTAGGCGCGGACCTGATCTTCCGTGAGGGGAACGATTGGCATCGAGGACGATCGGGTGGTAGCGCGAAGCTCGGCGCTCAGATTGCGCAGCGTGGCCGATGCGAGCGTCGTCGCAAACGGTGTATAGCTGGCGAGGATGACCGTGCGCAGCGGTGCATGACGCCGTGAGAGCGCACGGAGGAGTTCCACCGTTTCGAGATCTGCCCACTGCAGATCGTCGAGAACCATGACCGTGGGTCCTTCATCAGCCAGGGCCTCGAGGAGATCACCGAACTCGCGAATCATGCGGAACGGATCCGGCGGCGCCACGCTGCCTTTGACCGGGGCGACGTCGGTGACCCAGGCGGGCAGCCGCGCGAGCCACGTTGGTGCGTGCTGCGCCAACAGGGCAGGCACACTCCTGGGCGACTGCCGTGCGAGATGGTGCAGCCCATCCACAAACGGCAGGTATGTCTCCGAGATCCCCGAATGTGCAACCGCCTGTCCGTAGCAGACGCGGGCGGATGCGACCTCGCGAGCGCGCCGCATGAACTCGGCGCAGAGCGCACTCTTCCCCATCCCGCGTTCCCCATCGACGAGAAACACACGGCAATCAGATTGCGCAGGATCGGCAAGCGCGACGGCGAGCCTGAACAGAATATGGGGGTCCGCCGCGATCGCCGGTGTCGCGCCGGCGCGCTGCGTTAACGCGGGCAGTACGCCGTCGTGTAAGGGAGCGATGAAGGTGTAGCCGCCACCTGGTTCGCTGCGAATGAAATTCGGTTCGCGAGGATCGTCCGCGAGCGCGGTACGGATCTCATGGACGAGCACTTTCACGTTGTCGGCGTGCACATGGGTTCCGGACCAGACCGTTGACAGAATGGTGTCGCGAGTCACGGTGCGGCCAGCGCGCTCGATGAGGCACAGCAGAACGGCGGCCGCTTTGCGTGTCAGGCGGATCTCTTTCGTGCCCCGCCATAAGGTCCGGCGGTGTTCGTCGAAACGATGCCCTGAGAAATGTTTCATAGCAACTCAGCGCCCTTATAGCTGCCTCCAACCGCTCTATCTATGGGACCTAAGGCCATCGGGTATCCGACTTTGGTCTTACGCCATAGGAAGTTCAAGTTCGAACGTCGCACCGTCACTGGAATTGCCGGCCAGATCGAGCCGGCCACCGTGAGCCTCCACGATTGAACGGCTAATCGAGAGCCCAACCCCCATTCCCTCGGGTTTGGTCGAAAAAAACGGCGTGAAGATGCGCCTCACGGCCGACTCCGTCAGGCCAGGCCCTGAATCCTGAATGCGGACGCTCACATAGCTGTTGCGCTGCCCGGTGCGAATCTCCAACACGCGTGGGCGGTCCTCGACGCTTTTCATTGCGTCGGTGGCATTAATCACCAGGTTCAGCAGGACTTGCTGCAGCTGAATTCGATCGCCTGTCACTGGCGGAAGATCTCCCTTCCGCTCGACGTCAAGTCTGATTTGATGCTGCCGCAGCATCGGTCCGCTGAGTCCGACAACGTCGTCGATCACATCATTGACATCGAGACTCGTGAGACGCATCGGCGTGTGCTTGACGAGGCCTCGGATCCGCGTGATCACGCCCGACGCGCGTTGCCCGTCGGCGACAATGTCCTGAAGCACGCCCCGCATTTCGTCGACCCCGCACGCGGCATCAAGCCTTCGGATCCCCGCGCGCGCGTTGGTGATCATCGCCGCCAGCGGCTGGCTGACTTCGTGCGCGATGCCCGTGGCAATCTCGCCGAGCGAGCGCACACGCGTCGCATGAGCGAGCTCGGTCTGGGCCTGATGGAGTTGTTCCGTCGCCCGATGGCGGTCGGTCACGTCTCGGACGATGCAGACGATCGTGTCGTTGTCGCAGCGGACGAGACGCGCCTCGAAGTAGTGATCGGCCCCACCCATCGGCAAGATGTAATCGAGTGAGACAGGCTGCTCGGCCTTCATCGCCTTTTCGAACAGCGGCTCAATCGATTGCGTCAGGTCCTTGGGCAGCACGTCCCGTATGTGCTTACCAAGAAACTGATCGGGCGCGACGAAAAGCGCCGCCGGACTTGGAGCGTTGTAATCCACATACACCCCGTCGCGACTGAACACGAACATCAGATCGGGAATCGCGCGGAGAATGGCGCTATTCCTGGCTTCGCTTCGCCGGAGCGCGCGTTCTGAAAGTTGCCATCGCCTCCGTTGCGCCAAAAGCCCTGCAATGAGCGCGAGTTGGCCAACGAACACAGCCAGCGCAATAAATACAAATACTTTGTGTTCGGACCAGAGAGCCGACCCGCCGCTCCCAGCGGCCTGCGCCGCGAAAACATGCTGCCCCAGAAAGAACCCGTCCGGTTGGCGGAATCGAAATGATGCGAGACTGACGGAAAGTATGCAGCCACGCTATGACGTGGCGGAAAGCAGGATCTATAGGACCTAAGTCCTATATTGCTGCGGCTTTGGTCCAACGGTACCGTTGGACTCGCCGATCACGGGCGGGCTTCCATCGTGCCGAGCACATCCGCCATGCGGACAAGCGCGGCGACTGAGTCCGCCTCCATCTTGCGCATGACCTGGGAGCGATGGACCTTGACGGTCTTTTCGGTCGTGCCCAACTCCCCCGCAATCTGTTTGTTCAGCATGCCGGTGACGACGAGCGCCATGACCTCCCTCTCGCGTGGGGTCAACAGCTCGTAACGCGATCTGAGGTGTTCGAGTTTGACGCGGTGTTGGTAGCGCTCACCAGCCGTCTTCAATGCCGAATTGACCAAGTCGAGAAAAGCCTGGTCATCGAACGGCTTGGTCAGCACTTCGAGCGCCCCCTCCTTCATGGCTCGAACCGTCAGAGGGACATCCGCGTGAGCGGTCACGAAAATTATCGGAATATCGTTGCCCGAGCTGACGAGCATTCGCTGGAGATCGAGGCCGCTCGGACCAGGCATCCGAACATCCAACACCAGGCACCCGTTCAAGCCCATCTCGGCACGCTGTAAGAACTCGGGCGCGCTCGCAAAGGTCTCGCACGGCAGTCCCACGGACATGAGCAGGCGCTCAACAGCCGTGCGCACCGATGGGTCATCGTCAACGACAAAAACAGTCGGAGTGTTCAGCATGCGCTCAAGATGCCAATCGTCAAGCAGGGAAAAGACGGGTGACGTCTTGAGATTGGAAGGGATCCTCAGGACCGGCACACTGAGGAACCCCCCGCCGTTGCAATACCGGCGACTCCGGACGTCTCTCCGGGAAAGGTCCCTCCGTCGATGGCTGAGCCATCGAAGACCCTCGGAAATTTTCGGCGATTCTAACACATTGGGTTATCGATGGCATTAACGCCTGAGTTGAGTGTTGTTTAGGGCCGGTGGGGCCCGTCACGGGGCACTAGCCCGAGCCTCGACTGGTTCGGCTGCTCGTCTTGCCAGAGCACGTTTTCGCCATAAAGTGTAGGGAATCGCAACGAGCGCCGAGCACACGACGACCACAATGATCGCGGGCACTAGCGCCGCCTGCGGCGCGCTGGTGGATGCGATCAGGATGGCGAGACCGGGATGTCGCGTGACAGCTGCCACGGCCAGCGCAGTTCGTTCTCCGGGGTCGGGTCCGCCGATCACATGTCCAATGAGCAGCGACCCGCTCGCGTAGACGATCAGCACCGGAAGCGATCGCCATACGAGAGGAAAAATCGCATCTCGTTGCGCAATGAGCAACAGGAGCACGACGAGCGTCAGCAGCGTCGTGCCCGCCATGGCGGCAAACTCGCCCAGACGGACCGATCGACTTCCTAGCGCCACTTTCAGCGCCATCCCCGCCACAAGGGGCACAAGAAACGTTTTCGCCAAGGTCGCGGCGACGGCAGAGGGCGGCACCACGACGTTGCGGTCGAACATCATTCCAAGCGCCATGGCCGTGACGGGCACAAGAGGAATCGCGAGCAACATCGTCACGGCGGAGAGACTCTCGGCAAATCCGGCGTCTACACCAATTTTCAGCAGCTTCCTTGGCAGCAGCGGGGCGACGGCGGCGATCGCCATCAAAAGCATGGCTCCCTTCATCCGATCTGCCGCACCCGACATCTTCGCGAGGACCGTTGCCAGCAATGGCACCGCGATGTACATCGCGATGATGATTCGCACGAGCCATGAAGGCCGGAGAATGCAGGTCAGGAGATTCGACGGCCTGGTCTGAATGCCGATCGCGATGACCTGCAGCACGATGGACGCAAGGACGACGTATTTCATGTCAAATGACAGGGGAACACGTGTTCAAATGACGCGCCTCATCTCCAACCCTGTATATCGCAGATGACACGCCATCGGTGAGTTCTGGCGACGGGGCATCTGCGGAATTTCGTAGGACCCCCGCGACCGCTCGTGGCGGCGCGATCACGATTGTGATGAATTCGACACGCGTCAGCCTAATTGCGCGACTCATCAATGCGGCAGAGTGGTTGCACAGAACACCGGCACCATCTTTCGAGTTTGTTCAGGTTCGGGACATTGGGGAGGACTGAAATGACGCTTCCGCCGGGCGGTCCGGGACGCGGGATGCTGCTGGCGTCAATTGGATTTCGAGTGCAGCCGCACAAACGCGCCGAGGTGCTCAGCGCCGTCGACGAAACGGTGCGGCGGATGCGCACGACCTCAGGCTGTGCCCGCAGCCGCCTCTTCGAAGACGCTGACGATCCGAACGCGTTCACGCTGCTGTCGGAGTGGCACTCGGCCGCGACGGCAGATGTCTTCTTCAACTCTCGCGATTTTCAGATCTTCAAGGGGATTCGCATCCTGCTGCGCGACGAACCCGTGATCGTGTTCGATGAAGTTCAGTCGCGGATGGTGCGACTTCTTCGGGCACCGTGAGGAGAGGAGCCGCCTGCCGGGATCCGGTATCCGTGGTGCGGGATCCGATCTTTTTCGATCTAGCTCGATTTGACGGATCCCGGATCCCGAACAACGGATCCCGAACTATTTCACCGAGGCCTTGCGATGCCGAGTTTCATCATGCGGCTTCGCAGCGTGCTCGGCTTGAGACCCAACACCTGGGCTGCGCCCCCGCTGCCTTCAATCCGCCATCGCGCGCCGCTCAAGACGCGCACAATGTGACGGCGTTCGACTTCGGTCAGCGTCGCGTTGTCCGGCGCGGGCATGCCGTCGATCGCAGGGACTCCGACGTCGACCGACGTCAGCGCGTTGCCGCGCGTGAGAATCATCGCGCGCTGAAGAACGTTCTCCAGCTCGCGGACGTTTCCCGGCCACTCGTAGGCAGCCAAGGTCGCCATCACATCCTCAGGAACGGTCTCGATCGGCTTGCGAAGACTGGCACCAAGGCGCTGAATCAAATGATGCACGAGCGCAGGAATGTCTTCTCGATGCTGACGCAGCGACGGCAGCGTGATCGGAAACACGTTGAGGCGGTAATACAAATCGCGGCGGAATCGTCCTTCTCTCACTTCTTCGGAGAGATCGCGATTGGTGGCGGCGATGACCCGCACGTCGACGTCGACGGTTCGCGGACTGCCGAGACGTTCGACCTGTCCTTCCTGCAACACGCGCAGCAGTTTGGGCTGCACTTCGAGCGGCAGCTCGCCGATCTCGTCGAGGAAAATCGTGCCGCGATTGGCCAGCTCGAATCGTCCGATCTGAGAAGTATGCGCGCCGGTGAACGCACCACGCTCGCGGCCGAACAGCTCACTCTCAATCAGCGCCGCCGGCATCGCCGCGCAGTTCACGACCACGAACGGATACGAGCGCCTCGGGCTCTGTCGATGGATTGCCCGAGCGAGCAGTTCCTTGCCGGTGCCGGTCTCTCCATAGAGGAGGACGGTTGCGTCTGTCGTCGCCACCTGCTCGACGCGAAACATCACGTAGCGCATCGCGTCGCTGACGCCGACAACCAGCTCGTCATCTTCCTGCACGTGTGTCGCAGGCACCGGGCGAAGCCTGGTTGGCGCCGAATCAAACGCGGCCGTGTGAATTACTGAGTGAGACATAGCCCACCTCCCGCCGAGGGTGTCGCAGTTTCCATTCGAGAATGGAGCATTGAATCACGGCATTGCCGTGGCGGGGGTTGGATTTCGGTAAGAAACCGATTGGACCTTGGTCGTAGTACCTAAAAAGTAGCCGATTTGGAAGTGGGAAGCTTACTTGGACGCTTCAGAGACGGCATCGTGTACGCGGTGATTGAGCCGGAAATCCGAGTCGAACACGTCCCACATAAGCCATGTTGTATCAATAATTTGCGGGTAAGTCACGAAATGTCGTGAGCTGCCGGAATGTTGTTTCATGTCAGAACTTATAGACCAGCGCCGCTAAGAGGGCGACGTCGTTGTTCTTGATTTCCGGCGTCGGCGGCCGGGTCGCGTAGGTATCCAGCAACTCCAGTTTCAGTTGGCTTCGGGTCGTCAGGGCCGCCGCCGCGCCAGCGGCAAACGTATAGAGCGCATCTCCCCAATCGTCCGCGTCCCAGACCGCCGCAAATGACTGCGTAATCGTGGATGTTGGCGACAGCTTGAATTCGAACCGATCGCCCGACGTCACGACCGCCGATGTCTGGACGTCAAACCCCGGGTTTTTCTCCCACTTGACGCCAAAGCCCGCATCACCGGTAAGCGTCGTCTGAGGAGTCGTGATCACCCTGTAGCCAAGGCCGCCGTTTGGCGCGATGTGGTAGTCGATGCTTTTGAAGTGATCGCGGAGGTATGGCAGCTGACCGAATGCGAATAGCCTCGGAGTCAGGTTCCTCTCGTAACGGACTTGAGCGAAGACGCGATTGGCGCTCAGTTCTCCATTCGTATCCCCGCGTAGATACAGCGCTTCCATCTTCCAGACGTCTTTCGCCTTCGGGTCGCGTGTCGCATCGAACGACAGGTTGATGTTGGTGGTGTCGGTGTTGCCGCGGTTCAACGTCAGGCCAAAACCGGCGCTGCCGGTCCAGATCGGCGGCGGGCCCGCCGGAGGGCACGGACACGATCCGGTGGTTTGCGGCTGAGCAAACACGGGACACGGAGTCAGGAGCGTTGCAACCGCGAAAACGTGAATCAGCTGACGAGGCGTAAGGCGCATAGCGCCGACGCCCGTGCATTTTACATTCCGCTTAGCGGAAGGATGACGGTGATCGAGGTGCCGCGATTCGGCTCGCTCTCGACCGACACGGTTCCATGGAGCTGCTGGACCGTGAACGCGACCGAACTCAGGCCCAGGCCGGTTCCGGCTTCCTTCGTCGTGAAGAATGGCTCGAACATGCGCCCCCGAACTTCCGGACTGATGCCATGACCGGTGTCGGTGACCGTCAACCGCGCGTAGGGTGCCTGCTGCATTCCTTCGAGCCGGCTCGGCGACGGATTTCGGACGGCTTCAGTCTCGATCGTGATCACACCTTTGCCTGCCATCGCATCCAGCGAGTTCAACAAAAGGTTGAGGGTGATGCGTTCGAGTTCGATGAACTCGGCGACAACCATCACGGCGACAGGAGCGAGATGGAGCCTAGTACTGATTTCGTCGCCGGCAATGCGAGACATCAATTCCACGGCCGACGCGACGGCATGATTCAGATCCAGTGGGCGCCGCGCCGCAAATTCTGGCCTCGCCGCCAGCAGGATCTCGCGCGTGAGCACGGATGCACGCGCCGCGCATTGCCGTAAGTGCACAAGTTCGGCATTCGATGAGCCCGTCGGTACTACCGCCGCGAGATTATCGGTACAGCTGACGATCACCGTCAGTTGATTGCGCAAATCGTGGACGAGCTGCGCGACCGCAAGGTCGCCGAGGTCGACCTTCGACGGATTGCCGCTGCCGCCGCGCCGCTGGCGAGATCGAATGAGCTCTCTGACGAAGGTGACGAGCGAATGGAATGTGGACTTACCGGACCGATCGACAGCGGGCATGGCACCTTGGCAAAACCCGCAGTATATCTAGTGATCCGCGAATAGCGGTTTGATTCAAATCAAGGTGGGTCGAAGGGTTCACTCACACCGCAGCGACCAACCGCGCGAACGCCTCAGGATCGATGATGCGAGCACGATGCAGGTTTTCAAACCGGACCAGGCGGCGCTGCTCGAGTTCGGCGGCAGCGCGGCTGACGCTTTCGAGGGAAAGGCTGAGGAACCCGGCAATGTCGGACCGTGTCATCGGAAGCGCGACGACGTGAGCGTGACCGGATGGACACTCGCGCGCCTCCATCTGCGAAATGAACATCGCGAGGCGTCCGGCGGCATCACGACGGCTGATCAGAATCGCGCGGCGCTGCGCCTCACGTAGTTCGTGGGTGACCTTCATCAGGAACTTGAACTGCATGTCGGCATCGTGCTTGAGCAGAGCCGCCAGATCGCCGATGGGAAGCCGGTACATGGTCGTGACCGTGAGCGTCTGCGCGCAATTCAGATACTGTCCATTCTCCGCGAGACCGAACAGATCGCGCGCAAAAAGAAATGCACCGACAACCCGCTTGCCACTGGGCAGGTCCCGGTAGCACTTCACCGCCCCATCGGTGATTGCGAAGACCCACAGCGCCGGCGAGTCTTCGCGGTACACCATCATGCGCGCAGGCAGACGCACGCGCATCCCGATTCGCATCAGATCCTGCCGCTGACGATCTGTGAGGACGCGCTCCCCTTCGGCGGAGTACTGGTATGAGACCGCCCGCAGCGACCACAGCGGTTCGGTGTCGGGCGCCATCTGCTTTTTCATGTCACTGCAGTTTCACCATCACTCACGAAATACCGTGAGTGTCGCTCGATCAATCGAACGAATTAGCAGGCGAAACAGTTCGTGACGAAGCTCGACGCATACTGCGTGCCGACCGTGAATCACTCATCACTATTGATCAATCCGCGTGCAGCACTCCAGAAGGTGAAAGCCGCGACGCCCGCCAGGCCGGAATCATCGTCGCGACCGCCACGATGGCGGCGACCAGGATAATGGCGGCGGCCAGCATGAACGGGTCCGATGCTCGGATCGCGTAGATTTGGTTGGCCACGATCTGACCGGACAGGTAAGCGACCGCGAGACCAATGCCAACGCCCATGAGCGCCAGGCTCGCCCCATGTTTCATCACAAGCCAGAACACGCTGCCCGGGGTGGCGCCGAGCGCGAGGCGCGTGGCCATCTCTCGGCGCCGCTCGGACACTGCATACGCGACGACGCCGTAGATCCCGACCGCGGCAAGCAGGATTGCGACCCCGCCAAAAATGAGCATCAGCGTCATGCCGAGCTGTTGACGGCTGATGGTTCCGGCCACAAGATCCGTCACGCGCTCGAATTCCACAGCAATCTGGGAATCAAGCTGGCGCACCTGATCCCGAATCGCGGATTCAAGACTTGCCACGTCGGCCAACGACGACGCGACAACGATGGTCTGACGCGGAAAAGGCACCTGCGTCAACGACGAATAGAACGCGGGTTCGGGTTCGTCACTCACATTCCTTTGTCGGACATCGTCGACGACTCCGATGACAGTCACCTCGTTGCGCGGATTGGGAGCCGGGTAGCCGGCCGCGAATCGTGTGCCGATCGGATCACGTCCGGACAGATAGCGTTTCATGAACGTTTTGTTGATGATCGCAACCGGGGTGGTCGCGGTGCGGTCGTCCGGACCGAAATCTCGCCCCTGCAGTAGCGCGATGCCCATCGTTTTGAAATACCCCTCGCCAACAAATCGCTGTCGGGTCCCGACAGGGTGCGCAGGATCCAGGGGCTCCCCATGAATCTGCCCAATCAGCGAGTTCTCCGGCGCATTCTTCAGTGGAAAGTTTGCCGTGGCGCTGGCTCCGGTCACACCGGGTAAGGCACTGATTCGCTCAATCAGGAGAGCCGATGCGGTTCGTACGGCGTCACGATTGGGATACTTGGCGCCCAAAAAAGAGACGTCGAATGTGAGCCGTTTTTCCGTCAGGAAACCGAGATTGGTGTTCCGAAGGTTGGCGAAGCCGCGAACCAACCAGCCGGCGCCCGCGACGAGCACGATCGCGAGCGCAACCTCCGCGACTGTCATTGCGCCCAGCCATTTGGATGTCGTGCGGCCCCCGCTCGCGGATCGACCGCTTTCGTTCATCAGCGTCCGCACGTCCGTCCCCGCGAGCCGCAGCCCCGGGGCAAAGCCGACGAGCATGGCACTGACGACGATCGTGATGAGCACAAACAGCAGCACCCTGGCATCGAACGTGACCGCGTCCAGGCGCGGCAGCCTTGACGCGCCGAGCGCCAGCAGCGCCCGCACGCTGGCATATGCCACAGCCGCTCCGAGCACCGCACCCACTCCGCATAACAGTGCCGATTCGGTCAGCAGTTGGCGCACAATCCGTCCGCGCGCCGCGCCGAGTGAAACCCGCACCGCCATCTCGCGCGCGCGCGCCGCGCCACGCGCGAGCAGTAGGTTCGTGACGTTGACGCACGCCAGTAGGAGCAGCAACCCGGTCGCCGACATCACGATGATCAGAATGGGTCCAAGATCGCCGACGACGGACGCGACTAACGGTTTGGTCACGTACGCGCGGTTGAAGTCAGACTCCGGAAACTCCTTCGCGAGGCCCGCCATCACCGACGCCATTTCCGCGCTCGCCCGCTCAATGGTCGTGGCTGGCTTCAAACGCATGAAGCCATCGAAGAAGTGGTTGATGTTGTCTTTGTCGAGTCGCTGCCCGAACCAGAAGTCTCCGCCATGCGGCGTATCGAAGTCACGCGGCGCCACGCCAGCGATCGTCGTCGCGACTTCCGCAAATCGAATCGGCTTGCCGACAATCGCTGGATCACCGTGATAGAGGTCCTGCCAGATGCGGTACGAGATGACGATCACCGGCGGAGTACCTGGCGTCGGCGGGGTATTGGGTTGCGGAGGGGCAGGTGGAATGAAGTGCTCGTGCGTGAACCCGCCGAGGGTCATCGGCAGGCCAAACAACTCGAAAAACCCTTCGGTGACGCCGTAGATCTTGATGTGCTGAGGCGTGCCGCCGTCGTGCAGCAGCGTCAGATCGGTGGTCTGCATGCCCGCCGCCCGCATGATGGACAAGTTTGGATTGTTGAGCCGCGAGATTTCGCCGTTCGACAGCATCCCGGTCGTGACTCGCCCGTCGATCAACGTGGTGCGAAGGTTATACAGATTCTCGGCGTTCGGATACGGCAGCGGCTTGAGAAGGACGGCGTTCAAGGTCGCGAAGATCGCGGTCGTGGCACCGATGCCAACCGCGAGGGTCGCGATCGCGGCAAGGGGAACGGCCGGCGCCCGCCGAAGACTGCGAAGCGCAAAGCGAACGTCCTGGAGCAGCGTGTTCATGGGGAAGGTTCTACAGGGTTCGACAAGGTTCTGCAAGAACCCAGTAGAGCCTATGAAAGCCCGAGGAGCGCCGCTGCGTTCTCGCCGTAGATTTTCTGACGCACCCTTTCGTCGATGTCGAGACGGGCAATGGTGTCGATCATCAACGGGATGCTGCCAATCTGATGTGGATAATCGCTGCCCGCGAGAATCCGATTGTGCCCGGCGAAGTCGATCGCCAGCCGGATCGCTGACGCATTGAAGTTGACGGTGTCGTAGTAGAACTGCTGCAGGTACTCGCTCGGCGGCCGGTCGATATGACGGCGGCACTCTGCAAATGCGCGATGTCCGCGATCGAGGCGCTCGGCAAGAT
>Ga0075431_100004249_pt1 | contig 14032 bp, 12 predicted proteins | sample RhiMetdeltSRZDD5_FD_75297 | JGI IMG/M metagenome (GOLD analysis project Ga0075431, IMG submission 75297) | Populus rhizosphere microbial communities from Tennessee, USA - Rhizosphere MetaG P. deltoides SRZDD5 | ecosystem: Host-associated > Plants > Roots > Rhizosphere > Soil | place: USA... | reverse complement strand
GTCACCACCGTCTACGTCACCCACGACCAGATCGAGGCCATGACCATGGCCGACAAGATCGTGGTCATGAACAGCGGCGTGGTCGAGCAGGCCGGGCCGCCGCTGGAGCTCTATGACCGCCCCGCCAACATCTTCGTTGCCGGCTTCATCGGCTCTCCGGCCATGAACATGCTGCAGGGCACGATCGCCAACGGGTCGCTCAGCACCGCCGACGGCACGCAGTGGGTGCTGCCCGCCAAGGGCAACGGCCACCAGGGGCCTGCCATCTACGGCATTCGGCCCGAGCACCTGCGGCTTGACCCCGAGGGCGTCAAGGCGAAGGTCCAGGTGGTGGAGCCGACGGGCTCGGAGACCCAGGTCCTGCTGCGCGTCGGCGACCAGCCGCTTGTCGCCGCCTTCCGCGAGCGCGTCTCGGCCCTGCCCGGCGAGATCCTGCCGGTCAGCCCCGACCGCGCGCTCATCCACCTGTTCGATCGGGAGTCCGGCCGGCGCATCAACTAGCCGCAGCGGCCAGTCAACGAATCAACCAAAGCAACCCGGAGGAAGCGAATGGCCAACATCATCACCCGGCGTGATGCCTTGCGTCTCACCGCGGGCGGCGCCGCCGCCCTGGCGCTCGGCAGCCAGGCCGGCGCCCAGGTTCCGCGCGCCGACGTGGCTGCGCCCAGCCTGGCGCCGGAAAAGGGCGCCAGCCTGCGCATCCTGCGGCCTGCGCGCTTCGTGGAGCCGGATGAGACCATCTTCCGCGCCAACACCGCCAAGTTCCAGCAGGCCACCGGTATCGAGACGCGGGTGGATTTCGTGGGCTGGGAGGACATCCGCCAGCAGTCCGCGGTGGCGGCCAACACCGGCACGGGGCCGGATATCGTGCTCGGCTGGGCCGAGGACCCGCATGTGTACGTCGATAAGATCATCGAGCTGAGCGACGTGGCAGAGTACCTTGGCAAGCGCTACGGCGGCTGGACCTTCCTCGGTGAGAAGTACGGCAAGAAGCAGGGCACCAACAACTGGGTTGGCATCCCCTTCGGCGGCACCACCGGCCCGGCGGTGTTCCGCCGCTCGGCTCTGAAGGAGGCAGGCTTCAGCAGTATTCCCAACGACCATGCCGGGCTGCTGAAGCTGTGCCAGGAGCTCAAGCGCATCAACAAGCCGGCGGGCTTCGCCCTCGGTAACGCGGTCGGCGACGGCAACGGCTTCGCCAACTGGCTGATCTGGTCGCACGGCGGCTATCTGGTGGACGAGGACGGCAAGGTCGCCATCAACAGCAAGGAGACCATCGCCGCCCTTACGTTCCTCAAGGACCTTTACGCGTCGTTCGTGCCGGGAACACTGGCCTGGGGCGACCCGAGCAACAACCGCGCCTATGCCGCCAACGAGGTCTGGCTCACCTCCAACGGCGTCTCGCTCTACTTCGCGCTCAAGAACGATCCCGCCACCCGGGCCATCGCCGAGGACACCGACCACCAGTTCATGCCGTTCGGCACGGTCGGCAAGGCGCCGCAGACCTCGCTGATCCTCAACGCCATGGTGTTCCGGCACACGAAGTTCCCGAACGCCGCCAAGTCCTACATCCAGTTCATGCTGGAGTCGGAGCAGTACGATCCCTGGCTCACCGGGTGCCTCGGCTACTGGTCGCACACCCTGCGGGCCTACTCCAAGAGTGCGGTATGGGATTCCGATCCCAAGCTCGAGGTGTATCGCAACGGTACCGAGAACCAGTTCTGGTCGGGCTACAAGGGGCCGATCTCGCACGCGGCCGGCACCGTCGCCGCCGAGTACGTGATGGTGCAGATGTGCGCCTCCGTCGCATCTGGCCAGGCCACGCCCGAGGAGGCCGCTCGCGAGGCCGAGCGGCGGTCGCGCCGCTACTACCGCTGAGATCGTGCATCGAGGCTGCCGGGGCCGCAGGTCCCGGCAGCCCGCCCAGTCCCGCGAGGCGCGATGGCCACCACCACCCAAGCTGCACCCCCGATCGCTCCCCAAGCCGCCCCCCACTGGTCGAACGTGCGCGTCGAGCCCAACTGGCTCGCCCGCCTGTTCGACTGGAAGCCCCTGCTGATCGTTGCGTGCATGTTGCCGGCCATCGGGCTGCTGATGGTATTCCTCACCTACCCCCTCGGGCTCGGCATCTGGCTTGCCTTCACCGACACTACCATCGGCAAGAGCGGCCAGTGGGTCGGGCTGGAGAACTTCCAGTACCTGATGGAGGACAGGCAGTTCTGGCAGGCCGTGTTCTACAGCGTGTTCTACACGGCGGTGGCGACGATCGGGAAGTTCGGCCTCGGCCTGTGGCTCGCGCTGCTGCTCAACAAGCACCTTCCCTTCAAGAGCCTGCTGCGCGCCATCATCCTGTTGCCGTGGATCACGCCGACCGTCCTCACCGCTATCGCCTTCTGGTGGATCTACGATCCGCAGTTCTCCATCATCTCCTACGTGGCCGTGGATGCGCTCGGCCTGCGCGACCGCTACTTCGACTTCCTGGGCTCCGCCTGGCCCGCGCGCTGGTCGCTGATCGCCGCCAACATCTGGCGCGGCATCCCGTTCGTTGCCATCTCGCTGCTGGCCGGCCTGCAGACCATCTCGCCGTCGCTCTACGAGGCGGCCCTGCTCGACGGCTCCACCGGCTGGCAGCGCTTCCGCTACATCACGTTCCCGCTGCTGCTGCCGATCCTGGCGATCGTGATGACCTTCTCGATCATCTTCACCTTCACCGACTTCCAGCTCGTCTATGCCATCACCCGCGGCGGTCCCGTCAACTCCACGCACCTGATGGCGACGCTGGCGTTCCAGCGCGGCATCCCCGGCGGCATGCTGGGCGAGGGCGCCGCCATCGCCGTGTCGATGATCCCGTTCCTGGTGTTCGCGACGCTGTTCAGCTACTTCGCGCTGGCCCGGCGCAAGTGGCAGCAGGGGGAAAGCAATGACTGATATCGCGGCACCCGCCGAGCCCAAGGCCACCGCCACTGTCGCGCCAGAGGAGATGGCGTGGGACAGCCGAGCCAAGCGCGTGGTGCTGCTCTACGTGCCGCTCGCCTGCTTCGTCTTCATCCTGCTGTTCCCGTTCTACTGGATGGCGATCACGTCGTTCAAACCCAACGCCGAGCTCTACGACTACAAGACCTACAACCCGTTCTGGATCGCCAAGCCCACGCTCGACCACATCTACCGCCTGCTGTTCCAGACCGCCTATCCGAAGTGGCTGCTCACCACCATGTCGGTGGCGGTGGCCTCCACGTTCCTGTCGCTTTTCTCCAGCGTGCTGGCCGCCTATGCCATCCAGCGCCTGCGCTTCAAGGGCAGCCAGTACGTGGGCCTTGCCATCTATCTCGCCTACCTGGTGCCGCCGTCGATCCTGTTCATCCCGCTCGCCGCCATGGTCCACCGGCTCGGGCTGTTCGACAGCCCGCTGGCCCTCATCCTGGTGTACCCGACCTTCCTCGTGCCGTTCTGCACCTGGCTGCTGATCGGCTACTTCAAGTCGATCCCCTACGAGCTGGAGGAGTGCGCCCTGATCGACGGCGCCACCCGCCTGCAGATCCTGTGGCGCATCACGCTGCCGCTCGCATTGCCCGGCATCATCAGCGCCGGCATCTTCTCCTTCACCCTGTCATGGAACGAGTTCATCTACGCGCTCGCCTTCATCCAGAGCAGCGAGAACAAGACTGTACCGGTGGCCATCATCACGGAGCTGGTCTCGGGCGACGTGTACCAGTGGGGCGCGCTGATGGCTGGGGCGCTGATGGGCTCGCTGCCGGTGGCGATCTTCTACTCCTTCTTCGTGGACTACTACGTCTCTTCTCTCACGGGCGCCGTGAAGGAATAGGGAGTAGGGAATGCGGAATGGGGAATAGGGAGTAGAGGGTTGGAGCAAGCGGCAAGCGCGATTCTTCCCTACTCCCCATTCCCTACTCCCTCCCACGTCACCCAGCCTCACAGCTTGCTTTGGAAGGAGTGGCTCATGCCCAGATTCCGCATCGTCACGCCCGCAGGTGCTTCTTTCACCGCCGCCGGCGGGGGCTACGCCTACGAGATGGAGGCGCTGGAGGGGCTCGATGCCGAGATCGTTGAGTGCTCCGCCACGCAGGAGGGCTTCATCGCCGCGGCCAGAGATGCCGACGCCGTCTATGCCAAGGGCATGAAATTCGACGCCCAGATGATTCACGCCCTGGAGCGATGCCGCATCATCGCGCTGGGCACCGTCGGCGTCGATTACGTCGATGTCGGCGCCGCCACCGAGAAGGGCATTCCCGTCACCAACTGCCCCGACACCTTCATCGAGGAGGTGGCGGACCACGCCATGATGCTGCTGCTGGCCACCCACCGCCGCGCTATCGAGCAGGATCGCATGGTGCGCGAGGGCCGCTGGACCGAGGGGCGGCCGCAGCTGTCGCAGGTCCCGCGGCTGATGGGCCAGACGCTGGGCTTCATCGCCTTCGGCCGCGTGGCGCGCGCCGTGGCGGAGCGGGCGCGCGCCTTCGGCCTGCGTATGCTGGCCTTCGATCCGTTCATCGACGAGCTCGACATCTCCGCGCGCGGCGTGGAGCCGGCCAGCCTGTCGGAGGTGCTGAGCCGGTCCGATTTCATCTCCATGCACCTTCCGGCCACACCCGAGGCCGTCGGCTTCCTCAAGGAGCAGCATTTCCGCGCCATGAAGCCCAACGCCATCTTCATCAACACCGGCCGCGGCCCCACCGTGGACGAGCCGGCGCTGATCAAGGCGCTGCAGGAGAAACGGATCGCCGGCGCCGGGCTCGACGTGCTGCGGACCGAGCCACCCCTCCCGGACAATCCGCTGCTCAAGATGCCGCACGTCATCCTGTCGCCGCACAACGCCTCGGCCTCCGCGCGCTTCGACCCCGCGCGCAAGCGCCGCGTCGGCCGTGAGCTCGCTCTCGCCCTCTCGGGCCGCTGGCCGATGTCGTGCGTCAACCCGACGGTGCTGCCGGCCAGCGGCCTCAAGCGCTGGCAGCCCGTCTCGATGCAGCGCGGCCCGAACGCGTAGTACGCCGGAACAATAGGCACGTCGCTTGTCTGACGATGTCGCAAGTTCTAGGCAAGGAGTTGGGGGGAGGGCTATCGGCGCGCACCGACCCCTCTCCCCTCGGGGGAGAGGACGTGAGGCCATGACTTACGGCCGCGTGCTCTGCCGGGATCACGTGCTCCACGTCACGGGCGCGGCCGTAAGTCATTTGGCCGAACTGGTGAGGGGCAACTTTCTTTCCTCCGCGTACCGAAGGCCCCCTCATCCGGCCCTTCGGGCCACCTTCTCCCCAAGGGGAGAAGGGGCGCTTCGGAGCCGCGCTCACAGCGTCACGCCGAATCGCTCTCCCCAGATACCGAGATTGACGATGCGCCACAGGCTCGGCTTCAGCGGCTTGCGGCCGGCGAGCATCGTGTCGCGTAGCCGCCGCACGCCCCTGGCATTCAGCAGCTCCGGGTAGCGGGCGAGCGTCGCCTCCGTCCCGCCGACGACGAGGTCGCGCAGGGGGCCGCGAAACCAGATTGCCTCCGGCGTCTCGAAGCCGATCTTGCCGCGGCGCTCGGCCACCGCGCGTGGCAGCACGTCCGCCATGGCCAGCCGCAGGATCCGCTTCGTCTCGGCGCCGGCGATCTTGTGTGCGTTGCCGAGCGCCAGGGAGAATTCGACCAGCGGATGATCGAGGAACGGCACGCGCGCCTCGATCGAATGCGCCATCGAGCTGCGGTCCTCCCAGTGCAGCAGCATCTGCAGGTTGGAGGCGAACGTCATCGTCAGGCACAGGCTGCGCACGTCCGTCGGCCGATTGAGGCCGAGCAGCGCTGCCCCGTGGCGCATCGCCCCGCTCCGGTTGCCGTGCTCGCGCAGCACGGGACTGTCGAGCCAGCCGTAGTCGGCCAGCACGTGCCTCAGCGGCGAGCGCGCGAGCCCGGCCGAGGCCGTGGGCGCCAAGGCCGCGCCAAGGCGCAGCGCCTGGCCGACGAGAGAGGCGCCGTGCGCGCGGCGCCTCGCCAGCATCAGCCGGCCCGCCTCGCCGAGTGCCCCGCATCGCATCAGGCCCGCGAGGTGATAGGGAAACGCGAAGTGGTAGCCCGCGAGCTGCTCATCGGCGCCCTGGCCGTCCAGCATCACCTTCACGCCGGCCCGCCGCGCCTCCTGGAACACGCACCACTGGGCAAAGATCGAGGTGGAGCCGAAAGGCTCGTCCTGGTGCCAGGTGATGTCCGAGGCTTGCCGGAACAGGTCCTCGGCGCGCGGCAGCACGAGATGCGGCATCGTGCCTGCATGGTCGATCACGGCATCGATGAAGGGCTGCTCGTCCGCGCTCTTGCCGGGATAGCAGGCCGAGACGGTGTTAACCCGCTCGCCCGCAGGCATCATCCCGGCCATCAGGCAGACGATCGACGAGGAGTCGAGTCCGCCGGACAGGCAGGAGCCGACAGGCACGTCCGAGCGCAGATGCAGTCGCACGGAATCCGTCAGCAGCGCGCGGAAGCGCGCGGCAGCCTCGGCCTCGGGGAGGGAGAAGTCGCCTGCACTGGCGGGATACCAGCGGCGGATGGCCTCGACGGCGCGGCCGGAGCCCGTCTCGACCGTGATGCATTCGCCGCCGCGCAGCTGCCTCACGCCCTCGAACAGCGTCTCGGCCGTGTGGTCGGCAATGCCGCTCGCCAGGAAATCGTGCACCCGCGCAACGTTCATCCGGCGCGACACGCCGGGCAGCCAAAGCAGCTGCTTGATCTCGGAGGCCAGCGCGATACCGCGTCCGTCGCCGGCCAGGTAGAGCGGCTTGATGCCGTAGCGGTCGCGCGCGCCGAACAGGCGCTTCTCGCGCGCATCCCAGACCAGGAAGGCGAACATGCCGCGCAGGCGCGGCAGACAGTGCTCGCCCCACACGGCGTAGGCCCTCAGCAGAACTTCCGAGTCGGTCTCGGAGCGGAACACCTCGCCGCGCGCCCGCAGCTCCTCGCGCAGCTCGATGTAATTGTAGATCTCGCCGTTGAAGACGAGGCGATACCGCTCGGTCGGATCCGCCATCGGCTGCAGCCCGGCATCCGAGGTATCAATGACGGCAAGCCGCCGGTGCCCAAGCGCCACGGCGCCGGCCGGGCTGTCATGGACCTCCCAACCCCGGCCATCGGGCCCGCGATGGGCGACGATGTCGATATGCGCCGGGTCGGGCGCAAATCCGATGGAGCCGAACAGCCCGCACATTTGCCGGTATCCCGCGGGGATTGGGGAGTAGGGAGTAGGGAGTAGGGAGTAGAAAAAAAGGGGACCGCAGAGCGCCAGGCCCCACTCCCCACTCCCCTATTCCCTATTCCCTATTCCCTCCTTCATTTCACCGCGCGCCCTCGCCCGCCTTGAATCCGTGCCGTCCAGCGTCCTCGCCATGATGCTGCAGGTCTCGCCGGCCCGGGCGGACCATGACGCATGCGCCCGCGCATAGGCGGCGCCGCGCCGCCCCATGGCGCGCGCGTCCTCGGGGCGGGTGGCCAGCGTCGCGACGGCGCTCGCCAGCGCCACCGAGGAGCCCGCCGGAACCACGATGCCGAGCCCATGCGAGCGCACGATGTCCGCCTGGAACGGCAGGTCGCTCGCGATCACCGGGAGCCCGCACGCCAGCGCCTCGAACAGCTTGAGCGGCGCAACGCCCGTGGCCGAGCGGCCGTCCGGGTCATCGATGACGCACAGCGCCGCGACGGCGCCGCGCAGCAGCTCCGGCACCTCCTCGTAGCTGCGGCGACCGAGCCACAGGACGGTCGATCCATCCTGCGCCGCGGCCTCCACCCGGGCCCGCTCGATGCCGTCGCCGACAACGACGAGGCGAACGTCGCGCGGCCAGCGGGGGCTGTGCGTCGCCGCCAGCATGGTCGCGATCCCGTGCCAGGCCACCAGGCCGCCGACGAAGATCACGTAGCGCCCCCCGATCGGCGCGACCGGGCCGTCGGGGTGGAACAGCTCGGTATCGGCGGCGTTCGAGACCAGCGTGACGCGCGTGTGCCGCACGGTGCGGCAGACCCATTCGACGAGCCCGCTGGTGACGGCAAAGACGTGCGAGGCGTGCCGCAGCTGCACCCTGTAGCTCCACGTCAGCGCGCCGAGGAACGGCCTCAGCCAGCGATAGGTGACGCCGAGGTCCGCCGGGCTGCCGTTGACCTCCTGGAACACCGGCACTGCCCGCCGCCGGGCCACCAGCGCCAGCGGCAGCGCCGCGAAATGGGCGCGCACGTAGATCGCATCGAACCTGCGGAGCGCGCGGTAAAGCGCCCACTGCACGCGCACGTAATCCACGACGCGTGCAAGGTACCATGTGCCGGCGCTGGCGCCGCCGCAGCCGGTGGCGAACAGCTCAACCTGCCAGCCCGACGCAAGCAGACCCCGGACGATCTCCCGCACGTGCGTGGAGGCGCCCTGCCCCTCGTGCGGCGTCTCCAGGCAGAGGTAGGCGAGCCGGCGCCTCATCATGACGGGATGCGTCCGGCCGCCGCTCCGGATGCCATGCCGCGCCGCACCGCGCCGGCAATGCGATCCTGGGTCGCCGCGTCGAGATAGGGATGCATCGGCAGGCTCAGCACCTCGCGGCACAGCCGCGCCGACTGATCGAGAGCGCCGGCCGTCGGGTAGTGCCGGTAGGCCGCCTGGTGGTGCAGCGGGCGCGGATAGTAGACTGCGGTCGCAATGCCGGCAGCCTTGAGCTCCTCCGCCAGGCGGTCGCGGGCGCCCCCGGGCACGATCACGGTGTATTGCGCCCACGCGGATGTGGTGTTGGGTGGGACGGTCGGCGTTGCCACGACGTTGCGCAATGCCTCGCTGTAGCGCGCGGCAACGCGTTGGCGCGCCGCCAGCTCCTCCGGAAAGATCTTCAGCTTCTCGATGAGAATCGCGGCCTGCAGCGTGTCGAGCCGGCCGTTCAGCCCCACGCGCGCGATGTCGTATTTGCCATGCGGCGTGCTGCCGTGCGAGCGGATCGACCGCATCGCCTCGGCCAGCGCGTCGTCCTCGGTGAAGATCGCTCCGCCGTCGCCGTAGCAGCCGAGCGGCTTGGCCGGGAAGAAGCTGGTAGCGGTGACATGGCCCCGCGTTCCAACCTTCGAGACACCCGCGTGGGTCCTGACGCTGGCGCCGAAGCTCTGGGCTGCATCGGCGAGCAGCCACACGCCCTCCGCCCGCGCGATCTCGCTCAGGGCCTCGTAGTCGGCCGGCAGGCCGAACAGGTCCACGACAATCGCCGCGGCGGGCTTCAGGCCGAGACTGCGCGCGGTGGAGACCCCCGCGCGCAGGTGCTCCGGCCCCATATTGAAGGTGTCGCCGTCCACATCGACGAACACGGGTGTAGCGCCGATCAGAGCGACGGTCTCCGCGGTCGCCGTGTAGGTGAAGGCAGGGCAGACGACGGCGTCGCCGGGGCCCACGCCCTTGGCCATCATGGCGATCAGCAGCGCGTCGGTCCCGCTGGCGCAGCCGATGGCATGCCGCGCCCCGCAGAAGTCGGCGAGCTGACGCTCCAGAGCCTTCACCTCGGGGCCCATGATGTACTGGCCGTGATCGAGAACCCGGGCGATGGCCGCATCGATGCAGTCGCGGATGCGCCGCTGCTGCGCCTTGAGATCGACGAGCTCGACGCGGCGCTCGATGGTGCGCTCAAGGCCCCTGGCGCTCATCGTCCGATCTCCTCCAGCCGGCCGTCCGGGGTCTCGCGATAGCGGGTGCCCGACGGGCAGATGAGCGTCTCGTCCAGCATCTCGCCGTTGCGGCTCATCCAGCCGATGCGCCGGGCCGGCACGCCGGCCATCACCGCGTAGTCGGGAGCGTCCCGCGTCAGCACGGCACCCGCTGCAATGAAGGAGTAGGCGCCGAGGCTATGGCCGCAGACGATGGTGGCGTTGGCGCCGATGCTGGCGCCCCGCCGCACGGGTGTGCGGCGGAACTCCGCCTTGCGATTGAGGAACGCCCGGGGATTGTTGACGTTGGTGAACACGCAGGACGGACCGCAGAACACGCCGTCCTCCAGCTCGACCCCCTCGTAGAGCGCCACGTTGTTCTGGATCTTGCAGCCGTTGCCGACCCGCACACGCGGCCCGACCATCACGTTCTGCCCGAGCATGCAATCGCGCCCGATCTCCACGCCGGCGAGAATGTGGACGAAGTGCCAGATGCGGGTGCCCGGCCCCACCGCGGCGCCGTCATCGACATAGGCACTCTCGTGAATGAGCGCACCGGGAAACCGCGGGTCCTCGCGCATCTGCGGCGGTCGATCCATGGCGCCGAGGCTCCTAGTGTGCCGCTTCCAACGCCCGCATCGCGTTGCGGTCGCTGTGGGGCTCCAAAGCGGACCGCACGCGCCCCTTCTCCCCTTGGGGAGAAGGTGGCCCGAAGGGCCGGATGAGGGCGCCTTCGGAACGCGATGGCAAGAAGTAGCCCCTCACCAGTTCGGCCAAATGACTTACGGCCGCGCCCGAAGGGTTGTTTCCGTGGGCTGTGTTGAGCGCGCGGCCGTAAGTCATGGCCTCACGTCCTCTCCCCCAACGGGAGAGGGGGACGGCGCGGCGCTGATGGCGCCCCCCTCATCCCGTGCGCCCAGGACATGCCTGCACCCCCCAAGGCCATCGCGATCAAGCTCTAGAGCGTGAAACTGGCCGGTGAGGCCGTCGCCGCTGGCATCGGCCTCCGCCAGCACCCTCGCCAGCAGCGGATGCTGCTGGCCGCTCCTGGCCGGCTCGATCGGGGCGGTGCGGATATGCGCCACGGTCTCGATGGACGGCCTCGCATCGGCGATCCCGAAGCCGCGGCCGGCCAGGATCGCCTCGTAGCTCGCCGCATGCAGGTCCTCGAAGCCCCTCGAGAAGTCGTAGAGCCCGAGGTCGTGGATCGTCATGCTGCGCTGGGCGAAGCCCTCGGCCGTCGTCATGTGGCGCCGGTTGATGGACAAGAGCCACCGCACGCGCGCCTTCTCGTATTGCAGGAAGCCGGCGGCGCAGTCGGGCGCGCGATGGTGCACATGGGCAGCCAGCGGGCTGCCGAACAGGAAGCTCAGCATGTCGTAGAAGTGCACGCCGATGTTGGTGGCGATGCCGCCGGACTTGAGATCGTCGCCCTTCCAGGAGACGTGGTACCACCGGCCGCGTGCGGTCACGTAGGTGAGATCGATGTCCCACACGCGTCCGCTCCTGTCGGCGTCGATGGTCCGTTTCAGCTCGACGATGGAGGGATGCAGCCGCAGCTGCAGGATGGCGTTGATGCGCTTGGCTGTCGACCGCTCGAGCCTGGCCAGGTCGGCGATCTCGCCGGGATCGAGCAGGAGAGGCTTCTCGCAGATCGCATCGGCGCCCGCTCGCAGCGCCCAGCTCATGTGGGACTTGTGCAGATGGTTGGGCGAGCAGATGCTCACATAGTCGATGGCGGCCGGGGTTCCGGCAAGGCGGGCGACATGCTCGGCGAACGGCTCGAAATCAACGAAGAAGTGCGCGTCGGGAAAATGCCGGTCGATGATGCCCACCGAATCCTTGGGGTCCACCGCGGCCCGCAGCGTGCCGCCCACCCGCTTGATGGCCTCCATGTGGCGCGGCGCGATATAGCCGCCGACGCCGATCAGAGCGAAATTCGTCGATGCCATCCGCTATCCAATCCTCTTGCGAGAGCTGACCGCGTCCGCCGCCGGTCACAGCCGCGCATCGCTGCTCTCGAGCGGGAGCACGCCTTTGAGGTCATAGATCAGGCCCCCTGGCACCAGCAGAGACCGCAGCGCATCGGGCGGCATGCGGGCGAACTCGTCGTGCCGCACGGCCAGCACCACCGCGTCGAATTGCGCGGCCCTGGGCGGCTCCGGGATCGGCTTGATTCGGTACTCGTGCTCGACGGCCTCGGGGTCGGCGAGCGGATCGCAGACCGTGACGTTGTGGCCGAACGCCGCCAGCTCATGCACGAGGTCCGCGACCTTGGTGTTGCGGATGTCGGGGCAGTTCTGCTTGAAGGTAAAGCCCATGACGAGAATGCGCGCGGCGTCGACGCGCAGCTTCCGCGCCAGCATCGTCTTGATGATGTCCTGGGCGATGTAGGCCGCCATGCCGTCGTTGATGCGCCGGCCCGCCAGAATCATCTCCGGATGGAAATTGAGGGACTGCGCCTTGTGTGTGAGGTAGTAGGGATCGACACCGATGCAGTGCCCGCCCACCAGTCCCGGGCGGTAGTAGTGGAAGTTCCACTTCGTCTCGGCCGCCTCCAGGATCTCGCGCGTCTCCAGCCCCATCCGCTTGAACAGCTGCGCCAGCTCGTTGACCAGCGCGATGTTCACGTCGCGTTGCACGTTCTCGATCACCTTGGCGGCCTCGGCCACGCGAATCGAGCTCACCTTGTGCGTGCCGGCCGGCACGATCCGGCGGTACAGCGCATCGACCAGCTCGGCCACCTCCGGCGTCGAGCCGGACGTGATCTTGCGCACATCGGGGAGGCCGTGCTCGGGATCGGCCGGATTGATCCGCTCCGGGCTGTAGCCGGCAAAGAACGTTTTGTTGTACTCGAGCCCCGACGCCCGGGCGATGATGGGCACACAGACCTCCTCCGTGGCCCCGGGATAGACCGTCGACTCGAAGACCACGACGCCGCCCGGCCGGATCACCTCGCCGATCAGCTCGCTCGCCATCTCGAGCGGGGTGAGATCGGGCCGCTTGGACGCGTCGATGGGCGTCGGAACCGCGACGATGAAGACGTTGCAGCCTTTCAGCGCGGCCGCGTCGCTGCTGTAGCTGAGCCGCTTCGCCGCCTTCAGCGCCCCGCGGTTGAACTCGCGCGTCCGGTCGTGGCAGGACCGCAGCTCCTCGATGCGGCGCTCGCTGATGTCGAAGCCGACGGTGGAGATCTGGCGCCCGAGGTGCACGGCCAGCGGCAGGCCCACGTAGCCAAGGCCAACCACGGCCACCTTCACGTCCTCGAGCTTGGGCAGTACCATCTTTGCTGATCCCGCAATCTCATTGCTGGCAGCCTTGCGGGGTGCCTGCATGAGACCGTCGTCGAAAGGCGGCATGCTGGTCTTCTCCGTTGCCTGTCGCCGTCCTGGGGGACGGAGCGCGGTCGTCGTCGCCTCAAGCGGCGGCAATCGCATCGATCCCGACAAACACACGCACCTTGCGGCCCAGAAGATCGAGCAGGACCGCAACACGCTGCTCGTCCGACATGCCCTCGACCAGGCCGAGGTGTGAGGCGAATGGTCCGCCTACGATGCACACCTCGTCCCCGGGCCGGAGCTGCGGCCGCGCCGGCAGCTGCACGTAGCCGCGCGGATCGTGCAGGGAGATCAGGCCCTCGACCACGTGCCCGGGCACCTTGGCCGGCGCATCGCCGAAGCACACCAGGCGGCTCACGCCGATGGTGGAGAGAATTGACCGCCAGCGCTGGGCGGAGAGGTCGATGCCGACGAAGAGGTAGCGGGGAAACAGCGGGGCGGCGATGACATCGGTGCGCCCGGCATGGCGTCGCTCTCTTGCATAGCGCGGGACATAGGACTGGAAGCCCTGGCGCCGCAGGTTGAGGGCCGCCTTGGCTTCCGCGTGGGGGTGCGTCTGCACCACGTACCAGTCCGCTCGTGGCGGAGAGTCCGGCATTGTCGCGGCCCCGCCGCGTGTGTCGAGCTCATGTGCGCGCAATATCTCTATTGGTCCTGTTTTTCCCATTATCTATTTGTTCCCCGTGATTCCGGCGGTCGCCGGCAACAAAGCGGATAATCTGCTGTAAATCGCTGGTAAAGATTTAGGCACGCAATTGCCCATGTAATCCACAGCGAGCGGTGAAAGCGCGATGCATAGATTATATCGCGACAAATATTATTATACATCTGCTATAGGATATTCAGATGAGGACGGGCTGGACAAGCCGGACACGGTGACGGCCACCCGCCAACGCCGGCAGCCCCGCAGCGGTTTGTCCACTCGAGGGCAGGGGAGGAGGAGCAGGGCGTCCGGGCTCGTGCCCGTTGGCCTGTGACCTCAGCGCGCGGGGCACGAAGAACGCCCTGCTCGGTCGTCTCCGACGGCCGCCTGGCGCTTGGATAGACCTTTC
>Ga0075431_100004248_pt1 | contig 14033 bp, 17 predicted proteins | sample RhiMetdeltSRZDD5_FD_75297 | JGI IMG/M metagenome (GOLD analysis project Ga0075431, IMG submission 75297) | Populus rhizosphere microbial communities from Tennessee, USA - Rhizosphere MetaG P. deltoides SRZDD5 | ecosystem: Host-associated > Plants > Roots > Rhizosphere > Soil | place: USA... | reverse complement strand
GGCCGGGAGCTTGCCCAACGAGACAGTAGCCCGCGGGTCAGCAGGTCGTCAACATCCAGGCAAATCCCCGGCCCGAGAACGTCCTGGTGCGCCAGTAGTCGCAGTGCGCAGCGGTCGCAGGTGCGCGGAGGCGAGGGCGGTCGCTCATAGGCACCTGGGTTGCACAGCGCTGAGCGTGTATGGAGGACTGCGCCATGCGACAGGGCTCAATGGACATCGCGAAGCTCGGCGACGATCCGGAGCTCTATGCCGTCACGTTCGGCACGTCTGAGACTCTAAGCGTAGGCGGCCGGGCCGCCCGCACGTTCACGAGGCTTGAGGAAGTCGACGAGTTCCTACAGATGGCCGGCATCATGACCGCCCGCATCCTCTCGGCGCTGGACGAGACGCGCAAGGGCGGGACGGCCAGCATCCCCGACGTCACCTTAGAAGAACGGGCCTTGCGGGATCTGGGGCTCGCGACACCTTCCGGGGCCACCCCGCCGTCCGAGGAGGGCGGGTCCGTGCCGTGAAGACCAGCCTTCCGCCCAAACGCCGGCAGCGAAACCGCGCGCATCTCGCTGAGCTGCGGCGGGCCATGCGGGCGCGAGGGCTTCGCATCATCGATGGAGGGCCAAGCAAAATTCCTCGTCGCCGATTACAGCTCATTCGCGGCGGACGCACGCGGCCGCTGGTGCCCACCGATTCCGAAACGACCGGTTTCGAGAGCGAGGCTTCAACCAAACTCTGCCCCTTCACGGCACCGGCACTCAGATCGCTCGCGACGTTCATTTCTAATCAGCACTCGTTAAAGCTTGTCCCCTCCACGGCTCTCGCTGTGGGGAGGGCGTCATGAGGAGCCTGCATACTGAGATTCATGGACGCACGAGGTTGCTGGTGCGTCCGCATATCAAGCAGACCCCCGGAGTGGATTACCGGGCCCTCCCCCGACGCTCGCTTCCCGTAGTTTTGCTCCTGTCGGGAATGATCGCGTGCTCGACCGCGCGACCAGTTCTCTACCCGAATGCACACTTCCAGTCGGTCGGGCAGGCGGGGGCCGACCGCGATATCAACGAGTGTGAGCAGAGGGCCGGGACGGCAGGCGTCGACCGGCGGGAAGGCGGGGTCGGCGACGTGGCTGCGGGGACTGGTGTGGGTGCGGGCGTGGGCGCCGCGGGCGGGGCGGTCGGGGGTGCCATCGCGGGAGGAGCGGGGATCGGCGCGGCCATCGGCGCTGCAAGCGGCGCAGTGATCGGACTCCTGGGCTCGCTCTTCGGGCGCCGCCACGGGCCGAGTGCGACGTACATCAATTTCGTCGACCGGTGCCTCCGGGAGAAGGGCTACGAGCCGATCGGTTGGCAGAAGGCCCGCGGAGCCGACGCTCCCGTTCCACGAGCCTTGTCGATGAAACCGGCGCTGGTGTGATGCGGGGAAACCGATCTAATCTCTTCGAATGTGGTCGTAGAGACCTACGTCATCACGCGCAAGGACGATGAGTCGGCGTAGCATTCTGCCAAGTAGCAGTCGCCCCTCAGGCAGCCCAAGAAAGAACGCACGCGACCGGCGCTTCGCCTGGCCCTGTCAGCCGTAGTCCCCCAGGGAGGGCCAGGTTCCATCACTCGCGGGCGAGGCTCATGCTTCCGTCAGTAGCCGCCGCAACGATGCTCCGTGTCGGTCCACCCCGGCACCTACAGTTTCGGCTACGACCTCGTCCGGCCGCCGACGTACTTGCTCGCCCCGTCCTTGGCGACGTAACCCCCGTCACCCCGCCCCAGCCCCAAGCCTCCAGCCCGTTCGGCGCGAAGCTGCGCACGGGGGTTGAGATCGCTGCCGGCGATTAGCTCCTCCAGGCGCTGCGGGCGTTTCGCATGATGCCTCTGGTTAATGTCCCACTCCAAGGGTATGGCGCAAGCGTCATGAAGGGCCTCGATGAAACACTCGTTGGACCGCGGCGATCAGCTCCTGTGGCTCAAACGGCTCGATCAGGTATTCCTCAGCGCCCGTAGCGAGGCCGTGGCGCCGATGCTCGTCATCAGGGCAGACTGCCGTCTTGTGGACTACGGGGATGTTCGCGGTAGCGGCACCCGCCTTCAACCGGCGCACCACCTCAAACCCATCGATGTCAGGTAGCACGATGTCGAGGACGATGGCGTCAGGCTGCAGCTGCGCCAGCTGCAGAGCAGAGCGCCCAGTTGCTGCTTCCAGCACGTCGAAGCCTGCAGACACGAGCGCGCGGAACATGACGTAGCGCGCGTCCAGCCGATCATCGACAAGGGGATGGTCTTGACGCCGGGCATCTGGGCGGTCTCGTTAATCAGCGAGCTCCACGCGAGGTGACAGAAACGTGAACGAAAACCGGCCGAGCCAGATGTCAGGGGTTCTGCCCGTTGCGTCTGTCGGAGGCCGATGGAACGCGCTCAGAAGGAGCCTCGTCAGTATCCTATCGCCCGTGACGCCTCGAGTAACATAACTCCGCTGGCAACAGTAGCGGGCAGAGGTAGCGGTAAACCGCGCACATCGTACATGTCGTAAATTCGCCCATCGACAGTCACGGACGTGCCCTTACTCGGCGCTCCCGACTTGCTCGCCACCCACAACGCGGCTTCTCCATCCTCGATGCGATAGAGCCCGTAGCCAGCGATCGAGCTCGAACGGGTGACCACGCCGGTTACGCTAACGGACCGCCCGCGGTAAGGCCCTGGATCCTTCATGAGCTCGTTGAGGGAGATCGACGTCGTGGCACAGGCGGCCATGACAGCGAGACAGGCAACACTGAGCAATAACGACAGCCTTGCTCCGCGCCACCTACTCCCTGATGGATTCATGCGAATGGCCTACGCAAAATTGCCGCCGCGATGTCGCGGAAGCGGCATGTGTGGTCAACGCCGTTGGCCATGCGGGCACGGCGGGCCAGGCCCCACGAAGCGGAGGGACGTCCTCTAGGGGCTGGGGCGCGATCCGAGGCGGTGCATTCGGCGACATGCTTGAGCACGGCAACACTTAGATCAGCTCGGCACGTCGGGCAGACGTCGCGCTTCCCCATGATGATATCCGCACCAATCTGGTTGAAGGTCAGGGCCTCGGAGCACTGAGGCAGACCGCGACCGGGTGATCGGTACAAGTGCACTCCGAGCAGCGCCCGTTGGTCCGGGGTCAGCATGAAGACCCGTACCTCCTCTTAACTAAGAAAACGTCAAATGGGGGAGTTCGGATTTGTGAACTGCGACAGCGAAGCTGCGGTGGGCCGCGGTGCGCCGAACGTGGTACAACCCCCCAAGCGAACGGACAAAGGAAGGGCGCTAGTTTAAGCGATCCTGACGACCCTCCGTCGATGCGCTGCCGGGTGGTGCGGACCAGCCGTCACTTCGCGGTGTAAGTTGTCTACGACTGCATCGGTGCCGCGCGGGACGGGCACAGCTCGAGGCGACGTAGAGCCTGCCCCGACGGTCGCTAGGCATGACGACCTCGTGGTGGCCCCCTTTGCGCTAGACCCCCCGAGCATGGGTTCCTCGCTCGAAGGCTTATTATGGGTGGTCGGGCGTATGGGTGGTCGTGTGGAAGACCACGGGGACACCCTGGACGTGCTCTAGCAGCGCTGGTGTCAGGGGTCGCGCAGGAGCGGGTGCCAGACTCAGCTCAGGGCCCGGTTCGTGACTCAGCTCAGGGGCCGGTTCGTGCGCAAGCTCCTCAAGGCCGTCTACCCAAGGGAGTTGGGGGGACCATCCGGGACGTGCTCCACAACCGGCAAGCGGGCTGACGGGTCACCGGCATCGGGTTTGCCCTGACCCTGGCCATGCCGAGGCCGCTGGAGGGCATCATCGTCGTCGCCGTGGAGGATGACCCCGACGCGCTCGACGTACTCAAGATCGTCATGGAGCACGAGGGCGCTCTCGTGGTCCCCGCCTCGGACGCGGACTCAGCCCTGGAGAAGCTGCGCTGTGTGCGGCCGGCCCTCCTCGTAGCCGACGTGAGTATGCCGAGCCACGACGGGCGGTGGCTGGTGACCGAGGCGCGCCGCTCGGGCCTGCTGCCCGATGTGCCGGCGCTGGCCGTGACCGCGCTGGCCATGACGCCAACGGAGGTGCGGGAGGCCGGTTTCGACGCCTATCTGCAGAAGCCCGTCGACCCCTGGCTGCTTCGGGAAACGGTGCGTGAGCTGGCGGGGCGCGCTGTGTAACCGAGAAGTCGGAGTGATGCCCTCGGGCGGTTACCAGTCCGCCGCCGTGGCATCGCCATGTACCTGGGCGCCCCCCCGCGGACGAGTCCGGCCCGCGCCGGTTGCGCGGTAGCTGGAGGCTGGCGTCGACGGCGAAGTCGTCGGAATCCGGAGTGCGGGGCGCGCAGGGCGCGGACCCAAGAGCAAAACCGTGCCTGACGACGCGGGTCCGCAACCTGCTCGCCACGCCGGCCTTCCTAAGCCTCCAACCCACCGAGCCCGAGCTGCAGCTACTGCACCGGTTCGACAACGGGTACGGCCTCGGGCTCGTCGCGGCCGGCGTCGAGGGGCCGGGCCACCGGCTCACGCTGAGCCACATCACCCGAGGCGGGCGGCGGGCGATGTTCATGGACCAGGAGAAAGTGGGCGTGAGCCGCCTTCGGCGTTGCGGCGTCGTCTTTGGGCGGCGGTACAGCGCGCGGCGGCGGCAGCGGTGAGGAGGCATGAGCGCGGTGTGGCTTGAAGCATGCCCCTAAGCCGCTGGCTGGCGCCGCACCGCTAGGGTCTCTTCCTGGGCGATTTCCAGCGCCCCGTCTCAGTAGCGGGCCGGTCTCTCTCGGCTGATGGGGATGGATGGCGCAGCCAGACAGCAAACAGAAGGCGGGGGAGCAGCTCCGCGGTACGCATGCGTCATCGTGCGGGAGCGACCACAACGCGGCCCCTTCGGCTCTACCGCCGGCACGGATATGTGGCGGAGGTATACACCGGTGCGGCACCGTCTCCAACAGCTTAGAGCTCGCCGAGGAAGCGCGGAACCGACTTATGGCAGCATGAGCCAGATGCGCGCCGCCGTCCGTGCCCAGCCCGGCCGGAGACCAAGGTTCAGCCTGAAATCGCGGGACTGACCATCGTTCCTTTGAAGCTGACCGTCCAGAGTCATGCCGTCTCCACGCACTTGCGCGCCTAACCAGGCCCCGGACACTCCCTTGTCCCCAGAGAGTCGGCCCCCGAGCCTGAACCCAGCACCATCCACGGTCAAATCAATGTCGAAGGACTTGGCTCTCCGGCTCTCGGCGCTCGGAGCGGGACGGACATTGTGCTCGGTCGGCGACGGAGGAGCGTAGGGCGCAGGAGGAGCGGATTGCAATACTGCTGTGGCCGGTGAGGTCTCGCGCTGGGTAGTGAGATCGTGGGCGGAAGCGACGGCGGGCAGGAGCGTTGCGGCGCACACCACGCTTCCTGCCAGGAATAGCTTAGACATCGGATGACATCTCCTATCGGCACCGCGCTGGGGCCAGCTGTTTGGGACGTTGTGATGGCTGAGATACGCGTGAAGTCTATACCCTGAAGCTAGCGGGAGAGCTGCGGAGCCGCGTACGGGCGCCCGTCCGAGGCCGCCTTCACACCAGCGCCGGACTCGCCTGGCCCGGCTCGATCAGCAAGTCCATCAAGGCAGATGATGCGCGGCAGGATGGGTCTCGGAAGTCAAAGCGGTGAGGTCCTGGTGATCACGCAGGGCCGTTACACCATTGCTGCGCCGCCGAACGACTACTCGATCTTCTCGCGGACGCGATAGCCGTAACGTTCGAGATCCGCAACACACCGGTCATGGGCTCGTTTACCCATCGGGTCCGCCAGGGTGTCGTGGCCCGAGCACCGAGCGATGTGCCCTTGGTCGTTCTGCAGGATGCTCGTGGTCCGAAGCAGGCTGCCACAGCCTGACATAGCGACGGTGGCCACCAACATTGTGACGACCGCCGAGCGTCGGCCGTTAACCTGTCGCGGAGCGTAACGAGCGCCCACACAAATCAGTTGGTCCGCCCGCTTCGCGGGTCCTCGCGGGAGCAGGAAGCCTTCGGGATTCATCCCCGGGGTGGGGTGTCGGTGTCGCTGCGGTTCAGCAGGTAGTCCGGACCCCCGACCCGATACCACCGGAACCGTACGCCTCGAGGGCAAATGGTGTTTCCCGTTCTCGTTCGCCTTGCTGTGGTTCTCGGTCAGCAGATTTACCAGCATTCGGCCCTCGCGTTCCGGTAAGCCCGTGGAGAACGCCACCTCGCGCGGAGTACCCGAGAGATTGTGCACAAACAGTACTGAGTTGTTGCGCCAATCATGGCGCATCACAAGAATCGCAGGATCCCGGACCGGTAGGACGTCGAACTCGCCAGCCAACCTCGGGGATCTCCGTCCTCATCCGGATGATGCGCTCTGTCCAGTTGAGGAACAACTCCGGGTCCCGCCGCTGCTCCGCGACGTTGACGTGCTGGTAGCCGTAAGGACCATCGCTGATCGCGAGCACCACGAGTTTGTCGGATGTCGTGAATCCGCCTTGAAGTTCCGTGGACCACTGCATCGGCGTCTGGGTGCAGTTGCGCTCGGACAGTTTGAGGTCGTCGCCCATCCCAATCTCATGTGCCCGCCCGGCACCTCGCCGAGGCAGCCGCCGCCACCGGCGGGCGCGCGGCCTGTTAGCGGGTCGGATCGACACAGGACGATTCCGTGCGCAATACGTCCGGCTTCGCCTCGCCGTAGCGGCGGCGCCGCCAGAGCCGGTACGCGATCAGCGTCACAAGCGCGAGCGGGCCGATCAGCAGGAGCAGCCGCGCCCCACCGTGGCGGCCCAGCATCGCCGCTGCCCGCTCACCTACCAGGTGACCGACCGTCACCCACAAGGCGGCGTACACCACCGTGCCGACGAAGTCGAAGGTGATGAACTTCCAGTACGGGATGTGGCCGCACCCTGAGAGCGCGGAGGCGAACAGCCTGACGCTGTGCGAAAAACGACTGAGAAGAATCGCGCCCGCGCCAAACCGCTTGAAGTATCCGACGGTCCTCTCTACGCACTGCGCCGAGCCGAGGGTGATCCGACAGTAGAACGCGAGGATGCGTGGCCCGGTCAGCACGCCGGCGGCGTACGGGACGTGATCGCCGATCAGGGAGCCGGCCGTCGTCGCGGCCACCAGCGCCACGAGTTGTCGAGGTTCGGCGAGGCTCGCGGCGACGAGGAGAAGAAGCCGGGTCGGGAACGGTACGCCGGCCGCTTCGACGAGGAAGGCGGCGAACACGACGGTCAAGAGGTGGTCGACCAGAAAATCGAGGTGCGGCTCAATCCATTCCATCGTACTGCGTGCATTGTACCGGCCTCGTTGCCTCCAAATGGTACGCGGGGCTGATGCTGGAGAGAGAGCTGTCGAGGTGTGAGGCCCACGGGTCACCGACTCCGGTCGTGGCTCGCTGTGCCGCGCGTGGTGCGGGGAGTGTGCTGCCGGTCTGCGTCGTCGCCGACCTCGTCATCCTCCTGAGGCTGTCCTCCGGGGTAGCCACGGAGGAGCCGACGTTCCGGGTCGGGTGGTCTGGCATCCATTTTCGCGGGTGGACAGCAAGCGAGCCGTGAGGTTCGTGCCATGGCGGGCGACGGGAGCCCGAGGGCCTCGGCAAGCCGGTAACTTGATGCCCGGTCCGATACAGAATCAGCTTCTTAGTGTCGTGTCGACTGGATGCTTTGCAAGTACCCCTATCGGCGCGTAATGAAATCACGCACTTCAATTGCGCAAGTTCGATCGCGTCCCCTTGGGGCCACCACCGTGGGACTGTTCGCTTCAGGCTTATCCAGGTGACAGCGCCTTATGTTCAAGAAGTCCACTATGTGACCCTCCTGCATTTCCGCGATGCCCACCGCGTATGCTCACCGTGAAACGCGGCTCGGTCGAGCGAGACGAGAAGATCCACTAGTCCGCGGCGTCACTCAGGAAGGCGATGTCTGCTTGACCCGGGGGCGGTACTGCTCGGGGACGGCATCCAGCCGATCGGTCCAGTGCACGGCGCCCTGTTTGTCGGTCCAGCGATAGAGACGGCTTATTCGCGCCGCGGACTGGCCGCCGCTCGAGCCAGGTTCTGCCGCCGGTTGGGCGGTCGCGGCAGCGGGGGGCGCTGTGGGAGGGGTCGGAGGCGGTGACGTCGGCGGATTCGGGATCCACACCCACGTGTACGGCGTCGATACTCCATCGCCCCGCATCTCGTACCGACCGGTCGGGAATTGCACGATCCTCTGCGTGGGATCGGGCGCGAACGAGACAGTCCCGCTCGGCGGCGCATAGCTCGCCGACGGATCGTAGTAGGCCGCCGGGTAGTATGCCGACGGATAGTAGGCGGGCGGCGAGTACGCCTGGTCGTACAGCGGTGGAGCTGCGTAGACAACGGCCGGAGCGCCGCCGACCACGGCGATCGGGAGAGGCGGCCGGACGAACGGCGGGCGTGGGCCGAAATGATGCGGATGCGGTGGGAATGGTACCGCGACTGACCGACCGACTCCCAAGGTAGAGCCCCCGACGACCGGGCCGCGGCCGGGGAACGGCACCGCGACCGAGCGGCTGACTCCCAGATTGGCGCCGCCGACGACAGGTGGGCCGCCGCGAAATCCTGGAGCCCGCTGAGCGAATGCGAAGCTAGGTGCGACCAGGATGCACATCACCAGGGCCAGCGACGCCCCCGCAAGCCCGCGCGCAGACTTCAACATCGATCTCACCCGACGGCACACATATAGAGGACAAGTTCCAGTGTGCGCCGGTGTACCGGCACCGTCAAGGAGATGAGACGCGGACCAGCCGACCGGTTCGGCGGTCAACGGCTGCCCGGCGAGCGTCGTCCGGCGCACGTCGCGAATCTCGCCGTGGCCGAAAGCGGCGCGCTCGGTGCGTGGTCGCGCGGTTGTCCCACATGACTAGGTCGCCGGGCTTCCACATATGGGAGTAGACGAATTCGCGCTGCGTCGCGTGCTCGGTCAGGTCGCGCAGGAACATCCGCGCCTCCGGGACGGTCCGGCCCACAATGGCGCCCGCATGGGCGGAAAGGAAGCGCGACGGACGGCCGGTGACCGGTGCCGCCGCACCAGCGGGTGGCGTACCGGCGCGAACGTGCGATTTCCTCCGGGGATCGTCTCGCGAATAGATCAGCGAGTGCTCGCAGATTAGATCTCCGTGCGGGAGGCTACGCTATCCTCATGGACCGCAGTCCACTGTGTGGATGTCTCATCCGAGCGGAACCGATCGCCGCGCCGTGCCCTCCGACCTCGGTGCTCAGGCCCGCGGTGCCTCAATTGTCGAAGAACTTTCGCGTCGGCCGCCCCGGCTGCGGCGGGGACAGGATCTCGGCCCCCTCGACTCCGTGAGACACTGCGGTATCTGCAGCTGGCCGGTTAGCGAGCGGCGACCGTCTTCTTCCGGCCGATGACGCGCTCGTTGCACCACGGAGGATGACTGCCGAAAGGAGGTGAATCGATGCCCCGATTCCCGGTGGCTCCCATCACCGTCCTCGCCCTTGTCGCGGTGCCTCTGCTCGCGTTCGGCTGTGCGAAGCGCTTGGCGGTGCCCGTGGGTCCCGCACCAACGGCCGGCGCGAAGACGACGCCGTCCGCCGGCGGCCCGCCCGCTGGTGCCTCCTCGGGGACGGCGGCACCGCTCAACCCCGGGGCGGGCGCGTCCGCACCGCCATCGGCGACTGCACCCGGTGCTCCCGCAGCACCGCCGGCTGGCGCGCCAGGGAGGCGGCCGGACCCGCGCGACTTCGGCGCCGTCCGTGACGTGCAGGATATTCACTTTGACATCGACAGGTACGACATCCGCCCGGACGCGGCGAAGATCCTCGAGGCGAACGCACGCTGGATGAAGGCGAACCCGGCGGCTCCGATCCTCATCGAGGGGCACGCCGACGAGCGGGGGACGAACGAGTACAATCTGGCGCTTGGCGAGCGTCGCGCGAAGGCGGCGATGAACTACCTGGTCAGCCAGGGCGTACCGTCCGATCGCTTCACCGTCATCAGCTACGGGGAGGAGTGGCCGGTGTGCCGGGAGAGGAACGAGGCGTGCTGGGCCCGGAACCGGCGCGTGCACTTCTTGGCGAAGCCCCAGTAGCCCCCGCGTCGAAGGATCGCCCGACGAACCTTGCTCAGCGTACAGTACCAGCGCCGATGACTGCCCAATACGGCTCTGACCTGGTCGTCGACCTCCTCCGTGCGGCGGGCATCGAGCACGTCGCGCTGAACCCTGGCGCGACCTACCGCGGGCTGCACGACTCGCTGGTCAACTACGGAGGCAATCGGGCGCCCGAGCTGATCCTCACCACTCATGAGGAGATCGCCGTCGGCCTCGCCCATGGCTACGCGAAGGCGCGGGGGACGCCGATGGCGGCGGTGGTGCATGACATCGTGGGGCTGCAGCACGCCAGCATGGCGATCTTCAACGCGTTCTGCGATCGGGCCCCCGTCCTCGTCCTGGGCGCCACCGGCCCCATGGACGCCACCCGCCGGCGCCCGTGGATCGACTGGATCCACACCGCGCTCGTGCAGGGCACCCAGGTGCGCGACTACGTCAAGCTCGACGATCAGCCCGCCAGCGTGGCCGCGTTGCCCGAGGCCTTCTTGCGAGCCTGGCGCGTGGCGCGCACCGAGCCTCTGGGCCCCGTCTATCTCTGCCTCGACGCCGGCCTGCAGGAGCAGCCGCTCGAGCATCCCGTGACGCTGCCCGACGTGGCCCGCTTTGGGCCGCCGTCACCGCCGCACGCCGATCCTGCCGCGCTCGACGAGGCCGCCCGCCGCCTGGTCGAGGCCCGATTCCCGCTGATCGTCGTGGAGTCGCTCGGGCGCCGCGCGGAGGCGACGCCGGCCCTCTGCCGCCTCGCCACTCTGCTGGCCGCCCCGCTCGTCGATCTGGCCGGTGAGTCGCAGGGGCGCCCCAGCGTTCCCGGCGATCAGCCGCTCGACATGAGCGACGCGCGCCACGAGGTGATCGGCGAGGCCGACGTGATCCTGGCGCTGGACGTGACCAGCTTCCTCAGTGGCCTGGGCGAGACCGATCGGAGCACGCGTGAGGTCCGGTTCCTGAACGAGGCCGCCCGCGTCATCGCCATCTCGCTCGACGACTACGCGTTCCGGAGCTGGGCCCACACCTTCCAGTCGCTGGCGCCGGTGGACCTGCCGATCGCCGCCGACGCGGCGCTGACGCTGCCCGCGCTGGTCGCCGCCGTCGAGGACCGCCTGAAGGGCGATCGGAGAGCCGCCGAGCGTCAGGCGCGCGCGCAGCGGATCGGCGCGCGTCATGCGGCGCTGCGCGAGGAGTGGCGAGCGGCCGTGCGGGTCGAGTGCGCGTCGGGCCCGCTGGCGCCCGCGGTCCTCGCCGCCGAGATCTGGGAGGTCATCAAGGACGAGGACTGGGTGCTCGCCAACGGAACCGCCAAGGGCTGGGCGCGGCGACTCTGGGACTGGCAGCCCGGCCGCAGCTACGGTGGCAGCGGCGGCGCCGGCCTCGGCTATGGGCTGCCCGCCGCGCTCGGCGTCACGCTCGCGCACCGAGGGTCGAGCAAGGTCTGCGTCAATCTACAATCGGACGGCGACCTGCTCTACGTGGTGAGCGGCCTCTACACCGCCGCCCATCATCGGCTGCCGCTGCTGACCGTGATGTTCAACAACCGCACCTATGGCAACGACGAGGCGCATCAGGAGACGGTGGCCAAGACGCGCGGCCGCCCGGTCGAGAACAAGGTCGTCGGCATTCGCATCGACGATCCGGCCCCGGACTTCGCGCGGATCGCCCAGGGCTTCGGCGTTCACGCCGAGGGGCCCATCGACACGCCGGGGGCGGTGGGCCCGGCGCTCCGGCGCGCCCTGCGCGTGGTCAAGGACGAGGGACGTCCAGCGCTGGTGGATGTGATCACGCGGCCATGACGTCGCGCCCCGTCTATGTGCCGGCCATGAACCCCAGCGCCATCGCGCCACCGAGCCGCGAGGTCTACGGGCTCATGGGCGAGGCGGCCATCGTGCGGATGATCGAGGACTTCTACCGGGAGCTGGAGCGCTCGTCGCTCCGGCCGCTGTTCCCCGCCGACATGACGGTGGCGGCGCAGAAGTCAGCGGCGTTCTTCGTGGGCCTGCTCGGCGGCCCGCCGCTCTACCAGCAGCGCTACGGCAACCCGATGATGCGTGCGCGCCACCTGCCGTTCCGGATCACGCCGCGGGCCCGCGAGGAGTGGCTCGCGTGCTTCGAGCGTGTGCTCGCCGACGCGCCGGCGCGCTACGGCTTCCCGGCGCAGCACTTCCCCGGCTTCCGGGCGTTCCTCCGCGACTTCTCCATGTGGATGGTCAACACGCAGGACGAGCCGTAGCGGGCGGGACACTCGCTGGATCTGCGCCCACGATTCCGGCAAGGTGAGGCCGAGGAGGCGACCATGCCCACGAGCGACTCCGCACCGGACAGGCGGGTGCCGCCGGCCCCCGGAAGGCCGGGCGCCAAAGGGCCCGGGCAGGCGACGATGCCGCCCCGCAAGACCTGGCTCTGGTTCCTGGCCGTTCTGGTCGCCAACTTCCTGCTGGTGCGGCTCCTGATGCCGGCCGCGGAAGGCCCCATCACCGTGCCCTACACGCTATTCAAGGAGGAGGTCAGGAAGGGCAACGTCCAGGCTATCCACAGCCAGGGCGACACCATCACGGGCCGCTTCAAGGCGCCGGTCACGTACCCACCGGCGAGCGAGAAGACGACCTCGCCCCGAGAGCAGTCCAGAACGGGCACCTCCTTCGCGACGACGGTGCCCACCTTCAGGGATCCCGGCCTGGAAGCCTTCTTGATCGACCACGGGGTGGAGATCAGCGCCAAGCCGATCGAGGAGGGCGGCAATCCGCTGGCCACGTTGCTGATCGGGTTCGGTCCGGCTCTGCTCTTCATCGGGTTCTATGTCTGGATGTTCCGGCGGGCGCAGCAGGGGGGCGGGCTGGGCGGCGGGCTCATGGGCATCGGGAAGAGCAAGGCGCGCCGCTACGACCAGGAGAAGGATACGAAGGTCACCTTCGACGACGTCGCCGGCATCGACGAGGCCGAGAACGAGCTGGTCGAGATCGTGGACTTCCTGAAGGACCCCCCGAAGTACACGCGTCTGGGCGGGACCGCGCCCAAGGGCGTGCTCCTGGTGGGGGCGCCGGGCACTGGCAAGACGTTGTTGGCCAAGGCGGTCGCGGGCGAGGCCGGGGTGCCGTTCTTCTCGATGAGCGCCGCGGAGTTCGTGGAGATGATCGTGGGAGTGGGGGCGGCGCGGGTGCGGGACCTCTTCAAGCAGGCGCGCGAGAACGCGCCGGCCATCATCTTCATCGACGAGCTGGACGCGATCGGGCGCGCACGGGGTCAGATGGCGATCGGCGGCACGAACGAGCAGGAGCAGACCCTGAACCAGATCCTCACGGAGATGGACGGCTTCTCCAGCCGGGAGGGCATCATCGTGCTGGCGGCGACGAACCAGCCCGACGTGCTCGACAAGGCGCTCCTGAGGCCCGGCCGCTTCGACCGGCAAGTGGTGGTCAACCTGCCGGACAGGGCCGGGCGCGAGGCAATCCTGAAGGTGCACACGCGCACCGTGCCGCTCGCGAGCGACGTGAGCCTGGCCGAGCTCGCGGCCGCCACGCCGGGCTTCTCGGGCGCGGACCTGAGAAATCTGGTCAACGAGGCGGCGCTGCTGGCGGCCCGACGCGCACAGGACGACGTCCGTCACAAGGACTTCCTGGACTCGCTGGAGAAGATCGTGCTGGGCCCGGAGCGGCCGCTGCTGCTCAGCCGCGCCGACAAGGAGCGCATCGCCTACCACGAGGGCGGACACACCATCCTGGGTCTGGTGGTGCCGGGCGCGGATCCGGTGAACCGGGTGACGATCGTGCCGCGCGGGCAGGCGCTCGGGGTGACCTATCAGCGACCCGACAGCGACCGCTACAACTATCCGGAAGCCTACCTGCGCGGGCGGATCGTTGGCATGCTGGGTGGCCGCGCGGCCGAGGAGCTCGTCTACGGCACCAAGACGACTGGAGCGGAGAACGACATCGAGCAGGCCACCGGGCTGGCTCGTCGGATGGTCACGCGATGGGGCA
>Ga0075431_100004242_pt1 | contig 14048 bp, 10 predicted proteins | sample RhiMetdeltSRZDD5_FD_75297 | JGI IMG/M metagenome (GOLD analysis project Ga0075431, IMG submission 75297) | Populus rhizosphere microbial communities from Tennessee, USA - Rhizosphere MetaG P. deltoides SRZDD5 | ecosystem: Host-associated > Plants > Roots > Rhizosphere > Soil | place: USA... | reverse complement strand
GTTCCCGCTTTCATCGCGGTGAGAATATTCGCGGTCGTGCCGGTACCGATAAACGCCACCTCTCGATCCGGCGTCAGACCGTTCTTAGTTACTAAGAAACGAGCGAGTGTATCTGTGGATGAGCCAATGGCCGTAATACCGATGATTTTGCCTTTGAGTTCCGCCATTGACTTGATCTCGGGCTTCGCCATCAGCCAAAACGAGGGTTTCGTCGTAAGGAAGCCAACAACTTTGACCGGTAAGCCGCGCGCCGCGCCGGCCATCACCTGCGACTGGGCGCCGGAGAAATCGATATCTCCCGTCGTCAGCGCCGTCACCTGAATCGTCGAAGCGACGAGAACCAACTGCAGATCGATGCCCTCGCCCTGAAACATCCCTTTGTCGCGTCCGATGGTAATGGGCAGGTAATTCAAACTTTTTGCCGGGTAAGCAAAGCGAACTCGATCGGCGGCCAGGCTTTCAGCCGGGTTAAAAACACTAACGAGCAGTAGACTTATAACTATAAATATCATCCGCTGGTTTCCTTATCATCTGCTGTTTGAAAAAGGCGGCGAAGGGAAGCATCCTTCAGTATTAGCGCATGCCCAACTCATGCAACGATTCCCTGAGCATGCCGAAATCGACGATTTTGCCGACCGGGACCGTCTCCTTCACCTGTTGCTCTTGGCGCGCGCGCTCGATGTCGCTCGCCAAAACTCGCTCAGACACTATGCCGTTGAGGCTCATGCCTTTCACGTAAATGTCATAGGAAGCTTGCGCAATGCCAGGTTCTAGTTTCAGCCAATTTGCAATCACGCGCACGCTTTCCGTTTTGTTGCTTCTTATAAAATTCTGCGCCTTCAAGAGCGCGCGCAACATTCTCTTGACCTGAGCCGGCTTGTCTCTGAGCGTGTCGACGTGCAGTGCCAGGCCAGAGACGCTGGTCTCGAAAACATCGGCGGCAGTGATCAGACGGACAAAGCCTTTGCTTTCGGCCTCGAAATTAAACGGCGGCGGCACGATCGCCGCGTCCAGTTTCCCGGTGAGCAAGGCCTGCAACCTCTGTCCACTGCCCGACACCTGAAATGCCTGCACGTCCTTTTCCAATTCCAGTCCCGCCTGCCGGAGCATCGCGCGCAGCATGAATTCAGTGGAATCGCCGTAGCCGGCGAAGCCGATCACTTTGCGGCGCAGATCAACCAACGACTTTACTTCAGGCTTGGCCACTAAGACATGGAGCGGGCGACCATTGAAATAGATAACCACTTTGAGCGGCAAGCCTTTGACCGCGCTACGCAGGCCGGCGCCCACCGCCGTGGTATAGCCGATCTCCTTGGTCGTTACGGCAACGATCCCAATGTTGGTCGCAATGCGGATGATCTCGGCATCGATGCCCTCTTCACGAAAAAACCCCCTTGCGTAAGCCACCTGGGGCGCGATGAAACTCAACGATAGGCTCGGCATGCCGATGCGGACTTTCTCCAGCGTCTGTGCCGCGCTGAATTCTACGCGTGCCCACGTCAGGCCAAAAACTACAAGGAACAGAAACGTCGCGCTAAGCTTATTACTAAGGCTTGACACGCGATACCTGCGGGCGTCATTCCGGCACCCGCTGAAATCCAGGTGCTGTGATTTCATCCTTCGATTGGATGTCTGGATGCCGCCCTTCGCCAACATGATGGCTTTTGGCCCGCTATTTGTTTTCATTTCCGCTGAAGGCCGTTCTCGCTTCAGTCCCATAAAAATATTCAATCGATCCGTCATCGTGCCTTAATCCCCAAATCTTTTTGCGCTTCTCGCAGGAGTGTCACATCTGCAACCTCGGCGGCCGAAACCTGCCGCGTTAGCTTGGCATCCTTCATGGCTGCTTCGATCACCGCCTGCAGCCCGTCCTCGGGAATGCTGCCGTCCGCGTTGAAAACTCGCACCACGGAATCATAGGAGAGGCTGGCATTTTCTTTCGACGTTCGACTCCATTCCGTCAGCGTCTGGATCGAACCGTCGCGGTTGCTGCGAATGTAACGATTGGCCTTGATGAGCGCTTTAATGACTCGTTTGACCTCGTCGGGCTTATCGCTGAGTTTCTTGACGTTGGCTCCCAGTCCGACGAAGGGAAAGTTAAACAGCTCATAAGCTCTCGCCAACACGCGAAACGCGAACTTTCGCCCTTCCACATCCGCCGGCGGCGAGATCACGATAACGTCGACGATGCCTTCCTTCAGCGCGGTAAACCGTGCTTGATCGGCGCCCAGAGCGATTATTTTCATGTCCTTTTCGGGATCGACGCCCGAATACCTGAGCATCATCCGCGCCGCCACATCGGCCGTGGCGCCGAAGGTGCTCACTCCGAGGGTCTTGCCTTTGAGCTCCTTGACGGCCTTGAACTCCTGACGAGCCAGCAACATCTGCGTGGGGCTGTCGAGGAAACTTGCCACGACTCTGACCGGCAAACCGCGCATCGCCGCACGCACCACCGAGCCGAAGATTGTCGTGTAATCGATGTCTCCGGTGGCCAGCGCCGTCACCGAGATATTGGCGTTCATCCGGATGACTTCCGCGTCGATGTCTTCCTCTTTGAAAAATCCGCGCTTGAGAGCCACGGCGGGTGTGAAGAAAGCGGCGTCCAAGCTCGATACCGAGATTCTGACTTTGTCGGCGGCATTGGCGACCTCGCCGAGAAACCAAGCGACTAGAATAAAGAGCGGAACGGATATTCCTAGTCGGGTTTTGATTTTTCTCATCGTCCTTTGATCCCCAGCTCTTTCTGCGCTTCCCGGAGCAAGGTCGTATCGGCAACCTCCCCCATCGCAACTTGGCGTGTCAGCTTGGTTTCCTTGATCGCCTGATCGATGACCGTGAGGAGACCGTCCTCCGGGATGTTCCGCTCGAGATTGTAAACTTTGAACGCGGAATCGTACGCGGTCGCCGCCAGCGCCGGCGTGGTCCGGCCCCAGTCTACGAGCGTCTCAATCGTGCCTTCGCGGTTCTGGCGGATGAAACGATTTGCCTTGATCAATGCCTTAATCGTTCGTTTAATCTCATCGGGCCGTTCTTTGATTTTCCGCGTATGCGTCCCTAATCCGACGAAAGGAAATCTGAAAAGCTCGTAGGCTCGCGCGATGATGTTAAACCCGAGCTTTCTCGCTTCTTCGTCGGCCGGCGGCGATATCACCGCCGCTTCCACTATGCCCTCTTTCAATGCAGATAACCGAGCTGCGGCGGGTCCCAATGCAACGACCTTAATTTCTTTTTCCGCGTCGACGCCAAAGTGCTTGAACATCATCGTCGCCGCGACGTGGTCGGTAGCGCCATACGCTTGAATGCCGAGCGTTTTTCCTTTGAGATCCCTGGCGGATTTGAAATCGGACCGCGTGATGAGCGCATGCGTCGAGCCATCGATCAAGCTGGCGACGACTTTCATGGGCAAGCCGCGGATCGCGGCACGCACGACTGAGCCGAAGATCATGGTGTAATCCGTGTCGCCGCTCGCGAGCGCTGTGATCGCCACGTTACCGTTCATGCGAATGACTTCGGCTTCCAATCCTTCCTCTCTGAAAAAGCCTCTTTTAACCGCCAAACCCGAAGGCAAAAAGCTCATGTTAAAATTGGTCACGGAAATACGAATCTTATCGGCGGCTATCGCGCAACTAGGCGGCGCGCCGGCCAGTGCAACGAGAGACAACACCGCGAGAACCAAATTTTTCATCAGGGAAGGAAGCCTTTCACTTCTGGTATTCTTGAGCAGCTTCGAGAATCGATTGCGCGATGGCGCCGTAGGCGCCACAGCGGCAAATGTTGCCGCTGAGCCATTCGGCAATCTGTTCGCGGGTGGGATGCGGATTTTCAATCAACAGCGCCTTCGCCGCCATGATCTGCCCCGGCGTGCAGTAACCGCACTGCGCGCCGATATTGCGGATAAAGGCTTCTTGGAGCGGATCTAGTTCGTCGCAAAGCGCAACGCCTTCGATGGTGATCACGGATTTTTGGTGCGCCTCGAACGCCAGATAGTTGCACGAGCTCATCGGTTGGTTGTCGACCAGCACCGTGCAGGCGCCGCACACTTCGGATTCGCAGGAGCGCTTCGTCCCGGTGAGATGCAGCCGGTTACGGAGAAGCTCCAACAGAGTTTCTTCGATCGCCACTGCGCCCGACCAAGGTGCGCCGTTCACTGTGAGAGATGCGTTAAAAGTCTTTTTAAGATCGCTAGCCATTGCCATTTTGCCCCGCCTGCTCCAGCGCATCTGCCAGCATGACGCCCGTCATGTACAGCTTGTAGTCCGCGCTGCCCAAAAGATCATCCACCGGACGCAGCAAAGCGCGCAGATATTTTGTTTCCTCGCTCAGAATGCGCCTGGCGTCGTTCAGTTTGGCGCCGCTAAGTTTGCGCTCAAGCTCAGTCAAGCGCTCGGCTTTCGGCCCGACGCAGCCGACTGCCAAGCGCACTTCTTCGATCACGCCGTGTCTCATAGCTGCGCCAACCGCCACGCCGAGGGTCGGGCGTTGATACCGATGCAGCCGCTGATAGACGCTTTTCATACCCGCAGGCAACCGGGGAATTTCGACCTCAAGGAGAAGGTCCCCCGCTTCGAGAGCCGTCGCGTACATATCCACGAAAAAGTCGCTGAGCGCCACGCGCCGTTCGCTGTTTTGGTTTCCGGTGGCAAGCCAAGCGTCATGAATGAGCAAGACGGTTCCGGGATCAGAGTGAGGATCGTTGAAAGCGAGATTGCCGCCGAGGGTTCCCTGATTTCTGACGCGCACGTTCGCGACCTGCGATTCGGCGTAAGCCAACGCCGGCGCATGCTCGCGCACAAGCGCGCTGTTTTCCAACGCGTGGTGCGTGACGCAAGCGCCGATCCGCAGCACACCATTGTCCATTTCAAGTCGATGCAGCCGTTCGATTCGCTTGACGTCGACTAACACTTCCGATTGCAGTAACCCGTTACGCAGCAGCAACAGCAACTCCGCGCCGCCAGCATAGATTCTGGCCTTGTCGCCGAGCTCCGCGAGCGCTTGAGAAGCCTCTTGCACGGTCGTCGGCTGGAAAAGCTCAAGTGATCCAATCATTCGTATCTCGCCATCTAATATTTTGTGTAGGGGTAACCCCCTGTGGTTGCCCCAGAACGGGCAGGCAGGGCGCCCGCCCCCACGGCCATCAGCCGTTTGCCGATTTGATGCTCAGATTTTTCCCATCGCCCGGAGAATTTTTTCCGGCGTGATCGGCAGAGACCGGATGCGCACGCAGAGCGCATCATATACGGCATTGCCGATGGCGGGCCCGACGGTCACGATCGATGTTTGCGCCATGCCTTTGGAACCGAAGGGCCCCGGACCGTCGCCCTTCTCCAGCATCGAGGAGTAAAAATTTTCTGGAATATCTTTCATCACCGGCAGGCGATACTGGAAAGGGTCGCCGTTTTGAAACTGCCCGTCCTGATAGATCGTCTCTTCGAAGAGCGCATGGCCGAACCCCATCACCGCGCCGCCGTCCGCTTGCGCCTTGGCGGAAGGATAGTGAATCGCTTTGCCCGCATCAGCGATCACGGCATAGCCAAGAATGCGCAGCTCGCCAGTGTCACGGTTTACTTCGAGGTCGACGGCGGCGCCGCTCGGCGCCCAATGGTCCATGCCGGCGAAGGCCGAATCCTTTACCATGGGCGGCGTGCTATGGTAGCCGATCGCTTTCAAAACCACCCCGCCGCCGATGAGCCGAATAATTTCAGCAATGGAAAAACTGGTTTCGGCCCAGCAAAGCCGTCCTTCAATCAATTGCCACTCTTCCGGCTTGCCGCCCTTCGCTTGTGCCGCTAGTGAAAAAAGCTCTTCCTTGAGCTTGCCGCAGGCGCTCTGTACGGCGTTGCCCATCTGCATGGTTGTGCGCTGGGCGCTGACGCCGGCAAACGGCAAATTCACTGCCGTGTCCGGCGTGCGCACCTGAATCTGGCTCTGCGGAATGCCCAAGGTTTGCGCCGCCACTACGCTGAATAGATTGTGCGTGCCCTGGCCGATTTCCGGCGCATTGTGTTGAATCGTGACGATTCCGCGCGCATCCATCGTCGCCAACGCATAGGCTCGGCCGCCGCCTTGTGATCCATGGCGCAAGCTCAACGCCATGCCGCGTCCACGCGCCCAGCGCGAGCCGCCGGTTTCATTGGCCGATCTTAAGTTTGCTTTGCCGTCCCAACCGATGCCCGCGATCGCTTCCGCCATCAAGTCGAGATAATCGGTGTCCATGCGCGGCGTGCCTTGGCAAACGAAATCGCCGCGCAGCAGAACATTCTTCTTGCGAAACTCGTAGGGATCGATCCCCATCTGACGCGCCACGCAGTCCATGGTGCACTCAATGCCCCATGTCGTTTGTACCTTGCCCGTGGCGCGGGTGTGGCCGGCGGGAACTTTATTGGTGTAAACGCAGCGGCCCTTGATGCGCAAATGCGGAATGCGATAGCAACCCCAGGCGGAAATCACGGAATTGTGCGCCGCGGTAGCGCCACCGGTGGTATACGCGCCGGTGTCGACGATAAGATCGACGTCGAGCGCCGTGATCGTGCCATCGGCTTTCACGCCGACTCGGGCTTTGAAGACCTCCGCGTGCCGCGAGTTCTGCCGGAAGCTAGACTCCGCTGAAGGCACTAAGCGCACCGGCCGGCCGATCCTGCGTGAAAGTAACAGCGCCGCAAAGTGCGCCGGCGTCGGTATCTTCGCACCGAAGCCGCCGCCGACATAAGGCACGCGGAGACGCACCTTGTCCGGTTCCAGACCGAGAAAGTGCGCGAACTCCGCCGCATCGCGCGTCGGCGAGGCGGTCGGCAACCAGACGTTCACTTCGCCGTTCACGTAGTGCACCAGACAGCCGCCCACCGATTCCATCGGATGGTGAAACATCGACGGCGACGAGTAGGTTTCTTCGAAGATGCGCTCCGCTTGGCGGAAGCCCTCTTCGATGTCACCCCAGGTCAAGCTATCTTCCACCAACAGATTGCTGCCGCGCTCCTCGTGCAGGATCGGCGCTCCGGGCGCCAGCGCTTCGAGAGCGTCGAAAACCGCCGGCAGCGGCTCATACTCGACGTGGATTTTTTTCAGCGCGCGCTCCGCGCTGCGCAGATCTTCGGCGACGATAACCGCGACGAGATCGCCGTCAAAGCGCACTTTATCGATGGCGACAAAATCCTGATCGTCGGCGATTTTTAAATGCTCGTGCGGCGTCACTTTTAACCTGGGGTTCGCACCATCGAGGTGCTCCCGATCGACAATGGCCAAGACGCCGGGCATTTTTAATGCTTCGCTGGCATCGATGCTCAGAATTCTTGCGTGGGAGTAGGGGCTCATCAGCGTCGCGCCGTAGGCCGTGTTCGGCAGGTCCGGCAGATCCTCGACGTATTGCGCCCGACCGGTGACCTTGTCCTTCAAGTCAATACGCGGTGCCGTGCCTGAAATTTTGGAGCCTTCGACTTTGCTCAGGACCGGTTTTGGATTTTCGATTTTGGATTGCATTTCGATCACTGTAGGGGTACGCCCCTGTGCGTGCTTTCGTTCGGGCGACCACAGGGGGTCGCCCCTACAACAAATAATTATGAAATTGAATTGTATTTCTCTTCAACCCTTGCTGATCGCCTGCCAAACGATGCCCGGCGTCAAGGGCACGCCGAGCAAACGTTTGCCGACCGCCGCAAACACCGCATTCCCCACTGCCGGCGCCACCGGGAGAATGCCGCCCTCGCCCATTCCCTTGGCGCCGTAGGGTCCCGGACCGCCTTCTCCCTCCATGATGAAAGTTTTGAATGTCGGTGGAACGTCGTTGAAAGTCGGCAGCCGATAATCGATGAGGCTGCCATTGACGAGCTGACCATCCTGATAAACGAGATCTTCGAACAACGCCTGACCGAGACCGAAAACCGCCGCGCCCTCGTCTTGCGCATGGCATTGCAGTGGATTGATCATCTTCCCCGCGTCGGTCAGAGACACATAGCGCAAAACTTTCACCTCACCGGTTTCAGTATCGACTTCCACTTCCGCCGCGCCGAAACCGATTTCCCAGAACGGTGAGGGATAGCCGAGCGGAACATTCTCGTCCTTGCCGATCTTGAAATAACCGCGACCCCAGATCTCCCCTTCCGAGTCGCGGAAGTGTCGCTGCATGACTTCGCGAAAGCTGAGCTTTTGCTCGCCACACGTGGCCATACCGTGCTCCAAGCGAATTGCCCCGGCCGGCGCTTTTAAGACCGCGCTCGCCGCTTCGAGAAACTGCCGGCGCGCGTCGCGCGCGGCTCTTTGCACGGCTTGTCCCATGATCGAGGTCGCGCTGCTCGCGTTGGTGCCTTTATCGAACGGTGTGGAGTGCGTATCCAAAGCGGCCACGCGCACTTCGTCCGTCGGCACCGACAATTCCTCGGCGACGACCTGCAAAAAGGCCGTACGCATGCCTTGACCGACTTCCACGGACCCGGTGGCGAGCAGCACGCTGCCGTCGTTGAAAATCGTCACCGCCGCGTTCGCCGGTTTGTTGGTGCCGCCGCCGTCCTTCATCGCCGTAGCGATGCCGATCCCGCTTTTTTTCGATCCGGAATTCTGTTGGCCATTCGGCCGCGCATCCCAGCCGATCGCTTGCGCGATGCGCTTTAAGCCCGTTTTGAGATCGCAATCGATGGGCGTATCACTGTGGGAAAAGCTCTCGCCCTTGTCGAGCAGGTTCTTCATTCTAATTTCGAACGGATCGATGCCGAGCCGCTCGGCGATCATGTCGGCATGCGTTTCGTAAGCAAACGCCACTTGCGGTCCGCCGAAACCGCGAAACGCGCCGGCGGGAACCGTATTGGTATAAACGGAGTAAGCGTTGGTCAGGAGATGCGGAATCCGGTAGGGACCATGCGCACGATAACCGGCTTTTTCGGTCACCGACGGGCCGGAGTTGGCGTAAGCACCGCCGTTTAAATAAACCTCGCAGTGGCGCGCGACAAACGTGCCATCATTCTTCACGCCGGTTTTGATCGTGATCTTGGCTCGCGGCTGGCAAATCGTTCTAAACGTCTCGTCGGCGCCGAACGCCAACTTTACGGGCCGGCCGATCATGCGCGAGAGACATGCCGCGATGCCTTCGGTCTTGATGCCACTCTTGGCGCCGTAACCGCCGCCAACGTAGGGAACGATCACGCGCACCGCGCTGAAAGGCAAACCGAAGACGCGCGCGAGTTCTTGTCGCACCGGAAACGGGCTTTGGGTCGCGCTCCACACCGTTAGGACATCGCCTTCGAACTGCGCCACGCAGACGTGCGGCTCGATCGGATAGTGCTGAGCGCTGGGAAAATAGAAACTGTCTTCGAAGATCTGATCGGAATCCTGAAAGCCATGTTCGATATCGCCGCGCTCGTGGCGAAAATGAAAACAGATGTTGCTCTGATCGTGGACGATGTGTTTACCGCCGCGGCCGTAACCGGGGTCTTTGCGGTTGTCGAGCTTCTCGTGCACCAGCGGCGCATTATCCGCGAGCGCTTCTTCGACGGTGTAGATCGCGGGAAGTTCGTCATAATCGACTTCAATCAGCCGCACCGCCTCCTCTGCAATAGTACTATCGGTCGCCGCAACCGCGGCGACCATATCACCGACGTAGCGAACTTTTTCACTGGCAATGATCTGTTGATCTCTGACGTAAGCCCCAAAAGAATTGCTGATGAGATTCAAATTGTCGCGGGTCAGGACTCCGAGCACACCCGGCATCGCAGTCGCTTTACTAGAATCGATGTGGCGAATCCGCGCATGAGGCACCGGGCTGCGCAGCACTTTGGCGTACGCCATCCCCGGTAACCGAAGATCGCCTGCGTAAACCGCCTGGCCCGCGACCTTCTCGGCGCCGTCGACGCGATTGAGACTCACCCCAACCGCTGACATTACCATAGCCTTGCGCCATCCGTGCGATCGACGCGCTCATCTTTTGTACAAAAAGCGAACGTTGACATTGCGCTCAGCCTTCAGTTAAGAATCGTAGTGATAATCGTCTTCTTTAGAAAGGAATCAGTCCGTGACTGAACATAGCAAAATGACCGCACAGGAAGCAAAGCAAAAGGCCGAGGCAATCAGAAAAGTTATCCTTGATACTTACCATCGTGAGGTCGAACCGTCGCCATTCTTCAGCGACCTTCGCGCCGGCACTCTTACCCGCCCGCGGCTCCAGGGATGGATCAAAAATTGGTACTCATTCGCCCTCGAGGTCAACACCGGTATGGGCACCGTGTATCATCAGTTTGTCGGGTTTTTCAAAAGGCATCCGGCGTTGGAAGACCGCATCGCGCAAAAAATAGGCGAGGAATTTACCACTCCGGCGATCGGCGGCCATGCGCGCATGTTACCCGTCCTCGGCAAAGCGCTCGGCGTCACAACGAACGAAATGATCGAGTGTGAGCTGATCCCCGAAGCGCGCGGTCTCGTCGACTTTTTCGTCCGCTCTTGGATCGACATCCCGCTCGCCGAATGTTTTGCCGTGCACATGGAAGAAGAGATCTTCGGTTTCATCTCGCGCGACTTCCGGCAAAGCCTGCCCAAGTACGGCCTGACCAACGAAGACATGAAATATTTTCGCGTGCACGAAGAAGCCGATCTCGACGAAGATCACGGCGGCACCAACCAAGCGATCTTGGAAGTTGCGCTGCAGGAAGGCTTCGGCAACGAACGCGCCGGCTGGCCGCTGGAATATTGCGGTAGAATCGCCGTGCAGATGATCGGTAATTTTTACGACGGCGTGTATCGCCGTTACTGAATCGAGAAAGCTGGGACTCACCACGGAGTGATTCATGATCTTACGCTCGCCCACAGAGAATAAAAATGCTCGGGAAAGATTCCTCACATTCGTTCGGAATGACAATGCGTGTCATCTCGAACGACAGACTGTGTGAAAACTCTGATGGTGTTCAGGGCATGATGAGCAAATTTTATTTGATTCGAGCGAAACATGACTGCGACTTCAGTTTTGCTCATTTCGCTATTTAATCTTCGATTAATGGACCGGATCTCCTCTCAAAGACGTGCCTAGGCCGCTAATTGAGCGCGGCAATCAAGCCTCTGACCCCCACGATGTTCAGTGCCCGCTTGATGTCGTAGGCCAGCGTCGACAGGCTAAATTCTGCCTTTACTTTCTCCAGTCCTCTCATCAAAAAATGCCTCTGATCATTCCAAAACTTGATCGTCCCAAACGGATGCTCGACAAGCTGCTGGCGTAGTTTAAGAATCACGGTGTTGGCTTTAACCCGCTGTTCGATCCGCTCCAAAACCGCTTCATGCTCCCAGCGCTTGATTCGGTGAAACCTCGGATCGGTCGTACACTGGGCTTTGAGAGCGCAGCCCGGACAAGCGTTGGTCCAGTAATATCGAAACTTCTTATCGCCCTCCTGAGTCTCAAAACGAAAATCAAGTCGCTCTTTAGCCGGACAGCGATAACAGTCCCCGTCGGCTTCATAAACAAATTTCTCTTTGCCGAATAATCCCCGCGCGGTGTTCTTCGAGACCAGCGGTTTGGAGACGTACGTCGTGATCCCCGCCTCTTCGCAGCGCTTTAGCTCTTCGTGGTTGTAATACCCCATGTCGGCCACCACTTGGAGTTCGTTTTGACCGAGCATTTGCTGGGCCTTTTGCGCCATCGAAAAAAGCTGATGATTGTCCAGCCCCTCATTGGTGACATCCTGTTCCACGATCAGGTGATACTTTCGGTCCACCGCCGTCTGCACGTTGTAGCTCACCTCTCCCCGGGGCGTGAGCGCCATGGCCCGACTCTCTGGATCGGTAAGCGATACCTGGCTTTGGCCGCTGGCCCTGAGTTCTTTTAACAGCTCTTCATATCGCCCTTTGCGCTCTTTTAGCTTTTCAATCTTTTGCTTAAGTTCGGCTGCACTGATCTCAGTGTCTTTCCCTTCCTCGTCTCCCCGCTCCATCTCATCGAGATAGCGCTCGACCTTCTCGTCGATCTTCTTCAGTCGTTCCTCAAGCTTCTTTTGGCTAAAGTTTCGCTGCCCGCTGTTGACCGCCTTAAATTTACTCCCGTCCACCGCCACTAACTCGCCGCCCACTAATCCCAGCCCTTTACATAACAAGACAAACTGGCGAAACACGCCCTTAAACGCCTTGCGATTGTCCTTGCGAAAATCCGTAATCGTCTTAAAATCCGGCCGAAGCTTGCGCATCAACCACATCAGTTCCACGTTTCTCCGGCATTCCCGCTCAAGTGTCCGTCCCGTTCGGATCCGGTTTACATACCCATAAATATAAAGCCTCAGTAAGTCCCGCGGATCATACGGCGGGCGCCCCGTCTCTTGGGGCGCTGTACGATCAAAACCCAGCTCCTCCATCGCTAACCCATCGACAAACGCGTCGATAAACCGCACCAGATTCTCCTCACTGATGTAGTCGTCGAGAACCTCAGGAAATAAAACCCGCTGCTCTCGGCTCTCTCCTTCAATGTAGCTCATCGTTCAACTCTAACCTCCGCTGTCTTCTTCGTTCAGCTCAATCTACTCCACTCTGAACCGATCAAGAATAAAATTCTTGCTCTCGCTTCCTCATTCATACTAAAACTACGGTTGAGACTTTTTACACAGTCTGTCGCTCGGAATGACAATAGAGGACCCAGCATCGCACTTTTTTTTCTGTCATCTCGAACGAAGAGAGAGATCTTGATTGAATTTCAGCGCTACCAATGCTCCCGACCTATCGCCCACTCCGAAGCTCTGCTGTTCTCACATGATCAACAACCCAGTTTTCCGGTAGCTTGACCAAGTCATCGGCTTTGCCGCTGTAGCGAACCGCAACACCATAGTGCTGTTCGGCTTCTTCGACCGAAATATAATTCTCGACCACGTCCCAGCGCACTTTTTCTACGTCGCGTTTCCAGGGCTCGCCGTAGCCGCCCCCACCGGGAAGATTGACGTGCACCACCTCGCCGTCTTTCAGATCTTTCAGCGCCTTGGCGTTCAAGCGCGTCCCGTCGTCGAGGGTGACTTCGCCGGTGGCGCCGCTTTGCCCGCCCAAAAGGCCAGGCGCGGCATAGACGGTGCGATCGGCAATCGAGCTCACGCTCCATCGGCCTTCGCCGCGGCGAGTGAATTCGGTCAACTGCCCCAGCCCACCACGCCATTCTCCCGGGCCGCCGGAGTCCGGTCGGAGCTGGCGCCGCTTCATCACCACCGGCGACAAACTCTCGATCACTTCCGCCGGCACGCCAGCGACACCACTGGGGAAGCCGACAGCGTTCAAGCCGTCCTTTGTCGGACGCGCGCCGGTGCCGCCGACTTGAAAGATGGTTAAAGTAAACGGAGGATTCTGGCCGCGCCACACACTGAGCCAGATCGGGTCGGCGCCCGGCGCCATCAAGCGCCCCGGCAGCGCGCCCGACAACGCTGCGAAAATCGCGCTGGGAATAAAGTGACCGATCACCTGGCGGCTTGCGACCGGCGCCGGATCGAGGGCGTTGAGAATACTTCCTGGTGGCGCGCTCACGTGCACGGGACGAAAGCTGCCTTCGTTGTGCGGCACGTCCGGACAGATTGCGGCTTTGATCGCGAAGCTCGCGTAGGCGTGCGTGTAATTGAGCACGACGTTAATGCCGCGCGTGCTCTGCAGCGACGAGCCGGTGAAGTCGATAAAAATTTCATCGCCGGCAACTTTGACGGTGCAGCGCACGACGATCGGTTCTTCGAAGCCGTCGCTCCAGGTTTCGTTGGTCCATTCGCCGTTCGGCAGCTTGCGTATTTCCGCGCGCACCGCCGCTTCGGAGCGGCGAATAATTTCCTCAGCCACCGCATCGATCGAATCGAGCTCGAATTCATCCATCATTTCCAACAGCGCCCGCCCGCCGGTCTCGTTGCACGCCGTCTGAGCGTAAAAATCGCCGATCACTTCGTCCGGCTGGCGCACGTTGGCGCGCACGATCTGCATGAGAACTTGGTTCGGCTCGCTGCGCTCGAATAGTTTCATGATCGGAATGCGCAGCCCCTCTTCGAAAACTTCGCGCGCTTCGGCGGAAAGGATCCGCCCGCCGATATCGGCGCTGTGGCAGGTGTTGGCGAACAATGCGACCAGCTCGCCGT
>Ga0075431_100004241_pt1 | contig 14049 bp, 10 predicted proteins | sample RhiMetdeltSRZDD5_FD_75297 | JGI IMG/M metagenome (GOLD analysis project Ga0075431, IMG submission 75297) | Populus rhizosphere microbial communities from Tennessee, USA - Rhizosphere MetaG P. deltoides SRZDD5 | ecosystem: Host-associated > Plants > Roots > Rhizosphere > Soil | place: USA... | reverse complement strand
AAGGAGCCCAACGAGGCCAATCGCTTCGGATGGGTGGTAGAGATCGATCCGTTTGACCGCAACTCGGTGCCGGTAAAGCGCACCGCGCTCGGCCGCTTCAAGCATGAAGGTGCCGCCGGCATCCTCAACAAGGATGGCCGGTACGTGATCTACTCGGGCGACGACCAGCGCTTCGACTATGTCTACAAGTTCGTGACCGAGGCAAGGTTCGACCCCAACAATCGGGCCGCCAACATGAACCTGCTCGATGCCGGTACGGCGTACGTTGCCCGCTACAATGCGGACGGCACAGGCGAGTGGCTGCCACTGGTTCACGGCCAGGGCCCACTCACGTCGGCCAACGGTTTTGCCAGCCAGGCCGACGTCTTGATCGAGGCCCGCACAGCCGCCGACATGCTGGGCGCCACCAAGATGGACCGGCCAGAGGACATCGAGGCCAACCCGCGCACCAACAAAGTCTACGTCATGCTGACCAACAACAGCCAGCGCACGGCCGAGCAGGTGGACACAGCCAACCCGCGCCCGGACAATCGCTTTGGCCATATCATCGAAATGATCCCCGAGGGCGGGGATGACCACGCCTCAACCCGGTTCCGCTGGGAAATTCTCGTGCGCTGCGGTGATCCGTCGATTGCGACGGTGGGCGCCACGTTCAATCCGAACACCACCAGGGACGGCTGGTTTGGCATGCCGGACAACTGTGCGGTCGATGCATTGGGCCGGCTGTGGATCTCCACGGATGGCAATTACCCCAAGCGCACGGGACGATCCGATGGTCTATGGGCCATGGAGACGGAAGGCCCAGCCCGGGCCACATCAAAGCTGTTCTTTCGTTGTCCAAACGGTGCCGAGATGTGCGGACCGGAGTTCACCCCTGATAGCACCACACTGTTCCTTGCCGTCCAACATCCCGGGGAAACGGATGAGGCCGATCCTGATGCCGCGCCCGCGACCTTCGAGAAACCTCCGACGCGATGGCCAGACTTTAAGGATGGGGTGCCGCCTCGACCTTCGATCGTGGTCGTGACCAAGCGTGGCGGTGGCAAGATCGGCGTCTAAGCGCCGATGCGCTGCATGAACTCCTTTCGCTGCGTGGCCAGTGCTTGGCGCGCCGTCGATGCGGGCGTGGTAAATGGCCTCTCGATCATGTCCAATTAAATGGCAATTGCCGATTAATCTGCGCGAAAGCACGCGCAATCTAAGCTGCGCCCTGTCCTGGCTAGGCCCCATCCCTTAACCCTTGCTCTGTAAGCTGGCGATCACCGCAAACGATTGCCGTCTTCAGGATGGAAGACCGATGCGCGTTGCCTGCTGTTCTCATTCGCCCTTTTACCGAGCACGGCATGGGCCGCCGAGCCAACCAAGCTGAAACTGTCGTTTTTTTCGTCGGACACGGCTGTTCTGTATGGCGGTGGAGTGAAGCCTTTCGTCGACGCCATCAATTCCGAGGCGAAAGGTCTGCTCGAGATCGAAGTTTTCTTCCGCGGCGCGCTCGGCAAACCCGCACAACAGCCGCAACTGGTGCGCGATGGAGTGGCGGACATCGCCTTTATCCTGCCCGGCTACACCGCCGATCAGTTTCCGGACAATGCGGTTATCGAGTTGCCCGGCTTGTTTCGCGACCAACGTGAAGCCAGTCTCGCCTATACGCGGATGATCGCGGCGAACGCGCTCAGGGGATATGAGGACTTCTTCGTAATCACGGCCTTTACCGTTGAACCTCATAGCATTCACACGCGCCAGCCCATAGCGTCCTTGGAGGATCTGAAGGGACTCAAGATACGCGCAAATAACCCGACCGAAGCGGCCACCTTCGAGAAACTTGGCATGCGTGGGATCGTCATGCCTGCCAATCAGATTGCCGACGCAATCGGAAGCGGGGCGATCGACGGCGCCGCGCTTCCGCCAGCGATGTTGGTGGTGAAGACGATCGTCACCCTCGGCCGCGAACTGAATATGCGGGTCACTGTCGAAGGCGTGGAGACAGCGCAACAGGCAACATTCCTGGATGGGATCAACGCCGATCAGGTACAGGGCTTCTTCTTTGGACGACCGGTCTCGGGCCTCGACGTCAGCGTCGAAGTGTTGAAAGACTTGCAAAGAAGGCATGCAAAGCAATCGACACGCCCCGCATTTGAGACCGACGGCCTGTCGCGATCAACCTCGCCACAACCCGACGGCTTGCCTGCCAGGGCCAAATCGGTAAGGGCCTGAAGGGGTTTCGGCCGACACTTCGACGCCTGCATCGTCTCGGTTAAGCCGTGGCCACGGCTCAGGGAGGTATTTTCGATCAGAGCGGCGTCGACCTTTGTGCTGCCGACAGCGCCGGCTTGCGGTCAACCCGAGTGTCCCTATCGGGTGCAGGCCTGCGCCCTCCAGTGTGGCAAGTTCGGCGGCCTCTACGCATGGTCTGGGGATAGGTCCCCAAGTGGGGATGCTGGATCGCTGCCGCATCGTCCACCGAATTGGCGCAGCGGACGTGTTCGCCCGGCCTCACCTACGCCCGCGATTTGACCCTGCACCGGCTGCCCCGATTGACTGGCTCGCCAATCCGCTTGTCCTATGGGGCACCCAGAGACAATATCCAGTCATCGACGCTGAGCACCGTTCGCAAGGGTGTGGCGCCTCATCTTGGAGGTAAATGTGAACCGATATCAACTGATTGCGGGCACGATGCTGCTGGCACTGCTCGCGGGTGGCGCGCATGCGCAGACACCCAAGGACACAATCGTGATGGCCAAGCAGATCGACGACATCATCTCGCTCGATCCCGCTGAGGCATTCGAATTCTCAGGAGTCGAGGTTGGTGCCAACGTCTACGATAAACTGATCGGGGTTGATCTTGCCAATGGCAACAAGCTCGTTGGTGAGCTCGCCGAGAGCTGGACCGTGAGCCCGGACAACCTCGTCTACACGTTCAAGCTCCGCCCGGGCGTGAAGTTCCATTCCGGCAATCCGTTGACGGCGACAGATGTCGTCTACTCGTTTCAGCGCGCGGTGACGCTGAACAAGTCGCCGGGCTTCATCTTGCTGCAGTTCGGCTTCACCAAGGAAAACGTGCTCGAGAAGGTGCTAGCGACTGACCCATCAACGGTCGCGATCACGGTCTCCAAGCCATTCGCGCCCACCTTCTTCCTCAATTGCCTGACCTCCGGAGTTGCCGGCATCGTCGACTCCAAGCTGGTCCAGGCCAACATCAAGGATGGCGACTTCGGCAACGAGTGGCTCAAACTCAACTCGGCCGGCTCTGGAGCATACAGCGTGCGCGCCTACCGGCCCAACGAGCAGTATGCGCTTGAGGCTAACGCGAACTGGTACAAGGGGGCGCCAAAGAACAAGCGCGTCATCGTGCGCCACGTGCCCGAGCCGGCCTCCCAGCGGCTGCTGCTCGAAAAAGGCGACATCGATATCGCGCGCAGTCTATCCAAGGACCAGCTCGCCGCGATCAAATCCAACACCGATCTCGGCACCGTGCAGGGTGACAAGGGCTACATCCTCTATCTCGGCCTCAACACCAAGAACCAGAATTTCGCAAAACCGGAGGTGCGCGAGGCTATGAAGTGGCTCGTTGACTACAACTCCATCGAGCGCAACATCCTCGAGGGTACCTACAAACCCCACCAGGCCTTCCTGCCCAAAGGCTTTCTCGGCGCGATTGACGACAAGCCCTACAAGTTCGACCCGGCCAAAGCCAAAGAACTGCTCGCCAAGGCTGGCCTGCCGAACGGCTTCACTGTGACGATGGACGTGCGCAACACTTCGCCCATTACCGAGATTGCCGAAGCGATCCAGGCCAACTGGGCGCAGGCCGGAATCAAGCTTGAACTGATCCCCGGCGATGGCAAGGCAACGCTAACCAAGTATCGCGCCCGCACGCACGACATCTACATCGGCCAGTGGGGACCGGACTACCTTGATCCTCACACCAACGCCGAGACGTTTGCGATCAACGAGAACAACGGCGAGGACGCCAAGTCGAAGACGCTCGCCTGGCGCAACGCCTGGGACATTCCCGAGATGACCAAGGTCACGCAGGCAGCGGTGCTCGAGCGTGATGGTGTCAAGCGAGCCGAAACTTACGGCAATCTGCAGCGCCAGCACCAACAGATCTCTCCGTTCGTAATCATGTTCCAGCAAGTCGAGGTCTCGGCGCAACGCAAGACCATCAGCGGCTGGGTTATCGGACCAACATCGGACACAAACTTCTACGCTCCGATCGTGAAGAACTGAGCTTCTGTAGGCCTGCACACCCCCGCGCCGTCGACCGGTCCATGTGGCAGCGCGGGGGCTGGCGCATTCGAGTATGAGAACTACGGCCCCTATGGAGAGCGCCACCACAGCCGCCGTTTCCGCAGTGCCGGTCCGCCCTTGGCGCCTGCTGCGTTGGATGCACGTGATCGGCCGCGAAATGACGACGATCGCCATAACCATCTTTGGGTTGCTGCTGATCACGTTCCTGATCGCGCGCGTCATCCCCATTGATCCTGTGCTGGCCGTGGTCGGCGACAACGCCCGGCCTGACGTCTACGAGAACGCGCGTCTCGCCATGGGGCTCGACAAGCCGCTGTGGCAGCAGTTCGCCATCTATGTCGGCAAGGTATTCCAGGGAGACCTCGGCAAATCGATCCTGACGGCAAAGCCGGTCGCCGAGGACATCCGCCGCGTCTTTCCTGCGACGCTTGAACTCGCCACTCTGGGCACCTTGATCGGCGTTGCATTCGGCATCCCGCTCGGCGTCGCCGGTGCCGTTGCCCAAGGACGCTGGCCCGATCAGCTTGCACGGATCGTCGGCCTGGTCGGTTACTCGATTCCGATTTTTTGGCTCGGCCTGATGGCGCTGCTGCTGTTCTACGCCAAGCTCGGCTGGACCAGCGGCCCGGGCCGCATCGGCATCGCCTACCAGGATTTCGTCACACCAGTCACCGGCTTGATTCTGGTCGATGCCGCAACGCAGGGCGAGTGGGACGCTTTCCGGAACGCGGTCTCGCATCTGATTTTGCCGGCCTCTGTCCTCGGCCTTTTCAGCATGGCCTACATCAGCCGCATGACGCGCAGTTTCATGATCGCGGAGTTGCAGCAGCAGTACATCGTAGCGGCGCGCGTAAAGGGACTGTCCGAGAGCCGCGTTATATGGCGCCATGCCCTCCGCAACACCATAACGCCCCTGGTGACGGTCATTGCATTGTCCTATGCCCACCTGCTCGAAGGATCGGTGCTTACCGAGACGGTCTTTGCCTGGCCGGGCCTGGGACGTTACATCACCACCGCACTGCTCAATGCGGACATGAACGGCGTGCTCGGTGGCACACTGGTCGTCGGCGCAGTTTTTATCGGCGTCAATCTGCTGGCTGATATCATCGGCCGGATCTTCGACCCGAGGACGCGCTGACGCAATGATGACCACATGGAGCGCGTATCTCCGATCTGATGCGCCGACCTCCCGCCGCCAGGCACGGCTTTGCCAACTGTGGCGTCGGTGGCTGGCACTGCGGGGCAATCCGCTGGCCGTCATTGGCTTGTTGATCGTGCTGGCCCTGCTGGCCGTTGCCATGTTTGCCCCCCTGATTGCCACCCACGACCCTATCGCGCAAAACCTCGACCAGCGCCTGCGACCGCCGTCGGCTGCCGCATGGCTCGGCACCGACGCACTCGGACGCGACATCTTCAGCCGCATCGTCCACGGTGCGCGTGTGACGCTGGCCATCGTGTTGCTGGTCGTCGTCACGGTTGGCCCCATCGGTTTGTTGATTGGCGCTTCGGCGGGCTATCTGGGTGGCTGGGTCGACCGGGCGTTGATGCGCTTCACCGACGTTTTTCTGGCATTTCCACGCCTGGTGCTCGCCCTCGCGTTCGTATCAGCGCTTGGACCCGGGATCGTCAATGCCATCATCGCCATCGCACTGACCGCTTGGCCTCCTTATGCGCGGGTCGCACGTGCCGAGGCGCTCGTCATCCGCAGTGCCGACTACATCGCCGCCACGCGCCTGCTCGGTGCCTCCTCGTGGCGCATCGTCATGCGCCACGTGGTCCCCATGTGCATGCCCTCGCTGATCGTGCGCACGACGCTGGATATGGCTGGGATTATTCTCACCGCCGCCGGCCTCGGTTTTCTAGGCCTAGGGGCACAGCCACCCTTGCCGGAGTGGGGCGCCATGATCTCCGCCGGCCGCGAGCAGATCTTCGACCAATGGTGGGTCGCAACCTTCCCCGGCATCGCCATCTGTGTCGTCGCGCTTGGCTTCAACCTGCTGGGCGACGGACTGCGCGACGTCATGGATGCAAAATGAGCAACGCTGCGCCACTGCTCGATGTTGCCAACCTGCGTGTCGACTTTCCAACCCCGACCGGCACCGTCCATGCCGTGCGCGGACTCTCGTTTACGCTCGGCCGCGAGCGCCTCGGTATCGTTGGGGAATCAGGCTCCGGCAAGTCCATGACCGGGCGTGCCATCCTTGATCTGATCCCTCCTCCCGGGCTGGTCACCGCCGACCGCCTGGCCTATCGCGGCCAGAACCTGCTTAGCATGCACCGGACCGAGCGGCGGCATCTGCGTGGACGGCGCATGTCGATGGTGCTGCAGGATGCCAAGTTCTCGCTCAATCCCGTCGCAACCGTCGGGCATCAGATCGCCGAGGCTTTCCGCGTGCACCATAAGGCGAACCGGCGCGAGGCACGCGAACGTACGCTGAGCATGCTTGAGGCTGTTCAGATTCGCGAGCCGGCGCATGTCTATGATCTCTACCCGCACGAGGTCTCGGGCGGCATGGGCCAGCGCGTGATGATCGCCATGATGCTGATCGCCGAGCCTGATATCCTGATCGCCGACGAGCCGACCTCGGCGCTTGATGTCACCGTCCAGCTGCAGATTCTGAAAATCCTGGACGACTTGGTGACGCGCCGCGGCATGGGCCTTATTTTCATCAGCCACGACCTGCACTTGGTCCGCTCGTTCTGTGACCGCGTGATGGTGATGTATGCCGGCAAGGCCATGGAGACCATGCCAGCCGCCGAGCTCACCGATGCGGCAGCGATGGCGCGGCGCCACGCTTACACACTCGGTCTGCTCGGGTGCCTACCAGAGCTCGAGCGGCCGAAGGCCAAGCTCGCGACGCTAACGCGCGATCCCGAGTGGCTGAAATGAGCACCCAACCGGCCATTGCGGTCAGCCATCTCGATGTGCGCTTCGGTCAAGCACATGTGGTCCGCGACGTCTCGTTTCATGTGCGCGACGGCGAGAGCTACGGCATCGTTGGCGAATCCGGCTCGGGAAAATCCACCGTGTTGCGTGTGCTGGCCGGTCTGAACCAGGACTGGAGTGGAACGATCGACATCCGCGGCGCGCCTCAGCCCAAGCGACGCGACAAAGCTTTTCATGGCGCTGTGCAGATGGTGTTCCAGGACCCCTACGGCAGCCTGCATCCCAAGAAGACCATCGACGATGCGCTGGCCGAGCCCCTGTCGATCCATGGTATCGGTGGCACCGATGCGCGCATCACGCGGGCGCTGGACGAAGTCGGCCTGCCGCGATCGTTCCGCTTCCGATATCCGAGCCAGCTCTCTGGTGGTCAGCGCCAGCGCGTCGCTATTGCCCGGGCGCTCATCCTGGAGCCCGGTATCCTGCTGCTCGATGAGCCAACCTCCGCGCTTGACGTCTCGATCCAGGCCGAGGTCCTGAACCTTCTTCAGGCGTTGCGCGTCGAGCGGGGGCTAACCTATGTGCTGGTGAGCCACAATCTGGCGGTCGTGGCACACATGTGCGAACGCCTCTTGGTCATGCAGCTCGGCCGAGCCGTCGAGGAGATGCAAGCCCGCACGCTCACCGCCCGGGCGCCCCAGACCGAATACGCACGCCAGCTGCTCCTCGCCAGCGAAGGCTTCAGCCGTCCATCAGTCTAGGCCGCGCTCGCCGGCCAATCCACAATCGAAGGTGAATGCGGTTGTGAAATCTGTTAGGCGAGCACGCCGACTTGATTTCCCGAGAGACCATGCCCCAGCGTTCGGCTCCGCTTAGTGTCGCCGGTATCGTGCTTCTCGCCGTTGTGGCCGAGGGTCTGCTGACACTCATGGACGCGATCATCAAGGTGCTGTCGCAGCGCTACCCCACGTTCGAGATCGCATTCCTGCGCTTCGCGTTCGGCATGATGGGTGCCATTGCCTACGCTCTGTGGACGCGCCCCGGCTGGCCGACGCGCGAGGCTACCCTCCATAACGGCCTGCGAGCAGCCCTGGTTGTACTCACTGCAACATCCTTTTTCTACGCCTTGAGCTTGCTGCCGCTGGCCGATGCCATCGCGCTATCATTCATTGCGCCGGTGCTGACCGCCCTGATGGGCGCGCTGATGCTGAGCGAACGGCTTGACTGGCGCATTGGGGTGGCGCTGGTCGCCGGCTTGCTCGGCATGCTGCTTATCGTCGGCGGCAAACTCGGCAGTGCGGGGCTCGGCCCGGACGTGCTGGTTGGCGCAGCCGCGGTGCTGCTGTCGGCAGTCGCCTATGCACTCAACATCATCATGCTACGTTACCGCGCCACGCGCGACCCGCTCGCTCAGATCATCCTGTTTCAGAACGTCGGTCCGACCCTAATCCTGCTGCTGCCGGCACTCTGGGTGTGGGTCACGCCCACCCTGGCCGACCTTGGGCAGTTCGCCATCTGTGGTACGCTAGGCGTGGTGGCACACACCATGCTCGCCCACGCCTTCGCACGCATCGAAGCCGCCAAGCTGGCACCGATCGGCTACGTCACGCTTGTTTGGGGCATATTGTTCGGCTTCCTATTTTTTTCCGAAGTTCCTGGTCTGGCGACCTTGGCCGGTGCTTTGCTGATCGTGATCGGCACCCTGATCACGCAAAGGCGATGAACTCGCTCTTGCCTAGTCCCGGTCGTAGTTCGTAGTCAGTCTGGCCAATCTCTCTAGTTCTTCGGAAGGACAGAGAATGGAGAGCACAGCGACGCGCAAAAGCACGACATCGAAGGTGCTGGTGTTCGGGCTGATCCCGTGCATCCTCGGCGTCGGCATCGGCCAGTATCTAAGATGGAGCGGCGTAATATGGCTGACCGACGCCGGCGGCTTCTGGCCCATTGTCTGCCTTGGCGCATCGCTGGCCGCTTTCGCCAGATTTGCGATGTCCTCAGTCCGCGACAGGACGCTCGAGGTTTGGGCGTGGTTGGTGATCACTTGGACGTGGTTGTATTTTCCGTTTTGGCTGACGGCAGTGGAGATACCCCACTCATCGGCAGTGGTTAGCAAAGATGGGCGGGTGTTCATCGCCAGCGAGTCGGCGCGGCAGCCTGGCAACAAAATGTTCCTCCTGGCAGGACCAGGTCGCAACAAGATCATGCGCAATGTGGCGGGCACAGCCACAATCAATTCGATCGAGGTGAAGTATCGATTTGCAGACCCCTACATTGCAAGACGCAGCGACGAGGAGGACGTCGCAAAACCCCTGATCGATGCCGTGCGTTCGGCGCTCGCAGTCGAGAGCGGCAAGTCCCGATCCACTCGGATCGCACTGTTCGAAACACACAAGGCGCAGGATCGATTGATCAAGGACATCTGCAACACAATCACTGAGGACGGCGGCGCGTGCCCCGCGAAATTGACCCTAAAGCCGCAAATCGCTGCGACCGGCGTCGGTGGCGTTTGGAGCAAGCACTACACCGAACAAGAAGCAATCAACGAAAAGCATCTGCCGACCCTGGTGCACCTGTTAACGCGAGACAGCTTGCCGCTCGCATCGCGGGACGCCGTCTATGCACTGTTCATGGAGATTGCCGATACCACGAGCGAGATGGTCAAGGTCGCGCGTAGATCCCGCATGCTCGATGAACGACAGTTTGAGGAGCTGATTGAGCGGATTGTCGTCACGCCGAATGGTGGCGATGATGCGTTGGGCATTCTTGTGGAGGTGAACAGGCTCAACCAAGGCCAACGTCTGGCCCTTCGCAGCAAGGTTCTTCGCGAGGCGCGCATCGAACTCATCGTCCAGCACGTGGTGCCGTTGCGCATCCTTGATGCGGATATTCAGCAGCTGGTTCCGCGCATGCGCTCAGCCTTCGACCAGGAGCCAGGTGTCGCCGTGTCCACCTTGGAAGTGTTTGGCGAGCGATTGCCGCAAGCAACGCAGGATGATGCCTTGAGAGCCATCCTCAACGCGCGAGCCGTGCATGCGCTAGCCGCTCTACGACGCCTGAATTTCTCAAGCGCTTTGCGCGAGGCGCTTCTGCAAAAAGTGATCGCTGACGCGGGCGTCGATGATCTCACAGCGGCTAAGGTTTCAAGAGAAAACCTGGAAGACATTTTGACACCCGCCGAGGTGCGCCTCTTCATTGCCAACGCCATCAAAAAAAGCGGCTCTTCCAAGGAATGGCTCGACTTTGCCGCTCGGGTCTTACCCACACGCGCTATGACCGTTCCTGAGCGCCGGGCGATCGTCAACGAACTAATGTTTGCCAGCACCAAGACCGCACTCGAGTTCGTCAGCGAAAACCGGCACCATCTTGACGCCGCCGAGGTGAGGGACGTCACTCGCGACTACGCGAGAACGATCGAACGCGACATGTGCCTGCATCTGACCCACCGCAACGCGACCCGTGGCGTTGAATACTTCAGCGAAGCCCAGGTTGAGATCTTTCGCGAATGCGCGCAGGGGCACTAGCGAAGCAAGGTCCACTACGCTTCCGGATCGATGCCCCTAGCGCCTCTAGGGTCAGGGCTCGAGCCACACCTTCTCCAGGTCCTGGCCGATCAAATGGCTCGGCGACATCTCCCAACCATGCACCTTGGCGCTCATTGCCACCACACGTTGCCACCACAGCAGCGGAACATTGTAGGCCTGCGTGAGCAACCGCATCTCGAATTCGCGCAGCAGCCGGTAGCGGTCCGCGATGTTGGTGGCGTCCTTTTGCAGCTCGAACAGCTGGTCAAGCTCGCGATCGATGTACTTGCCCTGGTTTGAGGACAGGTCGACCGACAGGTATCGTGTGAGTTGATAGGTTGGCTCATCGACGGAATCGCCCTGGAACGACAGAGCCACGTCGAAGGTCCCCTCATTCATCGCGTTGTTGTAAAGCGAGTCGTTGGCCTGAATGTGCTCGGTCTCCACGCCAATCTGGCGCCACTGATCGATGACGTAGACGCCACCGCCGGTAAACAGGTTGGCGATGGTGCGGTTCATGAGCTTGATCTTGAGATTGGCAACGCCGGCTTCTGCAAGCAGGCGGCGCGCCTCGGCTCGGGACGCCTCGATGTTCTTGGAGAAGCCCGGCATCTTCACGAGATCCTCCTCGCGCGCGGCAAGTTCGTAACCAGGTCGCATGTAGCCCCCGACGTAGCGCATGATCGTGGAACGCGGCAACACGTCGGCAGCCTTCCAGCGATCGATGGCCAGCGAGAGAGCTCGACGCACGCGGGCGTCATCGAATGGCTTTCTTGTCGTGTTGAAGGTAACGAGCAGGGAGTTGAGCCAAGGGCCCTCCTGGACCTTGATCTTTTTGCCTAGAGCCCCCTCCAGCCGATCGCGATCGTTGCTTGTCACGCTGCGGAAGTCGGCCATGATTTGACCGCCTTGCAAGGCGTTGATGAGGGCCGCACCCTGCGTGAAGATCGCATGGAAGCCATCAAGGTAAGGTAAGTCGGGTTTGAAGTAGTCCTTGAATCGCTCCCCCTTCCAATGGGCTCCGGCAACGTGCTCAACGAACTTGAACGGACCGGTTCCAAGCACATTTCGCGCAGGGAAGGACGGGTTCTCCTTCAGTTTGGCGGCGCTGTAGATGCAGTTGAACGGATTGGCGAAGGCGTAGAGCAAAGCCCGGTTGGGCCGCTTCAGGCGAAAGGCGACGGTTTTTGCATCGGGCGTCTCAATGGCGTCGATGTCGGCAACCAGACCCTGCCGCACGGAGACGACGCCTTGCGGTGGATTGCGGATGCGCTCGTAGCTGGCCTTCACATCCTCCGCCGAAAATGGCGAACCGTCGTGGAACTTCACAGCGGTACGCAAGCGAAATTCATAGCTTTTCGCATCCGGTGCAATGGTCCAGCTTTCGGCCAGATCGCCGACGACTTGGGGATAGTTCTTGATGTCGATCTTCAACAGGTTGGAATAGTGGGGCGACAACAGGTGAATGATCGGAAACAGCGCCGACTGGTGGCAATCGTAGGTTGGCAGGTCGCCGGAATTCACACCGTAGATCAAGATGCCGCCGCGCTTGGGCGGCTCCTGTGCCATGAGCGGCGGCGAGCCGCAAACGAGTGCGCTCCAGACCAACAACACACAGAACGCCAGTCGATGCCACTTACTCCGCAACATGCCCGAACCCTCCAAAAGCGCATGCTCTGTCTTGAAAACACGCAATTATCTCAAACCCACCGTCAACGGCGGGAGGCGGTCCCAACGCTCATCCGCAACGGCTGTTTCACGATACCAGGTGCGAGGTCAAGGTGAGTCCGGGGCTCGCACTGTCAGCGCACGGGACGCTCTGTTGGCCAGCGGTGATTGCTCATGCCAATTCGCCGGTCCGGTTGCCGCCGAAGATGCAGCGAAAGCCACTCATGCGCAAGCTGCCGAGCCCGCTCTTCGATGCGTACGCGCTGCAATAAAGCGAGTGCGCTATGCTTCGATGCCCGGCACCGATCTGGTGCGCTGCGGTACGCCTGATATCTTCCGTGCCCGAGACCGAAGTGACGTAACCGCGAGTAGGGAGCAACATAGATCATGCGTACGAATGTACGAGCATCCCCAAGCCACCTCGGGCCTGTCGAGCGCGTTGGCAACATCGCCACTGTGATCGAAAAGTCCGGGCTGGAGAACGAGGTGCTCGGACAGCTCACGCCTGAAGTCGTAGACAAACTGCACGAGCAAAGCCTCTTCCGCTTGCTGCTGCCGCAGGCCTATGGGGGTGAGGAAGTCGACCTTGCCACATGGTTCAGGACCATGGAAGCGCTGGCCAAGCTTGACGGCAGCACTGCCTGGTGCATCGGCCAGATCAACGGATGCGCATCAATAGCGAGCGCAGTTGAACCGGCTGTGGCGCAACGAATCTGGGGCGAACCCCGTTCGGCGCTCAGCTGGGGCCCCCCGATCACGGCGCGGGCTGACGAGGTGGAAGGCGGACATCGCCTGAGCGGAGAATGGGGAATGTCGAGCGGTAGCCGACACGCCACCTGGCTCGGCCTCACCACCCCGGTGTTCGACAGGAACGGTGCGGCCGTCCAACTGCACGATGGTCCCGCGGTGCGGATATTCTTCGTGCCGGCTGATGCCGTCACCTTGATCGACAACTGGAACGTCATCGGCCTGAAGGCGACCAACAGCGGCGGCTTCAAGGTGGAGGGTCTGTTCGTTCCTAATGGTTACTCGGCACGCCGGGAGCATCTGCCCGATGTGAAGCTGTCGACACCGCTCTACAAATTTCCGATGAATAGCTTCTTCGCGACCGGTTTTTCGGCCGCTGCCCTAGGCATCGCCAGGGCCATGCTGGACGCCAGCATGGCCCTCGCCATGAAAAAGCACCCTCGCCTGGCGAAGACATCCTTGCGCGACAACCATCTGGTGCAATTCCAGCTTGGCGAGGCCGAGGCTCGCCTGCGCTCAGCCCGCAGTTACGTCGAGGCGACGGCACAGCGCGTCTGGGACGCAGTTGTGGCATCCAACGAGCTGACCATCTCGCAACGCATTGACATTCGTATGGCCGCAACTTTCGCCATTCACGAGGCGAAGGCGGTCGCGGACACGGCCTGGGAGATCGCGTCTGCGACCTCCATATTTACCTCCAGTCCCTTCGAGCGCCGCTTCCGCGACATGCACACCATCACGCAGCAGGTCCAGGGCCGAAAATCACACCTGCAGGAAGTCGGCGCCTACCTGCTGGGCTTCGAAGCAAGCTTGACGTTCGCCTAGGCAGCGGCTGGCGAGCAACGGGGCGCTGTTGCATGCACGGGGCCGTCTCGGGCGACGAGCTCGTGGCACTACTGAGCAACCGCCCCTGACGCTGCGCGCATATTCGAAAAATTGGCGTGTCGGAAGTTGCGGTCCTACTTCTCAAGCAAGGTG
>Ga0075431_100004240_pt1 | contig 14052 bp, 10 predicted proteins | sample RhiMetdeltSRZDD5_FD_75297 | JGI IMG/M metagenome (GOLD analysis project Ga0075431, IMG submission 75297) | Populus rhizosphere microbial communities from Tennessee, USA - Rhizosphere MetaG P. deltoides SRZDD5 | ecosystem: Host-associated > Plants > Roots > Rhizosphere > Soil | place: USA... | reverse complement strand
CAAACCTTCCAACTCGTGATCTAACGCCAGTGCGACGGGCCGAGCAGGATGGTGGTTGCTTCGAAGACAGCGCGGCCGGCGCCAGAAGCGGCAATCGATTCTTTTCATGAGATGAATGCGCTCCCGAGCACACTCGGCCACGACGACTTCGATGAAACAGCGCGGTCGCCGTTCGGTTTTGCGTGCCACCGCTAACCGTTTGAAGTGATTGAGGCTGGTATGGCGCGGTTTTGCAGCTAAGGTATTGTTTTGAGCGATTGCCTAGTAGCTTCCCAAGCTGTATGTCGAGGGTTCGATTCCCTTCGCCCGCTCCAGTTTTCCTCAAACAGCAGCGACCGCGCGTATCGTCAGCCGGTTAACATGCTTTAAGGCGTGTTAGGACCGTGGCGTGCGACCATGCCGATCCCTATCTCGTACTTCGCCGGTAAAGGGTGTTCAATAGGGGCTGAACTTCAATTCGATGGTCGTGCAGGCGCGGGGTGGGGCAACGGCCCTGCTTCAGTAAAGAGGACGCATGCAGCTCCCTGAGATCGAAGACAAAGCAACTTTGGCGCAGGCGATCGTGGACACCGTCCGCGAACCCCTGTTGGTACTCGATCAAGACCTTCGAGTGGTTGCCGCAAGCCGCTCCTTCCTCACGAGCTTCGACGTCTCATCGGAAGTGACGTTAGGTAGGCTGGTCTACGAGCTTGGTGAAGGAGAATGGAATATCCCGGCGCTCCGGCATCTGCTCGAACGGATTGTCCCTGAGCACAATGTGATGGAAGACTTTGAGGTTGAGCACGATTTCCCTCGAATAGGCCACCGTACGCTGCTTCTCACCGCGCGGAAGGTATTCTACGAGGGAAACTCCCACACCACCCTACTGCTGTGCTTCTATGATATTAGCGGGAGACGAGCATCTGAGCGGGCGTTGGAGGCCTTACTGGTGCAGAAGGACTTGCTGCTTGCTGAGATGAGCCATCGAGTAGCCAACAGCCTCCAAATCATTGCCAGCATCCTGCTCCTCAAAGCGAAAACGGTTCGCTCAGAGGAGAGCCGGTTGCATCTTGAGGATGCCCATCGACGAGTCTTGTCAGTAGCCTCCGTCCAGCAGCACTTGCAGGCATACGGCCTGGGTCATGAGATTTCAATCGCCTCGTATTTAGGAACGCTGTGCGAAACGCTCTCTGCCTCGATGATCAGCGGCAATCGCCCAGTCGCACTTAGGGTGGTGTCGGGTGAAGGTCACGCAAGTTCCAGCACGGCTGTGAGCCTCGGGCTGATCGTTACGGAACTTGTGATGAACGCCTTGAAACACGCATTCTCTGAGGACACAAAGACGGCCGAGATTGTCGTCGGCTACGAAACCGACAAGGCAGACTGGAAGCTCACTGTGTCAGACAACGGGAGAGGTCTTCCCAAGCGACGGCGCAGTCAAACGAAGATTGGCCTGGGGACGCATTTGGTTGAGGCACTCGCTAAACAGCTTGATGCTCAAGTGAAGATCGACAGCACTCGAACAGGGACGACCGTCTCGATTGTTCATGCCACCTTCACGTCACACCTACCTATCTCGGCCGCTCAACAATAGTTCCCGCCTCACCGACTGCATGAGCCTCGAGTGGCCGAAGTGGGCCGCATGACTCTGCGGCCCACTTCGCGCGGATAAAAACTGGGCATTAGCCGGCGGGACGAACCGAAACTATTCGACCAGTGTCGGAATCAATTCGGATGCGCCAGGGGTCGCCACCACGCCAGCCTCGATAGCTAAAAGTTTCCCCGCCGCAACTAATCGCGCTGACCCGATTGAAGCCGCGCCGGGAAACAATCCGGGCACCATCCCTACAGCCGATGCCGCCGCCGTCCACTACGATTCCAGTGGTCCACCACGGGGTGGCATAGTAATAGCCCTCATGGTAATGGCGGAATCTGCCTTCCCGATGCCGCATCCGTTCGCCATGCCTGTCGCGGTCCATCCTGCGTCCATTGGCCATGGCTTCCTTGCCGTCCTTCTTCATTTCTCGTGACGACGATTGCTCGTCGCTCTGACCCTGGCGCTGCTTCTTCATTTCTCGTGACGATTGGTCGTCACTCTGAACTTGGCGCTTCTTCATTTCCCGTGACGATTGGTCGTCACTCGACTGACCCTCGTCGGGCGCTACATAGGTATTGTTTTGTGCATAGACGGGTTCCGGACTGAATGGCATGGCAGCCAGCAAGGCGGCACCTGCCACACCTGCGAGCATAATGGTTTTTATGGTCATTGCTTTCTCCTTATAGCGAGGACAAGCATTGGTTGGGTTTTCGGTTCCCAAAAACCATTAGGATATATTTTGGTGTATAAGTATCTACGACCATTATGTCTTCCGGAGCAGGAACTTATGGGCGTATGCGCAAGTACATGTACCTAAAAACTCGCAACCAAAGCGTCATCCGCCAGGTCGAAATTGATCGCGCCGCGGCATTGGGCACCACTCGCGGGACGGCTGAGAGACTTGAGTTGCGCTCCCGCCTGTCATGGCTTTCAGGGAGGCAACCGTGCAAACCCATGATACTGGCGTCTACTCGCCCGAGGCACTCGCCGTGCTATACCGGGTATTTGACGAGAGTTTTCGTATTGCCACGGGTAATGGCCCCGTCCGTTCCGGGTGGCAAGATGATGTTCGGTTTCGGCTCGCACAGGTCATCATGTGTGGAGCCGCGAGAGGGGTGAAAGACCCTCTTGCGCTTCGACGAATGGCTTTGACGGCCGTCGCCATGGGCTATCTCGATAACAGCGCCGTTTACTAAGACCCCTCCTCCTACCGGCGGAACAGGTTGCCGAGGCTGCGCGCCGGGTCGAACTTATTCAGCCATTTGGGCTTGGAGACCGTGGAGAGAAAACCGAAATCCAAGCCGCCCGTGACGACCACCTTGGTGTTCTTCATCCCAGCCTTCTGGACCAGCGCATAGAGCGTGGCGGCGTTGTCCGGGGCGAGCCTGACACAGCCATGTGAGGCCCGTCTGCCCAGGCTCCTGGTGTAGGGGCTGCCGTGGATGGCGTGGCCGCCAGGTGTGAAGAAAATCGAATGCGGCATCGGCGCATCGTCCCACTCCTTCGAGTAGTGATCACGCTCCATGCGGAAAGGCGTATAGCGGCCGCTCGGCGTCGAATAGCCGGCCGCTCCAGTCGACACGAGCCAGACATATCTCTCGCTGCCGTCCACCGAGACAGTCATCTTCTGGCTTATCTTGTTGATCGAAATCTGGACGCTTGTCGCCGCCGCTGCACTCCCCGCCCCTGATATGAGCGCGGCCAGAATGATGGCCGCAAACCACCTCCAGCGCACCATTTGTCCCCTCCCGGTTCGCCCCGAACTTCCGCAACCGCCGCCGCCGCCCCAATCCTATATACCGGCAGGACAACTCAATGTCTGGTGTTTGACCGAAAGCTGACGCATTTTAGGTCAAAGCGCGGCTGTCCGCACCACTTCGCCGACGGTCAGCCGGCGGGCGCTCCTCGGCGCTCGCAATGTCGACCGTCACATAGGAATGAGGTCTGCCTCACGAGCGAAACAATCCTCCGAGTACGGAGCAGATGCGCTGCGCCGCCTGGCCGTCCCAATAGCGGGGCAGCGCTGTCTTGCGCTCCATCGAGAGCGCCCGCTCGAACGCCGTCAGCACCTTTGCTTCATCGGTCCCGGCGAGAATATTGGTCCCTTCGAGAATCGTCACCGGCCGTTCGGTATTGTCGCGCAGTGTCACACAGGGCACGCCGAGCACGGTCGTTTCTTCCTGAATGCCTCCCGAATCGGTAAACACGACCCGCGCCTCCGCCTGCAGTTTCATGAAGTCGAGGTAGCCGACCGGTTCGATCGTCTTCCAACGATCCGCCGCGAGCGTCACGCCGCACGCCGCCAAGCGTTGGTGAGTACGCGGATGAATCGGGAACACCAGCGGCAGGCGCTGAGCGATGCGGTCGAGAAGCGTGAGCAGATCCACGAGCCTTGTCGGATCGTCCACATTCGACGGGCGGTGAAGCGTCACTACGCCATAGGCACCGGCCTCAAGACCGAGTTGCGAAAGAATGGGCGAATGCTTGGCGCGGTCGCGCGCGTGCAGCAGCGTGTCGATCATGACATTGCCGACCAGGAAGACCCGGTGATCTTCGACGCCTTCACGCTTGAGATTGACGAGACCAGCCTCCTCGCTCACGAACAGGACATCGGAGATCGTGTCGGTCAGTCGGCGGTTGATCTCTTCCGGCATCTCGTCGTCGAAGCTTCGCAAGCCCGCCTCGACATGAATCAGCACCGGACGGGACCGGGTGGTACCACGAAAGGCGAACGCCTCGCGCAATTGAAACTTCGCCGCCACCAGACCGCAGGCTATCGTCGAGTTGACGTCGCCGACCACCAGCACCGCCTTCGGTTGCTCCGCCTCGAGAACCGGTTCGAAACGCCGGATGATTTCCGCCGTCTGGCCGGCATGCGAGGCCGATCCAACTGCGAGCGACAAATGGGGAGGTGCTATCGCAAGCTCGTCGAAAAAGACCTTCGAGAGCCGCTCGTCATAATGCTGGCCGGTGTGAATGAGCCGCGCGTCCCAGAGGGGGTCGGCGGCAAAGCCGCGCATCAAAGGCGCGATCTTGATGAAATTCGGGCGGGCCCCGGCGACGCACAGGATTTTGATCGGCATAAGCGACAATCATTGGCCAATTCTACTCTTCACGCTAGTCATACTTTGTGACCCGTGTCGCCCTCACGATTGTCGTCTTGGCGTTCGAATGGAGATGCTCCGATGAAAATCGACGGTTCGTGTCATTGCGGTTTGATCACCTACGAGGCGGAGATCGACCCTGATCAAGTCGAGATATGTCATTGCACGGATTGCCAAAGTCTCTCGGCTTCGGCATTTCGGGTCGTGGTGCCGGCTGCTGCGGACAAATTCTCGATGTCCGGCGAGCCGACGGTCTACATCAAGACGGCGGAGAGCGGAGCAAGCCGCATCCAGACTTTCTGCCCTCGATGCGGATCCGCGATCTACTCAACAAGCGCAGATGCGCCGCCCTCATCCTATAACATCAGGGTCGGCACCATTCGTCAGCGAAACCAACTCTCGCCAAAAGCTCAATATTGGACTCGATCGGCCCAGCCTTGGGTGGAGGATCTCGCGTCGCTACCGCGAATCGAGACGGAGTAGCTCGCCCTAAACCGCTGCGTCCGCAGGCGCTTGCTCCCGCGGCGATTTCCAGAACAGCCAAGCCGATAGGAGCCACAGGCCTATGAACAAGGCGTTCCCGCCGATGATCTCCAGCGGCGGGCTCTCGGGATAACCCATCCCGGCGATCACTGCAATCATGGCGACCGCTGTTTGTGCGAGCGCCGCCGCCATCATTGCACGTGCCATTCCATATGGCTGCAAGCGCGCGATGACGGCACCGACAATGCCGATGCCGAGGACCCCGCCATACATCAAGTTGGCCGGGTTGTTCTCGGTGCCGATGACGCCAACGGCAAGGTTGATCCAGATCAGGATGAAACCTGCCGCGAGCGCAATGGCGACGGCGGCCCGGTAGGCGCGATTGCACGTCATCCTTGCTGCCAGCTCATAGGTCGCACCGACACCGACCAGGAGGGCGGCGGCGACCGCGAAGTCGGCGAGATTCCAATCGACTTCATCGGTGACCTGCATTGCCAACAGGGGCAACAGCAAAAGCCCTGCGGCGATGCTCCAGGCCGCTATCCGCCAGCAATTCCCGCGCCATCCGCCACGGATTTCTAAGCGCATTTTGCTCTAGCTCGCGGCATAGGGCGTGCCGTCCTTGTGCACGAACCGGCCGTCGGCGTTGGAGCTCATCATGTCGATATCCGAACAGATGGTAACATCGGCGGGGGAGCGCGTGCCGACTTCGAGGTAAACCGCCATCGCACCCGATCTATTGATCATATGATGGCCGTTGCCGGAGCCTTTCGGAAAGGCCGCGCAATCGCCGGCGCGCAGCAGCGTCTGCGCGTCATCCTCGATCAGCGTCACTTCGCCTTCCAGCACATAAACGAATTCGTCCTCGGCCGAATGCCAGTGGCGCTGGCTTGACCAACTGCCCGGCGGCAGGCGCATGAGATTGACCCCGAAGTCGGTGAGACCGCCGGCGTTGCCCAGCCGCTGGCGCACGCGATCGGCACAGGGCGCATCGAATGGCGGTGGATAGCCCGAACCTTTCCGTTTCGGCACTGCGGCGACATCGATCTTGGGCATGGCAGTCTCCTTCAAGCGACCTCTCGTTCCAATGCCACCTCGGCCTGAAGGTTCTGGCGATCACGAAAGATAGACGCAACCGCGGCGACCCTCCCCTTGCTCTTGAAGCGCAGCAGGCAGTCCTTCTTCATGATGTCGCCATCGATTGCGATGGCATCCCAAGATTCGGCATGACCCACATAGTTGATGGGCACGTCGTAATGCTGGCTCCAAAAGAAGGGCACAGCATCGAAGGGCGTCTGGCGACCCAGCATGTTGCGGGCTGCGGTCTGGCCTTGTCGCTCGGCGACAACCCAATGTTCGACGCGAATGGCTCCGCCGGAGTGGCGATCCGGCCATCGAGCAATATCACCCGCCGCGTAAATGTCGGGCGCACTGGTTTGCAGATATTCATTGACGACAATGCCCCGGTCGAGAGCGAGGCCGGCTTGCTCCGCAAGCTCCAATCGCGGTCGCACACCGATGCCGACGACCACCAGATCGGCTTCGAGCGGCGGACCCTGCTCCAATCTGACGGTTTTTCCTTCGAAAGCGGCCGGCTTGTTCTCGAGATGGAAGATCACCCCGTGTTCCTCATGAAGTGCCCGGATGAAATCGCCCAATTGCGGACCAAGGACGCGCTCCATCGGGCGCTTGCCCGGGGCGACGACATGGACTTCGAGATTGCGCGCCCGCAGCGAGGCGGCGACCTCGAGCCCGATGAAGCTTGCCCCGATCACGACCGCCCGGCGCGCCCCCTTGGCTTGCTCGATGATGGCGCGGCAATCCGCCAGCGACCGCAGGGTGTGGATATGAGGCTGGTCGGCACCGGGGACGTCAAGACGCACCGGCTCCGCTCCCGTCGCCAGCAGCAGCCGATCGTAGCGGATGGTATCGCCGCCTGCCATAGCCACCTCGCGCGCGCCGACATCGAGACCGACGACTTTTTCGCCGAGGCGCGTCTCGATGGCCTTCTCGGAATAGAAACGCTCGCTCTTCAGGGGCACGAATTTGAACGGGATGGTGCCTGCGAGATAATCCTTGGACAGGTTGGGACGATCGTAGGGGAGGGAATCGTCGCTGCTCACCATCACGATTCGGTTCTGGAACCCTTCGCGCCGCAGCATCTCCGCCGCGGCAAATCCGGCCGCGCCGCTGCCGATGATGACGATGCGATCGGGGGCCGAACCGCCATCGCGGTCGGGTTTCGGCGCCGGCCGCTCACGCTTGTGCTGGACCACAAGCACATCATCCTGTCGTTGGATATTCCAGCAGGCGATCGGATCGAACGCCGGCGCTCGAAGCGCTTCACCAGTGCGCAGGTCGAAACAGGCGTGATGCCAAGGGCACCGCACCGTCTGGTCGACGACGAGACCTTCGGCGAGCGGCCCATGATAGTGGGTGCAATGCGGGGAAATGGCGAACACGTCATCCTCCACCCGCACCAACACGACCTCCTCGCCATGCGCATGTCCGACCAGCGTTCCACCGCGGGGCACGGAATGGAGAGGGATACCCTGGGCGAGGTCCGGACCTCTGAGTTTCTTCTCTTCTTGTGCCATCATCGCCTCCCTTCACATGGCCGCCGACGCGTTTGTCTGGCGCAGTAAGTCCAGGATCGCGAGGGCGCGCGTCATGGAGAACGTCCTCGCTTCAGAATCAAACCCCTCCACGTTCCGCCGCATCATGTAGCTGTGCAGCACACCGGGAATGATGTGCACCTCGACGTTCGGCATGCGCGCCGCTACGTCACGATAGGCTGTGAGCACATCGGCGGCCGCTACGTAATCCTGGTCGCCCCAGATGATGCAGATCGGCGCAGCGACACCGTTCAGCTCACGGAGGAAATCAAGCATTTGCGTGCCGTGGCAGGCGATTCCGGCATCGTAGCCCAGCCGCTTGGGACCGAGGATCGCGTAAGGTCCGCCATAGCAGAAGCCCATCACCGCAGCGCGACCGTTGCTTTGCAGCAGGCTTCGCAGATGGGCGAGGGTGTCGGCCAAATCGGCCTCGCCGGCCCTGAGCTTCTCCAGCCGGGGCTGCGACCGCTCGGCCGCACGGCTGTCCTCGCGCGGCAACGGGCCCGGCAATGACCGCCAGAACAGGTCAGGCGCGGCGGCAATATAACCCCGCCCGGCAAACTCGTCGGCAAGGCCGCGAATATCCTCATCGACGCCATGAATCGCGGAGGCGAGCACGACGGCCGGCACTTTGTCGGCGCTTTCGGGCATGGCAAGATAGCAGTCGAAGTCGCTGCCTTCGCGCGAGCGAACCTTGGAGATCCTGCCCGGCATGGCTTACGCCTCCTCGTTCAATTGTCGTTCTCGGCCCAATGTGGACCTCCAATGCTGGCCGGTCACCTCACGATTTGGCGGTGCACGGACTGTTGATGCCGCCGTCCTTCGCCATGTTAACGCCGCGGTTCGGGTCGTTCCTCGGAATAATGGGCTTCGAGGGGCTTTCTGATTCGGTGTGGCGTGCCGATGCAGGTGGAATGCTGGCTCGGCGTGATCGGCCGGGATCACTCGGCAGGGAACAACCCATATGTCGGACTTGCAATCACTCGAAGCCGCCGCCCTGGGGGAGCATGACGGCGTGCCATTCTTCACTGCGACAAACGCCAAGAATTCGCCGATAGGGGGCTATCTCTGCGAGGACCACGCGCTCGTTGCTCCCCTGGTCGGCGTCGTCCCGGGCGGAACCTATCTGGCCGGCTACGCTGTCAGCGGCGCCAAGCAGAGCGAGGTCATTCGGTTGAAGCCGGTCTACACGTCACGGCTGGATGCTTCACTGGCGGCGATCACACGGGCGCGGTTCGAAGCGCGGCGCCTCGGCAGCACGAGCCTCGATTTCTCGGCAGAGGTCGTCACCAGCTCCGAATCCAACATGCTCATCCGCATTGCGAACGCCAACCGCGCGTTGATGATCGACTCGAGCGAACCGGTGCAGCGCATTCTCGACGCGAGCGACGTCGTCATCGTGATCTGGCGTGAGCCGGAGGGTATTGGCAGAATACAAATAAAAGGCATGGGCACCGATGTCCTGAACGGCCGCCCCGTGGCGAAAGGCACAATCGGGACCGGCCGCGATCGCAACGCTATCAGAGGGACTTCGGTTCACTGGTGCTCATGCCGGGAAGCGGCGCAAATAGCCTGGGAATTCTTTGCCTGGGATGAAACCAAGCCTATCCCGGGAGACTGAAGCAAAGCGGCGCTTTCAAGGCACTAGCACAGTGTTTCCCCAAGTTATCCACCACTTGTAGCGACGGCTCTGGACGCGTCACAAACCAGCCCGATTGCCCTAACCAAATGGGCCGGAACGGTTTGCGCCGTTTCTCTGAGGGGACGGAATTCGGGGCTCTTCTCTCATGTCAAACCCGCCATTGCTGCTCGTTCATTTTGCCGGTCTCCTGCTCGCCGTCGGATCACTCATCATTCTCGATCTGCGGCTTGCGACGCTTCTCTTCGGGCGTCGTGTGCGCCGTTTCGATATCGTCCTTGTCCAGAGGTTCGCACCCGTCGTAAAGCTCGGCCTCATCTTGCTCTGGGCCTCCGGGCTGGGGCTGCTCTTCGCAAGCGCCGTGAATGCCCCCCAGCTCCTTATCGATCCGAAGCTTCATGCCAAGCTGATCATCGTCGTGATCCTCACGATCAACGGCATCCTCGTCGAGAAACTGTGTCTGCCGGCTCTTTCGCGCAACGAAGGACGTGGCCTGTTCGGTTGCTTCACGCGGGTGGCACGCTTCCAGCTGATCACGATTGCGGCAATCTCGGCCGTGAGCTGGTACTTCGCGACGTTCCTCGCACTGGCCAACAGGATGCAGTTCAGCTTCGCCGTGGATGCAGCAAGGATCCTTCAATATTATGGATGCGCGTTGACTTTGGCGATCTTCATCGGCGCGCTGATGGTGCAAAGAATCCCGCGCAGCGTCGCAGCATCGCGGCTCGAGTCTTCGCCTGCGCTGACGACGAGCGATGCCAAGCCCCATCAGGCGAAGAAGTCTCGGTCCTCCTTGCGCAACCGCGTCCGCACGGCGTTTCTCGGCGTTGCGGCTTGCAGTCTCGTGATCAACCTGCTGATGCTCACGACGGCAATCTTCATGATGCAGGTGCTCGACCGAGTTTTGATCGGCCGGAGCCACGACACTCTCGTCTATCTCTCCGTGATCGCGTTCATGGCCGTGGCCCTGCTCTGCGCCTTCGACATCATGCGGCGCCGAATGCTGATCCGGCTGGGTGGCTGGGTCCAACGCTCGCTGTCACCGGTTGCATATCTCAAGGAGATCGAAAACACGCGGTCCAAAGTGCCCTGCTCCAGCGAACTCTTGCGCGAGCTGGGCATGATCAGAGCTTTCCTTTGCAGCACGAGCATTGTGACATTGTTCGATGTGCTCTGGATGCCGGTGCCGCTGGTGGTCCTTTATGCACTCAGCCCGCTGCTCGCGCTCATCGCATCGATCGGGGCGGTTCTGCTGCTCGGTTTCGTCTATGTGACGGAGCGGTTGATCGGCAGGGTTTCGAAGGATGCCGAGGCAGCCGCAATGGACGGGTTGCGCAATGCCGAAACGGCGTTTCGCAATATCGATGTCGTTCACAGCATGAGCATGGGAGCCGGGCTGGTCAAAAGCTGGCGCGAGACAAATGAGGAAGCGGGACAGCTGAACGATCACGCCAGCAACCGCTCATCCCTGGTCGTCTCGTTCGCCAGGTTCCTCGAGCTCGCCATTCAGATTTCGGTGATTGGCGCAGGCGCCTGGCTCGTCCTCAATCAGCGGCTGAGCATCGGAGCGATGATCGTCGCGGCACTCATCGTGGCTCGCGCCCTGACAGCCATTGCTCAATCGGCCGGCACTTGGCAGCGTGCCAGGGCGGCGCGACAGGCATGGCGGCGCATCGGCGATATTGTCGGCCAGAAGCCGTCGGACGGTCAGACGATGTTGTTGCCGCGACCATTCGGCCATTTGACGATCGAAGGTCTGACCTATGCACCGCCGGGTGTGGAGGAGCCGGTGATCCTGGCTCTGAACCTGGACGCACGACCCGGCGAGGTGCTGGCAATCACCGGGCCCGCCGGTGCCGGCAAATCGACACTGGCCCGGCTGATGCTGGGCCTGGCGCCATGGCAGGAGGGAGCCATACGGCTCGATGGAATCGACATCTCGATGATCGATCCCCGCCAGATCGGACAGCACATCGGCTATTTGCCACAAGAGGTCGAGCTTCTTCCGGGGACGGTCTACCGCAACATCGCCCGCATGAGCGAGGGGAGCTCGAGCGATGTGATCGAGGCAGCGCACCTGGCAGGAGCGCATGAAATGATCCTGCGTTTCGCGATGGGCTACGACACGGTGATCGGCCTTGAAGATTGCCGGCTTTCGAGCGGAGAGCGGCGGCGCATAGCCCTTGCACGCGCATTCTACGGACGTCCGGCATTGCTCGTGCTCGACGAGCCCGGTGGCAGCTTCGACATGAATGGCGAAAAGGCGTTCGCGCAGGCACTCAGCGCGTTCAGAGACATTGGCACGACAATCGTGATTCTGGTCAATCAACCAGGGCTTTTGACGCATGCGGATCGAATTGCCGTCTTGAACGGTGGGCAGCTCTCGATGATCGGATCGCGCGACCAGGTCCTGGCACACATGGCTCGACCGGGCTCCCGGCGTCGCGGACCTCCCTATATGCGAATCATTCAGTAGGGTGGAGCACTTCCCTACTGCCTACTGCCTACTGCCTGCTGCCTACTGCCTGCTGCCTACTGGCCTTGGTCAATGGCAGAACTTTGCCGGTCCGGTAACGCTCGCAAGCGGGACAGAACGGTTTCGATGATCTCGATCGCTGCCGACTTGTCGTGCTTTTGCAGGTCCAGCAAAATGCGCAGGCCGTCGCGCTCGTCGCGAATGACCCGTCCTTCGTCGGCCAGATCATCATAGAGGCCGAGCACCCGATAGTTGCGGACCGGCCTGACGAATCCCTTGACCTGCACGGGCTCCTGCTCTGCCGCCGGCACGATGTCCTTGACCAGCGAATAGGTCTCGTGGGTCATCAATATGCCGCCAGGCTCGGCGTGGGACTGCAATCGCGAGGCGAGGTTCACCTCGTTGCCGATGATCGTGTAGTCCATTCGGTCGGCGCTGCCGAAATTGCCCACGGTGCAGTAGCCGGTGTTGATGGCCATGCGCACCTCGAACGGGCGCTGCTGCCCTGCCTCCCGCCACTCGCGCTGCAGCTCGCGCATGCGGCGCTGCATTGCGACGGCCATGCGAATGCAGGCTTCCGCATCCTGCCTTGCACCCCTGGTCTCCGGGTCGCCGAAAAAGAGAAGCATGGCATCGCCAATGTACTTGTCGATCGTCGCTCCATGCTCGAGCGCGATGTTCGACATCTCCGTCAGATAGTGATTGAGCAGACCGGTGATCTCCTCGGGCTCGAGGTTCTCGGTGATCGATGTGAACTCGACGATGTCGGAGAAAAACACGGTGAGTTTCTTGCGATTGGAAGCGATCTCGACACTTCGATCGCCGGTGAATATCGACGCGTAGACCTGCGGAGACAGATACTTGGAGAGTTTCGAGGACAGCGCCTCGAGCGCCTGGTTCTTGCTCGTGACGAGAGCGTGGGCCTGGTCGGTTTCCTGCTTGGCGGCGAGGATCTCGGCTTCGGCGCGCTTGAGCTCCGTGATGTTGGTGTAGACGGCGACGGTGCCGCCATCGTCGGTCTTGTGCTCGTTGATCTGGACCCAGCGACCGTCGCTACGCCGCTGAATATGCGGTCCAGCCGGATCGCGATGCCTGGCCAGCCGTGCAGCGACCCATTCCTCGACACGGCCCCTGGCCTCTTCGATGGTTCCGCGTTGGGCGGCGGAGCGAATGATCGTCTCATAGGATGTGCCGGGGCTCGGAGCGGCAAGGCCAGGATAGAGCAGCTCGCTGTAGGTGCTGTTGCAGAGGACCAACCTGTCCTCGGCATCATAGAGGACGAACCCTTCCGATATCGATTCGATCGCCTCGGTCAGCCGGCGCTCGACTTGCTCGAGAGCGATCTCGGCATTTCTCTGCGCCGTGATATCGCTCCAGGAGCCGACCACCTCGACCGGCTGACCGTCCTTGTCGCGGATCAGATGCCATTCGTCGTGCACCCAGCAGTAAATCCCGTCTCGCTTGCGGAAACGGTATTCGACGGCGTGGCGGCCCTTCTTGAACAGTTGGTCGAACTGGGCCTCGACCCCGGCAAGCTCGTCGGGATGCACGCAACCCCGCCAGAAATCGGGACTCTCGAGATAGTCGTTGGGCTCGTATCCCAAAAGATCCTTGATGTTGTCGCTGATGAAGGTCGGCGCGAAGTCGCCGCTCGCCTTGAAACTGTAAATGACGGAGGGTGAGGACACGAGCACATGAACGAGACGGTTCTGCGCTGCGACAAGCGCTTCGCCGACATGCTTGCGGGCGGTGATGTCGCTCCAGGCGCCGATCACCTCGACCGGATCGCCGGCCTCGTTGCGAACCAGATGGAGGTCGTCGCCGATCCAGCAATAATTGCCATCCTTCTTGCGGAATCGGTATTCGTTGGTGAGGTGACCTTCCTCGAACAGGCGCGGCATGGCGCTCAATATGCGGGGCAAGTCATTGGGATGGACCCGGCTCTGCCAGAACTGCGGACTGTCCAGATACTCCTGGGGCTCGTAGCCCAATAGAATCTTCAAATTCCTGCTGATGAAAGTCGGGCCAAAGTCGTCGGTCGCCTTGAAGCTGTAGATCACCGCGGGTGAGCGGGAGATCAGGTGCTCGAGGCGAAGCCGCGTGGCGGCGACGGCCTCTTCGGCCGCCTTGCGCTCGGTGATGTCGCTCCACGAGCCGAC
>Ga0075431_100004239_pt1 | contig 14053 bp, 15 predicted proteins | sample RhiMetdeltSRZDD5_FD_75297 | JGI IMG/M metagenome (GOLD analysis project Ga0075431, IMG submission 75297) | Populus rhizosphere microbial communities from Tennessee, USA - Rhizosphere MetaG P. deltoides SRZDD5 | ecosystem: Host-associated > Plants > Roots > Rhizosphere > Soil | place: USA... | reverse complement strand
ATCAATCCGTACCGAGTAAGTCTCTAACTAAATGAATCGAACCGCCCCGGTAAGCAGCTAACCGGGGCGGTTCTCATTTCCACGAGCGACTATAAGACTATCGCGATAAGTTTATTCGCCGTGTAAAATGATCAATGGGATGGCAGAAAATAGTTTCGACTCTTTGATTAATTCTCTTAAGGCGGCAGGTCACCGGATCACTGTGCCCCGCCGGTGGACTCTGCGTGTGCTGTGTGAAGAAGGCGGCCACCTGACCTCCGAGGTTGTGTTTAAGCAACTCCTGAAATATGGCATTGAGGTCGATGAGGCAACAGTCTACCGGACTCTTCAATGGCTGGCGGATAACCGGATTGTGACAAGGACAAACCTCGGACTCGGCGCAGATGTATATTCCCTGTACGAGCAGCCGCATCACCATTTGATCTGCCTGGGATGCAAGGATATTCAAGAGATAGATGACAGCATCTTTTCCGCGCTGCGCGACTTTATCAGCAGACAGTATGGCTTTACCCCTCAGATGGATCACTACGCGATCTTCGGTCTCTGTGAGCAATGCAGGGCAGAGAAATCGCTCCGGGAAGCTGACTAACACCCTATATACACTTCTGCACTTTCCTACCTATAATCAAAGGAATAAACAAGACCAATCTTGTGACAAACATTGGCCTATGTTACCATCGGCGTTGATTGGGTCTTGAGAGCGTGAGAGGGAACTTGAATGGCAGCAACCCCGTTAGAACACAAGGTTTTGCTTGAAACTGAGATTCGCGAGGATGGGCTTGAATACACCAAGCGCCCCGCAGCGTTCGCCGACGTGCCAGATGAGAAATGGAATAGCTGGCAGTGGCAGATGGCGCATCGCCTGAACTCGGTTGATGAGCTGGCACAGGTCATCGACCTGACCGATGAAGAACGACAGGGCGCGATGGCGGAAGGAATCTTCCGCGTGGACATCACGCCTTATTTTGCCTCGCTGCTGGAATGGGGCGATGAGTATGGCCCGGTACGACATCAGGTGATCCCGAAGGGGCGCGAGATGGTTCCCTTCGATTCGATGATGGCCGACTCACTCAACGAGGATGCGCACTCGCCTGTGCCCGGATTAGTGCATCGCTACCCGGATCGTGTCCTCATGCTGACGACGACTCAATGCGCCAGCTACTGCCGCTACTGTACACGGTCGCGCGTCGTGGGTGATCCCTCTGCGAACTACAGCCGACACGATCACGATGCACAAATCGAGTACCTCCAAAATCACAAAGAAGTGCGCGATGTGCTGCTTTCCGGCGGTGACCCGCTCACGATGGCTCCTAAGCTGCTCGACGATATATTGGGGCGGCTGCGCGAGATCGAGCACATCGAGATTATCCGTATCGGCTCCCGCGTGCCGATCTTCCTGCCGCAGCGTATCACCGATGAACTGTGCGAAACGCTTGCAAAGTATCATCCGCTCTGGATCAATGTCCATGTCAATCACTCCCGTGAGATCACGCCGGAACTCAGTCGAGCGCTGGCGAAGCTGGCGCACGCGGGTATCCCGCTCGGCAACCAGTCGGTGCTGCTGCGCGGTGTGAACGATCATCCGGCGGTGCAGCTTGAACTCGTACGCAAGCTGGTGAAGAACCGCGTGCGTCCGTATTACTTGTACCAGTGCGATCTGGTGCAGGGTGCGGGCCACTTCCGCACACCCGTCTCTGTGGGGATCGAGATTATCGAGCACCTGCGGGGTCATACATCGGGCTATGCCGTGCCAACCTACGTGATCGATGCACCCGGCGGCGGCGGAAAGATTCCGGTAATGCCGAACTACATCCTGAGCTATGGGCCAAATCGCATCGTCCTGCGCAACTATGAAGGCTTCATCACCACTTACACCGAGCCAGAAGAAGTCTATGAACGGGACGACGAGCGGATGCTGCAATATCTGGAAAAGCCGCAGCAGCACAGCGAGGATAAGGTTCAGCTTGGCGTAGCGGGTCTGGTGACAGGTGATCACATGACGATCAAGCCGGAAGGCTTCGATGAGACGCATACACGTGGGCGCGAAGGCGATGCGGATAAGCGCGGCAAGCGTAACTTCTGGGACGATTACAATTAACCGCAGCGATTAGCTAAAGGCAGCAGCAATTTGATCATATGAATGAAGTAGGGGCGAGAGGCTTCTCGCCCCTACGTTGCATATACAGGAGTTTTTCATGAGAAAGCCCTTACTTGCTGCGCTGTTCGCCCTCTTTGTTCTTGCCATCCTAAGCGCACCGCACCCTGCCTATGCCTGCGGCGGGATGTTCAGCCCTGACCAATCGATCCAGCAGAATGCGGAACGGATTATCTTCGTCAACAACGGCGATGGGACTCACTTGGCAATTATGCAGATTTAACTATCAGGGCAGCGCGGAGGAATTCGCGTGGGTACTGCCCATTCCCGAAGCAATCCCGGCCAGCGCAGTCGAGTCGATTAACGGCGGCGTAGATGCGTTCAATGAACTCCAACGCCTAACCGATCCTCAGTTCACGCCACCGCCTGAACCAGCATGCGTCGAGTTCAGCTTGGGCGTCGGGGCGTCAGCGCCAGAAGGAGCAGTCGGTGGATCGCGTGGAGTAGATGTCTATTCGAGCGGCGTAACCGGGCCGTTCTCATTCGATGTCATCGGGTCGGATGATCCGCAGACGCTGGTTCAGTGTCTGATAAGAGGTTTCTGAGCCATCCTTCTTGGCTTCCTTTTCTCATGATACTCTCTTATTTAGGAGTCCAAGAAACCGCCCGCACTACATCTTCGGGTGCGCGTGTCTATGCCGACAAAGGCTATAACTGCATGCCCGATGAAGCAAGCATCTTGCTAGAGTCAGGGGTTCGCTTGATCCCCATCCGCCGCAAGAATATGCGCCCTCATGATTGGATCGATGAGTTTGACCTAGCACTCTATCGTCGCCGCATCGAAACGGTTTACAGCCAACTAGACAGCATGGGCATTCAGCACTTCATGCTGGTACTGAAATGGGCTTGGAAATCAAGCTCCATGCTTCCTTGTTGGCTTTAGCTTTCAAGAACCCCAACTAGCAATCACGGTTTCATATGATGCCCCAGGAAGGAATTGAACCTTCAACCTACCGCTTAGGAGGCGGTCGCTCTGTCCGTTGAGCTACAGGGGCGAATGCCTTTTATTATACCAATCTGCCAACCCTCATCCAAAATGAACCGACCATAAAGCGTGATACAATCATGGCGGGTCTATGAGTGCAGAAAATGCAATGAACGAGACGGATTCCGAAAAGCTTCAACGTCGCAACCGCGATCTTTCCATACTCAACACGATTGCCGAGGCATTGAACCGTGAGTTCGATCTAGGGCAGGCACTCCGTACCGCGCTGGCTCAGGTTGCAGAGCTACTGGCACTCCAAACCGGCTGGATTTGGCTACTGGACGAAGACACGGGATCACCTTATCTCGCCGCCGCACAAAGTCTTCCCTCTGGCCTGAAGGATTATCCTGAGCGCATGGCCGGGACTTGCTACTGCCTCGATACATTCATCGATGGTGATATGCGTGGCGCGGCGAATGTGAATGTCGTGACTTGTACCCGTCTCAAATGGCTGAGCAAAGGTACAGAGGGATTGCGCTACCATGCCAGCATCCCGCTATATGCGCACGGCAAAAAGATGGGTGTAATGAACGTCGCCAGCCCCGATTGGCGGCAGCTTTCCCCCGACGATCTCCGCATCCTTTACACAGTAGGGGATATGGTTGGCATCGCCATCGAGCGGGCGCGGCTCTTTTCCCACAGTGCCGATATCGGAGCCGCACAGGAGCGTAATCGCATTGCCCGCGAAATCCACGACACACTGGCGCAGGGCCTGACGGCAATTACACTTCAACTAGAGACTGCTGATGCACTGCTCGAAACACAGCCTGAAGTCCAGCGCGCACACCATGCCGTGCAGCAGGCACTCGATCTGGCCCGTGCCAACCTTGATGAAGCGCGCCGCTCTGTGATGGATTTACGGGCCGCGCCACTCGAAGGCCGCACGTTAATCGATGCACTGACCACAATGCTCGATCAGTGCCGCGAGCGCGACGGAATCCATGTGAGCCTTGAGGTATCAGGAGACAGCCGCACGCTTCCAGCGCGGATTGAAATGGCGCTCTATCGCATGGCGCAGGAGGCGCTAACCAATGTCGCCCGCCATGCGAAGGCAAAGAATATCAGTGTGGAATTGACCTATATGCCCGACGAGATACGACTAACAATACAGGATGACGGAATCGGCTTTGATCCAGATCAGATTCCTGAAGGTCGCTACGGACTGATCGGGTTAAACGAGCGGGCGCATCTTCTCAATGGTGCATTGGAGATATGCAGCGACCCCGGCGAAGGCACAAATATCAGTGTCACTCTGCCATTGGAGTACAAGCTCAAAGATGAGTAACCCGATTCGCATCCTGGTGGTAGACGATCATCCGATAGTGCGCGATGGTCTTGTCGCGATTCTCAGCACACAGCCGGATTTCGAGATTGTCGGTGAGGCCGCTAACGGCGAAGAAGCGGTCGAGCGTGCCCGCCTGCTCCATCCTAACCTCATGCTGGTCGATCTAGAAATGCCGGATATGGATGGAGTCCAGGTGATCCGCCGCCTCCGCGAGACCATGCCGCATCTGCGGGTGCTGGTTTTCACCGCCTTCGATACGGATGAGCGTATCCTCAGCGCGGTGCGTGCCGGGGCGCAGGGGTATCTACTGAAGGGTGTCCCTCGCGAAGATTTGTTCCGTGCGATCCGCGTCATCAACGAGGGTGGCTCGCTGCTTCAACCCGTCGTTGCCTCGAAGCTGTTGCGGCACATGAGCGATGAGAACGCTCCGGCCCCGCCGGAAGCGCTGACCGACCGGGAGCGTGAAGTATTAGCGCTGCTGGCGCTGGGGGCGACCAATAAGGAAATTGCCGCCCGCCTGGTGATCAGCGAGCGGACCGCGAAATTTCATGTTAGCTCCATCTTGAGTAAGTTGGGTGCGGGCAATCGCACCGAAGCGGTCAGTATCGCCGCGCAGCAAGGACTTGTCGATCTATGAGCCAACAAGGCTATCATCTTCTCGTTGTCGATGACACCGAGGCGAACCGCGACATGCTCAGCCGCCGCTTGGTGCGGCAGGGCTATGAGGTCGAAACTGCCGAGAACGGAGAGCAGGCGCTGGAAATCCTCCGCGCTGATCCTGACAAGTTCGATCTGATTCTTCTCGACATCATGATGCCGGGCATGCCCGGTTATGAGGTGCTGGAGGCAATCAAGAAAGATCCCTCGCTCAAACACATCCCCGTCATTATGATCTCAGCGCTCACCGAGATGGACAGCGTGGTCAAGTGTATCGAACTGGGTGCGGAAGATTACCTCAACAAGCCAATCGATCCGATCCTCCTACAAGCGCGGCTGCGTCCCACTCTTGATCGGAAACGCCTGCGCGACGTGGAGCGGGCTTACCTTCAGCAGATCGAAGCCGAAAAGCAGCGCGCCGATCAGCTTCTGCACGTCGTCATTCCGATGGGAATTGGCCTCACCGCCGAGCGTGATTTCAATCAGCTTCTCGACATGGTAATCATCGAAGCCATGAAGCTGGCTCATGCCGATGGCGGCACTCTGTACCTCTGCACAGGCCCAGAGTTGGCATTTGAGATCATGCACAATGAATCGCTCGGCATAGCAATGGGTGGGTCATCCAAACAGCCGATCACCCTGCCACCGCTCCCTCTATATACCGAGGATGGAACGCCGAACGAGCGCAACATCGCCACGTACGCCGCCCTTCATCGTGAAGTAGTGAACATCCCTGATGCCTATACATCAGACCTTTTTGATTTTTCCGGCACGCGTAAATTCGATGAGCGCATGGGCTATCGCACGACTTCTGTGCTGGCAATCCCCCTTCGCAATCCGAAAGACGAGATCGTTGGCGTGCTGCAATTGATCAATGCCCGCGATCCTCGAACGGATGCGATCATTGGCTTCGACCGCCACGTCCGCGAGCTAAGTGAATCGCTGGCGCAGTTGGCCTGTGCCGCCCTCGAAGCTTCGATGCGTGAGACGCAACTCCGCCAGCAGATCGAACAGCTAAAAATTGTCATCGATGAACAGCACAAATTGAGGCAAGTCGAGGAGATCACCGATACCGAATACTTCCGCGACCTACAGGGTAAGGCACAAGATATTCGCCGCCGCCGTCACGATACAGAGCACTAGCAGGTGATTTATTGCCCCGGCACAGCCGGAAGGGTTACATCTTCGGGAAACCAATCCATTAAGTCGATTCCTTGTACTGTCTGCCCACCCTGCACAGTGACACTTTGGGGTGACTGCGGCTGACCAGAACATTTGCCCGCATCCTGATTGTGCTCGATCATGCACTTACCAAGTACAGAGTACAACCCTTCAAATCCTGCCGAACCGACATCTGGGACATCCGCCAAAATATAGTAATCGCCCGCCGGAATCTGCATTGTATAGTGCCCCGCATTGGCATTGACCGCGATGTATTGATACTTTTGTTGGTCGGTGTGGATCGCGTAAACGTTCATCGCGGGGTGTCCCTCTGATGGATAACGTATCGCGCCAGTGACGATCCCTTGCTTATTGGGATCGGGCGTATTCGTTCCTCTCGCGTTGACCGTTCCCGCGATGTCAGGAAGTTCAATGCCTGTTGATGTGACTGCTATCTCAGATGTTGGCGCGGAATTCGGAGTCTCAACCGCGTTCTGAGTTGTAGTTGGGGCAGGGCGGCTCGGTGCATTGCAGGCCAGCACAGCGCTGATGAGCAGCATTGACGGGAAGAACATAGATAAACGCTTCATTCATTGCTCCTCGATGCGCGAGTAGTATAGCCAATTCAGACGGCCTCACGAAGCGCCTGTCCGTTCGTACAGGTGCGATCTGTCCCCCCGCCAGATGTTGATCGTCTCCTTTTACGAGATATTCTAAAGAAATTCGAAGGGTAGATTCTTTCCCTAAGTCAGCGAGGAGTCAATGGCAGAAGCAAAAACAATGATTACTAATGAAGTCGAATCTTGGCCCGGTATGGGGAGCGCGCCGCATCGTTTCGGTGGCGTTGAATTCTTGCTAGGCAAAACAGAGATCGGCCATCTGCATGGCAGCTATCTGCTGGATGTTCCCTTCTCGAAACCTGTGCGTGATGTGCTGGTAGCGGAAGGCCGCGTTCAGCCGCATCATGTGCTGCCAGAATCAGGTTGGATTAGCTTCTATCTTCGCGCCCCGCAAGATGCTGATTACGCGCTCTGGCTTCTGAGGCTGTCTTATCTGCGACACGTCTTACTGTTGCGGCGCAAACGGCACGGCGCGGAAGCAGTCGCTGGGGTCGATGTCGAAGCGGCTTTGCACGCTCTCAATCTCAGTCCCTCCCTGCAAGCTGCCTTCGAACCACTGCAAAGATCGCCTGGAAAGTAAGACTCTTGTGAGACTTTGCAGTATGCTAAGTGCTAACTGCTAATCGCTAATTGCCGTTGTTGAAAGGAACGTGATGGTTATCGGGAACAGCCGGGTGCGCGTCGTGGGGCTAGGCGGGACACTTGGCCGCAATTCGATTAATCTGTGGGCGCTTGAACGCGCCCTCCGTGCCGCCGAGGATGCAGGCGCGAAAGTCGATCTCCTGTCGCTCAACGATCTGAACCTCCCCATGTTTCAGCCTGATCTCAGGTATGAAGATACCGATGGCAGTGTCCACAAGCTGATCGATACCGTGCGTAAAGCCGACGCCATGCTCTGGAGTACGGCTGTCTATCACGGCACACTCGCTGGCGTAACCAAGAACGCCCTCGACTATCTCGAATACACCCGCACCGATACCCATCGCCCCTACCTGACCAACGTTATCATCGGCCTGATTGCGACGGCAGGCGGCGAAACCGGATCGGGCAACGCGATTAATGCCATGATGCACATTGTTCAGTCCATGTATGGAATCATGGTTCCGCGCACGGTTGGCATCGAGCGCGCGGGCAAGGCTTGGGATAAAGACGGCAATGTGCTCGATGACTACATTGGGGATCGTCTCGATATGCTGGGCAAGCTGGTAGTTGATACGGCACATCGCCTGCATGGTAAAGAGATTTTCTCGACCGATACCGCCTACGCGGATTTCAACTGGTAATCCGCATTTGGCTGACTGTTGCTTTTGCTGACCTGCTGACAGGCTGAAATGCTTATTTTGCTGAGGAGTTAATCATGACCACCAGCACCGCAAACCGAGTGCGCGCCGCATCGCTGGCCGATCTGCAAAAGGTCGGCTGCATGTCCGTCCGCGTCGATGGGCACACGCTTGCCCTCTATCTCTACGATGGCGAGGTCTATGCGGTTGATAATCGCTGCCCGCATATGGGCTTCCCGCTCAGTAAAGGGTCGGTGCATGATGGTATCCTGACCTGTTACTGGCATTATGCCCGTTTCGATCTGCAAACGGGCGGTACATTCGATCTGTGGGCAGATGATGTCCGCACCTTCCCTGCCGAAGTACTCGACGGCGATATCTGGATCGACCTGACGCCGCACGCCAACCCGCAGGAGCATTACCGCGCTCGTCTGCATGATGGCCTTGAGCGCGACATCTCACTGGTGATTGCTAAGTCCGCTATCAACCTGCTCGAAGCAGGTGAAGACCCGGCTACTCCATTCAAAACTGGGCTGGATTTTGGCACGGAATATCGCGTTGAGGGGTGGGGACAGGGCTTGACCATCCACACCGCTATGATGAATTTGCTGCCCCATCTTGCCACAGAAGATCGCCCCCGCGCTTTGTATCACGGGCTGTCGGCGGTTGCCAGCAATTCATCAGGAAGCGCGCCCCGTTTCCTTGTTCGCCCTTTGCCGAACGCACCAACTGATCTCGATACACTCAAGCGATGGTTCCGCCGTTTCATCGAAGTGCGTGATTCCGAGGGAGCGGAGCGCTGCATCATCTCTGCGATTGAAGCCGGAGCCACACCTGCTCAGATGGCCGATATGCTGTTTGCCGCCGCCACCGATCACCGCTACATCAGCACGGGCCATCCCCTCGATTTCACCAACAAAGCGTTTGAGGCGCTAGACATTGCCGGGTGGGGTCAGGCAGGGCAGATACTGACCAGCCTCGTAAACGGCTATGCCAGTGCGGATCGAGCCGAGGAATCGAATGCGTGGCGCAACCCCATCGACCTGATTGCTATTCTGGAGGCAACGTTTGAGGCACTCCCCGATGCGCTGGAAGCAGGTCGCAGCAAACGTGGTCGCTGGGCGGGTCACGGGGCGTTGGTCAATACCCTCCTTGCCGATGATCCCCAAGCCACCGCCGACAGCCTGCTACAAGCCATCCGCGACGGTGCAGAAGAAGATGAGTTAGCAGGCGTGGTCGCTTATGCCGCAGCACGGCGGATTGCACATTTCCATATCAGCAATGAATTCGGCGATTGGGATACCGCCCTGCACACCTTCACATTTGCTAATGCAGTGCATCAAGGCTTGCGCCGGTTCCCCTCGTCGGAACTCTTGCGTGGAGTCTTTGATGCGGCAATGAGCGTTTACCTCGACCGCTTCCTGAATATTCCTTCGACTCCTCTGCCCCGTCCAAGCGGACGCACGGAAGACCCGGAGGAACTGCTCGCGGAGCTAACCCTGCTTCTCAACCGCCAGCAGCAGGTCAACGAAGCGGGCGATCTGGTGATGCGCTTTCTCGCCAGTGGCGGCAGCGCCGAGCGCCTCAAGGCGACGCTGGGACGGCTCCTTCTCCGCGAAGACCGCGATTTCCACACGATCCAGTGCGTTGAAGCGGCGTTCCGCCAATCCGAACTGCTGAACAGCTTGCCAGAACTCGCGCATGTGATGGTTGCGGCGGTGCGGTATCTCGCCGCCCACGCCCCAACCATGCGCGCGCAGGGGCAAACCTATCAGATTGCCTACCGCCTCTCACGTGGCGAACGTCTCTTTGAAGACGACGCTGAGACTGAGGGATAGATATGGCAGTCGAGATCGGGCAGAAATATCGCTCTTTGAAGGGTTTTCAATCTGGTCGCTGCGCCTATCTCAGATTGGGGCGCTGGAATACTGCCCGCCGGAGAAGTCGTCGTTGTGACCGACACAGATTGGTACGGTGGAGATACGCTGTGCGCTCCAGAAAATTATGATGCTTTACACGAGCGCTTTGTCAGTAAAGAGACTCAAGAGTCTTATAATCAGCTTTCCCCTAATATCTATCGTGGCTATCGGCTTCAGATTCCGCCGACCACGCTGATACAGCATTTTAAGCGAGTGGAATGATCATGAACAACTACATCTGTGCCACCTGCGGGACCCAATATACCGCATCCGATAATCCACCCAAACACTGTCCCATTTGCGAAGATGAGCGCCAATACATCGGCGAAAACGGCCAGCAGTGGACAACCCTTGATGCACTCCGCGCCGATCACCAGAACGTACTGCGCGAGCAGGAGCCGAACCTCACAGGCATCGGCACAGAGCCAAAATTCTCCATCGCGCAGCGTGCCCTGTTGATTCAAACCCCGCATGGCAATATCCTGTGGGATTGCATCACCTTGATTGAAGATGCAACTATCGAAGCTGTGAATCGGCTCGGCGGCATCTCGGCGATTGCCATCTCGCATCCGCACTACTACTCATCAATGATCGAATGGGCGCACGCTTTTGATGCACCCATCTACCTTCATGCTAAAGATCGCCAGCACATCATGCGCCCTGATCCCGCTATTTGCATCTGGGACGGTGAGACATATGCACTACTTGATGGCATCACCCTGATCAACACAGGCGGCCACTATGAGGGTTCAACGGTACTGCACTGGCCCACTGGCGCAGAGGGTCGCGGGGCGCTCCTGACAGGTGATACTCTTCATGTGGTGCAGGATACCCATTGGGTGACGTTTATGTACAGCTACCCTAACATGATCCCACTCCCGGCCCGTACTATTCGCCATATCACCGCGATGCTGGAACCCTATTCCTATGATCGTATCTATGGCGCATGGTGGGAAAAGGTTATCTCATCCGGCGCAAAGGAATCCGTCCGCCGTTCCGCCGAGCGCTACATTGCGGCTATTTCAGATTAGCCTTGTAGGGGCGCACGGCGCGATGCTAAGCATCGGGGTGCGTCCTCTGAGAGACAAAGATAAATCATGAACGTCCAAGCTTATCTCAACCGTATCAACTATTCTGGCCCCACCGAACCAACCGCCGAAAACTTGCGCGCGCTTCATCTCGCGCACCTGTACGCCGTTCCATTTGAGAACATTGACATCCATCTGGGCCGCCCGATTGTTCTCGACTACGAGAAACTCTACAATAAGATTGTCAGTGAACAGCGCGGCGGCTTTTGCTACGAACTTAACGGAATGTTCGGCTGGCTGCTGACTCAACTGGGTTATAAAGTCAGGATGCTCGATGCGCGAGTAATCGGCTCTGATGGTCAGCCAGGGATCGATTTCGATCACATGACCTTGCGGGTTGATCTCGATGAGCCATATTTGGCGGATGTCGGCTTCGGCGACGCGTTCCGCGAGCCGCTCCGCATGAACGAGCGCGGCGTGCAGGTTCAGTCGCTAGGATCGTATCGCCTCGATAGCGACGGCGACTTATGGACATATTATGAGCCGGATGAATCGGGTGGGCTTAAACCATCTTACATTTTCAATCTGACCCCCCACAGCTTTGAGGATTTTGCAGAGGGCTGTCACTACAATCAGACTTCACCCGACTCGCACTTTACACAGAAGCGCGTTGCCACGATTGCGACGCCAGAAGGCCGAGTCACTGTTCGCGACACGCGCATAATCATTACAAAGAACGGTCAGCGCATCGAGTATCCCATCGCGGCAGAACACGATTACTTCCGCGCCCTGCGTGAGTACTGCGGCATCATTGTCGATCCCACTCCACAATCCTGCTGACTGAAGATGCACAGCCGTTCAGCTTTTTGTTAATCGCCAACCGCTAATTGCTGTTTTTGGAGGTTCCTATGTCGCACTATAAATACCTGATTGTTGGCGGCGGCATGACCGCCGATTCAGCCGTTAAGGGCATTCGTGAAATTGATGCAGACAGTGCGATTGGCCTATTCAGCGCCGAACCCGATCCGCCCTATGATCGCCCGCCGCTCAGCAAGGGGCTATGGAAGGGTAAACCCCTTGAGAAGGTTTGGCGCGGCACACAGGACAAAGGTGCGGAGCTTCACCTGGATTGCAAAATTGTCTCATTAGATACGCGAAATAAACGCATCTCAGACTCGGCAGGCACTCAGCACAGCTATGATAAGTTGCTCCTTGCGACAGGCGGCAAGCCTCGCCGCTTACCCTTTGGCGATGATCATATTATTTACTACCGCACTCTCCGCGACTATCAACGATTAAAAGCCGCTACTGAGGATAAGCAGCGCTTTGCCGTGATCGGCGGAGGATTCATCGGATCAGAAATTGCGGCGGCGCTGGCGATGCAGGGCAAACAGGTCGTAATGGTCTTCCCCGAAGGTGGGATCGGAGAACTGGTTTACCCGGCGGATGTGTCTCGCTATCTGGTCGATTACTATCGTGAAAAGGGAGTCGAAGTCCGCCCTCGCGAGATGATTGCCGGCTTTGAGCAGCGCGGCGATCATGGCGAAAACTTGGTGCTTAAGGAGCAGGACGGCAAGGAAATTATCGCGGATGTAATCGTAGCCGGGATAGGTATCCAACCTAATATCGGGCTTGCGGCGGAAGCAGGGCTAAAAGCCGAGGATGGCATCGTCGTAGATGAGTTCTGCCGCACCAGCGATCCACATATCTACGCGGCAGGGGATGTCGCTAGCTTCTACAATTCTACTCTGAACAAGCCGATGCGCGTCGAGCACGAAGACAACGCCAACACGATGGGGAAGATCACCGGGCGCAATATGGCTGGAGCCAACGAGAAGTACGACTATCTGCCCATGTTCTATTCTGACCTCTTCGATATTGGCTACGAGGCAGTCGGGGATTTATCCTCGAAGCTGGAAACCTTTGAAGATTGGCAAGAGCAGTATCAGAAGGGTGTGATCTACTATCTAAGCGAAAATCACGTGCGGGGCGTTTTGCTCTGGAATGTCTGGGATCAAGTTCCCAATGCCCGCAAGCTGATCGAAGAATCTGGTACTCTGACTCATCAGGAGCTAAAAGGCCGCTTACCCGCTTAACTAAAAGAATGAGAGCGCATCGCTTGAATCGGGATGCGCCCTTTAATCTTTCAGTTAGCAAGCCGCCATTATATCTTGATGGGTGACAATGATCCCACGCTGCGACTCTATCCCATCGGAATGTGATGGCGAGCCGCATACCGCCCTGTGACAAAGTGAGAAAGCTGCCGCTCAATATCCTCGATCAGTGCCGACGCGCCGAGCCGAAACAGGTTCGGTTCTAGCCACTCGTCGCCAAGTTCGTCTTTCATGAGGATCAACCAGTTCAGCGCATCTTTTGCGGTTCGGATTCCCCCGGCGGGCTTGAACCCAACTTTATATCCCGTCTTATCCTGATAATCCCGGATGGCTCTCGTCATAACCAGCCCGAATGGCAGGGTGGCATTGACCTTCTCTTTACCAGTAGAAGTCTTGATGAAGTCTGCCCCTGCCATCATGCACACGAGACTCGCCATACGTACATTGCGTAGATTACCAAGCTCCCCTGTCGCCAGGATGGTCTTGAGATGTGCATCGCCGCAGGCACGGCGGAATCCCTGCACTTCCTCGTAGAGCGATTCCCATTCGCCCCGCAGTACCTTCGAGCGGGAGATCACAATATCGATCTCCTTTGCCCCCGCCGCTACTGACATCTCGATTTCTTTGACACGCAGTTCCGGGGGATTCTGCGCTGCCGGAAAGCCCGTCGAGACAGCCGCGACTAGGATATCCGTACTACTCCCAAGTGCTTCAACCGCCGTAGGAAGCATTGTATGATACACACATACTGCCGCGACGTTTAAGCTGGGGAGTCCAACCTCAGCCAGCAAATCTTGGCGCACGGGCTGCCGTGCTTTTGCACACAAACGGCGGACATTGCCGGGTGTG
>Ga0075431_100004238_pt1 | contig 14053 bp, 14 predicted proteins | sample RhiMetdeltSRZDD5_FD_75297 | JGI IMG/M metagenome (GOLD analysis project Ga0075431, IMG submission 75297) | Populus rhizosphere microbial communities from Tennessee, USA - Rhizosphere MetaG P. deltoides SRZDD5 | ecosystem: Host-associated > Plants > Roots > Rhizosphere > Soil | place: USA... | reverse complement strand
TGCCGGGTTACGGCCAGGCTGGAGATATCCCGGTGGTCGGCAAATGGTAAAGCTCAAAGCCTAAACCTCAACCCCATGAGGCCCGCCTCTTAATAGAGAGCGGGCCTTTTTGTTTCCAGCGAAAACCGCAAGGTGTTCAACCATTGGACTATCCGGTGGCAAAATGCTCGGGACGAATGCTCTGTTCGCGCTTTCAGTTCTTTTCTTTTTGCTAGGGATTTATTGGGCCGCCATGCCCCCTATGCTTACCCACCTTTGCGGCTGATTTCCTTCATCAGCTTCTCCCAGCGCTCGAGTTCCTTTTCGTACTTGTCGGTGGCGATGCCGTGGTCCGGACGCCAGCGTTTGAAGCCGAGGTTTTTCGCGGCGCTGCCATATTCGAATTTTTCCAGCACCGCTTGGCCCTCCGGCCCTAAAAGATAATCCGCCAACAGCAAAGCGCCGTGCGGATGGGGCGGTTGGACGGCAATCGCCGCGCCGCCGACATTGGTCGGCACGATGTCCATGGCTACCCATTCGACGGGAGATCCTTTAGCGATTGCGTTCAAGGTGTGATTGCGAAAAATCGCCGGCGAGGCTAGAACTTCACCCGACGCAATAAGATCGAGGAGAGCCGGCGGGATGATCGAATGCAGGGCGATCTCCTGCGCCTTGAGTTTTTTGACGAATTCGATGCCTCGGGTTCTGATCATCGCGCCGATGACTTTGTAGCTCGGATCGCTGATCGAAACTCCCATGCGGCCTTTTAGCTCCGGATGCAGCAGGCCTTCATAATTTTTCGGTACGACATTCCTGGAAAGCAATTTTTTATTGTAGGCGAAGCCGATGTAAGACTCGCGCGCGATGCCCCAGAAATACAGGCCTCGCTCGCCTTTCTCCTTGGCATCCTCCGGGTACGAAGCAAAATGCGGAGAATGATACGGGCGCAGCAGAAAAGCGTCGCGCATGAACATGAGATTGCCTTCGGTGGTTTCGACGGTGTCCGCAATGTATTTTTTAGCTTTCGATTCTTCATATAGGCGCGTGGTCATGTCGGAGCCGGAGACCCTGTAGGCTTCGATCTTTACGCCGGGATATTTCGCCTCGAACGACTTGACCATTCCCTTGTACGAATCGCCGGCCAACGAAGTGTACCAAGTTACCTTGCCCTCAGTTTTTGCGCCGGCGTAGAGAATCTGTTCGCGATCCTTGCCGTTATGCGTGACGAGTTCCGAAATCGTCATCGGCTTGCGTGCCTGGGCAAGCGATTCCGATGTAAACAACCATAATCCGATTAGGATGAATCCCAGGATCGGCATTCTATTCACCTCCAACGTGTTGCTTGTAACGAGTTGTTAGTAAAATCTTTTGATGAATTAATTTCTTTGCCACAGATGTTTATCAACATTTCGCGATATCACGCGATTTGACAGGCGTCAACGAAATGAGCCAAATCTTGAGCCGAACTCTATTTGACTTGGTCAATTCTACGATTGTCCGCCGTACTTCGACTTGCCTTGACAATGAGTGCGGGTCCAAATAACTAGAAGCAAGAGTAAGCGCTCCGATGATTCCGGAGCGCGACGGAGGCATCCATGCTCGACGCGGTTAAACGAAAAAGCATTTTACGGCAAATGGTTTTGCTTCGGGCGTTCGAAGAAAAATTGGAAGAGCTTTATCAACGGAAGGCGATGTTCGGCAGTACTCATTCCTACCGTGGCCAGGAGGCGATTGCGGTCGGTGTTTGTTCCGCGTTGCAGTCCTCGGATCTCATCGCCAGTTATCATCGCGGCACCGGTCATCTGATCGCCAAAGGCGCCGATCTTTATTTGCTGTTGTGCGAGTGCATGGGGCGGGCGGACGGTTATTCGAAGGGTCGGGGCGGCAAGATGCACATGGGCGACATGGGGTTTGGATTTTTGGGCAATACCGGTACCGTGGGTGGCACGGTCCCAACGGCAACCGGCGCGGCTTTGGCGGCGAAGGTTCGCGGTTCTCATGAAGTCGTCGTGAGTTTTTTCGGCGACGGGGCGGCCAACCAGGGCGTTGTGCACGAAGCCATGAATCTCGCCGGCGTATGGAAGCTGCCGGTAATTTACGTCTGCGAGAATAATCAGTACGCGATGACAGTGAGCTTGGAGAAGAGTGTCGCTATCAAACAGTTGAGCGCGCGCGCTGCGGCCTATGGTTTTGAGGGTAAGACCGTTGACGGTAATGACGTGGAGGCCGTCTATGAGGCGACCGCCGCGGCAGCGGCTAAGGGGCGTAGCGGTGGTGGCGCGACGTTTCTCGAGTGTAGCACGTACCGCTGGGACGGCCACTTCGGCGGCGATCCGGGTACGGGTTATCGCAGCAAAGAAGAAATCGAGACATGGAAACAAAAATGCCCGATCAAACGGCTCAAAGAGAAACTGATTAAAGACGAAAATTTGACTGAGCAGGAATTCGAAAGCATGTCCGCTGACGTGTACGCCGAGCTCAATGAAGTTGCCAAGCGCGCCGAGGCCGCGCCGCTGCCGAAGAGAGAAGTCGACTTGAGCAGCATCTATGCGATGGAGGTGGCGGATGGCTAAATCCATGACGACGGAAATTCAGCCGCCAAACAAAGAGATGCGCGTGCAAGAAGCCTTGCGCGAAGCGCTGCGCTACGAGATGACGCGCGACGAGCGCGTATTCGTCATGGGCGAGGACGTCGCTTTGTTCGGTGGAGCGTACGGCGTTACCCGCGGCCTGATGCAGGAGTTCAGCGAGCGGCGCGTATTGGATACGCCGATTTCCGAGGCGGCACTCGTCGGTCTTGCCGTCGGCGCGGCGATCAACGGCATGCGCCCGGTCGTCGAAATCCAATTCGCGGATCTTTTGCCTCTTGCCATGGATCAGCTTGCCAGCCATGCGGCTCGCTACCATTACATGACCGGCGGACGCGTTTCGGTGCCGATGGTCGTACGCACTAAATTCGCCACACGTCCTGGCGGCGGTCCGAGCCATTCGAGCTGTAACCACGGCGCCTTTATTCATTTCCCCGGCCTCAAAATTATCATGCCGACCACTCCTGCCGACGCAAAAGGTTTACTGCTTGCCGCGATCCGCGATCCGAATCCGGTGCTCTGTTTTGAAAGCCATCATCTCTATGGCCAGCGCGGCCTGGTGCCGGAAGGGGACTACACCGTGCCGATTGGAGTTGCCGCGGTGAGGCGCGAGGGAAAGGATCTCACGATCGTCACCTGCGGTGGCATGGTTTTGAAGGCTGACGCGGCTGCCGAAAAGTTGAAGGAAAAAGGCATCGATGTTGAGATCGTCGATCTGCGCTCGCTGGCGCCGCTGGACAAGGAAACGATTCTTAAATCGGTGGCGAAGACCAAGCGCGCCATTGTGCTGGACGAGGGACCCATGCTCGGCGGCATCTCGGCCGAGCTCGCCGCGATGATTCAGGAGAACCTATTTTCCGATCTCAAAGGGCCGGTCGTTCGCATCGGTGCGCAACCGATTCCGCCGCCGCATAGTCCGCCGCTCGTCGATGCGATGATTCCCGACGTCGATCAAGTGATCGAGACAGTGATGCGCTTGGCCGAAGGCGGCAAGCCGCGTTAGACGGCGATTTCATATGCGCCGGTCGGAGGAGATTCGAGGGAACCCGTCAGTCTAGTCGAGCGTTGCTCCAGACCGCTTCATCGATCAACCGGCCGGGTCGTCGGTAGAAACCGACTCGAGTCAGTCGACGGCGACCGTCAAGCTGCGACAATGGCGATACGGTCCTGGATTGACCCTGTGCCGGGGGTGGTGTTAGCGTGACCCCCACATAGGGTCGCGAAACCGCTCATGAAAGCCCATTACGCTCGGTTCAAATCCCTGCTCGCCAGCGCCAGCCTCACGACCCGCTTTGCTGTTTATAGCTTTCTTTGTATCGGCCTCATGACCGCGGTTTTATGGCTAGTCATTTCCAACTATTTGGTCAAGCAAATCCTCGACCGTGAATGGCAAATAACGGCGCAGTTGGTACGCGCCGACGTAGGGAAATTTCTCGAAGATTATGACTTCATAGCGCAAGATCGCAAATCGGTGGGCCATAAGTTTGTAGCTCTCCTCGATCGCATGCGACAGTTGTCGGTCATCGTCCGGTTCAAGGTTTACAATGCTAAGGCAGTGGTCATTTGGGCTGATGACAAGCAATTCGTCGGCAAATCTTTCAGTGATAATCCCCAACTCCGGCGAGCGCTCAGCGGTGAAGTGATCGCGAATTTAAATTCATTGAATAAGCCGGAAAGCGCGCCCGGCAGAAACTTGGCGGCGAAAACGGTGGAAGTTTACGTGCCTATTTATTCGGAAAACGATCGGCAACTTTTGGGCGTGTTTGAGACTTACCGCCAGGCAGATTCGATTTTACGGGATGTCCGCGAAGCGCGTGCGGTCGTGCTCTTGGCTGCCGTCGTCGGCGGTTTGCTCGTGTATATTTCCTTATTTGTTATCGTTCGCCAAGCCGCGCGCAAAATCGATGAACAACAAACTAATTTACTGAAGATGCAAGCCGAGTTGATCGCATCCCAGCGTATGGCGGCGATAGGTGAAATGGCCGGCGCGGTGGCGCATGGCATCGGTAATCCGCTTTCGTCCATTCGCGCCGCGGCGCAGGTGGCATTGTTGCAGGGCAATACGGGAAACGGAAGCGAAACAAATCAGAAAATGACGGAGAACTTACGAAATATAACGCGTGAGGTAGACCGGGTGCAAAAAAGAATGCAAGGTCTGCTAAACTTCGCCAAACCGCTTGAGCCGCGTCCGGTTGTGGTTGAGATCAATGCACTTGTGCGCGAAACAGTTGAGGCTCTGCGCAGTCGATTTAGCGATGCCGAGGTCAGCCCAAATATGGAGCTCGCCGCCGACCTTCCGAGCGTCACGTCCGATCTCAATCATCTTGAACAGGCACTGATGGTGCTCATTACCAACGCAGTAGAGGCGACCTCGAATGGCGGCGTTGTGACCATTCGAACCGGCGCTTCGTTTCATAATGGCGAGCGTAAGGCCGTTTGCATTTCAATTGAAGACAATGGTGCGGGAATTCCGACGGAAAATCGAGAGCGAGTTTTTGAGCCCTTTTTCACCACCAAAACCCACGGCACTGGCATTGGCTTGCCGCTGGCAAAAAAATTCGTCGAGATAAACCGAGGTAAAATCGCGATCACGAACGGCTCCCAAATTGGCACGAAGATGGAAATTACGTTGCCGGTTACCGAGTAGATTGCAGGTCGATCAACGCGACTAAACTCCGAGCTCCGTTCTCTGCGACGAAGAAAGCCCAACGAGAGGAGTGAAGGCTTCTAGGACCGGGTCCCGTTAGCTTAGCGGGATCATGATGTGCGTCTGGTAGGGCTTGCGCTGGTTTAGCCGCTCATACCAGTCATTAATTTTCGTAAAATTCGGCCGCTCGATGGGTAAATTGAACCAGCGATACGCCCAGACCCCGAGCGGGATGTCACCTAGAGAAAACTCGTCGCCACCCAGGTAGCGTGTCTTGGCCAACTGGTCTTCGACCGACTGCCAGGCTTTGGTGGTTTTCTCCAACGCAGTTTGAACAGCTTTGGGGTCGCGCTTATCTGCCGGCGTACGGATCAAATTCCAGAACAGCGGCACGATCGCGGCATTAAAGGTCGAAAGCTGCCAGTCCATCCAGCGGTTGGCGTTACCCAGACCTTCGGGAGCCGACGGCAGGAGCCTGCCGGAGCCATATTTAGCATTCAAATAGCGCATGATGCTATTGGACTCCCAAAGGATAAAGTCGCCGTCCTTGACGGTTGGCACGAGCCCGTTGGGATTCATCTCGCGATAGCCCTTCTCATCATTGCCGCCGAATTTGCCACCCCAGTCGACACGCTCAAAATCGACGCCTAGCTCGCCTAAGCACCAAAGCACCTTTTGCACGTTGGAAGAATCTGTTCTGCCCCAGATCTTGATCATGGTGGAAGCCTCCGGCGCGAAGTGAATTTTCACCCGGCTTTTATCACCCTTTTCGGGGAATGCATAGGGTCAGTTCGACACCCCAGCTCCGGCCCCCTCTGTCAGTTTCGTTCAATTTCTGATAGGGAGAGTCGGCAACGTCAAGAACGGAAGGTGTATCTGAATGAAAAAGACTCTTTTCTCAATAGGATTTCTGCTATTGGTAGTGATTAGCTCAGCCTCGGTGGCGGGGGCGCAGAACCAGGCAGAAGGTCGAAAACTGTATGCGAACTACTGCGCGAGTTGCCACGGTGAGAAGGGTAAAGGTGATGGCGTGGCAGCTGGCTCGCTGCCCGTAAAGCCGAAGGATCACACCAATGGGGCCGTCATGAATCAAATGACCGACCAATCCCTTGCGGATGTGATTTCCAAAGGAGGCGGTGCCACCGGAAAGTCCAGTTTCATGCCTGCGTGGGGCGCCTCGGTGAATGAAAAGCAGGTCAGGGATATCGTTGCCTACATTCGCTCGCTCGCCGTCCCGCCGTACAAGCCATAGTATTGCTGAGCCGGTCTAGAAAAAGCGACAAATTTTTTATTTCCCCCTTGACGATCCTCGATAGAAGATTAAATTTGGCGCATTCCAACCTGTTCTGCAGGATTCTAAATCTTCGTTTTATTTTAGGAGGGTGATATGGCGACAAAGATTCGTCCCCTACATGATAGGGTGATCGTGAAACGCATTGAAGAAGAGGAGAAAACCAAGGGAGGCATTATTATCCCGGACACAGCCAAGGAGAAGCCCCAAGAGGGTAAAGTCATCGCGGCGGGTCCGGGCAAATATGAAGATGGCAAGCTGATACCTCTCGGGGTAAAGATGGGCGACAAGATTTTATTTGGAAAATACTCCGGAACGGAGATCAAATTGGACGGCGAGGAGCATCTGATCATGCGCGAAGATGACATCCTCGGAGTTGTTGAATAAGGAGGAGATAAGGCATGGCTGCAAAGGAAATTCGGTTTAGTGAGGATGCGCGCGGCAAAGTTCTGCGCGGGGTTAATTTATTGGCGGACACCGTTACGGTGACTTTGGGGCCTAAAGGCCGCAATGTCATTCTCGAAAAATCCTGGGGCTCTCCAACGGTGACCAAAGACGGCGTCTCGGTTGCCAAGGAGATTCAGCTGGATGACAAGTTCGAAAACATGGGCGCTCAGATGGTCAAAGAGGTAGCGAGCAAAACCTCTGACTTGGCCGGCGATGGCACGACCACGGCGACTGTGTTGTCACGAGCGATATTCAGCGAAGGGTTAAAATTGGTAGCCGCCGGACACGATCCCATGAGTATTAAACGCGGTATCGACAAGGCAGTCGCCAAGGTTGTCGAAGAGCTCAAATCAATGTCTAAACCGACCCGCGACAGGGATGAGATTGCGCAGGTCGGCACGATATCCGCGAACAATGACAAAACGATCGGCGCGATTCTGGCCGAGGCGATGGACAAGGTAGGAAAAGAGGGCGTCATAACCGTCGAAGAGGCAAAGGGACTTGAAACCACGCTCGACCTGGTCGAAGGCATGAGATTCGATCGTGGCTACCTCTCTCCCTACTTTGTCACTGATCCGGAGCGTATGGAGTGCGTTTACGAGGATTGCCACATCCTCATCCACGAGAAAAAAATCTCGAGCATGAAAGATCTTTTGCCGGTACTGGAGAACGTTGCGAAAACCGGCAAGCCCCTACTGATAATTGCAGAAGAAGTCGAAGGCGAGGCTCTAGCGACCTTGGTTGTCAATAAGATTCGCGGCACGCTGAAAGTCGTTGGGGTCAAGGCGCCGGGATTTGGCGACCGGCGCAAAGCGATGCTGGAAGATATTGCGATTCTCACCGACGGCAAAATGATCGCCGAAGAGCTGGGCATCAAACTCGAAAATATTACGGTCAAGGATCTGGGCCGGGCGAAACGAGTGATCATCGATAAGGACAACACCACGGTCGTCGAAGGAGGCGGGAAGAAATCCGCCATCGAGGGCCGGATCGCGCAAATCCGCGCGCAAATCGAAGAGACTACCTCGGATTACGATCGCGAGAAACTGCAAGAGCGCTTGGCCAAACTTGCCGGCGGTGTCGCCGTGGTCAAAGTGGGCGCCGCAACCGAAGTAGAAATGAAAGAGAAAAAAGCCCGCGTTGAGGATGCGCTTCACGCTACCCGCGCGGCCGTCGAGGAAGGCATCGTGCCCGGCGGCGGTGTAGCGTTAGTGCGCGCGTCTGCGGGACTCGGCAGCATGAGAGTTTCCGACGACGAGAAGGTCGGCGTACGCATCATTCAGAAGGCTCTGGAAGAGCCGATGCGCTGGATTGCAAGCAACGCCGGCGCGGACGGCTCCGTTGTTATTGACAAGGTAAGAAACGGCAAAGGCGCGTTCGGCTTTAACGCCGCAACGGAGGAGTACGAAGATCTCGTGAAGGCTGGAATCGTCGATCCGACCAAGGTTGTGCGCACCGCGTTGCAGAACGCTGCATCGGTTGCCGGAATGATGATTACGACTGAAGCGATGATCGCCGACAAGCCGGAGAAGAAAAAAGACGCTCCAGCGATGCCGCACGATCACGACGATTATTAAGCCACACTGGAACCGCAAAGATAAAAAAGCGCCGGAGAAATCCGGCGCTTTTTTTTTGGCGCTCGTCGCGAGTTGGGACTGGCAATTTTAAGACTTCAAACATTCTGTGACGTTGTTGAGCCCTCTCCCCAACACTAAATTTCAACGAATTCAAGTACGGCTGCATTCCGTTGCTAAGTTGCTGGCAATGGTTGACAAGTGCCCTTTGGAGTCTCAAATTCCTTAGGATGGAGAAAAAGGACTACTACAAGATCTTAGGCGTTGAGCGTTCTGCCAGTGCCGATGAAATCCGCAAAGCGTACCGGAAACTCGCGCGCAAATATCATCCCGACATCAATCCAGGCGACAAAGCGGCCGAAGAAAAATTCAAGGAAATTTCGGTCGCTCACGAGGTTCTCGGCGATGCGGACAAGCGCAAGCGCTACGATGAATTCGGCGAGGCCGGACTTAGTCCGGGATTCGATCCGGAAAAGGCGAGAGCGTATCAGCGCTGGCAAGAGCAGTCGACGCAAACTGCCGGCGCCTCTCATTATAGCGAAGAAGATCTAAGCGATTTGTTTGGAGGGTTCGGCGGCCTAGGCGATATCTTCCGTGGTCGAGGTTCATCCGCCAAGCAGCCCCGCCGTGGCGAGGACATTGAGACGCACATGGAGATTGATTTCCTCGATGCGGTGCGAGGCTTTCAAGCAAATTTTTCAATTCAGCGACCCGTATCTTGCAGTGACTGCAAGGGTAGCGGTTTGGTCGCCGATGCTGAAGCCAAGCAGTGCCAGGAATGTCGCGGCACTGGATGGAAGGAGACGAGGCAAGGGAACATGGGCCTTCGGCAAACCTGTCCGAGGTGCAATGGCAACGGAAAACGCACTGGAACTCCCTGTGTGACTTGCCGCGGCACCGGACGCGTGGCTCGCGCGGAGAACGTGCGGGCCAATATTCCTCCTGGCGCCGAGAGCGGCAAGCCGATCCGCGTGCCAGGCAAAGGCGCGAGCGGTGTTCGCGGTGGCCCGGCTGGCAACCTCTACATTATTCCCGAGGTGCGGGCGCATCGCTTGTTCAGCCGCTCCGGCAATGACCTTACATTGGAATTACCTATCAGCGTCGGCGAGGCGGTGCACGGCGCAACCGTAAAAGTTCCCACGCCGACGGGAAGCGTCCAAGTTAAAATTCCCGCGGCAGCGCAGAGTGGCCAGCTCTTGCGGGTGAAAGGAAAAGGCGTTCAGGGGCGCGGGCAGGCTACCGCCGGAGACCTATACCTGCGTCTGATGGTGCAAGTTCCGAAAAACGGTGTCGAAAAAGAAACGATAGAAAAACTCGAGAAGGCCTACGCGGAAGATATTCGCAAGGACGTGGTTTTGTGAAGCGCGTTAAAAGCAGCGACAAGAAATATTTTCGCATCGCCGATATTGTCGAGACATGCGATGTCAGCGTCGAATTCATCCGCGCTCTGGAACAGGAGAACGTCATCAAATCGGTGCGACGGCGCAGGTTGAAATGTTATCCGCTGGATCAAGTCGATCGTATTCGCGTCGCGCACGTTCTCGTCGGAGAAATGGGAGTCAATCTCCCCGGTGTCGAGGTTGCTTTGCACATGCGCGAGCAGCTCATCAGCATGCGGCGGGAGCTTAGCATTGTACTGCGCCGGCTCGGACACAACATATAACCGCTGACGCTCATCAACGCGGAGGAGATTGCGCGCTGTGGGGTCGGTTCAGATCGCATCCTATAGACACCTTAAAGGCAGGCGAGCACCGGCAAACTCGTTGGAGCCTCACTGGAAGCGCTGCCGCACTCTTGACAAGCGGTTATCCGTGACTAACTTTCCTGGCATGTGACGTCACCAAATATAACTTGGAGGTAAATCGTCATGGTACAGTGGAATCCCCTTTTTGAGATGGAGAATCTCAGGCGAGAAGTCGACAAGGCTTTTGAAGAGTTTGGTGTGACCCAAGGACCTGCGAACCAAGTAGCGTTCTTGCCCGGGCGCGGTCCGAGGCGCTATCCGCTGATCAATTTAGTGGAGGACAAAGAGCATCTGTACATCGAGGCTCTCACGCCGGGTGTCGATCCGCAGTCGCTCAATGTTTCGGTTTTGCGCAATCGCTTGACGCTATCCGGAGAGAAGACACGCATAGCCGCCGATGTTCAACCGGAAGCTTTTCATAGAAGTGAGCGATCGAGCGGAAAGTTTGTGAGGACGTTTGATCTTCCGGTTGAAGTCAATGAAGAGAAAATCCAAGCGGAATACAAGAATGGCTTGTTGATCATCACGGTGCCGAAAGCCGAGAAAGCCAAGCCACGACAGGTCGACGTTAGAGTCGGCTAATGAGCCGAAACAAGGAGGGACACATCATGGCAGAAAAAACCGTGCCTCAATATGCAGGCGATAAAGAACCCCGAGCAAAAGAAGAAACCCGGAGTCCAGAAAGATATGTGACGCCGGCCGTCGATATCTATGAAACACTAGAAGGTTTGGTGGTCAAAGCGGATTTACCCGGGGTTGGCAAAGATGGGCTGGACTTGCGGGTGGAGAATAACTTGTTGACTATCCTAGGCCGGGCGGGTCATACGACACCAGGCGAGTTCCTCTATCACGAATATGAGCTGGCTCATTTTTTCCGGCAGTTTGAGCTCAGTGATAAAGTCGATCAGCTGAAGATTTCCGCCGAACTAAAAAATGGCGTTTTGACGTTGAATCTGCCCAAGGCCGAAGAAGCCAAACCCAGAAAGATCGACGTTCACGTAGCGTAACAAATTAGAACAACCCCACGATCGCGCGGCGACCCGACGTCGCCGCGCTTACTCTCGACGCAGCATCTTGTAAGTGACTTCGTACCGAGCTGGTTCGCTATCCCCTTCCCGATTCCTTGGAATTGCATGTTAGCCGCTTGGAATTTGGTTGACGAGTTATGCTATTGATGACGGGCTGACTAAAACGATGGTTCGTGCGCACGATCGAAGGAAGTATCTCAACCAACGATTGAACCGATGTCGACTACTGATTTGATCCCTGCACGACGCTCCATTTGGACTTATTTGACGGTGGTTGTGGCTTTTGCCGCGCTCGGAGTTGTATTGCTTCGCGACTCCTGGGTCGACAGCGCATCGCTCAACGATCCTCGTGCAACGCCGCGGGCCGTGACACCAAGGGGCGAGCTCTCAGGCGACGAAAAATCGACCATTGCTTTGTTTCGCCAAGCATCGCCGGCCGTGGTGAACATCACGGCGATCGGTGTGCAGCGCGATTATTTTACGCTGAACCTTTATCAGATTCCTCAAGGAACCGGGTCGGGATTTGTTTGGGACAACAGCGGCAATGTCATCACCAATTTCCACGTTATCCAAAATGCCGACGCGGCGCAGGTAACCCTCGCCGACCAGTCGAATTGGAAGGCGCGTGTGGTCGGGGTTGCGCCCGATAAGGATCTCGCCGTTTTGCGCATTGATGCGCCGTCGAACAGATTACAACCGATCCCGATCGGGACTTCGAAAGACTTGCAGGTAGGGCAAAGCGTATTCGCGATCGGCAATCCCTTTGGATTGGATCAGACTTTGACGACGGGTGTGATCAGCGCGCTCAATCGCGAGATCGAGTCGGTCACGCGGCGGCCGATCCAAGGCGTGATTCAGTCCGATGCGGCGATTAATCCGGGAAACTCGGGCGGACCGTTACTTGATAGCGCCGGCCGCTTGATCGGCGTCAATACGGCGATTTACAGCCCCTCGGGGGCGTCGGCTGGAATCGGCTTCGCCATCCCGGTCGATACGGTCAATCGCATCGTTCCTGAATTGATCCGCAGCGGAAAAGTTACCCGGCCTGGAATGGGTATTCAAATCGCCGATGAGCAAATCGCGCAGCGACTCGGTGTCACCGGCGTGCTGGTCGTCGATGTTGCAAGAGGAAGCACGGCGTCAAAGGCAGGCATTCAACCGACCCGACGCGATGCCGACGGGAGACTGCGCCTCGGTGATATTATTACTACCGTGGACGGTAAGAAAGTGGCTACGCCCAACGATTTGTTTCTGCTGCTGGAGAAATACAAGATTGGCGACGTCGTGATCATCTCGATGCTGCGCGATGGAAAAACGGTTCAGGCGAAGGTTTCGCTTGAGGCGGTGCAATAGGCTTTTTTCACCTCGCCGTATCCGAAATCCGTCACTTAAGTCTTTTCCAAAATCTCCCGGGCATTCGACTGATTGTCATCCCGCTCGTAAGCCGCGATGATCTCCTGCACCAGGTGATGGCGCGCGACGTCCTTTTCCGTAAACGTGACGAATCGAATTCCCTGTACTCCCTTGAGAATGCGCGAAGCTTCTTTGAGCCCCGAAAGCTTGCCGGCAGGTAAATCGATCTGAGTCGCGTCACCCGTAATCACGGCTTTCGAACCGTAGCCCAGCCGCGTCAGAAACATTTTCATTTGTTCGGGCGTGGTATTCTGCGCCTCGTCGAGAATCACAAAAGAATCGTTTAAGGTTCTGCCGCGCATAAAGGCCAGCGGCGCAACTTCGATAGTGCCGCGCTCGACCATCTTGCGCGCGCGGTCGAAGTCGACCATGTCATGGAGCGCGTCATAAAGCGGACGTAGATAGGGATTGACCTTTTCGGCGAGATCCCCCGGCAGGAAGCCGAGCTTCTCTCCGGCCTCAACTGCGGGCCGAGTGAGGATGATGCGCACGTAGTTGTTTTTCATCAGTTCGGCAACCGCCATGGCCATGGCCAGATACGTCTTGCCCGTGCCGGCGGGACCGATGCCGAACACGATGTCATAACGGCGAATGGCGTCGATGTATGCTTTCTGCGCGATACTCTTGGGCGTGATCGTTCGCTTGTGCGCTGAAATATAAATCGTATCGAGAAAAATGTCCTGTAGCCGCGCGCGCGAATCGCCGCTAAGAATGCGCACCGCGTAATCGACGTCGCTGGCGTAGACTGGATAGCCCTTCTCCAGCAGACCGTAGAGTTGGCGCAGAATCTGGCTGGCCAGCTCCACTTGCAGCGGATCGCCTTCAACTTCGAGTCCCGAACCGCGCACTCGAATCTTCACTTGCAGCGCCTGCTGAAGAATTTTCACATGCTGGTCGTGTTGTCCCAGAAGGTCGCGGAACAGCCGCGGGTCGTGGAATTCGAGAAAGTTGACCCCAACCTCGGTCACGGCGCTTTGTTTTTTTTCGTCTTTCACTCGCTTTCTCCCATGAGTTGGACCGTTATTTCACGCGTGCGCGCGCGATTGTCAAAGTCGAGCAGAACAATTTGTTGCCAGGTGCCGAGACAGAGCCGGCCATCTTCGATCGGAATAGCCAGGGATGGCCCGAAGAGGGAAGCGCGCAAGTGGGAAAAGCCGTTATTGTCGCTCCAGCGATCGTCGTGATGATAACGCCGATCGGAAGGCATAATAGTCTCGACGAACTCTTTTAGGTCTTGAATCAGTCCCGGCTCATGTTCGATCGTCGTGAGAGCCGCCGTCGAGCCGGAAACAAACAAGGTGGCGAGGCCGTTCTGGATCTTTTCTTTTTCGAGATGCTCGTT
>Ga0075431_100004235_pt1 | contig 14056 bp, 10 predicted proteins | sample RhiMetdeltSRZDD5_FD_75297 | JGI IMG/M metagenome (GOLD analysis project Ga0075431, IMG submission 75297) | Populus rhizosphere microbial communities from Tennessee, USA - Rhizosphere MetaG P. deltoides SRZDD5 | ecosystem: Host-associated > Plants > Roots > Rhizosphere > Soil | place: USA... | reverse complement strand
CAGCGTCCCGTTAGGCAGTCCTCTGCGTCCTCCGCGTCCTCTGCGGTTCAATGTTTTCGAAGGCATCCGGATAGAGAGGCCTGTCGCCGCGAACGAGCTAACTCGCTACTGCAGCCCGACCGCGCGCGCCGCGTTGATGCGCCCGTGCCCGTACGCCGGGTCGTTCCCCGGCTGACCGAGATCATCCGCCGTCTGCTGCAACGTGGCCGCGATCTGCGACGGACTGTGACCCACGATCCCCGCGATGAGCGCGGCGGTGCCCGTCACGTGCGGAGCGGCCATGCTGGTGCCGTTGATGCCAACGACGAACGCCGACCACGCGCCGGTCACCGGGTTGAAGAAGCGCGTCCGGCACGGCGCGAGACTCGGAACGAGCGTGAAGCCCGAGCAGGCCGCCCACACCACCGAGACGGCACCGCCGGGCGCCGCGACGTCGATCGCACCGCGACCGAAGTTCGAGTACGGCGCGAGCGCATCGATGTTCGTCCACGGCCCATTGACCGAGGCTTGCGCCGTTGGGCCGGTCGCCGAAACACAGATGACGGCGGGCGCATCACAGTAGATGCTGTAAAGAGCAGGCACCTTCGCCGTGCCTCCCTGCACAGGGATGATGTTGCGACCGAGGTCGTACCTGCTGTTGCCGGCCGCGACGACGATCGCCGTGCCCTTCCGGTTGGCGTAATTGAACACGTGGTTCAGCGTCGCAACGAACGACGGTCCGAAACCACCACGTGCGCTCCCGCCAGGACGCTGGAATGCGCCGGCGATACTCAAGTTGATCACGTCGAGCCCCATATCCGCAGCGTCGAGAATTGCGGCGAGGGTCGAGCTGAACGGGCAAGTCGACGTGAAGCCATTCGCCGGCGTGCCCGGCACACAGACCTTCAGGCCAACGAGCGTGACTCCCGACGTAACGCCTGCCGCCGCCAATGCGTTGCTCGCGATCGTCGCGGCCACGTGTGTGCCGTGATAATGGAGGTCGGCGACCAGGTGAGCACCGGCGGGGACGCGCGCGTTCTCGGCGGCGGAGAGATACGACCGCGAGAGGTTCAGGTCCACGCGGCCGAAGAGGTCCGGATGCAGGTAATCGATGCCCGTGTCGAGGACGCCGACGCGAACCGTCGGCGACCCCAGGTTTCCGGCAGCCCAAACCGCGTTCGCGCCGATGGCGCGTAGGTGCCACTGGCGCGGGTAGAAAGCAGCCGTCGTCGGGTTGCTCGGACTTGCGATGTCCACGTCCGCCGCGGCGATCTCGCCGGCAGCCTCTTCGAGCGTCACGTATCCATCAGCATCCACTGCGGCAACACTGGCGGTTCTCGCCAGCGCCGCCGCGCGCGTGTCATCGAGCCCGGCCACGGCGGCTATCCCGCTCGAGTGAGCGAAGATGACCTCGCCGCCCAGCCGAGCTACGGCGGCAGCAAAGCCGTCGGGTATACCATTCCCATGGAAGCGAACGAGATAGCTGTCGCTCACGTCGCCCGCTCCGCTGACCGAGAGCGACGGATTGCGCGGAGTTGGTGAGGAAAGCGGAGCGGTGGTATCGTCGGCGCAAGCGCTTAACGCGAGCGCGCCGAGGACCGTGAGGATGCTGGGGCGACGCATGGGATGACAACCTCCTCCGAGTAATGCGCCTACTCGGATCTCGTCGGGATGACCGCGTTTCTTCGCGCTTCGTCGCGCTTCCGTCACATTGGGTCCCAGATGCTACCCGTCGTCCCGCCACCTCGCAACGCGCCGTCGCCCCGGATCAGGTGCGGAGCTGCGGCGCTCGCCGCTCGGGAGGCGGCACGGTACATTCGCGCCATGCGCTCCCTCATGGCCCTCACCCTTGGCGTTCTCGCCTTCGCTCCGGCCCGCGCGCAGCGCGTCGAAGGCGACTACGTCGCTCGAAACTTCCGGTTCGCGAGCGGCGAGACGCTCCCCGAGCTGCGCATCCACTACACCACGCTTGGGCGACCGCGACGTGATGCGTCGGGCGTTGTCCGGAACGCGGTGCTCATGCTCCACGGGACCACCGGGTCGGGCTCGGGGCTCGTGCGACCGATGTCCGCGCTCTTCGCGCCGGGCGAACTGCTCGACACGACAGCCCACTACATCGTCTTCCCGGATGGCATCGGGCATGGCCGCTCGAGCAAGCCGAGCGACGGGATGCGCATGCGGTTCCCGAAGTACACGTATGACGACATGGTCGATGCGCAGCACCGGCTGCTCACCGAAGGACTCGGCGTCAATCACCTGCGGCTCGTCATGGGCACGTCGATGGGGTGCATGCACGCCTGGGTGTGGGGTGAGCGATACGTAGGGTTCGCCGACGGGTTGGTGCCGCTCGCCTGCGCGCCGACGGCGATCGCCGGCCGGAATCGCATGATCCGCACACTGATCGTCGACGCGATCAGGAACGACGCGGAGTGGAAGAACGGTGACTACCAGCAGCCGCCGCTCCGCGGCATGCGGGCGGCGATGGGCTACCTCTTCGTGATGACCTCGGCGCCGCTCGTCCAGCACGGACAGGCACCGACGCGCGTGCAGGCCGATTCGTCCATCACCGCGTACCTCGATCGGCAATCCCGCGCGCTGGACGCGAACGATGTGATCTACGCGTTCGAGTCGTCGCGGGACTACGACCCGTCGCCCAAGCTCGAATCGATCATCGTTCCGGTGCTCGCGATCAACTCGGCGGACGACTTCGTGAACCCGCCGGAGCTCGGGTTGATGGAGAAGCTGATGCCGCGTGTCCGGCAGGGGCGCTACATTCTCATCCCTACGAGCGAGCGCACACGGGGCCATGGGACACACTCGCAGCCGGCGGTCTGGCGCGAGGTTCTCGCGGAATTCCTGCGGTCGGTGCCGCCTAACGCTTCACCGGCCGGGCGCGGCGATGCGACCACGGGCACCGCGCTCCTGCTCGACCCTGGCAATCCAGAGTGGCGGACGCCCGCGCCGCCCGTATCGCGGCTGCGGTTCGAGACGAGCAAGGGGGTGTTCGTCCTGGAGTTGATCCGCGAGTGGGGACCCATCGGCGCCGATCGACTCTACAATCTCGCGCGACTCGGCTACTACGATGACACGCGATTCCACCGCGTGAATCGCGGCTACATCGCGCAGTGGGGGCTCAACGGCACCCCGGCGGTGAATGCGGCGTGGCAGGATCAGTATCTGCCCGATGACCCGCCGCGTTCGACCAACACGCGCGGGACGTTCGCCTTCTCGTACAAGGGCCCGGGGCATCCGAATACGAGGAACACGCAGATCTACGTCAACCTCGCGGACAACACGCGCAATGATGCCGAGCCGTTCACCGTGCTGGGCCGGGTGGTCGAGGGCATGGCGGTGCTCGACAGCCTCTATTCGGGCTACGGTGAGAACTCCGGCAGCGGCGTTAGGCAGGGGCGGCAGGGCCCGCTGGCGGCCGGCGGCAATGCCTATATGGATCGAGAATTCCCGCTCCTCGATCGGATTCTGCGCGTGACGGTCTCCCCGGTTCCTGCCAAGGGGTCAGAGTCCTAACACATCATTCTGTCCCGCCGCGGACGCTTCCCTGGGCGCCACAGTAGGAAGGGGTGATTACAACGATTGAACGGAAACACGGGAAGAAGCCGGATAAGCCTAACGGCGAGCCGCACGACAGGATCGACAAGAAGAAGAAATATCGGCTCTGCGAGCGACGGTCGCTCTCACAACGAGCCGCGAATGAGGGGAACGGCCGGCCGCACGGGGACGCCACTCGCCCAGCAGGCCGTTCCCACAATCATTTCAGGCCTCAGCCACACCGGACCGTTGCTCGGCGCGCCGAACGGTACTGCGGAATCCGGCAGTTTCCGGGGTTTCTGTCACAATCGTAGTATCCACCCCCCCAACGATCGCGGTCGCGAAACGTCCGTACGCGCGAGAGCTCAGCGCAACGAAACGATGCGTTAGGACTCTGACCCTCAGTCAGAGAGACTGGTGGGTATCCGGCTCCCGCGTGACGATCGGGATCTCCGCCGCTGGGCTCGGGAGTTCCTTCACGCGCTCGGACCCCCCAAGCGAAGTTGATTCCTCTGCGCCCTCCAGCTCGCGGCCGGCGATCGCCAGCTCCAGCTCGGCCGCGAACTCCGCCCCGAGGACGCGATCGGCGCCGCGGAGTCTGAGCGCGAGCTCCGCTGGGTGGTCGAGGCTGAGTCCAGCCGCACCCGCGACCGCCTCGAACGCGCGCAGGTCCGCTGCGGTCAGCACGACGTACGCGCCCGGAGGCCACGACCAGCGCCAGCGAACTGCAGCACCCGCGACGGCACTCAACGGGACTACCACTTCGCGCACCGGATCGACCTGGCGGTCGGTGCGGATTTCCATCCCCACGTGGTCCGTCGACCGGGCGATGCGCCACTGAATGACGAGGCGGTCTCCATCGAGGCGCAGCAGGCCGTGGACGGTCTCCTTCGTGGAGGTAATGGCGAGCGCGCCGACGACGTCGTGCGAGCGGCGGAGGACGAACGGGACCGCGGCGGAATGCGGCATGGGCGCAAGCTAAGTCGCGGCAGGGTCAGCGCGTAAGCGCACCGTGTTCAACAACTCTGACCGCTTGAAAGGGCTACTCCAACGGCCCGGACCGGCATTTGCCATTTGGAGTTGGGCACGGCAAGCAGGCAGGTCATTAGCCGAGCCCGGCCGTGGGCCGGAACTCGTCCCCCAGGAGGACCACGTGTCTTTCGGAGCACTACAGAATCGTGGGCGGATCGGCGTCGTCGCGGGGATCGTCCTCGTGGCCCTCGCGGCCGCCTGCAAAGGAGAGCCCGACTCCAAGCCCGCCGCGGACCCGACGGCGCCCGTCTTCGAGGACTTTGCGAAGCGTGTCGAGGCGTACATGAAGCTCCGCGAGCAGGTGGAGGATTCGGTCGGCGATCTGGACCCCACGAAGAGCCAGGCCGAGATCACCACGCGCGCGACGACGCTCGCCGCTGGTCTCATCAAGGCACGACCTGACGCGAAGCCGGGCGACATCTTCACGACCGAGGTGGCTACGATCATCGCGACGCTCATCAAGCAGGAGTACAGCCGGAGACCGGACACGGTGACGGAGACTCGTGAGGATGCACAGGACGAGCTTCCGGACTTCGTCCCGAAGGTGAACTCGCTCTATCCGACCACGTATCCGCTGGCGACGTTCCCGCCGACCCTCCTGCCGCTCCTGCCGCCGCTGCCGGACAAGCTCGAGTACCGGATCGTGCAACACTACCTCGTGCTTCGCGACATCGAATCGAACGTCATCATCGACTTCATGCCTAACGCGGTGCCCGTGTGAGGAGGCCGACGTGAAATCGATCGTGTGCATCACCGGGATCATCGTGGCGATCGGCACACCGGCGTTGCCGGCACAGGAGATCGCGTTGCCGATGAAGCCGGGATCCGTGCGCTTCCTCGTCCTGGGCGACGCCGGGACGGGTGGGCGCGAGCAGTACGACGTGGCCAATCAGATCCTTCGGTTCGGCAGGCGGTTCCCGTTCACGTTCGCGATCATGCTGGGCGACAACATCTATGGAAGCGAACGGCCGCAGGATTTCAGGCGCAAGTTCGAGCAGCCGTACGCCGCGCTGCTCGCGTCGGACATCGAGTTCCATGCGGCGCTCGGCAACCACGATGACCCGAACCAGCGCTACTACAAACCGTTCAATCTCGGCGGGGGCCGGTACCGCACCTTCAAGAAAGGGAACGTCCGGTTCTTCGTGATCGACAGCAACTACCTCGACCCCGAGCAGCTGAAGTGGCTGGAGAAAGAGCTCGAGGCGTCGGGGTCGGATTGGAAGGTCGCCTACTTCCATCATCCGTTGTACACGACGGCGCGGCGTGGCCCCGAGGTGGAGCTCCGCGCCGTTCTCGAGCCATTGTTCGTGAAGTATGGCGTGGACGTCGTGTTCGCCGGTCACGAACACATCTACGAGCGGTTCCGTCCACAGAAGGGCATTCCGCATTTCACGGTCGGCGGCGCCGCGAAGCTTCGCAAAGGCGACACGCGCCCGAGCAACCTGCTCGCGGCGCGGTACGATCGGGACCGTTCGTTCCTGTTGGCCGAGATCGCCGGCGACACGCTCTACTTCCAGGCGGTCACGCGACAGGGCGCGGTGGTCGACAAGGGCTCCGTCGCCAGGCGCGAGGCGAGCCGGCCGGTCGCGGCCGCGACTCCAGCCGCCAAGGCACCGTAAGCGAACGGCGCGCATGGCGTGTAGTATCCGCCATGCGCGCCCGTACCGCGGGACCGATTCGTCCCCTCACCGTTACGCTCCTCGCCGTCGCCCTGGGCTGTGGCGATCGAACGACCGAGCCGCCGGACGGCGGCACCAACGACCCGCCACCGTCAACCATCCCACCGGGGCCGTACGTGCCCGGAAAGTCCTACACCGGTCGCAACGGCTACATCGAGTACATCGCGGGCAACGCGCCCGTCATCTACACCGCGCCGCACGGCGGCAACCTCACGCCGGACGAGATCCCCGATCGCACCGCCGCCCGCTGCGGTGGTTCTGCGACGACGGCGACCGACCTGAACACGCGGGACCTGGTGTTGGCGATGCATCAGCGTCATGTCGCGCGTTTCGGCACGTATCCCCACGTGGTGATCAACCACGTCGCCCGGCGCAAGCTCGACGCCAATCGCACCGAGACGGAAGCGGCGTGCGGCAATGCCGCGGCGCTCGTAGCGGTTACCGAGTGGCACGCGTTCATCGACATCGCCAAGGCCGCGATTCTCCAGACGAGCGGCCGAGGGTGGTACGTGGACGTGCACGGCCACGCGCACGCGAAGCAGCGTCTCGAGGTCGGCTATCTGCTCACGAGTGCGCAGCTCGAGCTCTCCGACGCCGCGCTCGATGCCAACCGCGCCTTCCAGGATACGGCGAGCGTGCGTGCGGTGTCGGAGGCAGCACCGATCTCTTTCTCCGCTCTGCTGCGAGGTCCGTCGAGCCTCGGAACGTTGTACGCGAACAATGGGTTTCCGTCGATCCCGAGCGCCGCAGACCCGAGTCCCGGCGGCGATGACTATTTCACCGGCGGCGACAACACTCGGCGACACACGTGTGGCGCTGAGGCAACGTCGTCCGGGGGCGCGACCGGCGGCAACGTCTGCGGCGTGCAGATCGAGGCAAATTTCTCCGGCGTGCGCGATACGCCTGCCAATCGCGAGCGGTTCGCCGATGTCACGGCCACGGTGCTCCAGCAGTACCTGTCAACGCACTGGGGAGTGAGTCTGGCTCCGAACCCGACCAGTCGATCGACTCGTTAGGTACGAGGTCGCTGGCCTACGGCCGCATCTACCGCAGGCCCGGTGGGTACGACGATTGGAACGGAAACTCCGGAAAACGCCTGATAAGGCCTTTGCGAGATCGAGTACCGCGTCGGCACATAGGAATGACGTTCCCAAAACGTCGCATCGACACCGAATCAACGAGCCCGCGCCCCCTCCGCCTCCTTGAACTCGGCTCGCAGCAGAAAGTCCTGCCTGGAGTAGTACGAGTTGACGCGGAGCACGTACAGCTTCCCCGCTTCGAGGCCGGCGGCGAGCGTTACTTCATCACCCGGAGCGTCCGCCGACGTCGCTACGTACTGACCGTTATCCAGGACCATTGTCGCGTCCATCTCCGGCCCACCATTCCAGCTGATGGTGACGACGAAGAGGCCGTTCTTCGGCGGCCGGAAATGGAACCGGCGGCAAGGAGCCTTCGCGTCCCATCCAACCGGGTCGCACGGCGGCGAGTCGGATTCGACCGTCGACTGAATCGTCTGGCCGAAGCGCATGGTGTCCGCGCGCTCCAGCCGCGCCAACGTGAGCTCAATGGCGGCGTCGCCGCTGACGGTGAGGGGCGTCTCGTACCGCTCATACCCGCTCTTGAACGCGCGGATGGTCAGCATCCCCGAAACGCCGGTGAAACTGAAGTGCCCCCAGACGTTCGAGATCGCGGTTCGTCCCGCATGCGGGCCGGCGACTATCTCGACGCTCGCGCCGGGAAGGAATGCGCCTTCGGTATCACGAACCGTCCCGAAGATCCGTGGCGCTGCCGCCTCCTTGAACTCCGCTCGCAAGAGAAAGTCCTGCCCGGAGTAGTACGAGTTCACACGGATGTCGTACGTCTGGCCAGCGTCGACGCCGGCGGCGAGCGATATCTCGCCCCCCGGTCCATCCACCGATGTCGCGACGTACTCACCGTTCTGCCTCACAATCGTAGCGTCCAGCTCCGGTCCGCTATGCCAACTGATGGTGATGACGAGGAGACCGTTTGTGAGCGGTTGGAATGTGAATTTTCGGCACGGCGCCCTCGCGTCCCACCGAATCGGGTCGCAGGGTGGCGCGTCCGGCTGGACCGTCGACCGGATCGTTTGCCCGAGACGAATGGAGTCCGACAGGTCCACCCTCCCGAGCCTGACCTCGATCACGACGTCAGCGCTCACGGTGATGGTCGAGGCGTACAGATCAAATCCCTCTTTGAACACGCGGACGGTAACCGTCCCGGCAACACCAGTGAAACTGAAGTGGCCCGCGGCGTTCGACGTAGCCGTTCTCACCATCGCCTCCCCGGCCAGGAGCACGGCGGTGGCCCCGGCGATAGGCGCGCCGCCGCTATCCCGAACCGTTCCGAAGACAACGAATGTCGGGGGCGGCAGTTGAGGTGGTGCTTCAGCGTGCGTGTACGAAGAGATTTCGTCGCTCGAGCACGCGACCACCGCGACGCAGGCGGCGAGCAGTAGAGACGGACGTTTCATAGGAGCCTCCGTTCGGCGGGGTGTGGAGTCACCCCAAACAGTTCGCGTCGTGAGCGCCGGCGAGACGGACGGCCACCCGGAGGGCCGTTGCATCGTCCGCGTCGCTCGCACTAACGTTGATCTCCAGCGTAGGCCCAGCGTCTCCTCCAGCTCTCCCCGGTCTATGACCCGACGGGAGTGGGCCGCACAAAGCGCGTTCGCACGACCACCCATCCGTCTTCGACTCCTGGGTGCGGTGGACCTGTGCGACCATGAGGGCCGACCGCTCGAGGCCATCCTCGCGCAACCACGACGACTCGGGTTGCTTGCGTACCTCGCGATGGCGAGCCGACACGGATTCGTACGGCGCGACCAGGCAATCGCGCTGTTCTGGCCGGAACACGACTCCGAGCACGCGCGTGCGGCGCTCACGCGCGCGATCTATTACCTGCGACAATCCCTCGGCGACGGCGTCCTGGTCGGCCGCGGCAGCGACGAGATTCATCTTGCCGCCGACACGTTCTGGTGTGATGCCGTGGCGCTCGACGCCGCGATTGCCGAAGGCCGGGCCGAGGATGCGCTGGCGCTGTATCGAGGCGAGCTGCTGGAGGGATTCTTCGTCTCCAACGCCCCCGGTTTCGAGCGATGGGTCGACGCCGAGCGACGCCGACTGGCTGACACGGCCTGCCGCGCCGCATGGTCGATTGCGGACGGGGCCGAGCGGTCCGGGAACCACGCGATGGCCGCGCGGTGGTGCCGATGGGCCGTGGATCGATCGCCGCTGGATGAGGCGGGAGTACAGCGGCTGATGACCGCCCTCGATCACGCGGGTGACCGCGCCGGGGCAGTGCTCGTGTACGAGCAGTTCGCGGAGCGCGTTGCGAGCGAGCTCGACCTGTCTCCTTCGCCAGAGACTCGTGCACTGCACGACGGAATTCGTCGTCGCGCCGCGAATGGCCCGGAGAAATCGCTCGCGACGATGGAGAGCGAAGCGCTCACGGGCCGAGAAGGCGATGAGCGCGCTGTGCCGACGATCGCCGATCGCCAGGGGCCCCCCCGGGCATCCGTCGTGCGGCGGCCACCGGGTGATTGGTGGAAGCGGCGCATCACTGGAGTCGCGATCGCCGCGATCGCCCTCGTGGCAACCGGCGTGAGCGTGGTGATGACGACATCGCCGTCATCCCGGGATCCTCGACGCGTGGCCGTCGCGTCACTCTCGGGAACGGTCGGCGATCGGACACTGGATTCGCTGAGCGAACGCGCGAACGGCGTGATTCGCGATGCGCTCGCTCGCACGGGGGTCATCGCGGTGGCGCTGCCGGTCGCGGGACCCAGAGCCGGCGCTGCGACGAGTATCCGCGCCATTGCCGACGAGACGCGCGCCGCATTGGTCGTCGTCACGTCGCTGCGGAAGGACGGGACCACGCTGGCGCTGGGGGCGCGCATCGTCGACGCGTTAGGCGGGCAAGTTCGCTGGGTGATTCCTTCTGTTCGGGCGACCACGGCGACCCTCGAGCCGGCAACGGATGCCATCGCGCAGCGGACCGCCGGCGGGATCGCGGCGCTGGGCGATCGACGATTCGCGTCGTGGCTGCCCGGCGCGACGTCGCCACCGACCCTTCGAGCCTACGAGGAATTCGACCGAGCCACCGATCTGAAGCTTCGCAACAGACCAGCTGACGCGATGATCCATTTCGAGCGGGCCGCCGCGCTCGATTCGACGTTCACGTGGTCCCTGATGGAGGCCGTCATCACCCACATGAACGTCGGTGACTACGTCGGCGCCGACTCCATCGTGGATCTCCTCGCGACAGATCGAGATCGGCTGTCCGTGGTTCAGCGGCACTGGCTCGACTGGATGCTCGCGTTGCGCGACGAGGACTGGACTCGGTCCTACGCCGCGCTCGAGCGTGCCGCCCGCCTCGCGCCCGACCGGTTCCTGTACGGCCTCGCCGAGAATGCTCGATGGTTGAACCTGCCGCGCCGCAGCATCGAGGTCCTCGATCGACTCGGGCCGGACAACGCGTTCGCGCAGGGGTTCGGGTATTGGTATCTGATGGCGGATGCGTATCACCAGCTGCGCGACCACGTCCGCGAATTGGACGTCGCACAGCGTGGACGCCAGCGCCAGCCCGATCGTCTGACGGCCGTCATCGTCGAGGCCAAGGCCCGCGCGGCGTTAGGCGACGTGGCCGGCGTGCTCGCGCTCGCCGACGTCGTGCTCACGTTCCCGCGCGAGGGCCGTGATACGCCCGGCACGATGATGGTGCAGTGCGCCGAGGAGCTGCGGGCGCACGGGCACCGGGATGCCAGCCGCGCGTTGCTCGACCGCGCGATCACGTGGTTCCGGGATCGGCCAGCCAATGAAGCCCGCTCGATGGCGGTGCGGCGCGAGTTCGCGCGGGCAGCGTATGATGCCGAGCAGTGGACGGAAGCCGAGATGCTGTTCCGCCAGCTCGCGCTCGACGACCGCGATGGCAGCATCTTCTATCGCGCACTGATCGGCGCCATTGCGGCCCACCGCGGCGATACGGCGGATGCCCGGAGCGTCGTCGACACGTTGCGCGAGCTGACACGCTCTGCGAAACGGCCGCGACAGGATGTGTTGTTCGGTCAGGCGAGGATCCTCGCCATCCTCGGCGATCGCGCGGAGTCGGTGAGACTCCTCCGCGAGGCCCTGGGCGGTCAGGGTCAGGACCTGCATACGGAGGCTGACTTCGAGTCCTTGATTCCGGATCCGGCGTTCCAGCTCCTCGTCCGCCCCAAGGGCTAATTGGGGTCAGACCCCAATTCTTCTGGCCGTTAGGCATCGCGACCGGTACAGTCGCAAGAAACATTGAACCGCAGAGGACGCAGAGGACGCAGAGACCGCCTAACGGGACACTGACGCTCGCAACGGACGGGAATTGAAGAGGAACTGCCTCGGGAGGCTTTGTGCGTCCCGAGGCAGTTTCCTCTCATTTCATGGCCGGCGTGTTGCAGCGTCCCGGTAGGGTTCCCGCTGCGTTCCTCTGCGTTCCTCTGCGTCCTCCGCGGTTCAATCTTCTTCAGCGAGCGTCCCGGTAGAGTGGCCGGCCAGGGCGCGCCCACGCCAGACCTCTCAAAAGCGAACCGTGAGCCCACTCGAGATCATGAAGTCGTTCCGGCTCTCTCGCTCATTGAGCTCACCCTTGAGCCCCGTGAAGCCGCTGAGGTAGTCGCGAACCTCGACGCGCCAGCCAAAGCGACCCATTGAGAGCTGCGCGCCCGCACCACCGTAACCGGCCAGGTTGTACTGCGCCTCGGTATCGCGATCCGTGTAGTCGTAGGCGCGTCCCCCAATGCCGAGGCCGAGAAAGGGGCGCAGCGTCAACGTGGTGCCTAACTGCTTGTCGAACCCCGTTTCGGCGCCGATGTCGTACTGGTAAACGTCGACGTCCGGCTGGAAGAACGAAGCCTCCTCCGACGCCGCCGCCCACGCCACCGTGGCGACGGCGGCGATGTACCGGCTGAACGAGTAGGCACCCTGGAGGCCGATCGACGCGCCGTTGTTCAGCGAGCCCTCGTGGGAACCGGCGGGGATGAACGCGCCGACGAACGGCCGGACCTCGAAGCGGCCGAACGACGCGTCCTGCGCTGCGGCCGCAGTCGACGCACATGCAAGCGTGAACAGCGCGACCATCGTGTCGCGCGCGATTGAAAATGTCGTACGCATGGAATCTGTCTCAGAAGAAAGTGGTGGTGCCGCCCAATGCGGCGTCGTCTGGCAAAGCAACGCGGGGGCCACGATCGCGTGATCACGTGCAGAGGGCACAACCCGTTGGCAGCGCTCGCGTTTTCCGCCCGTACTCGCCGAGGCCGCTACGGTGTCGTGTGGCGAGCTACCACGAAATCCCGTGAATTCGCGAAATCCCGTGCCCCGCGAGTAGCGCACGTCGGGTTCGTGCGACGCGCGTGTGCTCGCGCAAGTGACAGCGCCGTATGGCGATGGCGCACGTGACCTGCTCGGGTGGCGAATTGGTCCCCGTGTTGCTTTTCCCCGGAATCGCGACGTGGCGCGCAGCGGTTGCGCGACGCAAGCGAACCAACTCGATCGAGCTTAGATCGCCGACGAGTCTCATCAGGAGAGCAACGATGACAACCCTACAGCAGATCAAGCTGCGCTGTCCGGTCTGCGAGACTCATTTCGCATCACTCGCAGGGGGCACGAGCGGCACCGCGCGTGTCCGGCGCAGCGACTTCCGAGACGACAGTCCGGGCCGGAGCACGCTTCCGTATCTCGTGCACGTCTGCGTGTGCTGCGGCTACGCAGGGCCGGTCGAACAGTTCGATCCGTCCGTCGAGATCACTCCCGACGTGCGCGAGCGCGTGTGGTCTGAGCTCGCACCGCGGTTGCCCGAAGTCCCGTCGATGCTGTTGCTGCCTCACGCCGGTTCGGAGAAATACGAAGCCGCGGCGAAGGTCGCAGAGTGGCAGCAGGCCGACGCGCGCTATGTGGCCGAGCTTTGGCTTCGTGCGGCGTGGTGTTGCGAGGACGAATGTGACACCGAAGCGGAGCGCTACTTCCGCCGCAAGGCGGCATGGAGCTTCGATCAGGCGCTCGACAGCTATGACGGGATCGAGCCCGGGGAGCGCGCCGCGATCGCCTATCTCGTGGGCGAGTTGTGGCGGCGCATCGGTGACGACGCGCAGGCGGCCGAATGGTTCGCGCGCGTTCCGTACGAGGTGGTGGACGAGACATCGCAGGAATACATCGTCGCCGTCGCGCGACGCCAGGCTGAGGAGCCTGAGGAGTGGTTACCATGACTGCACGTATAGATCGATGGCAACGTGGCCTCTGGCGAGGGCGGCAGCTGACGGTGGGCGTCATGTGCACGACGGCGCTCGAGCTGTCACCGGCGCCGCGACCCGAGATGGTCGCGCGCGACACCGGTCACGTGACCGCGAGCGATTCGGTGACGCGTCCCGTCGCGACGACGAAGACGCTAGCGGTGGGCGAGCGGCTCACGTACGACGTGAAGTTCGGCGCGCTCAAAGTGGGCACGGGAACGATGCAGGTGACCGGCGTCGAGGACGTCCGCGGCCGCGATGCCTGGCATACGGTGTTCACGATCAAGGGCGGGGTGCCGCTCTACAAGGTGGACGACCGCATGGAGAGCTGGATCGATACCACGACGTTCACGTCGCTTCGGTTCGTCCAGGAGCAGCAGGAGGGCCGGCGGCATCGGCTCCGTCGATACGAGATGTATCCCGAGCGCAGCGAATACGTGCAAGACGGCGAGACACCGGTCACCAGTCCGACCGTCGAGCAGCCTCTCGATGAGGCAGCGTTCCTGTACTTCCTGCGCACGGTGCCGCTCGAGGTCGG
>Ga0075431_100004233_pt1 | contig 14059 bp, 11 predicted proteins | sample RhiMetdeltSRZDD5_FD_75297 | JGI IMG/M metagenome (GOLD analysis project Ga0075431, IMG submission 75297) | Populus rhizosphere microbial communities from Tennessee, USA - Rhizosphere MetaG P. deltoides SRZDD5 | ecosystem: Host-associated > Plants > Roots > Rhizosphere > Soil | place: USA... | reverse complement strand
ATCCTGCACGATCAGGCGCCCTTGGGCTTTAGCCTCGGCAAGATCGGCTTTGAGATTGGCGCGAATGCCTTCTCGGACGCCGGTAGGAGCTTGCGCGCTCTGAATGACGAGCCGCGCCCAGAGCGGCTCCGCGATCGCCTTTTCCAAAAATTTCGTCAAACCGAAGGATAGGCGCGCGATGGGATCCGGCAGACCGAGCCTGGCCGGCGCGAGCAGGCCGTCAAAGCTCTCCCCGAGCTTGGCGCCGACGGCGGCGGTCAACTCCTCGATGCTCTGGAAATGATAATAAAAGGTTCCCTTCGCGACGCCCGCGGCATCCACGATCGCATCGATCGTGAGCGCCTCCGGCGGCCGCTCGGCGAGAAGGATTTCCGTTGCCTCAAGGATTTGCGCCCGGGTCCTGGCACGCCTTTCGCGCCCAATTTCTGCCCGTCGAGCCAGATCGATTTTAGCCATGCTCACACCTCATTGCAGACCTGCGACAACTTTCGACTTGACCATATAGTCGATTTGGACTAACTAGTCAAGTCGAGAGTCAGGCATCAGCACAAGCGGTGCCCGACCTCCAAGCATCATCGGTCAATCGTACTCGGCCGTTTCAGGCGGGAGATCCTCCATGCGCCTATCACCAGGTCTGTTTCTGTGCACTTCCCTTGCTTGCCTTTCTCTCGCCGGCTGTTCCGAAGAGAGGACTGCCACTCCCACTGCCGTCCGGCCGGTCCGGACCATCGTGGTCGAGCCCCATAAGCTTGCCGTAGTCGCGGAAGGGGCCGGACGCATTCATGCGCGCTACGTCAGCCAGGTGGGATTTGAGGCCAGCGGCCGCCTCATATCCCGCAATGTCGATGTCGGCGCCGTGGTCAAGCATGGCCAATTGCTCGCTCGGCTCGACCCCATCGACTACCAGAACAAGGTCAGAGCCGCCGAGGCCGATCTTGCGGCGGGCAATGCCGCAGTCACCCAGACCGCCTCGCAGGAGCAGCGCTATCGCATCCTCCTCAAGAAGGGATTCGCGACGCGCGCCGCTTACGAGAATGCGCTGAGAGCGCTGCAGAGCGCCCAAGCGCAGGTGCAAGCGGCGGAAGCCAATCTGCGGATCGCGCAAAACCAGTTGCGCTACACGGAGCTTGTCGCGCCCGATGATGGCGTGGTGACCGCGACAAAGGCCGATCCGGGCCAGGTTGTCGCCGCGGGCCAAACCGTCATCGAGATCTCCCGCATTGCGGAGCGCGAGGCCGTCTTCGACGTCGCCGCGGAGCATGTCGCCCGTGCGGCGCGAGGCATGCCTGTTAAAGTGTGGCTCCAGAGTCAGCCCGACATCGCGGTCATCGGTTCGATCCGCGAGATCTCGCCCGAGGCCAACAGCACCACCGGGACCTATGAGGTGAAGGTGGCGCTGCCTTCACCACCCCCGCAGATGCGCCTGGGTGCCATCGTTGTCGGGCGCGCCGAAGCGCAAGGCCAGCAGGTCATGAGCGTGCCTTCGCTCGCTCTGCTCCAATCGGGCAAGGGACCGCAAGTCTGGGTCGTCGGCCAGGATGGAAAGGTCCACCGCCGCGGGATCGAGCTCGTCAACTTCACCGAGAAGTCGGTCGTGATCAGCCGCGGTCTCTCGCCCGGCGAGAAGGTTGTCACTGCCGGTGTCAATTCACTGGCGGAAGGCGACGTCGTGAAGCCCGAAACGGAGGTCAACTGATGACACGCTTCAATCTCTCCAAATGGGCCGTCAGCAACAAGTCGATTGTCGTGTTCCTGATGCTGCTCTGTGCCGTCGCCGGCCTCATCGCCTATGAGCAGCTTGGCCGCCAGGAGGACCCCGATTTTTCGGTGCAGACCATGGTCGTCCAGATCGCCTGGCCGGGTGCGACAGCGATCGACACCCTGAAGCAGGTCACCGACCGACTCGAGAAGAAGCTCGAGGAGACCCCGAACCTCGACTACCTCAAGAGCTACACCAAGCCGGGACAGGCGACAGTCTTCGTCTATCTCAAGGAGTCGACGCCAAAAAGTGAGATCGATGACATCTGGTATCAGGTCCGCAAGAAGGTCAGCGACATCCAGGCGACCTTTCCGAAGGGCGTCGTCGGCCCCTTCTTCAATGACGAGTTCGGCGACGTTTTCGGCATTGTCTACGGCATCACCTATGACGGCTTCAGCCCGCGCGAGGCCCGCGATTTCGCGGAGATCGCCCGGGCCGAGTTCCTGCGCGCGGCGGACGTCGGCAAGGTCGAGATCTTCGGCGACCAGGACGAAAAGATTTATCTCGACTTCTCGCCGCAGAAGCTTGCCAAACTGAAACTCAGCCTCGACGATGTGCTGGCGGCAATAGCCCAGCAAAATGCGGTGGTGCCGTCGGGCATCATCAATACATCGCGCGAGAACGTGCTCGTCGACGTCACCGGCGCCCTGTTGACGCCTCAGAGCATTGCCAACCTCAACCTCTCGGTCAACGACCGGTTTTACAAGCTTACCGACATCGCCGAGGTCCGCTCGGGCTACAGCGATCCGCCCACCAAAATGTTCCGCGTCAACGGCAAGCCCGCCATCGGCATCGGCGTCAACATGCGATCGGGCGGCAACAATCTTACCTTCGGCGAGGGCCTCCACCAGGCGGCCGAGCGATTGATGCAGCGCTTGCCGGTCGGCATCGAGCTCAAGCTCGTCTCCGATCAGCCCGAGGTCGTGCGCGAGGCCATCGGCGAGTTCACCAAGGCACTCCTTGAGGCGATCGCCATTGTCCTCGTCGTGAGCTTCCTGAGCCTCGGTTTGCGGGCTGGGCTGGTCGTTACCCTGTCGATACCGCTCGTGCTCGCCATTGTCTTCATCGGCATGAAAGGCATGGACATCAGTCTGCAGCGCATTTCTCTCGGTGCGCTGATCATCGCGCTCGGTCTTCTGGTCGACGATGCCATGATCACCATCGAGATGATGATCTCGAAGATCGAGGAGGGCATGGAGAAGCTGAAGGCCGCGACCTTCGCCTACACCTCGACGGCCTTTCCCATGTTGACCGGAACGCTGATCACCATCTTCGGCTTTCTACCAATCGGCTTCGCCGCCAACAATACCGGGCAATACACCTTCTCGCTGTTCGCCGTCATCGCCTTGGCGCTCGTCGCATCGTGGTTCGTCGCAGTCATCTTCGCGCCGGTGATCGGGGTCGCAGTTCTGCCGTCGCGCATGAAGGCGCACGCCGCCGAGCCCGGCCGCTTCATGCGCGCCTTCGGCCGGGTGCTCGAATTGAGCATGCGGCATCGTTGGCTCACCATCACGGTCTCGCTGATCGCCTTTGGGGCCTCGGTCTTCGGCTTCGGCTTTGTGCAGCAGCAGTTCTTCCCGGCGTCCAACCGGCCCGAGCTCCTGGTCACGATGTCGCTCATGAAGAACGCCTCCATCGCGGCAACCGAAGCAGAAACCAAGCGCCTGGAGAAGGCCCTTGCCGGCGACCCCGACATCTCCCGTTTGTCGTCCTATGTCGGCGGCGGCGCCATCCGCTTCTACCTGCCGCTCGATGTGCAGCTCGATAACGACTTCATGGCCGAGACGGTCGTCGTCGCCAAGGACCTCGAAGCCCGCGACCGGGTGCAGGCCAAGCTCGAAAAGCTGTTTGCCGACCAGTTCCCCGATGTCACCGCCCGCATCTCGCGGCTCGAGCTCGGGCCGCCGGTCGGCTGGCCGGTGCAGTATCGGGTCAGCGCGCCGACGAGCGAGGAGGCGCGGCACTATGCCGATCAGGTCGCCAACGTCCTGCGCTCCTCGGGCCTGGTGCGCAATGTCAACTATGACTGGGCCGAGAGGAGCAAGGAGCTTCGCATCGTTGTCGACCAGGACCGCGTTCGCCAGGCCGGGCTCAGCTCCGAACAGCTCGCGCAGGCGCTCAACCGCGTGATTACCGGGTCAACCGTCACCCAGGTTCGCGACTCGATCTATCTCGTCGACGTTATTGCCCGGGCTCAGGGCAGCGAGCGCTCGAGCATGGAGGCCTTGCAAAACCTTCAGATCACCACCCCGTCCGGCGCCTCTGTGCCCCTGCGCGAGCTGGCAAGGCTCGAATACGGCCTCGACGAGGGTTATGTCTGGCGCCGCGGCCGCCTCCCTACCATTACGGTCCAGGGCGAGCCGATACAAGGCGTGGAAGCCGCCTCGGTGAACCAGCGCCTTGCCGGCCCGCTCGAGGCCGTGCGCAAGTCGATGCCGGCGGGCACCTTCCTGGAAGTCGGCGGGACGGTCGAGAAAAGCGAGCAGAGCAACGCCGCCCTCATCGCCCAGGTGCCGCTGATGGTCGCCCTCATGCTCACCGTGCTCATGGTCCAGCTTGGAAGCTTCCGCCAGCTTGCGCTCGTCATCAGCGTCGCACCGCTCGGACTGATTGGCGTCGTCGCGGCGCTGCTGATGACGGGCAAGCCAATGGGCTTCATCGCGATCCTCGGCACCGTCGCCCTTGCCGGCATGATCATCCGCAACTCGGTGATCCTCGTACACCAGATCGAGCATGAGCGGGCCCAGGGCATGGATCCCTGGGAGGCGGTGATCTATGCGACGAAGCACAGGTTCCGGCCGATCATGCTGACGGCAGCTGCGGCGATCCTCGGGATGATACCGATCATGCACGACGTGTTCTGGGGGCCGATGGCCTATGCGATCGTCGGCGGGCTCGCCGTTGCGACGGTGCTGACCCTGGTCTTCCTCCCCGCCCTCTATGTCGCGGTCAACCGCATCCGGCCGAAGTTTGAAGCGACCGCTCCATCCGAGGCAGTCGCCGCGCACAGATTTGAACTGTCCCTGACTCCCTGAGGATGCAACCGATGCACGGTCCCCTTCAGATTACACGCGACTGCGCCGACGAGAGGCTCCTCGCCGCGCTCCAGGAAGCCCAGTCAATGGTGCGCGCCTATGACACGAAAGCGCAGATCCTTGGGGTCGGCTATATTCTCGCGCTTGGCTTGGTGCTGCATTTCGACGATCTCCTTCCGGGGCGTGGGCCAATCGGCCCGCTGTTCATCGCAGTCGTCTGGGGTATCGTCCTCCTCCCGATCCTGCAGTTCGGGCAAGTGCTCTATCCGAGCCGGACGCGCGCGGAGAAGGATTTTCTCAAGAAGACGTCCGATTGCTCTGACCAGCGCATCTACTATGTCGATCCCGACTTCTTCACCAGTGTCGGGGACCTGGTCCACAAGGCCCTGACCTCCGACTGGACTACGGTGCTGGCCGCCGAGTTGCTCAAGACATCACGCGTCAGGGCCATCAAGCAGGCGCGTATCCGGCGCGCGCTCATGATGGCCGTCGTTTCTTTCATCGTTATTGGAGCGGAGCAGTTCGTGCGGAGCCTCGTCATCACCTGGTGAGCCTAGACGGCGTCCCTCGCCCGGCTGCGGCCTTTTTGAAGATGGGCTTGTGAAACCATTCATTTCCTGGTTTGAGTGGCCGCGCCGGTGGACCATTCGCGTTTGTTCGATGCCGTACGAACTGCCTTTGAGAGGATTGACGAGCCATGACTTCCAGCAACGGTCAATCCAGCCAGATGGACGAGCTGCTCGCGACACCGGATCTGGCTGATGCGCTTGAAAGTGAACAGTTCAAGCGGTTCCTCGACCAAATCCCAATTGCCATCATTGTCTCGGAATTGAAGGGGCAGGAACGTATCGTTTACGCCAATCCGGAGTTCGAGAAGTTGTGCCGGCAGACCGCAGCCGAGGTGTCAGGCAAGCCGTGGAGCATACTGGACAAACACCAGGGCGAAGAGGATCTTGAGCATGGTCTGGGAGCGGCGGTCGTGGAGACCAGCGATTACGTTGGCGTGTTCCGGATAAACAGTCCTGAGGGGGACCAGGTGCTGGCTGACGCTTATTCCAACATCATCCAAAATGATGAAGGCGTGCCGCTGTTTCGGCTGGTCGCTCTCGTCAATGTAACTTCACATGGAAAAGCGGAACGAGAGTCGCTCAAGGAGAAAATCCGCGAGAAGGACACATTGCTCAAGGAAATACAGCACCGCGTCAAGAATAACCTTCAGATGATTACGGCCCTGATCCGTCTCGAAGCGCGCAATGCGCAAGGTGACATTCCGACCGAACGGTTCGACAGGCTCGCGGGGCGGATCGAAGCCCTGCAGTTCCTCTATGACGCTCTCGCTCCAGACGCGAAAACTGACGAAATTGATCTGGGCGTCTATCTCACTCAGATCGCCTCAGGTGTCATGCGTTCGTACGCCGGGGAGGGCATTCGTTTGGATATGAAGGTCGATAGCTATCCGGTGTCAGTGAATGTGGCCATGCCCACCGGACTGGTTGTCAACGAACTCCTGACCAACGCGCTCAAGCATGCCTTTACTGGCCGTGAACGTGGCACAATTACGCTGCATAGCACTGCAGACAGCAAGGGCTGCCAAGTGATCATTGCCGACGATGGCGTCGGACTTCCTCCCGGTGTCGAATGGCCCAAGCAGGGCAAGCTTGGCACCCTGGTGGTCAAATCGCTACGCGACAATGCGAAGGCGGCAATGACTGTCGAGTCAACTCCCGGAAAAGGAATGCGCGTGACCATCGGTTTTACACGGACCGCCGCGGCACCCGAGGGCTAGACCTGCGATTTAGCACCTGTGGGGATCTTGCCGTCGCAGCCGCCGAACTGCACTGTGATCGAGCCGTCCCCGCCTTTCCGGCCGGTGATATTGTTCACCCTATAGGCTTTGTAGGCAGAGGGGGGTTGCCCGGCTCAGCGCTCACGTTGCGTTACCGAATCAGAGAAGATGGCCCACGCGGCAATGAACATTGCTGCGATAACCGGACCAATAATGAAACCGTTCAGCCCCAAAGTCGCAATCCCCCCAAGGGTAGAGATCAACACGACGTAATCGGGCATTTTGGTGTCCTTGCCCACTAAAACGGGGCGCAAAATATTGTCCACCAGCCCAATGACGAGAGCGCCAAACACAAGCAAAACCACGCCCTGCAAAATCGATCCAGTCGCCAGCAAATAAACAGCAGCTGGCACCCAAACGAGCCCTGCGCCGACCGCGGGCAGCAAAGCTAACAGTCCCATCACCACGCCCCAAAGCACCGGAGCGTGCAGCCCGAGAGCCCAGAAGATCAGCCCGCCCAGCGCTCCTTGTAGCGCGGCCACGAGAATACTGCCTTTGATTGTTGCACGTATGACGGTAGCAAACTTCTTGAATAAGTCCCGCTCCTGTTCTGGCGGAAGAGGGATTGCATCCTGGATACGCCTGGAAAGCGCGGCACCGTCGCGCAACAAGAAGAACAGTAAGTACAGCATGACGACGAGGCCAAGCACGAAGTCCGCCGCTCCTTGACCGACAGTGAGGGCTTGAGCGGCGAGGAACTGACTCCCTCTCTTCAGCGCGTCGGATATCCTCTCTTGCACCGCACCGAGATTCGTCAGTCCAAAGCGATCAAGAAGATTGGTGACCGACGCGGGCAAGGCATCTCGGAGTTGTTGAAAAAAGCTACCGAGGTCCAGCTCCCCCGATTGAATCTTCTGGTAGAAGTCGGTTGCTTCCTGGACCACGACGGTCGCCGTCAGCGATACTGGCAATATCACCAACGTCATAATGATGAGGACCGTACTCAGTGCAGCAAGATTGGGATGCTGTCCGATCGAACTCAGCAATCGCTGATATAGTGGTGCAAACACAATCGCCAGCACGGTTGCCCAAAGAACAGCGCTGAAGAACGGCCGAAGTATCCACGCAAATGCCATCGATACAACAATGACCAACAGCAAAAGGGCACGGTCTTCAAGGCGCGGCACGCGGCTCTCCTGAACTTCTCGTCGTTGCAGGAAAGATACGCTTCTCACGGCAGCCCTGTCTGCACTCACATCCACTCAGGATGCCTTCGCCTGGCGATGAAGGACCCGGCGCGGATCGCGGCGCTCATTGTCCAAAACGGTGACATCTACGAGGACGCACTCGGGCCGAAGTACGAAGCGCTCAATCGTATTGGCGCGAACCGACAGCGGAAGAATACAACAAGCTCAGGGCCGGTATTACCAAGGAGCACTTTCGCGCAGAGTTTTAAGTCAGTGATTGTCTGGTGCTGCCGGACAGGATTGAACTGTCGACCTCTCCCTTACCAAGGGAGTGCTCTACCACTGAGCTACGGCAGCCGAAGGGCGGACGAAGGCGCGTTTAACACGCGACTTTGTCACTGATCAAGCCGAACCCTGACGCGCACTCCCGCCGCCGAACCGCCACGTGCCGATGACTCGGACTGTCGACGAATGGCGTCGCCTGTGCGACAAGACCTGACCACTCGAGGAACTCGGCGTTGCGCCAGACCGACCCTTCCGCACCATCGTCCGCCAAGGCCCGCAAGCAGCGTCTCGCCGAGGCGTTGCGGGCGAATCTGCTGCGCCGGAAAGGAAAAGTCGCGGCAGACGCCAGCCAGGATAGCAAGAAATCGGACGATCAACCGTTGGGCGAGAGCGCCGGAGAGGAATCGGGTCGTTAACGTTTCGCAGACCTTGCCCTTTAGCAGAATTTTGTGCTTCTAGGCTTCACACTCTCAGTGGGTTCAAGAGAGAGGTGCCGGGGCTCTCGGAGAGGTAAGCGGGGCAAAAATGGATCGCATACGCATCCGCGGCGGTAATCGCCTGAACGGAGTTATCCCAATCAGTGGCGCCAAGAACGCAACCCTGCCATTGATGATCGCCAGCCTCCTCACATCGGAGACATTGACGTTAGGGAATGTACCGCGCCTGGCGGATGTCCAGATGTTGCTGCGGATCCTTCGCAACCATGGCACCGACCTCAGGGTCGATGGCAAACGGGCCGGCGAGGACGCGCGTCGCGGCGAGACCATCCATCTTACATCCGAAACCATCGTCGACACCGAGGCGCCCTACGAACTGGTCTCGCGGATGCGCGCCAGCTTCTGGGTGCTGGGGCCGCTCGTCGCTCGCTGCGGCGAGGCTCGTGTCTCGCTTCCCGGCGGCTGCGCCATCGGTACTCGCCCGGTCGACCTTCACCTTCTTGCTCTCGAAAGGCTCGGCACCGAAATCGAGCTCGATGGCGGCTATGTCGTCGCTCGCGCCCGCAACGGGCTCACCGGCAACCGCATCGTGTTTCCCAAGGTGTCGGTGGGTGCCACCCATGCGGCGCTGATGGCGGCAGCGCTCGCCCGCGGCGACACCGTCATCGAAAATGCCGCCCGTGAGCCCGAAGTGGCCGACCTCGCAATATGCCTCGGAAAAATGGGAGCGCGCATCGACGGCATTGGTTCATCGACCCTCATGATCGAAGGTGTGGACCGGCTCACCGGAGCGGTTCACCACGTCATTCCGGATCGAATCGAGACCGGCACCTATGCCATGGCGGCAGCGATGACTGGCGGGGATATCCTGCTCGACGGGGCTCGCAGCGAGCATCTCGATGCCTTTGTCGACACGATGTCCAGTGCCGGCGTCGAGATTTCCCAAACGCCGCGCGGCATGCGGGTGATGCGCAACGGCAACTCCATAGATCCCGTGGCCGTCGACACGCAGCCCTATCCTGGCTTCCCGACCGATCTCCAGGCTCAGCTCATGGCGCTGATGACCCGGGCGAGAGGTATCTCGACCATTCGCGAGACCATATTCGAGAACCGTTTCATGCATGTGCAGGAGTTGGTGCGCCTCGGCGCCGACATCACGCTGAACGGCGACACCGCACTCGTCCGCGGCGTCGATCAGCTGAACGGTGCCCAGGTCATGGCAACCGATCTCCGCGCCTCCGTCTCGCTCGTCATCGCTGCCCTGGCGGCCCAGGGCGAGACAATGCTGCACCGCGTCTATCATCTCGATCGCGGTTTTGAGACGCTCGAGCGCAAGCTTGCTGCCTGCGGGGCGGATATCGAACGCATTAGCGGGTGACGCGCGAGGGAGTGGCGCCTGGATGGAGCTCTTGAAACTCGGCGCTCTTGACGCAGACGACCTCGCGGTCATTTCGGTCCATATGCAGGATGCCCTTGTCAGGGTGGGCGATATCCGCCATCTCAAGCGGCTCAAGAAGCTCGTTTTGGTCGTCAATCGCTTTGATTGGGAATCGGCGATCGGCGCCGGTGAGGATGCGAAGCCCCAGCGGCGGCCGGCAGGGCTTCAGTTCGCCCGTGTCAAAGACATCAAGGCGCACAAGATCCGCCAGAGCGCACCCAATGCGGTATTGTCGCTGCTCGCCCTAGCCTTCACTCCGGGAGCCGCTCCACCAGAGGGGGTTATCGAGCTCATCTTCTCCGGTGGCGGTGCCATTCGCCTCGATGTCGAATGCATCGAGGTCACCCTCGAGGATCTGGGTCCCGCCTGGGAATCGGCGCGCGTGCCCACCCATGACCAAGAGCCCTGAAGTGGGCGACAACCGCCTCAAGGAAGTCGTTCTGGATGGCAGTCTTGCCCCATCGTCTTCACCGGACATCGAGCATGAGCGCAAGGTCGCGATCTACGATCTCATAGAGTCCAACAGCTTCACGCTACCCGATCGGAATGACGGCCCTTACACCTTGCGTCTGTCGATCGCCGAAGGACGGCTGCTGCTCGACATCGCCAATGCCGCTGGGGCGCCTTGCATCGTCATCGGACTGGCGCTTTCGCCATTTCGTCGCATCATCAAGGACTACTTCATGATTTGCGAAAGCTACTACCAAGCTATTCGCACATCGACCCCGAGCCAGATCGAGACAATCGACATGGCGCGGCGCAGCCTGCACAATGAAGGCAGCGAGATCTTGATCGAGCGCCTGAACGGCAAGGTGGATGTCGATTTCGATACCGCTCGACGGCTGTTCACGCTGGTATGCGTCCTTCATTGGCGAGGCTAGGCGGAGAGCCAGATGGCCGGCGATCTTCCCGGTGCCGTTCTCTTCGCCTGCAGCCACAATGCCATTCGCTCGCCGATGGCCGAGGGATTGATGCGCCATCTTTATGGTCACAAGATCTATGTCACCTCCTGCGGCGTGCGCCCCGAGGATCTCGATCCTTTCGCAGTGAACGTCATGGAGGACCTCGGCATCGACATCGCGCGCCATCGCCCGCGCAGCTTCGAGGACCTCGAGGATGCTTCCTTCGATCTCGTGATCTCGCTGTCGCCCGAGGCGCATCACCGTGCCCTCGAGCTTACGCGCACCATGGCCATCGAAGCCGAATACTGGCCGACATTCGATCCTTCCGGGACGACCGGCAATCGCGAGCAGGTTCTCGATGCCTATCGCCAGGTGCGCGACGGCCTCATGAGGCGGATTCGTGGCCGTTTCGGCACGCTTGCCGCTCGCGGTGTCTAGCGCCGCTGACGCTTGATTTTGTGCCGAGAGGCGCTCATTGTCCCGCCGGCTTTGAGTCGAGAACACCCGGGATGGAGGGGTATGGCTAAGGAAGAACCGTTGGAATTCGAGGGCGTCGTGACTGAGCTTCTGCCCAATGCAACCTTTCGGGTGAAGCTCGATAATGGTCATCAGATCATCGCCCATACCGCAGGCAAGATGCGCAAGAACCGCATCCGTGTCCTGTCGGGCGACAAGGTCATGGTCGAGATGACGCCCTACGACCTCACCAAGGGCCGCATCACATACCGGTTCAAATGACCTGTCTTTCCTGTCACTCAACGGCACTCAAATGACGGACACCAAGGTCAAGCTCGTCCTCGCCAGCGCCTCGCCGCGCCGCCTGGCACTACTCGAACAGGCCGGCGTCGTTCCGGATCTGCTCAACCCCGTCGACATCGACGAGACCCCGAAAAGGCGCGAGACGCCGCGGTCGTTGTCGGCGCGCCTGGCGGTAGAGAAGGCGCGCACCGCCGCTGCCTCGCCATTGGTCGATGCCCTCGGACCCTTGCGCTTCATCGTCGCCGCCGACACCGTCGTGGCGGTCGGCAAGCGCATTATCGGCAAACCGCAATCGATCGACGAAGCCGCCAAGGCGCTGTGGCTGCTCTCCGGAAGGTCCCACCGGGTCTATTCGACCGTGGCAGTTGTGGCGCCCTCGGGTGCCGTGCGCTCGCGCGTCGTCGAAAGCAAGGTCAGGTTCAAGCGCCTCACCCGTGAAGACATCGAAAGCTATCTGGTCACCGATGAATGGCGCGGCAAGGCGGGCGCCTACGCGATCCAGGGCCGGGCCGAGGTGTTCGTCCGCTCCTTCTATGGCTCGCATTCCGCGGTGATCGGTCTGCCGCTGTTCGAGACCATCAGCCTCCTTCAGGGGGCTGGATATCCGGTGTACTACACCTGGATGAGTGCTGCGGCAGCGGCATGAGCACTGACTCGGCCGATCCATCCGAGAACGCGCCGGTATCGCCCAGGCCCTGCCCGATCTGCGGCAAACCTCCCGATCCCAACTATTCGCCGTTCTGCTCGAAGCGTTGCGCCGACCGCGATCTTCATCGTTGGCTGGGCGAGCAGTACGGCATTGCCGGGGAACCCGCTGGCGAGGACGGGACATCGCCAAGCGACAAGAGGAATGGAAGCTGAACCGCAAATTCCATGGACAGCCGCGCCTCGATCACCTATAAGCCCGATCCGTTTGATCCCATGGCCAATTTGAACAGGATGCCCAGGTAGCTCAGTTGGTAGAGCAGCGGACTGAAAATCCGCGTGTCGGTGGTTCGATTCCGCCCCTGGGCACCAGAAAAATCAAAGACTTACGCTAGACGTCTTGCGACCACTCGTTGCCGAGGTAACGAGTTAGGTAACACGTCCCGCCAGGCCATCTTTTCTCTTATGACCCTGCTCTGCCGGATGATGAAAGGCCACCGGACCGGGCACTGTCGTCGTTGTCCTTTCACAAGGTCCGGCGACATCAGCAACTGCGAACCCTCTTGTGCAGAGCGCAACCGCATCATCCTGCCCCAACTCTACTGCCCGCCGTGCCAGCCAAGCTGTTTCGGCGACATCTTGATCGAGGACGGCGGGGCGTCCAGGGCACGGCGCTCGCGAACTCCGCCAAAACGCTATCGCCAGCGGTGTTGGCAATCCGACCATGATGTTGGTTGATTTGGTTCTCTGTTTCCTCTCGGATGGCAGTGAGGGCAGCAGGCGTTCCCGCCTCGTCGGGCGGGTTCGAGTTGACAATGAGGCTGCAGTCGGCGCAATGACCACTTGGGCGCATTCAGGAAACTGATTAGCTCGTTCAGAATGCCCGCCAAAGCCGGAGAGAACCTTTCGCGATGCGCGATTTGACGCTTACTGGTGGATGTATTTCGCAAGGGGAAGCTCTCTGGACGGCTCATGGGCAGCGGGGCAATCCTTCATGAGCGAGGGCCCATGGGGCCAAGGCCCTTCAGGTCAGCCCGGTCGCGGAGGGCGAGGCGGCGGCCAGCCGCCTGACCTCGAGGAAGTGATCCGCAAGAGCCAAGAACGGCTAGAGAAGATTTTTCGAGGCGGTGGTCGCAGCGGCAGCGGTTTCGGTCGGAACCTATGGATGATTATCGCCCTGATCGTCGGGTTGGCATGGCTTTATATGAGCATCAATGTAGTCGAACCTGACGAGAACGGCCTGGTACTCAGGTTAGGTGCCTACAATCGAACGGCAACACCAGGCCTTCATTTTGTACTCTGGCCGCTCGAGCACATGGAGAAGCTGTCCGTCGAAGCAGAAAATCAAATCAACTTCGGCGGCAAGGATACGGCCTTGACGCTCGCCGGAGATCAGAACCTTGTGGCTATCGAGTTCAGTGTGCTCTGGAGGATCAAGGACGCTCGCGATCTTCTTTTCAACATTGCTGATGCGGAGCAGCTCATTACGCGGATTTCAGAGAGCGCCATGCGGGAGATCGTCGGTCGCACTCCGTCAGAGGAGATACGAACTCGCGGACGCCAAGTTGCGCAGACCCAAGTCAAAGACCTCATTCAAAGGACGCTTGACGAGTACAAGTCGGGCATTCTCATCAGCGGTGTGCAGCTCGAAAAGGCTGATCCGCCAACTCCGGTTCTGAGTTCATTCGAGGAGGTTCAGCGTGCCGAGCAGAACCAAAACAAGCTGATCCGCGAAGCAGAGCAATATCGCAACCAAATCCTCGGCCAAGCCCGAGGCAATGCCTCGAAGGTCGTTGAAGACGCTAAAGCATACAAATCGCGGGTGG
>Ga0075431_100004231_pt1 | contig 14063 bp, 12 predicted proteins | sample RhiMetdeltSRZDD5_FD_75297 | JGI IMG/M metagenome (GOLD analysis project Ga0075431, IMG submission 75297) | Populus rhizosphere microbial communities from Tennessee, USA - Rhizosphere MetaG P. deltoides SRZDD5 | ecosystem: Host-associated > Plants > Roots > Rhizosphere > Soil | place: USA... | reverse complement strand
GTGGAGACGGTCCGGGAGCGCTACGGGAACCTGTTCGACATGTACGAACGCATCACCGACGAGAACCCGTACCGGGTCCCGATGCGCATCTACCCCGCCGTCCACTACACGATGGGCGGCCTCTGGGTGGACTACAACCTCATGTCCAACCTGCCCGGGCTGTTCGTGCTGGGCGAGGCCAACTTCTCGGACCACGGCGCCAACCGGCTGGGCGCATCGGCGCTGATGCAGGGCCTGGCGGATGGCTACTTCGTGATCAGCTACACGCTGGCCAACTACCTGTCCGGCCTGCTGGGCGAGAAGCCGGTCCCCACCCACGACCCGGCCTTCACCGCGACCGAGGCCAACGTCGGCGACCGGGTGGCCCGGTTCCTCTCGGTCAAGGGCACCCGCTCGGTCGACGACTTCCACCGTGAGCTGGGCAAGATCCTCTGGGACTACTGCGGCATGACCCGGAACCGCACAGGCCTGGAGAAGGCGCTGTCCGAGATCCCGGCGCTGCGCGAGGAGTTCTGGAAGGACGTCCGGGTCCTGGGCGGCCCCGCGCTCAACCAGTCGCTGGAGAAGGCCGGCCGGGTCGCCGACTTCTTCGAGCTGGGCGAGCTGATGGTCCGCGACGCGCTCCACCGCGAGGAGTCCTGCGGGGGGCACTTCCGCGAGGAGCACCAGACCGAGGACGGCGAGGCCCTGCGCGACGACGAGCACTACGCCTACGTCGGCGCCTGGGAGTGGACCGGCAAGCACAACGAGCCGCTGCTCCACAAGGAGCCACTGAGCTTCGAGTCCGTCGAGCTCACCCAGCGCTCCTACAAGTGACGGAGACGACATTGGACCTGACGTTGCACGTCTGGCGGCAGCCAGGCCCGGGGCAGCCCGGCGAGATGGTGACCTACATCGAGGAAGCCAAGGACATCAGCCCCGACATGTCGTTCCTCGAGATGCTCGACATCGTCAACGAACGGCTGATCGCGAAGGGCCAGGAGCCGATCGCCTTCGAGCACGACTGCCGCGAGGGCATCTGCGGTAGCTGCGGAGTGATGATCAACGGCCAGGCCCATGGCCCCCAGCCGGGCACGGCGACCTGCCAACTGCACATGCGCAAGTTCGCCGACGGCGACGAGATCTGGATCGAACCGTGGCGGGCCCGGGCCTTCCCCGTGCTGCGCGACCTGATCGTCGACCGTACGGCCTTCGACCGGATCGTCGAAGCCGGCGGCTACATCACCGCCCCGACAGGCGCGGCGCCCGACGCGAACATCATCCCGATCCCCAAGGTCGTGGCCGATGCCGCGATGGACGCCGCAGCCTGCATCTCCTGTGGCGCCTGCGTTGCCGCCTGCCCCAACAACGCCGCCCAACTGTTCACAGCAGCCAAGGTGCAGCACCTCAACCTGCTGCCGCAGGGCCAACCCGAGCGGTACACCCGGGTGGTGCGGATGGTGGAGACGATGGAGCAGTACTTCGGCTCGTGCACCAACCATGCCGAGTGCCAGGAGGCCTGCCCGAAGGAGATCTCCATCGACTTCATCGCCTACATGAACCGGGACTACGTCAAGGCCCAGATCAAGAACCGCCGGCTGCTGGGCCAGACGTCCTGACCGCCTCGGCGAACAGCCCGAGGGCCATCTCCCAGCCCTGGGGATCGGCGACACCGGTGCTGATCGACTCCCAGTAGGTGCCGTGCCGGTCGAGCTGTGAGTGCTCCAGCTCGACCCTGGTCGTGGTCGGACCTTCGGCGACGAAGCGCACGTCGATCCGGCTGGCGCGGTCGGGATCGGGGTCGTACCGCCACGGGGTTCCCGGGCCGTCGAGGACGTTGATCTGCCACGTCACGGCCAGGTGGTGCGGCGGATCCCACGCGAGGACCCGGCCCCAGTCGCACTCGGCGCCGTCGACGCCCCGCTCGTACCAGCGCCCGCCGACCTGCGGCTCGAGGACCACGTCCTCCAGGTCGGCGGCTCCCAGGTGGTGGTCCCGCGGGCACCAGGTGCCGTAGCGGGCGGTGAAGACGTGGAAGGCCCGCTCGATCGGGGCCTCCACGGTGACCGAACGCAGAACGACGGTGTCCGCCGCGGCTTCCTGCGTCTCCTTGGTCTCCTGGCTCATCGTGCTCTCCTGTCCTGGTCGGTTTCCTGTTCGACTGCGCTCTTGAAGGCGTCCAGGGCGTCGGCCCAGAAGCCGTCGAGGTAGGCCTGGAGCTCGCTGCGGGCCCCGGGGTTGACCCGGTAGACCCGCCGCGTGCCCTCGGCGTGGCCGATGACCAGCCCGGCGTCCTTGAGCACCTTCAGGTGTTGGGAGACCGCCGGCCGGCTGACCGGCAGCTCGGCGGCCAGTTCCCCGACTGCTCGGGGATGTCGCGCGACCTGCCGGAAGATGGCCCGCCGGGTGGGGTCACCCAGCGCATCCAATGCCCGCTCTCCGTTAGTCTCCACTTACCGTAAGCTACAACTTACCGGTGACTGGGGTCAAGGGAGCGCGTTTCCGTAACGCGAATGCCACTTGAGCGGCGACCCGAGATGGGGAAGACTCGCCGCCGTGGCGGAGCCATCACGGCCTGAAGTCGACGCCAGCCGCCTCCTGGATCTGCTCATGGCCGGCATCCTGTTGGTCGTCACCGCGCCCGTCGTGGCGGTCGTCGCGGTGCTCGTCCGCGCGCAGATGGGCTCCCCGGTCCTGTTCCGCCAGAAACGGGCGGGCAAGGACGGCGAAGTGTTCGAGCTGATCAAGTTCCGGACGATGCGCCACCCCCGCCCCGAGCAGGAGGGCTTCCGTCCCGACACCGACGAGGACCGCCTCACCAGCCTGGGCCGCTTCCTCCGCTCGACCAGCCTCGACGAGCTCCCCACGTTGGTCAACGTGCTGCGGGGCGAGATGAGCCTGGTCGGCCCCCGGCCGCTGCCGGTCCACTACCTTCCCCGCTACTCCGAGGTCCACGCCCGGCGCCACGAGGTCCGTCCAGGCATCACCGGCTGGGCCCAGATCAACGGCCGCAACACACTGACGTGGGACGACCAGCTCGACATGGACGTGTGGTACGTCGACCACCGATCATTGTGGTTGGACCTGCGCATCATGGGTAGTACCGCCGCCACGGTCCTGCGGCGGGACGGCATCAGCCAGGAGGGCCAGGCCACCCGGGAGGAGTTCCCGGGCTCGCAGCGAGGGGCAACCACAGGGTGAGCAACACAACCGACTCAACGCCGGCCGCGCCAGCCACGCCGGCCATCGGTGTCCCGGGGGGCGGGATCGAGGTGATCGTCAAGGACGACGACCGTGACAGCCTCAGCGACGCGCTGGGGATCGGTGCCATCGTCATGGACATCGACGACACGCTGTACCTCAAGCGCGACTACATCCGCAGCGGGTTCGAGGCCGTGGGTCGATGGGCTCAGGACGAGCTCGGCATCGAGGACTTCGGCGAGCGTGCCTGGGCGGCCTTCGAGGCCGGGGCCCGCGACACCATCTTCGACCAGGTCCTGAAGGCTTGCGGCGCCCGCAGCGACGACGCGGTCGTCACCGCGCTGGTCGCCCGGTACCGCACCCACCGGCCGTCGATCACGCTCAGCGCCGACGCCCGGCGGGCCTTCGAGCGCTGGCACGGCCAGCTGGGCCTGGCTGTCGTCACCGACGGCGCGGTGTCGAGCCAGCTGGCCAAGGCCCGGGCTCTGGGCCTCGACCAGTGGGAGCTGCCGGTCATCTGCACCGCTGCGCTCGGGCCGGGGCGGGCTCGGGGCAGCTCGGCGGCCTTCGAGCAGGTCCAGCAGGAGCTCGGCGTCGACGGGAAGCGCTGCGTGTACGTGGCCGACGAACCGACCCGGGACTTCATCGGCCCCAAGGCGCTCGGCTGGCGCACCGTACGGGTGCGGCGCCGACTCGGCCTGCACGCGGCGATCGAGAGCGGGCCCGACATCGACTACGAGATCACCTCCCTCGACCAGCTCGAGGACGCGCTGTCCGCGTGAGACCAGCCCGAGGCAATGGGTCCCGGCCGGGCGAGGCCGAGGCATCGGGTCCCGGCCCTCGGGACTCATGACCTCGACCGGGCCGGAAGCGGGACCTATGACCTCGGGACAAGGCGGACCGCCATCGGATGCGCCGGTCGAGCCGGTTCGGGTCGCGCACCTGACCACGATCGCGCTGAGCCTGCGCTACCTGCTGTTCCCGCAGCTCGCGGCGGTGCGTGACCTCCCCGACGGCGAGGTGCTCGGCATCAGCGCTCCCGGGCCCGAGGTCGAGGGCCTCGAGCGGGACGGCATCCGGCACATCGCGCTGGCGTCGTCGACCCGGGGCATGAACGTCTGGGCCGACGTGCGGTCGGCGTGGGAGCTGTGGCGGGTGCTCCGGCGGGAGCGGGTCGACATCCTGCACACCCACAACCCCAAGCCCGGGCTCTACGGGCGGGTGGTCGGACGGCTGGCCCGGGTCCCGATCGTGGTCAACACCAACCACGGCGTCTACGCCACCGAGAACGACAAGCTGCTGCGGCAGCTGGTGGTGCTCGGCCTGGAGGCCGTGGCCGCCCGGTTCTCCGACGCCGAGCTGATCCAGAACCCCGAGGACTTCGAGCGGCTCACCCGGCTGCGCGTCAACCGGATGAGCCGCACCTGGCTGCTCGGCAACGGCATCGACCTCCGCCGGTTCCGGCCCGGCGCGGTGCCCGCATCCGAGGGGACCGCGCGGCGGGCCGAGATCGGCGCCGGCGACGACACGGTCGTGGTCGGGATCGTGGGCCGGCTCGTCGTCGAGAAGGGGTACCGGGAGCTGTTCGAGGCGGTCCGGCTGCTGGCCGCCCGGGCCGGCGGCGACGCGGCCGACGGTGCCGAGCGGGTCAAGGTGGTGGTCATCGGTCCCGATGACCCCGAGAAGGCCGATGCGATCACCGCCGACGAGATCGCCGCGGCCACCGAGACCGGCGTGGTGTTCCTGGGCCACCGGGACGACGTCGAGGCCTGGTACGCGGCGATGGACCTGTTCGTGCTGCCCTCGTACCGGGAGGGCTTCCCCCGAGCGGCCATGGAGGCCGCCGCTTCTGGCCTCCCGATCATCGCCACCGACGTGCGGGGCTGCCGGCAGGTCGTCGACCACGAGATAACCGGCCTGCTGGTGCCGGTGCGGGACGCCACCGCGCTCGCGACCGCTCTCGCCGAGCTGGTGTCCGATCCCGCGCGTCGCAAGACCATGGGCAAGGCCGCGGTTGCCCGAGCCGAGGACCACTTCGACGAACGCCGGGTCGTCGACCTGGTGATGGACACCTACCGCCACGTCGCCGCGGCCAAGGGCCGGGACGACCTGGTGGCCAGGCTCACGCCCTGACGACCTGATCTGTGCCCCCCGGTGCACCGGGGTGCGACAGAATCACCGCCATCGCGCCCTCGCCTGTCGTCGCCCTCGCCCGCGACCCGCGGATCCAGTCGATCGAGCGGCTGGTGCGGGCGCTGCGGCCCATCCATGTCGGCATCCTCGGCGGGCTCGCGGCGCTGGTGGTGGTCCTGGCCCGACTGTGGATCGCCGCCGACGGCGACATCACCCGCTTCGTCGTGGCGGGGGACGTCTTCGTCGACCCCGAGACGGTCGAGCCCCGCATCCACGTGCTGGAGCACTCGTGGGGCTACGACGGCCAGTTCTTCTGGCGGCTCGCGGTCGACCCGGCCGAGTGGGATCTGTCCCGACACCACGGCGTCCAGTTGGACAACGCCTACCGCCCGCCGCGGATCGTCTACCCCGTCCTCGCGTGGGTCGCGGCCCTCGGCCAGCCGGGCCTGGTGGCCTGGACGATGGTCGGGGTCAACGTGGTCGCGGTGGGTGTGGTCGCCGGGCTCGGCGCGATGGTGGCCGAGCACGGCTCGCGGCCGGCGCTCGCCGGGCTCCTGGTGGCCAGCACGCCCGGGCTGGTGTTCGCGCTGTCCCGGGATCTGTCCGACATCGTGACCCTGGCCGCGGTGCTGGCCGGCGTGGTCGCCCTGCTGCGAAGACGGCCCGGGGTGGCCACCGTCGCCTGGTCGGTCGCGGTCCTCAGCCGGGAGCAGGTGGTGGCCACCATCGCCGGCTACGGCCTCTGGCGGCTGTGGCGGCTGCTCCACGACCGGGACGGCACCCGGTTCGGAGCCGCCGACCTGCCGTGGCTGGTGCCGCCGCTGGTGTTCGCGCTGTGGCAGCTGGTCCAGTGGGCGCGGATCGGGCAGCTGCCGATCCGCGCCGGGGGCTCGAACCTGACGGCGCCGTTCGCATCGCTCGGCCCCAGCGTCTACGACTGGACCCAGGGCCGCATGCCGACCTGGGACGACGCCACGCCATACCAGCTGGGCCTGGCCGTGGTGCTCGTCATCCTGGCCTTCGTCCGGGGTCGCCGGCTGCTCGAACCGGAGGACCGGTGGCTCCTGGTGTCGCTGGGAACCGTCGTGCTGCTGGCAGTGTCGCTGGCCGAGCCGGTCTGGCAGGGGCCGGCCGACCTCCGCCAGGTGCTCGACGTGTTCGCCCTCTCCTGGGTCGTGCTGTTGCTCGTGCCGCGTCGCATCCCGCTCGTGCTCGTCGCGGCCACGATCGCCGTGTGGTTGGCCACCGTCGAACCCCGGGCGCTCTGGATCTGATCCCGGACGCCGGCCGGACGCCCGCCCGGACGCGCCGGACGCGGAAGGGTGCCCTCCCCCGGATCAGGAAGGGCACCCTCCACCAGGGACGGACGGGATCAGGGGGCGCTGGTCTCGCCGGCTGAGGCGGCGGTCGAGCCTGCGGCCTCCCCGCCAGTGGATGCCCCGTCCGTCCCTGCGCCGCCCGCATCCGTCGATGCGGGCGCGCCCTCGGGGGGCTGGCAGGCGGGATCAGTGGTCTCGGTCGAGCCGGGATCGGCAGGCACGGCACCGCCGTCCTCGGCTGCGGGGTCGACGCCGTCGGCCGGGCTCGGGCACTCGGCCACCGCCGGATCCTGGACCGACGTCGCCGGGGGCTGGGTCGTCGGCGGCGTGGGTGCCGGTGGCAGCTGCGCCGGGGGCAGCTCGTTCATGCCCTGCGGCCAGCCCACGCTGATCGGCTCGGTCGGCGGCTCGGGCAGCTCGGGCACCTCGTCCGGCGGCTCGGGCACCGGGATCGTGGTGGTCGTCGAGCCGGGCGGGGTCGTCGTGGTGGTGGAGCCGGGCGGCGTGGTGGTGGTCGTCGACCCGGGCGGCGTGGTGGTCGTCGTGGTGGCCGGCGGCGTCGTGGTGGTGGTGGTCGAGCCCCGGGGTGTCGTGGTGGTCGTCGTCGGGCTCGGGGCCGGGCGGGTGGTCGGCGGCGCCTGCGGCCGGGTCGTCGGCGGCGACGGGGACGGCGCGGGAGCGGCCGGCGGCTCGGGCAGCTCGGGCCCCAGCTCGCCAGCGGCCGCGCCCTCGGCGTCGAAGTCGTCGAAGGCGTCGGCGCCCGGCTCCTCGAAGGGCAGCTCCTCGACGCCGCCCTCCTCGTACATCTCGGCCAGCGACAGGACGGTGCGGACGTACTCCTCGGAGTGGTTGTACCGGAAGATGGCCTCGCGCCGGGCGCTCTCGTCGTTGTAGAGGTCGCCGTCGGTGGCTGCCAGGTAGACCGCCGTGCCGATGGCGGCGTCGTAGATGTTGTCGGGATCCTCCAGGCCGTCGCCGTTGCCGTCGGCGGCGACCGGCGGCCACGACGAGGGGATGAACTGCATCGGCCCGACCGCCCGGTCGTAGGTGGTGTCGTCGTCGAGCTCGCCGTTGTCGGTGTCACGGATCAGTGCCACGCCGGGCCCACCGTTCAAGGGGATCCCGCGGATGGGCCGAGTGCCGTAGCCGTTCTCCAGCAGCTGGGCACCGCCGAACCGTCCGTGGTTCGACTCGACCCGGCCGATGGCGGCCACCAGCGACCAGGGCACGCCGCCGTCGGGGTCGGAGTCGGCCACGACGTCCTCGGCGTTGCGGTAGGCGTCGTCCGCGACCTCGGGGATGCCGTTGGTGGCCAGGGCGCCGACCAGCGGCTCCATGTCCTCGTCCTCGAGGTCGAGGCCCTCGTCGTAGATGGGCTCGATGTCCATGGCCCGCTCCCAGTTGGCCTGGACGAAGGCCTCGTCCTCGGGATCGAGGACCGACGCGCCCCAGTCCTCCTCGGACATGGCCTGCTCGCCGTCGTCGGCCATCATCCGGCTGGCGGCGACCGTTCCCGGCAGGCCGATCAGCGCGGTGACGGCCAGCACGGCCAGCCCGCGGCGGCGGGCGAAGCGGCGCGCCCGCGCCAGCTTCCCGGTCGGTTGGTCAGGCCCGGCGCTCGGCTCGGCGTTCTGCTCTGCGGACTCCCTGGCCCGCAACGTGAGTTCCAGTCGTCCCAATCGCATGCCGACTGTTCGGTGAGCGGTCGACTGCTGGATGAGCGACGGGAGGAAAGAGGCTCAGCCGGTGGCGTCGCGGTAGCGCACGCGGTTGATGCGCCGGCGGAAGCTGTCCTCCATGGCCATGCCACCCACCGCCTTCCGGCGGAAGAACCGCTGGCCGTCGCTGACCTGGATCGGCGTGCGTGCCAGCCGGTGCACGTTGGTGGAGCCGTAGAGGTTGGGCCGGTTGCCGGCCAGAGCCGCCGACCGGAAGCGCTCGCCGACCAGGGCTTCGACCTTGAGCGAGGTGGGCGCGACCGCCTTGGGGTAGGCGAAGTGCCGGGCCTCGACCCCCAGCTTGTCCTCGATGAGCTGGCGCGACCGGTCGAGCTCGTCCGCTGCGTCCTGGGGGCGGATCCGGTCGAGGAGGGCATGACTGTGGGTGTGGGAGCCCATGGTGATCAACCCGGACGCCACCATCTCCTGCGCTCCGGACCACGACAGCGGCACCCCCTCCGCCGGCCAGGTCAGCTGGTCGTCCACGTACTTGGTGGCCAGGTAGACCGTGGCCGGGACCTCGTAGCGCACCAGGATCGGCAGCGCGATCTCGGCCAGGTCGGCCGTGCCGTCGTCGAACGTCACCACCACCGGGTTGTGGCTCGGCACCAGCGAGAGGTCCGACGGGTCGGAGGCCTCGGGCGCCTCGAGGACGTCCACCGCGTCGTCCAAGCTGATGACCCGGCCGGAGTCGGCCAGCCACGCCATCTGCTGCTCGAACGCCGCCGCCGGGAGGTCGATCTCGCTGCGAGCCCCGCCCCCGACCCGGTGGTAGATGAGGATCACGACGCCACGGGGACGCGGCCGCAACGAGTCGCCGGCGGCTGCCGCGACCTTCATCGCCCTCAGTGCCACTCCCCGTCCGTCCACGGCCTGGCAGCCTAGGGGCTGGCCAGCCCATCCGTACCTCTCGCGGGATCAGTACACCCAGCTGCGACCGGTGCCGCGGTACTGCTCGACCGGGATCAGCTCGGCGCCCGGGCGCATCCGTTCGGTGTACAGCTGGCCGTCGAGGTGGTCGATCTCGTGGGCCACCAGACGGGCGACACTGCGCTCGAAGACCGTGATCCTGCGGCGGCCGGTCAGATCCTGGTGCTCGACGTGGATCACCAGCGGCCGGGGCACCAGCCCCCGCACGTCGAAGAAGCTGAGGCAGCCCTCGTACTGCTCGTCGGTCTCCCGGCTGGCCTCGATGATGCGGGGGTTGAGCAGCTCGATGGCCAGGTCGGCCAGGTCCAGGTCCTCGCCGGCCGTGTCCACCAGCCCGGTGGGGACGACGATGGCCGCGGCGCGATCGATGCCCAGCTGGGGCGCGGCCACCCCGAGCCCCTTGCCGAACACGTGGACCTCCGAGACCCGCTCCGCGGCCGAGCGCAGGGCGGCCAGCACCCGGCTGCCCTCTTCGGCCTCGGCCGGCAGCGAGAAGGGGCGGGCCGGCCGGTGGAGGTGCGGGTCGTCCCGCTGGAGGACACCGAGGGCCCGCATCGTCTCGGCCGGGCCCTCCGACGGCGCGCGGTGCTCGCGCCCGCGGCGGCTCCGGAAGTCCCACTCCAGGCGGTACCGGCTGTGCAAGGGCGGGTCTTGGGTGGCCCAGGAGAACACCTCGCGCCCGTCGATGGTGCTGTGCTCGATGGCGGTGGGGAACGGCATCGACTCGGCGGTCATCGACGTGTAGAGACCCCACACCACCGGCTCCAGGTCGGCCGGGAAGTCGAGGCGAACCGACAGCCGGCGGGTCGGCAGCCGGATGGCCCGCTGGAACCAGTAGCCCCAGTGCTCGTCGGCCACCGTGTACTGGTACTCGATCCAGCAGCTCTCGCCGGGGTAGAGGGGGAACCGCCCGGCGTCGTTGGCGAAGACCAGCCAGACCTCCTTGAAGGCCTCGCGGTCGTGGTGCACCCGCCAGTCCATCGGCTCGGCCCGGCCCTCGCCGTGCCAGGCCCGCAGGTTGATCTCCTCCCAGGTCAACGGGTGCGCGCTGTAGAGGTCGTTGGAGCGCTCGGGGTCGTCGGGGTAGCGGTCGACCGAGATGCGGATCAGGTAGCGGCTGATCGGCTCGGAGCCGCCGTTGACCAGCCGGCGGCGCTGGGTCAGCCGGTAGGTGCCGCGGTCGTAGCTCAGCGTGGCGTCGTCGTGGTCGACGACCAGGCTGCCGAGGGATTCCGCCGCGTCGGCGGGGACGGTCGGGCGACCCCGGCCGTGCCCGTGCGCAGCCTTGTACTCCGTGAAGGCCCGGCGGATCGCTCCGCCGGCCCGGAGCGCAGCCTCGGCGTGGAACGCGAACTCCCGCGACGGTCGCTCGGCCCCGGACTCGACCTTGGACACGTACGACCGGTCGTAGCCCATCTGCTTGGCCAGAGCGGTTCGGGACCAGCCGCGCACGTCACGCCAGCGCTTGATCTCCGCAGCGAAGACGTTCTGCGAAGAGGTGGTGTCGGTGTCGGTACCCCTCGACGGGCTGTGGCTACCCGTCGCCATGACCGCCTCCCGTGTGCCTGGTCGATGACGCCCTCCGCTATTCCCGGCGTGACCGGGCGTGAACCGACCGTGAGCCCGATTCAGGCTAGATGCACGGCCCGGCGAAGCGGTCTGCTTGAACCCCGAAAAGGCCCGGAAAAAGGCCCCGCTTGTACCGGTCGATGTTCCCCAGCACCCCCACCATCGAGTCCTACCTCCACCACGGGGGGATGGCATCGGCCGACGAGACCGCCGACGCCATGGTCAGCCGGGTCGTCACCGCGCTGGGATCGGTCGACCGCCACTTCACCGCCGGGGCACCACACGAGTCCGACAGCTTCATGGAGCGCCTCGGCCGGGAACTGGACACGGGCCGGATCGTGCTCTCCCCCACGATCATGGCCAACGCCGGCCGGGGCCCGCCCCGCCCCCTCGCCACCTGCGCGGCGCCGCCGGTCAACCTCCGCAGCGAGCTCCGGACCATCCAGGCCGTCGCGGACCGCTACCACCAGGCGGGCATGGGGACCGGCTTCAACCTCGACGGGTTGGAGGATCCCCTGGCCATGCTGCAGTACCTCAACTACGTGGCCGCGGTCGGGCCGAGCCTCGGGGAGGCGGGTGGGCCCACCATCACCGGGCGAGCCTCCGAGCCGCGTCCCCGCCCCGGCGCCAGCCCCGGCACCCGGCTGACCGGATCCGAGGGCCCGCTGGTGGGGAACATCGCGCTCCTGTCGCTCTCGCATCCCCGCGCCGAGGACTTCGTGGCCAGCAAGCTGGCGGCGGACACCGAAGGCGAGGTGTGGCGCTTCAACGTCGCCCTGCGGGTCAGCGACACGGAGATGAAGGCGGCGCTGCGGCGGGACGACCGCGAGCGCGCGGTGCTGTTCGCCGCCGCCCGCGCGGCCCACCTGTTGGACGAGCCGACGCTGGTGTTCACCGACCGGATGGAGGAGACCAACCCGACCCCGCTGCTGGGGCCCTACACCTCCACCGGCCCCAACTCCGAGATCGGGCTGCTGACCGGCGAGACCTGCGTCTTCGGTCAGGTGAACCTGGGTCGGTTCCTGCGGGTGCCGGCCATCGAGGGGGATCGAGGCAACGGCGTCCCGCTCGACTTCGACGGGCTGGCCGACGCGGTCTACACCCTGGCCCGGGCCCTCGACGACGCGGTCGAGATCGGCCTGTCGCTGCACCCCACGGTGCTGTCGAGCGAGCTCACCCGGGCCAACCGGAAGATCGGCCTCGGCGTGTGCGGGCTGGGCGACCTGCTGGCGGTGGCCGGCGTCGCCTACGACAGCCTGCGAGGACACGTGATCGCTCTGGAAACGCTGGCCTTCGTGCACTACGTGGCCAAGCTGGCGTCAGTGGAGCTGGCAGTTCGGCGGGGACCATGTCCCGCGGTGGCTCGGGGTCGGTCGCGCTACGCCGACCCCGACTACCTCCGTCGCTTCACCACCCTGGACGTCCGCAGCGTGACCACAGGGGACTGGGCCGTCCTGGCCGACCGGGTCGCCGAGGCCAACCTGCTGCGGAACACCACCAGCACCGCGCTCGCTCCGACCCCGCACGCCGGGCCACTGGTCGGGGCGTCGAACGGCATCGATCCGGTGGGCGGGATCTCCCCCACCGCCCACCTGACGATGGCGGCGGCGGCGCAGTCATGCGTCGACGAGGCGGTCGCGACGACCATCCACCTCCCGGCCGGCACCAGCACCGAGGACGTGTACACCACCTACGTGACGGCGTGGGAGCTGCGCTGCAAGTCGATCGCCGTCACCGTGGACGACTGAGCGCCGGCGCCCGCGGACCTGCGGCGGGAGCGGGGGTTGCGCTCTTGGGTAGACCACGGACATGGTTTCGGTCTCCGTTGCACCACCGAGCGCCCTCGGCGACGAGGCACGCCGCATCCGCCTGCGGACCGCGCGCCGCCAGGCCACCGGGTTGCTCGGCCTGGTCTTCCTGGCCCTCATCGCCGTCATCGTGCTCACCAGCGGCGAAGGGTGGTCGGGCTATCTGACCGCCGCGCTCGAGGCGGCCATGGTCGGCGGCCTCGCCGACTGGTTCGCGGTCACGGCGCTGTTCCGGCATCCGCTCGGCGTGCCCGTGCCGCACACGGCGGTCATCCCCGAGCGCAAGGACAGCTTCGGCGAGACGCTGGGGCAGTTCGTCCAGGACAACCTGCTCACCAAGGACGTGATCGTCGATCGGATCCGCCAGGTACGCCCGGCCCAGCGGACGGCGGCCTGGCTGGCCCAGCCCGAGAACGCCACCCGGGTCGCGGGGCACCTGGTCGACGCGGCGGTGACCGTCGCCGACCTCCTCCGGGACGACGACGTGCACCGGGCCATCGAGGAGGCCGTCCGGTCCCGGATCGAGACCACACCGCTGGCGCCGCTGGCCGGGCGAGCGCTGGGGGTCATCACCCAGGACCAGCGGCACCAGGATCTCCTGGATGTGACGCTCCGGGCCGCCGATCGGTTCCTTCGTGATCACCGCGGCGACCTCCGAGCCCGGTTCGGCGACCAATCCCCGTGGTGGCTCCCCGGCGCGGTCGAGGACCGGGTGTTCGACCGGCTGGTCGACGGGGTGCACCGCCTGATCCACGATGTTGCCGGCGACCCGGACCACGAGCTGCGCCACGAGTTCGACGCCCGGCTCCGGAGGTTCGCGCACCAGCTCCAGGTGTCGTCCGACCTCCGGGAGCGGGGCGAGGCACTGAAGCGGGAGCTGCTCACCCAACCCCAGCTGCGCCGGCTGGCCGCCGCGGCCTGGCGGGACACCAAGGCGACGCTGCGGGCCGAGGCCGATGACCCGGCCTCACCGCTACGGCAGCGCCTGGCCGAGGCGCTGGAGGCCTTCGGGACCCGCCTCGGGGCCGATCCGGCGGTGGCGGCGCGGGTCGACGAGGCGGTCGAAGCCGCGGCCGGTTACGTCAGCGATCAATTCCACACCGAGATCGGGTCGATGGTGAGCACCACGATCGCCCGGTGGGACGGCCACGAGGCGGCCAGCCGGCTGGAGCTGCTGCTCGGCCCGGACCTGCAGTTCATCCGCATCAACGGCACCCTGATCGGCGGCCTCGCCGGGCTCGGCATCTACGCGGTCGCGCAGGTCGTCGGCGGCTAGCGCCGCTCTGACCCGAGGGCCGATACGTTGGCGGCTGCATGGCAGCTCCAGGACGAGCCGGCGTGGTGAGGCAGGACGTGGAGCGGATCGCGGAGGCGGCGACGCACTGGCCGCCACCGGCGTTGCGGCC
>Ga0075431_100004228_pt1 | contig 14068 bp, 15 predicted proteins | sample RhiMetdeltSRZDD5_FD_75297 | JGI IMG/M metagenome (GOLD analysis project Ga0075431, IMG submission 75297) | Populus rhizosphere microbial communities from Tennessee, USA - Rhizosphere MetaG P. deltoides SRZDD5 | ecosystem: Host-associated > Plants > Roots > Rhizosphere > Soil | place: USA... | reverse complement strand
GTCTCATTCATTCCCAGCGGTCCGAACACGCGCTCTTGCATGAACTCGCTGTATCGCCTACCGCTGATCTTTTCGATGATGACGCCGAGCACAAAAGGGCCGGCGCCGTAGGCCCATCCCTGGCCAGGAGCAAACTTCAGCGGGAAGGCGTAGAGCTCCTTCAGGAAGTCCTCGTTGGTCTGGTTTCGCAGGAAAAATCCAGTGTCTTCGTCCCAGTCGTCTCTCACACCAGCCGTGTGGTTCATCAACTGCCGAACGGTGATGGGCTTCCAGGACGGAGGGGCATCGGGTAGGAACCTGGCGATCGGGTCATCGAGCCCAAGTCTCCCCTCCTCCGCCAGAAGCAGAATGGCCGATAGCGACAAATAGTTTCGTCCGCAGGAGTCCTCTAATGCATGTGCTCCTGGTTCGTCACGGAGAATGGAAGTGGCGACGTGGCCGCGACGAAGGCGACTATCCCCTGTCGCCTAAGGGCAGGGCACTGGCCAGTACTGTCCGCCGCGTGCTCATTCGGGAAGACCTTAAGCCTGATGCCTACCTGACCACCTGTTGGCGTCACGCGCAAGACACGGCGAAAGTCCTGAGAGGAAGGGACACGCGCGCTGCCATGGTCGACGTCGTCGGCCTGACGCCGAAAACTGCTGAGAGCCAGTTTACGTGGCGCGGAATCCTCAAGGAAGCCCGGTCACAGGGGGTCACGATTACGGATGCGACCACTTTGGCCTTCGTTGGACATGAGCCACGCCTGCGGCAGCTCTGCGAAAGGGTGACGGGCGTCGATCTGATAGAGATTGCACGCCTGGAAGTGATCGTCCTGGAAGCGAAGTCAGTCCAGTCGCTGCTTCGCAGGCGGGCGAAAGTCGAGCGCCGACTAGCCGCGAGCGCCGGCGGACGTGGCCGGCCGCGTTTGAAGACACGCGCCCGCGTCTAGCGTGCGGCGAAGGCTCGCGAGCGTACACAGTTACGGCGACTTCCTCCCCCTTGTTGCCGTTGCTGGTCGGGGGAACAATTCGCGTCGTACCGCGCCGCTCGCCTGATGCCGACGAGTTTGAACTTCAAGTTGAAGCGTGACACCGACGGTTCGCGACGTCGAGTGACTGCGCTACCTCCCTCCATCGATGTTCTCTGACGAATTGGCTGGTTTGTCTCCAGGCTTCGTTCGTGACGCCGATAGCAATCCTCTCAAGCTCGGATATCGGCTGCTGTGGAACGGGTGGAGTAGCAGTTTCGATAATGGCAACCGTCTGGTCGTGAGTGATTCAGAGGTTCAGGTCCCCAATCAGAGAGGCACCGACCTCGCGGAGAGGCTCCAAACTTCGATCGGCGCACACCGGATCCGTACAAACCGACAACGGGTGAACCCGACGGTCGAAATCCTCGGTTGTTCCTGTAGGCGCGGCCGTCTGGCCCAATGTCGCGAGTGCATCTCGATCTCCCACATCGCCTGATCCCAGATGTGCGAACCGGCACGCTGCGCCGATCGAGCTTCTGCGAGAGCTGGCTGTGCACCTTGTTCCATGGCGACCGATGCAGGAGCGCGCGCACCGCTTCAGCGGATTGGTGGGGATGGTGTGTTGATTGAGGTGATCGTCGCGTCTGTAGGTCACAGTCCGACGGCGGTTCGGTACCGAACCGCTTGTGACCTATATGTGACCTACAGATCGGAAAAGTGGTCGGGGCGACTGGATTCGAACCAGCGACCCCCTGCGCCCAAGCTCGACCTTTTGGTCCTAGCGCGCTTTTGCTGCACCGAATCACCAGCAAGTCTCTGATTCGGTTCGGCTTAGCACGATCGGGTGCCCGACCGTCGCTGGAGTTCCCAGGATTTAGTGGACAAACGCTAGCATCCGTCTTCCCGGAGGAGCGATGCCAAAGTCCAAGCACCAGGTTCCTGGGAGAGTCCGCTCGGCCTATGAATTCATCAAGGCACATCGCGATCAGTACAGCGTGCAGATGATGTGTCGCGTCCTCGAGGTAGCCCCGAGCGGTTATTACGACTGGCTCTTGCAGCCCGTGTCGAATCGCGCGCAGGAGGACGCCCGATTGCTTCGGCTGATTCGCTCGGCGTTCACGGCGAGCCACGGGATCTACGGCGCGCCCCGCGTCTTCCTCGATCTGCGTGAAGCCGGAGAGACCTGCAGCAAACATCGTGTCGCACGGCTCATGCGCCAAGCCAATCTACGGGCGCTCCACGGATACCGCGTCCGACGCTGGGCCGTCGGTAAGTCCTCGGTCCTGATCCCGAACCTCCTCCAGCGCCAGTTCACCGCCACGAAGCCGACGCCGCCTGGGTCACGGATATAACTTACATCCGCACCTGGCAAGGGTGGCTCTACCTCGCCGTGGTCATGGATTTGTTCTCACGCCTGATCGTAGGCTGGGCCGCTCAACCCACCATTCATCGCGAGCTCGTTCTCAATGCGCTGCTGATGGCGGTGCGTCGCCGGCGACCACGAGGCACGCTGATTCACTCCGATCAGGGAACCCAGTTCGGCAGCGACGCGTGGCGTCGATTCTGCCGTACGAATCGTCTCGAGCCGAGTATGAGCCGCAAGGGCAATTGCTGGGACAATGCCGTCGCCGAGTCCTTCTTCAGCAGCCTGAAGAAAGAGCGGATTAAGAAACAGATCTACAAGAACCGCGAGCTGGCGATCGCCGACGTGGCCGATTACATCGATACCTTTTACAATCGAACGCGTCGTCACAGTCATCTCGGCGGGCTGGTTCCCAAGCAATTCGAGGCCGCTCACAAGCCTCGCCGACGTGGTCTCCACTAAATCCTGGGAACTCCACTGTCACCTGTGCTCGACTGAGCGAGGGGTCCTGGTGTCATTACGCGGCGCCTCACCTCGCGGCACGTGAGGTGCTCACTTATCTGTGGTCGATATGACAGCCGTCACTTTGACGATGAGCGGCATCAGCCCTTCGATCCGCTTCACAAGTGTTGCGTCCGATGGCGAGCGAGTGTCGGGCTTTGCCGGCATAGGCGGCAGCATTTCGATAAGGTTCTTGAGGAAACCGGCCTTGACCGCGAAGTTGACGTTCTGTGGAATGATTCCCGCGTTCTCGTAGAAGTACTCCGCATTCAGACCAGACACAACGACACCTATCAACTCGCCATTGTCGTTGAACAATGGTCCGCCACTGTTACCGGGTTGGATGGGGTTACTGATTTGCAGCAACCGCGGATCGTCCCGGATACCGAACAGTCCGTTTACTGTTCCAGTCGCGAGGCGGGGCGCGGATCCCATCACTTCGCCAAGTGGAAATCCGACAGTGAATGTAGTTTGCCCTAGCTTTACACTCGCAGCATCAGCGATTCGGAGTGAAGGCAGCGCGCCAACTGCCTCAGGGTCACTCACCTTGAGAATCACAAGATCGTTGTTCTTGTCCTGAAGGACGACGGTCGCAGGAGCGGTGCGACCCGTCGCGGGCGACGTCACAGAAATTTCTCGTGCTCCGCTGACTACGTGGTGGTTTGTGGCGACGTACCCAGCCGATGACACAAAGAAGCCCGTCCCACTGGATTGCAATGGTCCACGGGCTGTTCGTTCCCCTTCGCGCTGACGTTCGGCTGCCGCGGCCGCGGCGGCAGCTTCAGTCTTCACACGAGTTAGGGCGTCAGGTTCCAGACTCACGTGGAATGACGTGCCGGTAATCACGAAGTAGATTTTCTCAGCCGTATTGTTGGCATTCACCCAGCGGTAGGGACCGGAAGTGAGGCGCAATTCCTTCCCGACGTAGCCCTCCTTCCGAATATGAAATGCGATTTCCTCTCCCAAATAGCCGGACCAGAGCCACTTTGGTGACTTAAAAAAAGTGTCATCGAGCTCGCGGACAAGCGGAGTCGTTCCGATGACTTGCCCATTCCACTCGACATTCGCGCCCGAGGGCTCTGATGAAATCGTTACGGTGATCTTTTTTGCCGCCGAGACCGTGCTTGGAGCGCACAGCACAATCGACAACATCACCACGCAAACCGGTGCCTTCAGCATGGCCCACTGACTCCTTCGGGTCTCGGGCAGACAATTCGACGTGCGGCGATCACGATTAATTCCCACCAGCTCTAGCCGACAACGAGCAGAACTGCTGCCAAAACAAATCGCCGTTGCGAGCCTTTGCACATAGACAGAGTCCGACCTGTGCTTGCGGAGGTTGGCGCCGCTCATCAATGCAACGACCAAGCCGTGGTGGGGTCGACGTCAATGCCGCTCGACGTAAGTTCAACGTACCTGTCACTTAGCACGGGCGTCGGCATGTGCAGCAGCGACAACCACCCTCGCGCTGTATAGTTATTTATGTGTCACAAAGTGTCACTTTGCCATTATTTGGCTGACGGTTTTTGTCTATGCAGACGTATTACACAGCTGTGCACCGACTCGCGCGAACGAACACATCGAAGTGATTAGTGATCCGGATCACGATTCGTAAAGCGCACTTGAACACTTACGAAACGAATCTCAACGGTAGGATGTGATCTTCATCACACATAACGACGGAGGGTCCGGTGATGGCAGACCGTGTCTCTGGCGGTGTTCGAGGACTGCCAGGTTGCGTGTGAAGTGACGCTCTGAGGCGTGCCATTCGACAGCGCTGCTGTGGCGGTGAACTGAGCCGTCTGACCTGACGTGGGAGTGCCTGCCGGGCCGAGGACCGTCACTCCGGTAACCGTGGGCGATGCCGGAGGGGTCGGTGTGGTCGGCGTGGAGTTACCACCTTCGCCACCACAACCCGAAACGACCAAGGCACACGCCATCAGCGCGATCGACACTCGAACGTTCTTGCTCATTCTTGGTTCCTCAGCCCCTCGCACAGGCCACCGATTACGGGCCAGTCAACGGGGGAAATCTGCGCCGAATCAGGCGCTTTTAACCAGGGATAGCCTCACGGGGAGCGCTGATTGCGAGCGCTGACTTCGATTGGACTGAGGGAGCCGTCGAAATTCCCAAGGAGGTGTCGGACTCCCCTGTCCCCACAACCCACGCTTTGCCGTCCGCGCGGACTGCTCTGCTTCCGCCAGAACCGGATCGCGAGAGTACTTCGTGAAATGCCAAGCCAGACCGGCGCGGACCAATGCCACGCTCACATCTTGCGCTCCGACAGACACCCTGGCTACAAGGCGCCCGTAGCGATCGACGTCCCGAACATCGACTGTGACCTCTTTGCCGAAGGTCAGTTCGGACGTGAACTGCTTGGCTCGTTGACTGAAGTCCTGCCCCTTGTCCGGACAGTCGATGCCCTCCAGCCGAATGCGGACGGAACGGCCCTCGCGAAGAACGGAGATCGTGTCACCGTCGGCCACTCCGACGACCTTTCCGGTGAAGCGCTCCTGGGCGACAGCCGGCACGCTCCACAGGACGAGCGCAACGACCGCCAGGCGCAGCATCACCTGGCGTGCTGCCAGCAGTAGCTACCTTCCGCTTGCGCGTTCCGAGAACACTGCGTGCCCTTCTTGGTAATCGCTTGGCAGCGGCTCGATTCTCGGTGGTATTTCGTGCCTGTCCGCGTCACGTAGACCTTATCCGTCTGCGCGAACGCCATACCGATGCCGACAACACACAACACTACCGCCAGAACAAGTCGCTGCGGCGCGCCTTGAAGCATTCGAAACTCCGACTAATCGTGATGGGGGGCGTTTCAATTGTGGGACCTGCGGCATTGTTAGTCAAACACAATCGTGCTAGTTGATTTCGATCACACCCACTCGAGTGTGGGAGATGTGGTTCTAGCCATAACTTAGGGATCCGCATTTCGATCACTGGTCGATCTCCCAGTCAATTAACCAGGTGTACACAGATGCAAGCTACCTCTGGGCCTCGGCGTACAAGTTGCAACATTGGAATGAATCACATGTTCGGCGCTCTCGAAACATTTGGCTGGGGAAGTGAAGAGAGAAGGGACAAAAGGGTCTTCTGACGCAGGACAAGGCGCCCGAGAAGAAAAGGAACGTTTATGAAGCAGATCTATTTGTGCCTCGTAGTCACAACGCTCGTATCCTGCGGTAGCAGCTCTCCAACACGTCCTTCGAGTGCCCCGTCAGGCCAGAGCGGAATCCCGCAAGCCCGAATGGAACCTGCGAGTCCAATTTCCTGGACCTCGACAGATGGTAACGGTCGGAATGACACGACGTCGCAGTTTAGCGGGGATCTCAAGAATGCCGGCGCAGGCTGTACCGACGGCGACGTAACGGGCATCGCCACGCTGTATAGCGGCACAGAAGTGCTGACATCAGGCCTGTACTTTGCGGAGGCGAACACGATCACGAAGCAGATTGCTCCTGGGAAAGTGGTCCGTTACACCGGCGTACTCATTCCTGGAGTGACTCGAGCACAAAGTGATCGGGTAACAAGTTACAACCTTACCTTTCAGTTTACTTCTGCAAAGTGCCTCTAGACATCGGCAGACACTGTATTCGCTCAGTGATGTCAGCGATGACCTGTTTGGAGATCTCACTTGTAAGGCGGAGATGATGACGATGACAAGGCTGAACTGGGTGGTGGTCGCGGCAGTCCTGACCGGGACTGTGGCATGTGGAGACAACAGTGGGTCGCCGACGTCGCCGAGTGGGCCCTCTGCGCCGCCACCGACAGCCGTCACGCGGATCATGGCAGTGGACGGAAATCTTGATTTCGGGGACGTGAATACCGGGACGACCGCCTCGCGGACCATCCGGTTGTTCAACAAGGGCACGGGCGTGCTGACCGTAAACGGGATTCAGTGGCCGGCCTCGGGTTCCGTGTTCACTGCAAGCTGGACGAGCGGCCAAATTCAACCCAACCAGTCACAAGACATTGAGGTGAACTTCACGCCGACATTGACCCAGAGCTACAGCGGCCAGGCGGTCTTTCAAGCCAATCAGACCGAGGGCGGCACAGCGGTCACTATCACCGCCCGTGGCGTACGTGAAACGTTCCGGCGCTCGGGTGTTGGCAACACCGTGTTCGACATGCCACCCGGGGTGACCCGTCTGCGAATCATCGGGACCTACAATGGATATTGCGAGAACTTCATCGTACATATCGGTGGACGCCACGTTGTCAACGAAATTCTGGGCACATGCTCCATTGCGGACGGTTCGCGCTACGAAGGAACCCACGTCGTGAGCGGCACAGTCGTGGAGGTCGTGAGTTCTAACGGCGTCGGTTGGTCGTTCGAGGAATTGCGCTAGTAGTAGGCAACCGGCGGCACCTCACCGCCAGTCAGGATTCGGCGGAGCACACGCGAACGCCCCTCCTTCTTGGAACGCAGCCACGGCACAGCAGACCCGCACTGAAGGAATCGATGTCACGAGAAAACCCCGCTCGCCGTTCGCTGATCGCTGATAATTGATGGAGTGGAACACCCAACAATCCGCATCGGCACCTGGAACGTCGAGCGCGCCTCCGCCGCCAAGAACTCGCAGCGCCTTGCCTTGATCCAGAAAGCGGATGCCGACATCTGGGTCCTGACCGAGACCCAAGACGCGCTCGATCTGCGAAGTCGCTACAACCCTGTCAATTCAGACCCCCAACCGGGAACGAACGAATCAGTGAGGTGGGTGAGCATCTGGTCGAGGTTTGCATTGTTTGAGCGAGTCGCGGTGCGGGATATCGGCCGGACCGCCGCTGCACTTTACCCGACGGCCCAGGGGAAACTGCTCGTCTACGGGACTGTTCTCCCTGGCATTCCGATCCCGGCCCGACGAACACCGCAGCGAATTGGTCCGAACATCACCGCGTCATCCCTGAGCAAGCGGACGAGTGGAAGGCGCTCGTGGGGCGTTATCCTGACGCGGCGCTCTGCGTGGCAGGCGATCTGAACATGAATCTCGGTGGAAAGCACTACTACGGAACTGCACGCGGGAGGGAACTTCTCGAAGAAGGGCTCGCAAACGCCGGACTCGCCTGCGTCACCCACACGGAGCGAGTGCCCCCAGGCAAACTGGTCGAGCCGCACATCGATCACGTCTGTTTGCCTCACTCCTGGGCGGAACGGGCGAGCGTCGTGGATGCGTGGCCGGGAACGATCGACGGCGTGAGGCTCAGCGATCACAGCGCGATCCTGGTGGAGGTTCGCGCCTGACCGGACCGCGTTTATTCCTCCGCAAAGAAGTCCGAATCCACCCCGCTTCAACTCGTAGACGGCGGCCGGCGTCACTCCGACCATGCGCGATCATCAACCGCGCCAGCTCGGTGCCCTCGATGAGGACGATCCCGGTGTCGATCCGCTCCGCATACTGCTTCGCATCGGCGCTGAAGGTGGAGGTGGCGTCCGGCAGGACACGTTGCCGACTCGGGCCAGATCGACAGTCAAGTCAGGCCGCACCGCCGTCGGCGGACTGTCTCTCCTCAGCCCTGGGCAGTGCGACGATAAGTCCGAGGCCACCAGGCAGCGAGAGGATTGCTCCGCCATACGCCTGAACGATGCGATTACTGAATGCCACGTCGAACTGCAGGTTCCCGCCATGCCAGTCGGAGAGTGGCGTCAGGCTGGGCCGTGGACAGCTGATTGCTTCCGGGATGTTCTCCGTGGCTGCGAGTACAATCCATCGCTCGGGTGCGTCAGGCGGGTCGATAATACGGATGGTGAGCCCTCCTTCGCTCTCCATGCGCAGACCCATGAAACGAAGGATCTTCGTGAGCGCCCACTTCAGACTCTGGCGATCGCCAGTGACGTTGTACTCGGCGGCGTCGGCCTGAATGACCACGGGGCTAAGAGGTTCACGCACATCGGCATTTAGCTCTGTGATTGCCTCTGATAACAGCGATCCAACCGCAACGCTCTTGTCGGGTTGGGGCCAAGGACCGGCGTCAGGCTCTTCGAGATCCAGGAGGCATCCGATTTGCGACGTGACGCGGTCGATCTTCGCATGCAGCAGGGCAAGCTGTGATAGGACGTATTCCTGCTGTTCGGTCAGGGGACCGAGCCGCTTGCTCTGAAGCATCCGGGTGTAGCCGCGTGAGGGGTAGTAGTAGTTTCGCAATTCGACGAGCCCGTTTCGCACGACGAGCGCGAGACTCCCCTTCACCTTTGTGGCGTTCATGCGTGCCTGCCAGTGCCGTCGGACGACTCTGTTGTCGACGGCAGCAAAGGAGTCACAAACCGTTTACCTCTACCGCTCACGCCAGCCCTCCTGGACCATCCTTGCCTTCCACTCCTCCCCTGTCGCCAGCACCTCCTCCTGATCCCGACAGACCTGCGTCTGCACGACTTCAAGCTGGCAGCCGATCAGCAGCCGCACCTCCCACCCGAGTTGGTGGGTAAACAGGGCGGCCGCGCCTCGCGGCGATTCTTCGTCAGGCGGGTCGTCTGCCTACAGCTTCCACGCGCACGTCATCGTGAGGTTCTTCGAGGGCAATGGCTCCCGTCCGAGTCGGCGGGTTTATGTTCCTCGGAACACGCACAGCGGCATAAGGGTCATCAGGCCCGCCAGAACCAAACAGCCGACGCCTCAGTTCCGCCGCTGCCTGCACCAGGCGCTTCCCTGTCTGCTTAAGGGCTTCGATCATCGCATCGACGTTGTCGCTCATTTTCGTGCTGCACCAGGGTCCTTGGTGGCCCCTCCGTGGAGGCCGGATCGTAGCACGGCCGTTGGACTAGCCCCCCATCAACAGGGAGTCGCTGGGCACAGTCGTTGCTGCCTGACCTGTAGGAGGCATCTTGATGGCCAAGCGCAGCAGCACCAAGCGAGAACTGATCGATACCGGACGGAACAAGATGTTCGCGAAGCGCGACGTGCAAGGGCGATTCAAGGAGATGGATGACGTTGGGCGCTCGCTGGCAACAGATCGCCGCACATCCGCCAAGACCGCCTCGAAGGCTGGGCATGGGGACCAAGGCGACCGCCCGCGAACGGCGACGAAGAAGAAGTAGCTACTCAACCATCGAGACCGCAAGAGCGGCTGAGAACAATGGCGGGCTTATCCGTCGAGTTGCCCGTCTCGCGGGGAAGGCTTCGACAGATAGATGGGGGCCACAGCGGTCCCGCCCGGCAGGGTGTGCATCAACACTTCCCTCTCAGGCTGTCCGCGGACTGATGCGATTCAGCGACCCTCGCCTGAAGGCGAGGGATTCCCGCGCAGCGTCGGCTGAAGCCGACTAACCGCGGCTCCCCAGGACGTGTTCGCGGCAATCGTCCACGACGCTGGCCCCTGGTGCCCGCAATCGAAGTGCCGCACGAATATCGATCGTCTGGGATGCCGGCCCTTCGGCCTCCTGAAGGCTTCGCCTGAAGGCGAGGGTTTCACCCAGCCCAGAGAGGGACTCTAAAATAGACGTCAAAATCGGCGACGTCACGCGGGGCTGCCGAGGGCGGCCCGCGCACAGTCACGAAGGGCAATGTCCAGATCGCCCGCATGGGACCGGCAGGCACCGCCGTTTCTGGCAATCCACGGTGTGGGGGCTCATCAGCCTCACCAAATCGAACAGATGCTCCGGGCAGCGCTGCGACGGGTACGGATCATCCCCGACGACGTGACCGAGCTCAACTGGGACTGGTCCCAGGACCGGCATGGGCTGAGTGCTGCCGACGGCGTCAGACTCTTGGAACTAGCCGCGGCAAGCATCTCAAACGCCGCGGCGCTGCCGCAGCCGGCAGGCGATCGCCGCAGTGACCAATGGCTGCTGGCCGTCAGCGAGCGTGTATATCACGGTGTCTTTCGGATCCTCATCGCCACCGCGCTCGTCCTGCTGATCGTCGGTCCAATGCTCCAAGGCCTGGTTCTATTGCCCTCCTCCGGCTTCGAGGCTGCGACACCGGGCTTCCGCTGGGTGTGGCGTGCCATGCTGTGGGTCTCGAGGACCGCGGGGCTCGTGTTCGCCCTGCTGCTCGCGCTCGACCTCGTGAGGGGGGCGATTGCCCGGAACACCGAGGCGCTACGCGTTACCTTCCGTCGCGGCGCACTCCTCTTTCTTCAGCCCTTCGTTCTCCTGCTGACCGTTCCGGTCTCGGCGGAATTGGGGAGCTGGGTGCTCGCAGCGATCCGCGTGATTGGTCCCGTCGCGATCGGTCTACTCGTCGTAAACCTGATCGTCAGTCCTCTTTACGGCGTCACTGAGGAGGTCACGCTGAGCGCAGGCCGGACGCTCGCGTACGCGGTCGCCATCGCAACAGTGGCGGCCCTACAGATCTTGGCTCGACGGTTCTGGATAGGCGGCCCGCTCAAGATCGTCCTCGACATCGCCCTCTACATGGGATCGCCAAAGTACCGCACCGAACTCCAAGGCAAGTTGGACGCCCAGGTCAGGAACCTGCAGTTACGCAGCTCCGAGATCGTCATCGTCGCGCACAGCCTGGGCAGCATCATCGCGATCGACTCGCTGGTCAACTCGCCGGTCTGGAGAGAGACCGACTCCGTCCGTCTGATCACCCTCGGCTCGCCGATCCGTCGGTTCTTCATCAGGTTCTTTCCGCAGTATCTGTTCCCCCCATCGGTCAGGGAGACGGCCAGGCTGGCGGCAACCCGACTCCGCGAGTTCTCTTGGATCAACATCCACCGTCCGCTGGACTATGTCGGCACTTCCCTCGGCGACGCCGGGGCTCTGAGCGCCGACCGCTCCACCGGCCAGTTCCGGCGGCGGGTGCTGAGCTCGCATTCGGGCTACTGGAACGACGATGTCGTGCTCGGCCTCCTGAAGAATGAGTTGAACGACGCGCGGCCGGTCGACCGCCCGGCGCCCCCGAGACACCGCGCATCATCGTACGTCACACCTCACGCGACCGAGGCCACGGCTGCGGCGCACGTCAGTCGACTAGCATACCCTGCTGGACTTGCCGCCGTCGTCCTGGCGACGGCCTTCGCGGCGACCACGTTCGAACGGTCGCGCACCATCTGGTATGCGGGGATCGATGCGGAGATAACGGAACTTCAAAGGGAGGGGATCTCGACCGTCGCCGACGTCACTCACCACGAGACCCAGGAGGGAGATCCCGAGTACCCAATCACCGTGCACCATTTCGTCTTCCGAGTGCCCGGACGGCCCGGCGAGGCCCCCCTCCAAATGCGCGAGGCCGATTCACGCGGGAGGTACGTACGCCTGTTCGACGCCGAAGTGCTCGCCGCATACGTGCGGGCGGACTGCTTATCAGTCGAGCCGATACCCTCGTGGCAGATTCTTAGAGCGCGGGCGACGGCTCCGTGTCGGCGATCCGCCATTCCGTTCGTGTACAGTCCGAGCCGGCCCGATTCGTTCCTGCTGCCGACGTTCCCGGCTCGATCCACCGGCCGCGCGGACAGGGTGTTCGAGACGATCTGGATGGTCGTCCTGAGCGGGCTCATCAGCCTCTTGTCCTTCCTCGTCGTGTTCGCCGCGGGCGTGCCGCTGCTCCGGCTCTTCCTCGGGTTGAAAGCCTGGCCGCTCGAGACAGGAGCCGAAGTCACGCCGCCACAACGGACGTGACATTCCGAACAGAGGACGGGCCTGGCGGATCAGTCCACGCGGCAACGCGCGACCGCCTCTGTCGAAGGGAAGGGATTGCCCAGAATCCGCGAAGGAGCGTTGTATGCTCCCCGCGAGACGGGCCTAATGCTTCCTATCGCGGTAAACGCGGCAGCCGGATCGTGGAGGAGATAGCCGGGCGCCTGGTTCGCAGGGAACCCGTTTCGCAGCTCCTGGGGCGGTCCACGCCCCGTCCGATGCTCGGTCACTGCAAGGTGCACGATTCCTCTGCGATGGTGCAGAAGAGTAACCGGGACGAAAAGCAGGCGGCACCCTTTCTTCATCTGTATTCGCAACGAAGGTGACCTTCAGCTCGGAAGAGGTTGGACGCAGTACGTAACGTACAGATCGGCTTTACCCAGCCGACCGTTTCGGGGGTAGACTGACCGCCCACACTGCGGCAATGTCACGGTCGGACAGGATTTTGGTTCAAGGACGGACGATGAACGGCCGAACCGTCTTTCTGCTGAACGATTCCTTCATTACACCCGACGCTGCGCCGGTCACCTCGCCGCGGACGTGCGAGCCAGGACCGGGCAGTTTGGTGCTGGTTCAGGCCGACGGAGCGATGAACATCTCGTCGAGCCGCCTGAACTTCCTTCCACAGAGTTCACCGATGTGGGGCGACCAGGGATTCCGGGATCCGACGATGCGCACACGCACGGCAGGCCGACGCTTCATCGCATCCCTTTCGCTGGCAGAGGTGCGGTTCGATGCGCGAGGGTTTCTGAGCTGGCTTAGAAACGAGGGGGTCGCGGTCGCTGACATCGCGTCGTTTGGTCTGCTTTTCACGGGAGACGGCGAGGCGATCGCCATCCAACCGGTCGCCGCGGATGGCCGGACTAGGTTTGGCACGATCGCGACCCTATCAGACGACACGGTGTATCAGATCATGCCCGTACAGCGGAGCAATGGGTACTACTTCTACATCAGGGGCGGGGCGTTCAGCGTGTGGACGCTCCTCGACGTTTACCGAACGGGTGCACAAGATGTTTGCTTCGGGTGGAGCAATCACTCGCAGCGTGGGTCCGTTGGCGAACTGCTCATCCCTGACAACCTGTGGGTGCCCCGCCCGCTCGTTGCCGATAGCCTGCGGGCGAGGGATGTCAATCGCAACTACACGCTGCGGGGCGCGAACAATCCCATCATCCATCATTCGAACATCCCGGACCCGAACGAGAAAGAGCAGTATGTGCCGGCCCCTGTGCGCGTCCCGAACAATGACATCTGGATCTACGTGAAAGGCACGAACACCATCTACGGCTGGAAGTCCGTCGATGACGGTGAAACGTTTACGCCGCAGAATGATGGCCGTCCTGTGATCGACAAGGGTCCGATAGGGTCTTGGGAGGCTCGGGCCGTTCGCGATCCTGCAGCAGTGCATGACGCCAACAATGGCCTCATTCACCTCTACTACAAGGGCTGCCTGAACGACATTGAGAGCGAGTGGTCGATCGGGCATGCCACCGCGCCCGACGCCAACCCGGCCAGTATGACCAAGGATCCCGGCAACCCAATCCTTACGAGGGAGATGCTGCAGGCGCAGCTCGGACTAGCCGCGACACCGACTGATCTGGCGCTCTCGGACGTCATCATGATTGGTGACACATTCTTCTTCTATGGAGTGTTCCAAGACTCTGGCGACCACCGC
>Ga0075431_100004226_pt1 | contig 14070 bp, 9 predicted proteins | sample RhiMetdeltSRZDD5_FD_75297 | JGI IMG/M metagenome (GOLD analysis project Ga0075431, IMG submission 75297) | Populus rhizosphere microbial communities from Tennessee, USA - Rhizosphere MetaG P. deltoides SRZDD5 | ecosystem: Host-associated > Plants > Roots > Rhizosphere > Soil | place: USA... | reverse complement strand
CGCATCGGAGAGCTTGCTCATCGCCTGCGCCGGCTCCTCGCCGTCGTGGTGATGCGTTTCGATCTCCTGGTCCATCAGCGCTTCGAGCTGGTGCTCGTCCATGTCGCCGCTGATGATCAGTCGCAGGTAGTCCTGGATGAACTCGATGACGTGATGGTCGTTGAGGATCAGCGGGCGCTTCTTGAACACTTCGGCCTTCGCCGGCTCCTCGATCACGCGCTCCAAGCCCATCATGCCTTCCTTGCGCGCGAGCGACAGCAGCTCGTACATCACGGCGAACAGATTGAGGTAGTGCTCCTTCTTGTAGCGCGCGCCTTTCAGCAGCGTGCCGAAGCCGGCCGCGACGCGCTTCGTGATGCGAAACGGATTGGCGATGATCAACGCGCCGGCACCGGCGCCGCCGATGATCAGCAGCTCGGACGGCTGCCACAGCGCGCCGAGGTGCCCGCCGTGCACGGCGAAGCCGCCCAGGACGCAGCCGAATACGACCAGGATGCCAATAATGAGATTCATAGCCTTAGGGCCTGATTCGGCAGCCGGGGCCGGAAGTTGAGGCACAATGCGGCCATGAAACCGCTAGGCAGAGCTGTCCAGCCCTTGGCGTGGGTCCTGATCAGCTTTTGCCTGATCGCCTGCCCCGTCCTGGCGCAGTCCCTGGAAGTGATCGACCTCAAGTACCGCACGGCCGCCGAGGTCATTCCGGTGTTGCAGCCGCTCGTGGAGCAGGGTGGCGCGCTCACCGGCCAGGACTACAAGCTGTTCGTGCGTACCAGCCCCACGAACCTGCGGCAGCTGCGCGCCGCCCTGGAGCAGATCGATCGCAAACCGAACCAGCTGCTCGTGTCCGTGCGACGAAGCACGCAGCAGGAAGTCGAGCGTGAGCGCGCACAAGGAAGTGCGGTGGTGAGCAATCGCGGCGCCGCTGTGTCAGTGAGCGCAACGCAATCGAACGCGCGTGATCGCAACGACGGTGTGGCGAGCGTGCAAGTCATCGAGGGCAACTCGGCGCTCATCAGCAGCGGCAGCGACGTGCCAATCGTCACGGCAGTCGCGGCGCGTGGCGGACGTCGTCCCTTCGCAGGTGCAGTCACCGAGTACCGCAATGTGAGCAGCGGTTTTGTCGTCACGCCGCGCGTGAACGGCAGTCAGGTCGTGCTCGACATCGAGCAACAGGACGAGCGCGTGGTGAACGGCAACGTCCAGACGCAGCACCTGACGACTCAGGCGAGCGGACCGCTCGGCGAATGGATCCGTCTCGGCGGCGTCAGCGAAACAGCATCGACACAGCAGCGCGGCATCCTCAGCCGCCAATACTCGACCCAGAGCGACGCCCGCGAAGTCTGGGTGAAGGTGGAAAAGACGCTGTAGGTCGGCCGCTCCAGCGCATCCTGCGCCCGCGGCATTCGCGCATCCCTGCGCAGCAGGCTTCAGCCCGGCTCTTCTTTCGGCAACCTGCACTTCACGATCAATCCCGGATCGTTATCCAGCAGTTCGATGCTGCCGCGATGCAATCGCACGACCGCTGCGACCAGGCTCAAACCGAGGCCGCTGCCGACCTGTTCGCGATCGCGTTCCAGGCGGACGAACGGTTGCAGGATGCGCTGTCGATCCGCGGCGGGGATGCCGGGCCCGTTGTCCGCGACTTGCAGCGCGATCGCGTCCGGCTCTGCCGCGACGCTCACATCGATGCGCCCATTGGGCGACACATATTTGATGGCGTTCTCGATCAGGTTCACGAGCACTTGCGCGAGCAGCTGGCTGTTGCCACGAGTCGTCGCGACCTCGACGCCGCGGTATTCGAGCGTGATCTCGCGCGTTGCGGCTTCCGGCCGGTACAGCTCGACCAGCTCGCGCGCTAGCGCCGCGAGATCGACAGGCTCGGTCGGCACATCGCGGCCGCGGCCCTCGGCTTGTGCGATCTGCAACAATGTGCCGAGCGTGCGCTGCACGCGTTCGAGCTCCGCGAGCGTCGCTTCCATCGTTCCGCGTGCGTCCTCGCTCAGTCCTTCGTGTTGCAGCGATTCTTCGATGCGCACACGCGCCCGATAGAGAGGTCCGCGCAGGTCGTGCGCCGCGCTGTCGAACGTCGTGCGCAGCATGTCGGTCTGCAGCTCGATGGTCTCCAACATGCGATTCACCGCCGTGCCGAGCTCGTCGAACTCGTCGTGCGACTTTTCCACCGGCAGGCGCCGCGACAAGTCCCCTGCCATGATCGACTCGCACGTGCTCGCGAATGCACGGACGCGCCGCCGAATGCGCCGGCTGTAGGTGAGGCCGAAGACCGTCGCGAGCAACACGCTCGAGCCCGCACCCCAGAACATGGCAGTGCGCAGTCGCGATGCGAGTTTGTGACGCTCCAGGATGTCGGTGCCCACGAGCAGCCGACGTCCACCGGGAAGCAGGAACACCTGCGCGCGCACCGGGTGCGAGACGACTCCGCCGGCTTCGCTCGCGTCGATCTCGAATTCGATCCAGTTGCCGTACGTGTCGAAGTCGTACGGCCAGTGCACGAGATTGCCGGCGATCGGATAGCCATTCGGCTCGATCAACAAGTACACCGCGCCATTGCGGTCCCAGCTGTCGGCACGGCGGCGCAGAGTCGCGACCAGTTGCAGCAGCCCGCCGCTCGAATAGTCGTCGACGAGATGCGTGACCTCGCTGCGAATGACCGAGTCCACCTCGCGATCGAGCACGCGCGCGGTGAGCACGTACACCGCAGTCAGCACCAACGTGATGGCCGCGGCGAAGATCACGACGAACAGCGCGGCGAGACGCGCCGAGGACAGCCGCATGCGCGGCGCTGTCATGAGCGGAGGGGTGGCCTGCGTATCATTCCTTCAGAACATAACCCGCGCCCCGCACGGTGTGAATGAGCGGCTTCGGGAAGCCCTTGTCGATGGCGTTGCGCAGCCGGCTCATGTGCACGTCCGTGATGTTGGTCTGCGGGTCGAAATGCAGGTTCCAGACGCCTTCCAGCAGCATGGTGCGGGTCACCGTCTGGCCGGCATGGCGCACCAGGTATTCGAGCAGCTGGAATTCCTTGGTGGTCAGCTCGATGTTGCGTCCGGCGCGGGTGACGCGACGCGCCAGCAGGTCGAGCTCGAGGTCGGCGATCTTCAGCCGCGTCGTCTCGCTCGCCGCCGCGCCGCGTCTGTTCAGCGCTTCGATCCGCGCGAGCAGCTCGGCGAATGCGAAAGGTTTGGTCAGGTAGTCGTCACCGCCGGCTTTCAAGCCATGCACTCGATCGTCGACGGTGCCGAGCGCAGACAGGATCAGCACCGGCGTGCGATCGCTGCGTTCGCGCAGCGCCGTGATGACACTCAAGCCGTCCAGATACGGCAACTGGCGATCCGCGACGATCACGTCGTACGGACCGCGACTGGCTTTCTCCAGGCCGTCGCGGCCGTCCGCACTGTGCTCGACGCTGTAGCCGCTCTCGCGCAATCCCTTGACGAGATACTCGGCGGCTTGCAGGTCGTCTTCGATCAGGAGCAGGCGCATTCAACCTACGCGTCAACCGACACGCACGGGGACGAAGATCTGCGCATTATCACGCTCGATCAGCAGCGCGACCACTTTGCCGTTGCGTTTCTTCGCCGCCGCACGCAGCTCGTCCATCGACTTCACCTTCGCGCCGTTGACGCCGAGGATGATGTCGCCGGGCCGCACGCCCGCGACCGCGGCGGGCCCGTCGACGTCCTCGATCAGCAGGTCGCCGTCGGTTTCCGCTTGACGCTTCTCCTGCTGGGTCAGCGGCCGCACCGCGAGGCCGAGCCGCGCAGTCTCATCGCCCTGCTGCCCGTCGTTGGAGGCGACGCGCTGGTTCTTCTCCTGGATCTCGACCGGGCGCACCGTCAGCTCCTTGGACGAGCCATTGCGCCACACTTGCAGCGCGACGGGCGTGCCAGGCTTCTTGCCCGCGATCATCACCGGCACTTGCGAGGAGGTCTCGATGGTCGCGCCATCGACCTTCAAAATGACGTCGCCGGCCTTGACCCCGCCCTTCTCGCCGGGACTGTCGTCTTCGACGCTGCCGACCAGCGCGCCACGCGGCCGGTCGAGGCCGAACGACTCGGCGAGCTGCGCAGTGACGTCCTGGATCGAGACGCCGATGCGGCTGCGCGTGACGTGCCCACTCTTGATGAGCTGATCCTTGACGCCGCTCGCCACGTCGATCGGGATCGCGAACGACACGCCCATGTAGCCGCCAGTGCGGCTATAGATCTGCGAGTTGATGCCGACGACTTCGCCGTTCAAGTTGAACAGCGGGCCGCCGGAGTTGCCGGGGTTGACCGCGACGTCGGTCTGGATGAACGGCGTGTAGTTACCGCCGGGCATGGCGCGCGAAGTCGCGCTGACGATGCCGGCAGTCACGCTGTTCTCGAAGCCGAACGGCGAGCCGATTGCGACGACCCATTCGCCGGGCCGCAGCTTGGAAGGATCGCCGAGCTGCACGGTCGGCAGGTTCTTCGCCTCGATCTTCAGCACCGCGACGTCGGTAGCTTCGTCGACGCCGACGACCTTCGCGGGATACTCGCGACGATCGGTGGTTTTCACTGTGACCTCGTCCGCGTCCGCGACGACGTGCGCGTTGGTCAGGATGTAACCGTCGCCGCTGACGATGAAGCCCGAGCCTTCACCTTGCGGCGGCGGCGCGTTGCGCGGCATCTGCTGCTGCCCGAAGCGGCGGAAGAATTCGAAGAACGGATCGTTGGGCGACACGCCAGGGACGTCGGCGACCGTCTGCCGCTTGCCGACGACGGCGACGTTGACGACTGCCGGACCGTAGTGGTCGGCGAGGCTCGCGAAGTCCGGCAACCCGCCGGCATAGCGGCCCTGGGCGGCAGGGATGGCCGGCGTGCTCTGCACAGCGGCCGCGGCAGACGCATCCGCGGCGCCGGTTCCCGCCGCGATACTTCCGGAACAGGCCGCTGAGGCCATCGCAGCAGCGATTACGGCAGCGCGAAGCGAATTCGGCACCATGGAAACACTCCCGAGAAAAATGCTGATGGGGACGAGGGAATGAGACGGTAACAGGTGCCGAAAGTTGTTCGGATTACAGAGAGTTAACCTTTCTTGTAGCCCTCGATTTCGCTCTCCAGCTGCGCTACACGCTGCTCCAGCGCAGCGACGCGGTCCTCGAGCGACTTGCGGTCCGCACGCGGCGCGCTCGGCGCATCCGACGCGGCGGCGTATTGCTCGATGCCCTCCGCCGCGCCTTCGACCGAGCCGCTGAGCAGATGCGCATAGCGCGACTCGCGCCTGCCCGGCTCGCGTGCGAGGCGCACGACGAACGGCCCATCTTCACGCGCAGCGAGGCGGTTGAGCGCAGCTTCGACTTCGCCGACCTCCGCGATGGGCGCCATGCGACTCGCCCGGCTGCGCAGCTCGCCCGGCGTTTGCGGCCCGCGCAGCAGCAACTCGCACACGATCGCGGTCTCCTGCGGCGTGAACTCCAGCGTACCGAAGCCGGTATTGCAGAAACGGTGCTGATACTTCGGTACGCGGCTGCCGAAGCCCGAGCGTTCGAGGACCAGGTGCTTCTTGGCGAGCGCATCGAGCGTCTCCTGCACCGTGCGCTCGTCCAGCTCCAGCACCGGGTCGCGATTGCTCTTCTGGTTGCACGCGTTCGTCAGCGCGTTGAGCGACAGCGGGTACTGGTCCGGCGTGGTGATGGCCTTTTCGATCAGGCTGCCGATGACGCGGGCTTCGAGCGCGGTGAGCTGGATGTTCATGGATCAGGATATTAACCCGACTCTTCTTCTACAATTCCGCCCCTCATGCGCCTGCGCGAGATTCCATACAACTACACCTCGTTCTCCGATCGCGAGATCGTCCTGCGTCTGCTCGGCGCACCGGCCTGGCGCATGCTCGACGAGCTGCGCGGCGAGCGCCGCACCGGCCGTTCGGCGCGCATGCTGTACGAAGTGCTCGGCGACATCTGGGTCGTGCAGCGTAATCCGTACCTGCAGGACGACCTCATCGAGAACCCGCGCCGCCGCCAGCTGCTGATCGAGGCCCTGCATCATCGTTTGAACGAAGTGCAGCGGCGCCGCGACCCCGCCGACGTCGAGCGCGATCGCAAGGTCGGCGAGTTGTTGCAGTCGGCACGGCAATGCGTGCACGAGTTCGCGGAGGATTTCACGCGCACCGTGCAGCTTCGCAAGCGCGCGCGTCGGCTGCTCGAACGACACACCCGTGCCGACAACATCCGCTTCGATGCGTTCGCGCGGGTTTCGCACGTCACGGACGCGACCGACTGGCGTGTGGACTATCCGTTCGTCGTGCTGGCTCCGGACGCCGAGACCGAGGTTCCCGCGCTCGTTCGCGCCTGTATCGAGCTGGGACTGACCGTCATTCCGCGCGGCGGCGGCACGGGTTACACGGGCGGCGCGATCCCGCTCACGCCGCTTGCCGCGGTGATCAATACCGAGAAGTTGGAGGCGCTCGGCCCGGTCGAGCAGACCTCGCTCCCCGAACTGTCGACGCCGGTCGCGACGATCCTCACGGAGGCGGGCGTCGTGACCCGCCGGGTGTCCGAAGCTGCGGAGCGTGCGGGCCTGGTATTCGCCGTCGATCCGACTTCCGCGGACGCTTCCTGCATCGGCGGCAATGTCGCCATGAATGCGGGCGGCAAAAAAGCCGTGCTGTGGGGCACGGCAGTCGACAATCTCGCCTGGTGGCGCATGGTCGATCCCGACGGCAACTGGCTCGAAGTCGCGCGCCTCGCCCACAACCGCGGCAAGATCCACGAAGCCGCGGTCGCGAGCTTCGAGCTCACGTGGAAAGACGGGCGCGATGCGCCGGAGCGTGCACGCGTGCTGCGCAGCGCGCGCGTCGAGATCGAAGGCCGGAAGTTTCGCAAGGCCGGGCTCGGCAAGGACGTGACCGACAAGTTTCTGGGCGGTCTGCCGGGCGTGCAGAAGGAAGGATGCGACGGCGTGATCACGTCGGCCCGTTGGGTGCTGCACCGGATGCCGAAGCACATCCGCACCGTGTGCATGGAGTTCTTCGGTCACGCGCGGCATGCGATTCCGTCGATCGTCGAGATCAAGAGCTTCCTCGACGCGCGCTCGCGCGCCGACGGCACGCAACTCGCCGGGCTGGAGCATCTCGACGAGCGCTACTTGCGCGCGGTCGGCTACGCGACGAAATCCAGACGCGGCGCGCTGCCCAAGATGGTGTTGCTCGGCGACATCGTCGGCGACGACGAAGATGCAGTCGCCCGCGCGACATCCGAAGTCGTGCGCATCGCCAACAGCCGTTCGGGTGAAGGCTTCGTCGCCGTCAACGCGGACGCCCGCAAGAAATTCTGGCTGGACCGCTCACGCACGGCCGCGATCGCGCGTCACACGAACGCGTTCAAGATCAACGAGGACGTGGTGATTCCGCTCGAGCGCATGGGCGACTACACGGACGCGATCGAGCGCATCAACATCGAGCTGTCGTTCCGCAACAAGCTGCGGCTGCTCGACGAGCTGCAAGGGTACTTCGCGGGCGAGCTGCAGCTCGAAGAGCGCCAATCCAATGAAACACTGGGCGACCGCAGATCGGAGGCGCAGCAGGTCCTCGCCGACACTCGCGCTCGTTGGGCGTATCTCAGCGCGCACCTCGACACTGCGCTGTCCGAAGCGTTGCCGAGCCTTGCGCAGCTGGGCTTCGAACCGTTGCGCGCTGAGCTGGAGCGGCGAGTCGAGCGCGAGCCCGGCCTACGAGTGTTCGACATCCTGCAGGACCGCTCCATCCGGACGTCGTGGAAGTCGGAAGTACGGGGTCACCTGCGTCGGTTGTTCGGAGGCGATGCATTCGCGCCAGTGCTGCGAGCCGTGGAAGAGATCCATCAGCGCGTTCTACGTGGCCGCGTCTGGATCGCCCTGCACATGCACGCGGGCGACGGCAACGTCCACACGAATATCCCGGTCAACTCCGATGACTACGAGATGCTGCAGGAGGCGAACCGGGCGGTGGTGCGCATCATGCAGATCGCGCGCGACCTCGGCGGCGTGATCTCCGGCGAGCATGGCATCGGCATCACGAAGCTGGAATTCCTCTCGGACGCGGAGACCGCGGAGTTCCGCGACTACAAGCAACGCGTCGATCCGCACGGGCACTTCAATCGCGGCAAGCTGCTGCCCGACGGCGACCTGCGCAACGCGTACACGCCCAGCTTCAACCTGCTCGGGCACGAATCGCTGATCATGCAGCACTCCGACATCAACTCGATCTCGGATGCGATCAAGGACTGCCTGCGCTGTGGCAAGTGCAAACCGGTCTGCGCGACGCACGTGCCGCGCGCAAATCTGCTGTACTCGCCGCGCAACAAGATCCTCGCCACCTCGCTGCTGATCGAGGCATTCCTGTACGAGGAGCAGACGCGGCGCGGCGTCTCGATTCGCCACTTCGACGAGTTCTCCGACGTCGCGGATCACTGCACCGTCTGTCACAAGTGCGAGAAGCCGTGCCCGGTCGATATCGATTTCGGCGACGTGTCGATGGCGATGCGCGATCTCTTGCGGCGCATGGGCAAGAAGCGCTTCAACGCCGGCACCGCGGCTGCGATGGTGTTCCTGAACGCCACGAATCCCGAGACGATCAAGCTCGCGCGCAAGGTGATGCTCGAATGGGGATTCAAGGCGCAACGGCTCGGCAATCGCGTGCTGCGCGCATTCGCGAGCGCGCAGGTCGCGCGCCCGCCGGCGACGACCGGCAAGCCGCCGCTGAAAGAGCAGGTCGTGCATTTCGTGAACAAGAAGATGCCCGGCGGGCTGCCGAAGAAGACGGCGCGCGCGCTGCTGGACATCGAGGATCGACACTACGTACCGATCATCCGCGATCCTGCGCGGACCAGCAGCGAGTCGGACGCAGTGTTCTATTTCCCCGGCTGCGGTTCGGAGCGCCTGTTCTCGCAGGTGGGCCTCGCGACGCAAGCAATGCTGTGGCACGTGGGCGTGCAAGCTGTCCTGCCGCCGGGTTATTTGTGCTGTGGGTACCCGCAGCGCGGCGCCGGTCAGTTCGACAAGGCCGAGAAGATCATCACCGACAACCGCGTGCTGTTTCACCGCGTCGCGAACACGCTGAACTATCTCGACATCCGCACGGTCGTCGTCAGCTGCGGCACGTGCTTCGATCAGCTGCAGGGCTACAAATTCGACGAGATCTTTCCAGGCAGTCGCATCGTCGACATCCACGAATACCTGATGGAGCGCGGCGTGCAGCTCGCTAACGTAACCGGCGTGCGCTACATGTATCACGACCCGTGTCACTCGCCGATCAAGGGTCACGACCCGCTGCAGGTCGTGAATGCGCTGCTCAATGACAAGCTCAACGGCCGCACCGAGAAGAACGACCGCTGCTGTGGCGAGTCCGGGACTTTCGCGATGACACGTCCGGACATCGCGACGCAGGTGCGCTTTCGCAAGGAGCAGGAGATGCGAGCCGGCGCTACGCGCTTGCGCGAAGATGGTTTCAAGGGCGAGGTGAAAGTGCTGACGTCCTGCCCGTCATGTATGCAGGGCCTGAAGCGCTACAACGACGATGCCGACGTGGATGCCGATTACATCGTCGTCGAAATCGCGCGCCATGTGCTCGGCCCGCAATGGCTGCCGGAGTACGTGCGCGCGGCGAACAACGGCGGTATAGAACGAGTGCTGGTGTGAGGGAGGATGGCTGTATGAAAGTGAATTGGCTTTTGACTGCATTGGCTGTGCTCGGCGTAGCGCGTGTCGACGCCGCCGACGCTCCTGCGAGCGTCATCGAGCACTACGGGTTGGAGCAGGCGCAGACGCCGGTGAGCGAGCGGCCGGGCTGGCGCAAGCCGAAGCGCATCCTGGTGGGCAGCTTCATTCCCGGCGTCGCGGAGGCGTTGCAGTCGGCTGCTCCCGGAGTCGAGATCGTCGTCGCGAATCAGGCCGACATCGCCAAGCAGGTTGCCGGCGCCGATGTCGTGATCGGCTTCTGCACGCCCGAAGTCGTCGCCGCCGGCAAATCGATCCGCTGGATTCAGCTGGTCACCGCCGGAGTGGAAAACTGTGTCTCGATCCCCGGCGTTCGCGAACGCGACATCCTCGTCACGAACATGCAGCGCATCGGCGGACCGATCATCGCCGAGCACGTCATGGGCATGGTGCTGGCGTTTACCCGCGGCATCGACATATATGTGTCCGCGCAGCCGCGCGCCGAATGGCGTCGCAGCACACCGCCGGGCCGCATGTCGGTCATCGACGGCAAGACCATGCTGGTCGTGGGCCTCGGCGGCATCGGCAGCGAAGTGGCGAAGCGCGCGCATGCGCTCGGCATGAAAGTCGTCGCGACGCGTGCCAGCGGGCGCACCGGGCCGGAGTTCGTGAGCTACGTCGGCCTGCCCGACGAGTTGCCGAAGCTCGCGAGCGAAGCCGACTTCGTGGTGAACACTGCGCCGCTCACGGCACAGACCACGGGTATCTTCGATGCCGCGTTCTTCGCGAAGATGAAACCGAGCGCGTATTTCATCAACATCGCGCGCGGCCGCAGCGTCGTCACCAGTGCGTTGATCGATGCGCTGAACAGCAAGAAGATCGCCGGCGCCGGTCTCGACGTCACCGATCCCGAGCCGCTGCCGCCGGATCATCCGTTGTGGAAGGCCGCGAACGTCATCATCACGCCGCACGTGGCGAACGATTCGGATCTCGGCTACGACGCGCAGATCAAGGTCGTGCAGGAGAACCTGCGGCGGTATCTCGCCGGGGAACGGATGTTGTCGGTCGTGGACGTGCAAAAGGGGTATTGAGCCGCCAGGAACCGCCGGCCCGCCGCAGGCGTTTTGCGACGCATGGCGGCGGAAAATGTGCAGCAGCGGGCGACTCGGCTCGCGGTCGGTCGTAATTGTTGGCGCATCGAGCACGCCTCGCGGGCGGGCTTCCTGATCGACGCGGACGCCTATTTCACGGCGTTCGTCGAGGCAGCGCGCCACGCCCGCCGCTCGATCCTGATCGCCGGGTGGGATTTCCACAGCCGCACGCGCCTGTTGTGCGCGAACGGCCAGGATTGCGAGCTGGAGCTCGGCCGCTTTCTCAACGACCTGGTGCGCCGCCATCGCGAGCTGCAGGTCCACATCCTGATCTGGGACTATCCGATGATCTTCGGGCTCGACCGCGAGTGGGCGCCGCTGTATGGCCTGTCGTGGAAGCCGCACCGCCGGATCTGCTTTCGCTACGACAACACTCATCCCGTCGGCGGCTGTCATCACCAGAAGGTCGTGGTCATCGACGACGCCATCGCGTTCAGCGGCGGCATCGATCTGACCTCGCGTCGCTGGGATACGTGCGAGCACGCGCCGCAAAACCAGCACCGTGTGATGGCCGGCGCACCGTACCCGCCGTTTCACGACATCATGATGGCAGTCGAGGGTCCGGCAGCCGGCGCCCTGGGTGATCTGCTGCGCGAGCGCTGGCAGCGTGCCACGCGCGAGACGCTCGAACCGCCGTGGACGAAGAAGAGGATCTTCCGTCGCTCCGGCCAGCACGCGGCAGGAGTCATCTGGCCGGCTTCCATCGACAATCCAGTGCGTCATGTGCCGGTCGGCATCTCGCGCACTGAGCCGCCGGTGAACAACAGCGGCGGTGTGCGAGAGGTGGAAGCGCTGTATCTCGATACGATCGCCGCCGCGCGCCACTCTATCTATATCGAGAATCAGTACTTCACTGCCGACAAGGTCGGCGATGCGCTCGCCGCACGACTCAGCGAGCCCGATGGGCCGGAGGTCGTGGTCGTGCTGCGCGAGCTGAGTCACGGCTGGCTCGAAGAGCTCACGATGCAGACGCTGCGCACGAAGCTCATCGAGCGCCTGCGCGCCGCGGACGTGCACGATCGCTTCCGCGTCTACTACCCGTTCATCGAAGGACTGAAGAGCGGGACCTGCATCGACGTGCACTCCAAGCTGATGATCGTCGACGACGAGATCCTGCGTATCGGCTCGGCGAATCTCGCAAACCGCTCCATGGGCCTGGACACCGAGTGCGACCTCACCATCGAGGCGCTCGGCCGCGAAGACGTATGCGCGGCGATCTGCAAGCTGCGCGCGCAGCTGCTCGCAGAGCATCTCGGTTGCGAGCCCGAGCGCGTCCGCGAGGCAACGGAGCGCACTGGTTCGCTGCGCGCTGCTATCGAAAGCCTGCAGCGCAACGAACGAACTCTGAAGCCGCTTCCGGATCTGCCGCAGGTTTCTTCGGCCGTGCTCAGCATGGTGAGCGTTGCCGATCCGGAAAAGCCGGTGGCGATAGGCGACCTCGCCAACCTGCTCAGCTCCGACGATGACGAGAACGCCGAGGGTCCGCACTCGCCGGCGTGGGGCAAGATCGCAGCGTTCGCGGTCGTGTGCCTGGCGCTCACCGCGCTCTGGAAATACACGCCGCTCGCGACATTCCTCGACGGCAATCACGTAACCGGTTGGGCGCGTCGCGCCGGCGACGAATGGTGGGTACCGATCCTGACCGTCCTCGCTTACATACCGGTCGCGTTCACCTTGTTTCCGCGGCCCGTGCTCACGCTGTTCTCCGTCATTGCGTTCGGCCCCGTCATGGGGTTCGTGTACGCGATGCTCGGCATCGAATTGTCGGCGGGCGTGAGTTTCATGCTCGGCAAGAAGATGAATCGGAACACCGTGCGCCGTATCGCCGGCGCGAAGCTCAACAGCATCCTGCAGGTGCTGCGTCGGCGCGGGCTGGTGGCCATGACGGCACTGCGGCTGGTACCGATCGCGCCCTTTCTGGTCGAAGGCGTGGTGGCCGGCGCGGCACGCGTCAAGTTCTCGGATTTCATGATCGGCACGGCGCTGGGCATGCTGCCCGGCACGCTGACCTCCACCGTATTCGGCGATCAGCTGCAGGTCTGGCTGGAGGATCCGAGCCGGATCAACTACTGGCTGATCGCGCTCGTGCTGGGACTACTCGGCATCGCGACCTGGCTGGTGCGGCGCTGGCTCGTTGCATCCGCGCCGTCGGCCTCGCAACGAGGCGCAGGTGGAAGCGCGCACTGACGGCGCCGCGAGCAAGCGCGGTAGCACGGGCCTGCAGCGCGTCGCGATCGGCTCCTACAACGTTCACAAATGTGTCGGCCTGGATCGCCGCCGCTCGCCGTCGCGCGTCGCGAAGGTGCTCAGGGAGCTCGACTGCGACATCTACGCGCTGCAGGAAGTCGACAACGAGGAGGGCGAGCAAGAGGACTCGATGCAGCTCGAGTATTTGTCGCGGGTGCTGGACATGGCAGCGATTCCGGGTCTGCGCATCGTTCGACACAGCGGTCAGTACGGCAACGCGTTGCTGACCCGCCTGCCCATCGCGAGTGTGCATCGTCACGACCTGAGCTATTGGCGATTCGAGCCGCGCGGCGCGCTGGACGTGCAGCTCGATCTGGGCGATCACTGTCTGCGTGTCATCGCGACGCATCTCGGGCTGAGTCGCTTGGAGCGCCGAGCGCAGTGGCGCCATCTGCTGAAGGCTGTTGCGACGGCGCCCGAGGACATGCCGACGGTCGTGCTCGGCGACATGAACGAGTGGTTTCCGTTCTCCGCGACGCTGCGCGATGCGCATCGCATTCTCGGTGAGCCGCTCGCGCCCGTGGCATTTCCTTCGTTCGCGCCGTTCCTGGCGCTGACGCGCATCTGGGTGCGGCCAGTCGGAGCGATGACGTCGATCGAAGTGCATCGCACGCCGCTGTCGCGGCGCGCATCGGATCATCTGCCGGTGAAGGCCGTGATCGACGTGGAGAAGTTCGCAGGACGCGTGACGCGCAGCTAGTGGCTGGCGAGGATGCGAGCCTTGCTCTGCTCGTACTGCTGCTCGGTCAACACGCCGAGCTCGCGCAGCCGATGATGCTCGCGCATCTCGTCGCGCAGGAACTGCGGCAGCTCCTGCCGACGCGTGGCCTTCGCCGCGTTGATGCTCTTGATCAATTCGACGAAGAAGCGCTTGCCGGCGCGTGCGCTGCCGATGCCGCCCACGACACTCACCAGCGTTGCGCCGCCATGCGCGCTGACGAACTCCAGCGATTCGACGGTCCGGCGCAGGAACATGATCGTCGCGCCGGCCGACGCGA
>Ga0075431_100004223_pt1 | contig 14073 bp, 13 predicted proteins | sample RhiMetdeltSRZDD5_FD_75297 | JGI IMG/M metagenome (GOLD analysis project Ga0075431, IMG submission 75297) | Populus rhizosphere microbial communities from Tennessee, USA - Rhizosphere MetaG P. deltoides SRZDD5 | ecosystem: Host-associated > Plants > Roots > Rhizosphere > Soil | place: USA... | reverse complement strand
ACGATGCGCTTCTTGGCCGTGCTCTCGTGTGTCGCGTTGCTCACGGGCAGGATGCCCCCTCGCCGGCTCCGATGCGTACCCTCATGACGCGCCCCCTCGTGACGCGCCTCTGCATGACGCGCCATGTAAGCACGCACCTTGTCGGCCGTCCTCAAGGTTATACTGTGCCCCGTGCGCAGATTGACCACGAGGTGACCATCATTGACGGCGGCGAGGCCGAACTTGGTGGGCGTCGCGCCGGTCCTGGCGAGGAAGGTCTCGATCTCGGCCAACAGGGCCCTGGCAGCCTGGGTCATGCAGCCCTATGATGGGAAATTACCCATTTGTCAATGGAGCTGTGGGAGCTGCGCAGGTAATCGCCCCTGGGGCTGCCGCAGGCTCGGGCAGGCACCGGCCGCTCAGAACCCTCGCCGCGCCACGCCCTGGCCGAGCCTGGCCAATGCCGCCTTCAACGGGTCGTCGGTTGGAGCCGCCTCACCGGCTTGCGGGGCAACCGCAGTCGCGGGCCTACGCACCTCCTCTGGGCCCACCGAGTAGTCCGGCGTGGCTGCCAACTCGGTGGCGGCGCGGTAGCCGAGGTAGCGGTTGACGCGCTCGACGATGTCGCGCTTGGCGTACTCCACGTCCAGCGCCCGGGCCGGCGCAGCTCCGACCACGAGTCGGGTGCGCTGCCCGCCTGGATCCGCCGTGCCGTCAGGACGGAGCACCGTCTCCTGGCGGCGGGGCCACTCGATGCGCAGCGGCCACGTCTCAGCCGCCAGCGCCGGCCCCACGATCTCGCGCCACCTCAGAACCACGTCGATGTTGTTGAACCCGCGGCGGCGCAGCGCCTCACGCACCAGCTGCGGCACAAAGCCCCCGACCGCCTTCGCAGCCGCCGGCCTGTTGCGATCCGCCACGCTCTCCACCGGTCGCCGGTGCTCCGCCGATTGCATCGCCAAGCCTCTCCTCGTTGGGCAGCAATGCTACACGATTCGGCTGCGGGGCGGGCGCACGCCCGCCGAGAGACCTCGCGCTCCCTTTCCCCTCCCCTTACTTCCCGGGCTCGGGCGCCGGCGTGTGCTTCGGCGGCTTGGCGAAGATGCCGACGGTGATGGTGCGCGCGATGTACTGCGCCATGCAGTTGAAGCCGGCCTCCGTCAGGCCGAAATCCTCCAGCTCCGGCCGGCCGCTGTCGGAAGCCATGGTGCGCGCCAGGACCTCCATGGACTCGTAGCGCCCGATGCGAAGCACGTTCTCCGCCAGCGCCACGCGGCGCAGGCTCATCCGGATCGCCTGGTAGTGGGCATCTTTGGCCAGGCTCTTGGCGTACTGCAGCCCGACCAGGATCACATCGACGTTGTGCTCCTTGAGCCAGCGCACGGTGTTGACCACCGAAGCCTCGAAATCGGCGACTGAGACCTGGGCGAAGGCATCGTTGGTCCCCACCTGCCACAGCACGATGTCGGGCTGGTTGAGCGCCACCTCGATCCTGATCCGCTCACCCGCGGCGTCCGCCAGCTCGCCGGAGAAACCGCGGTTGATGATCTCCACGTCGAGGCCCTTGACGGTGCGCTCCAGGATGCGCTCGAGCAGCGGGCTGCCGTTGCGCCCCATGCCCAGCACGGCCGTGGACGAGGCGCCAATGGCGAGGATCTTGATGCGCTTGCGCTGCTGCAAAGCGGTGGCGCTGTTGGGCAGGGGGCGGTCGGCGATGCCGGGCTCGCCGCATTCCTTGCTCACGACCGGGGGTGCCACCTCCGCCTGCGCTGCCACCCCAACTGACGCCAGGATCAGCCCGGTTGCGAGGAGTGCGGCCGAGAGGCGTGACCGATGCTTGCGGTTAGCCATGGGACCCTAGCCGTTGTCTCCACTCCGCCAACCATGCGGTCAGACAGAGTAGCCCAATCCCCACAACCACCACAATCGTATCGACCGCCATCGACCCTGAGTAGAGGAAGCGAATGATCTGTCCGCTCAGACTGAGCAGCGAGGCCACGCAGAACACGTAGAGCGAGTTGCGCCCCAGCATCGACAGAGGCTCAGTGAGCCAGGGAAGCCAGCGGGCGATGGTCGCGTAGACCGCAGAGAACACCGCCGCCAGTGCCAGGAACTGCAGCAGACGCACCGGCGTCAGGAAGCTCTTGCCGTGTAGAAACAGCATCTTGGGTTCGGGGAACCTGGTGGGGTCGGGGTAGAGCTCGAACCAGACCACGATGGCGGCGAGAATCACGATGGGCAGCGCGATCTGTCTGATTCGCGTGATGTTGCTGCGCACCAAATGGCCCAGTCCCTGGTCGCGCGAGAGCACGAAGCCGAGGACGAAGATCGCCTGCCAGGTGAACGGATTGAAGAACCACTCGCCCTCCACCGGCCAGGTCGGCGCCGTGAACTTCACGATGAGGGCGGTGAAGTAGAGGCCGAGCGAGAGCGGCAGCAGGAGGCCTGGGGCGAAGCGGTCCATGATGACGAAGGCTGGCGCGATCAGCATCAGCACCACGTAGAGCGGCAGGATGTCGAAGTAGCCGAGCTGATGCGTGAGAAGCACGATGCCGAGCTGCGTCCGCGCCGGATCCTGGAAATATGCGGCGGCGTTGTGCCATTCCAGAATGGGCGGGGTGTCCGTCAGGTATGCGGCCCCCGCGAGCATGGCCAGCGCCAGCCCGCTGATGAAGATGTGGGCCGTGTAGATCTGCAGCGACCGCCCGCCGAGCCGGAACGTCAGCGCCGCCGCACCGCCCTTGCCCTTGCTGGAGCCGTAAACGAGCAGCCCCAGCGACCAGCCGGCGAGAAACACGAACAGCTCGGCGGAATCGGAGAACGACAGGTTCCGGTGCGTGAATCGCTCGTAATAGATGCCCGGCACGTGGTTGATGAAGATCGAGACCAGCGCAAAGCCGCGCCAGAAATCGACGGCGTTGGCGTCACGCGGCATGCGACTCTCGACGCTTCCGGTTCGTGCGGCGCTGCGACGGGCGGCACGCCCGCCGGGGCCGGCGATGGGTTCCTACACAGGCGCATCGAATAGCGCCGGGTGCGCTGCCTTGCCAGGGGGCCATGCTGTGGCTTCCGCTCGCCGAGGCTCGCACCCAAGCCGCCGCCCGGCCCTACGCTTTCACACGTCTTCCACGAAGCTCGCGATCAGGGCATTGGCGATGGCCTGCCTGCCTGGAACGTGAAACCCCTCCGGATGCCGTCGTTCCAGCATCAGGCGGGCATCCTTGCGGCTGAACCAGCGGGCGTCGGCGATCTCCCCCGAATCGATGGTGATGTCCGTGCTCTCTGCCCGCCCCATGCAGCCGATCATCAGGGAGTGCGGGAACGGCCAGGGCTGGCTGGAGTGGTACCGCACCTCGCCCACCTTGATGTCGGTCTCCTCCAGCACCTCACGGCGCACGGCGTGCTCGACGTCCTCGCCCGGCTCGATGAAGCCGGCAAGCGCCGAGTACATCTTGTCGCCATAGCGATGCTCGTGCGCCAAGAGGCAGCGGTCGCCGTCGGTGACGAGCATGATGACCACGGGGTCGGTGCGCGGGAACCACTCCATGCCGCACGCCCAGCACTTGCGGCGCCAGCCGCCGTCCTTGACCAGCGTGTTGCCGCCGCAGTGGCCGCAGCAGCGGGCGTTGTCATGCCATTGGGCCAGCGCGCGGGCCTGCCCGCAAAGGGACAGCTCCTCGGGCGACATGATGCCCTGCATGGCCAGCGAGCGCAGGTCCACGATGGGGCGCAGCTTCTCGATGGCGTCCGGAACGTGGCGGGTGCGGTGCTCGGTCACGGCCAGGGCGAAATGGCCGTTGCCCGCCGCATCGACGCCGAGGAAGAGCGCATCGGCCGCCGGCAGGCCGAACCCTGCCAGCTCCTCCGGCGAGAACCACGCCAGCTTCGCCGTGGTGCGCTCGGCATTGGAGCGGATCACTGGCTTGAGATCGGCCAGCAGCAGGAACCGCGCGCCGGGTGCCTCACGCTTGGCTTTGATGAACTCGGCGTCGCTGCGCTTTTGTCCAAGCCGATCCAGCATCAGCGTGGCACCGACGGTAGGCATCGAGGGGGCTCCCTTCCAGGAAACGCGAGATTGTGCATAGGGCTGGCGCCCGTGCAACGCATTCAGTGCGCATCATGCCGCACCATAGCGCATGGGTTGCTATCGTGGGGACATTCGTAGGATAATTCGGCGGGAGGTTGGCGGCGGACGTGTCCCTCGCCAACCGGGTCAGGTCCGGAAGGAAGCAGCCCTAACGAGCCAGATGCGGGTCGTTTGTCCAGCCTCCCACTCTCGCGTGCCGCGCATTCAGCCGCAGTAGCGGGGTCAGACCCCTGGCCTCGACGTTGTGGAAGAAGCCCAGCTTTGTGGCCAGGGGTCTGACCCCGACCCAGCACCGCACCCCTTGAGGCATGGCAAAAAAGAAGCCGCCGGCCGATCAGACCGTGACGGAGAGCAACGCGGCGGCACCTGAGCCGGCCGCGACCCCAGGTGTGTCCGCTGCTGCCCCCTATGTCGTGCTGGCGCGCAAGTACCGCCCGGCCACCTTCGACGACCTGATCGGCCAGGACGCCATGGTGACGACGCTGAAGAACGCGTTCGCCACCGACCGCATCGCCCAGGGCTACATGCTGACGGGCGTGCGCGGGGTCGGCAAGACCACCACCGCGCGCATCCTGGCCCGCGCTCTCAACTACGAGCGCGATGGCATCGACAAGCCCACCGTCGACATGCCGGCGTTCGGGCGCCACTGCCTGGAGATCATGGAGGGCCGCCATCCCGACGTGATCGAGATGGACGCCGCCTCCAATACCGGCGTCGACAACATGCGCGAGATCATCGAGAGCGCGCGCTACCGGCCGCTGGTCGCCCGCTACAAGGTGTACCTCATCGACGAGGTGCACATGCTCTCCAAGGGCGCGTTCAATGCCCTCCTCAAGACCCTGGAGGAGCCGCCCCAGCACGTGAAGTTCATCTTCGCCACCACCGAGGTGCGCCGGGTGCCGGTGACGGTGCTGTCCCGCTGCCAGCGCTTCGACCTGCGCCGGGTGGACGTGCCCGTGCTTATGCAGCATTTCCGGAGCATCGTTGCCAGGGAAGGCGGCGAGGCGAAGGACGACGAGAGCATCGCCCTGATTGCCCGCGCCGCCCAGGGCTCGGTGCGGGACGGCCTGTCGCTGCTCGACCAGGCGCTGGCGATGGGCTCGGGCAGCGTCACAGCGGCGAACGTGCGGGCCATGCTGGGTCTCGCCGACCGCGGGCGCATCTTCGATCTTGTGGAGAAACTGCTGGCAGGCACGGTCGCCGAGGCCCTGGAGCTGTTCGCGCAGCTGCACCGCGACGGCGCCGAGCCGGTGCAGGTGCTGGGCGACCTGGCGGAGGCCGTGCACACCGCCACCCGCGCCAAGGTGCTGGGCGCGGAGGCGGCGGGCGAGGGGCTCTCAGCCGAGGAGCGCCGCCGCGCCGCCGACCTGGGCGGACGGCTCTCGACGGCGATCCTGTCGCGGGCTTGGCAGGTCCTCCTCAAGGGCCTGGAGGAGGCTGCCGAGGCGCCCAACGCCACCGCTGCCGCCGAGATGGTGCTGATCCGCCTCGCCTACACGGCGGACCTGCCGCCGCCCGACGCGATCATCAAGGCCCTGGGAGACGGCGCCGTCCGCACCCCGGGGCCCCGTGCGCCAGTTGCCGCCCCGCCGGCGGCGCGGGCCGAGCCGGCAGGGGGGGCCATGCGGGCTCCGCCGCCGGTGGATGCGCCCGCGGCAGGGCCGGGGCCGAGCGCGATCGAGCACCGTGTCGAGGCTCGCGCAGCCGACACGCCCATCGATGCCGACGGCGATGAGGAGCTCGACGACCTCGACGACGGCGCTCCCGCGCTTCCTGTCCTGCGCTCCTTCACCGAAGTGGTGGACTTGGTCGGTGCGCGGCGCGAGGCGAAGCTCAAGTATGACCTGGAGGAGCGCGTCAGCCTCGTCAGATTCGACCCCGTGGGCAGCATCGAGTTGCACCTCCTTCCGGGCGCTCCGAAGGAGCTGCCCAACGAGCTGCGCGAGAAGCTCAATCTCTGGACCGGGATGCGCTGGATGGTGGCGCTCGGCAACGCGCCGGGCGAGCGTCCGATCGGGCAGGTGCAGCGCGAGCGCGAGGCGGCGGAGCTGAACGAGATCAAGGACCATCCCGCCGTCGCCGCCGTTCTCCAGCAGTTCCCAGGCGCCGAGATCAAGCTGAAGCCGTTACCGGGAATGAAGAGGTGAGGTGGTGAGTGGTGAGATGGTGAGTGCTGGCCGGTGCGAGTCGCGCCGTTGCCCCTTACCGGTGAGGTTGTAGAGTCCAAGGTCATCCTCGAATTCCACCGCGAAGCTCACCATCTCACCACTCACCACCTCACCCGCCACCGCGGAGCCGCCGATGAAAGACCTCATGAAAATGATGAAGCAGGTCCAGGACATCCAGGGCCGCGTGCAGCAGATGCAGGAGGAGTTGGCCAGCCTGCAGGTCGAGGGCCAGTCGGGCGGCGGGCTCGTCCGGGTGACGCTCAACGGCAAGATGGAGGCGAGGGCCGTGAAGCTCGACCCGAGCCTCGTCAAGCCCGAGGACACGGAGATGCTGGAGGATTTGATCCTGGCCGCCTTCCAGGACGCCAAGGTCAAGGCCGAGGCCGCCCTGCAGGCCAAGATGCAGGAGGTGACGGGCGGCCTGCCACTGCCTCCCGGATTGAAGCTGTTCTGAAGGGGTCAGACCCCTTTCGAATTGGTCGGAAGAAGAGCACCAACGTTGGAGGAAAGGGGTCTGACCCCTTCGCCGATGGCAAAGCAAACCGCAGGCCCGGAGATCGAGCGACTGATCGCGCTCCTGGCGCGGCTACCGGGGCTCGGCCATCGCTCGGCCCGCAAGGCGGCCCTGGCGCTCATCAAGCGGCGCACCGACCTCCTGCAGCCGCTGGCGGCCGCCCTTGCTGAGGCGGCCTCCAGGATCGTGGCCTGCGAGACCTGCGGCAGCGTCGATACGCTGAGCCCGTGCACCATCTGCCGCGACCCGCGGCGCGACCAATCGATGATCGTGGTGGTTGAGGAGATCGGCGACCTGTGGGCGCTGGAGCGCGCCGGCGTGGTCAGCGGCGTCTACCACGTGCTGGGCGGGCATCTCTCCCCGCTCGACGGCATCGGCCCGGCCGACCTCAACATCGGCAAGCTGATCGAGCGCGCCGTTGCGCCGGTGCAGGAGGTGCTGCTGGCCCTCAACGCCACGGTGGAGGGCCAGGCCACGGCACACTACCTCACCGATCAGCTGCGCGACCGCGACATCAAGGTGACCCGCCTGGCCCAGGGCGTTCCCATCGGCGGCGAGCTCGACTACCTGGACGAGGGTACGCTGGCCGCGGCCATCAAGAGCCGGCGCATGCTGTAGGTTGGGTCGAGCGGAGCGAAGACCCAACAGTGTCGGGGCTGCCAACGACTTGCGTTCGTGCCGATCGACCTGCGCTTCTTAACGCTATCACGATCGAGAGCGGGTCAGGGCCGCCGCGAAGCGATTTAGGCTCGGGTGCCGGGGACGCGCGGCCAGGGCATTTTTCTCGTGCCGGAGAGCAGTGGCATGAGCAGTGTAACGATCACCCTGATCGGCGGTCCCACCGCCCTGATCGAGATGGATGGCTATCGCCTCCTCACCGACCCAACCTTCGATGTGCCCGGTCAATACCGGCTGCCTCACATCACCCTGACGAAAACCGAGAAGCCCGCGATGGCAGCCGCGCAGGTTGGGCCGATCGACGCGGTGCTGCTGAGCCATGACCAGCATGCCGACAACCTCGACGCCGAAGGGCGGGCGCTGCTGAGCGCGGCCGGGCGTGTGCTCACGACGGTTGCCGGCGCACAGCGCCTCGGCGGCAAGGCCGAAGGGCTGGAGCCGTGGCGCAGCGTGCAGATGACGAAGCCGGACAACGCCGGGCTGCGGGTCACGGCCACCCCCGCGCGCCATGGCCCGGCGGGCATCGAGCCGCTCTCGGGCGATGTCATTGGCTTCGTCCTGACCGGCCCGGAGGAGCAGTCGCGCCCCGTCTATATCACCGGCGATACGGTCTGGTACGACGGCGTGGCCGAGGTCGCACGCCGCTTTCCGGCCGGCCTCGTCGTTCTGTTCGCTGGCGCCGCCCAGACGCGCGGGCGCTTCCACCTCACCATGGATGCCAACGATGCCGTCGAGACGGCGCGCGCCTTTCCGGATGCGGTCATCGTCCCGGTGCATTGCGACGGCTGGGCCCACCTCACGCAGGACCGGCACGACCTGGAGGTATCGTTCAAGGTCCTGGGGCTGGAAGCGCGCCTGCGCCTGCTGGAGCCCGGACTGCCGGCCGTCATCCGGCGCTAGGCTAGCCGCCGACGCAGTCCTCAAGGCTTGCGGCCGACAACCCCGGTGGCACAGCCAAAAAAGAATACCTTGAACTCAACGTCGAGTCCCTCGTCCGCCAGGCATTGCGCCATAAAGCGGCAATCGCCGAAATTGCGGGTGTAGACACCAATCATGCTGAAGTCTTGCGCCCCGTTGAGCACGATCTTCTCCACCAACGGCAGCACACGACACAAATAGAAGCGATACAGACCATGCAGCGCCCAGCCTTTCGGGTCCGAGGCCTCAATCAACGAGAATACGCCGCCGCGCCTCAGCACCCGAGCCAGCTCCTTGGCCAGATGGCGCTGCTGACCTTGGTTGAACGTCTTGAGCCCGAAAGTGGAAATGACGAAGTCAGCAGACTCCGCAGCGAGCGCGTTCTTCAGAACGTCCACCTCGATCGGCTTGATCTTGTCGACCCGGCTTCTGTGCAACCTGTCGATGGCGCGGCGGATCATCTCGGATGAGATGTCAACGGCGGTGACCGATGCGATGTTCGCCCGCCGCCTCAACAGGTAAGGCCACGCCTCACCGGTACCAGCCATCAGGTCGAGGCCAACGGCGCCGTCGCGCGGCATCGTCGGCATGTTGTCGACGCACTGGCGCCGCCACAGGAACACAAACCCGAAGGAAGCGATCTGGCTCCAGTACCGATAGCTGGCGCTGCATCTGTCAAAGACATCTTTGACAAAGAGCGGGTCGTAAATGTCCTGCACGGGCTCGGCTCTCCCTCAACGGAGCTTACGCCCGCGAGCAAGTATGGGGACCGCGTCTTGTTGGCGCGGAGCATCTCTTCCCGCGCCGTGCGGCAATGCTCACCGCGAGGCAGCTGACCCCGTGTACACCGCATAGGCCGTCTCGACCGCCGCCCCCGCGGGAACCGACAGCCCGGCGTAGCGCAGCACGGCCTCCAGGGCGCCGAGGCAGATCAGCACGTTCTGCTTGCGGCAGTTGTAGCCCATGGTGCCGATGCGCCAGATGCGGCCGTGCAGCGGACCGAACGAGGTGCCGATCTCGATGCCGAAATCGTTGAGCATGGCCGCCCGCACCTTGTCGCCGTCCACGCCCTCCGGGATATGGACTCCGGTGACGTTCGCCATCTTGTGGCGCCTGTCGCCGAACACCTTGAGGCCCATCGCCTCCACGCCCGCGGTGAGGGCGGTGCCGGCGAGCGCGTGGCGCGCGAAGGTCTCGTTGAGCCCGTCGCGCAGCACGATGCGGGCGCACTCTCGCGCCGCGTAGAGCATGGAGGCGGCCTCGGTGTGGTGGTTGAGCCGCGCCTCGCCCCAGTAATCCATCAGCATCGCCAGATCGAAATAGTTGGAGCCGATGCGCGATCCGTTCGGCGCAACATAGCCGGCAGGGCGGATGCCGGCCTCGATGTGCTTGCGCCGCAGGACGAGACGCTCCACCCGCTCGTTGAAGGTGACGGGCGCCGAGCCGGGCGGCCCGGACAGGCACTTCTGCAGGCCGGCGGATGCGGCGTCGATCTGCCAGGCGTCGACGGGGACATCCATGCCGCCGAGGGTGGCCGTGGCATCGACGTAGAGGATCGCGTCGTAGCGGCGGCAGATCTGGCCGAGCTCGGCCAGCGGCTGCGCCATGGTGGTGGAGGTGTCGCCGTGCACGATGGCCACCAGCTTGGGTCGCAGGCGCTTCACTGCGGCCTCGATGGCGTCGGGCTCGAAGACGGTGCCCCACTCGGTCTCCATGGTGGTCACCTCGGCGCCGCACCGGCTGGCGATCTCGTGCAGCAGGTGGCCGAAGCGGCCGAAGATCGGCACCAGCACCCGGTCGCCCGGCTCGATCAGCGAGACCAGGAAGGCCTCGATCCCGGCCCGCGCGGTGCCGTCGACCAGGAACGACCAGCGGTTGGCGGTCTGATACAGCTGGCGCAGCAGCGCCATGGTCTCGTTCATGTAGGCCGTGAACTCAGGGTCGAACTGGCCGAGCAGCGGCATCGCCATGGCCCTGAGCACACGCGGATCGGCGTTGATCGGCCCCGGGCCCATCAGCAGGCGCGGGCTTGGGTTGAGGTCACCGAACACGGATTTCGCAGGGGTCAGACCCCTCGCCTCCAAGGCCTGTTGCTGAGCTTTTGTCGTCAGACGCGAGGGGTCTGACCCCTTCTCGTCGCATCCGTGGCGGGGAAAGACAAGCGGGGCATCCGGTTCGTAGTTTGGGCCGAGGCGAAGCCGACACCCAACACCGGTGGGCATCGAACGTGTTGGGTCTCGCTTCGCTCGCCCCAACCTACGAGAGTCGCATCCTGCATGCGAAACGGGCAGGGCCTTGTCGATCAGGCGGGCAGGCGTGCCCAAAAAGCGCGTTTCGCAGACACAGGGCGCGTTGGTAAGGTAGTTGCAGTTGCGGCGGGGGCCGCAGGCCTCGCCGACGGCGACAGCCGCGACTTGAGGGACATTCAAAGGAGTCGACTTCGATGAACCGCCCATTCCGCCTGGGTGCGGGCCTGAAAGTTGTCGTGAAGCTTGGGATATTGCTGCTTGTCTTTGGCGCACCCGCCGCGCTCCCTGGTGCCGCGGCACAGACGCCCGTCAAATTCACGCTCGACTGGCGCTACGAGGGGCCGGCGGCACCGTTCACGGTGGCGCTCGAGAAGGGATATTTCAAGGCCGAGGGCCTCGATGTCACCATCGACACCGGCAACGGCTCGCGCGAGTCGATCCCCCGCGTGGCGGCCGGCACCTGGGACATCGGCACCGGCGACGTGAACTCGCTCGTGCGCTTCCGCGACGAGAACCCCGGCATCGATCTCAAGGCCGTCATGATGATCTACGACGCGCCCCCGTTCGCCATCGTCGGCCGCAAGAGCAAGGGCGTCACCGACGTGAAGAGCCTGGTCGGCAAGAAATTCGGCGCGCCCGCGGCCGACGGCGCCTACGCCCAGTGGCCGATCTTCAAGGCCGTCAATGGGCTCGACGACAGCGCCATGAAGTTCGAGAACGTGGGCTTCCCGGTGCGCGAGCCGATGCTGGCCTCGGGCGAGGTGGACGCCGTTTTCGGCTTCTCCTTCTCGATCTATCTCAACCTGAAGTCGCGCGGCGTGCCGGTGGACGACATCTCCGTGATCCTGATGCGCAACCATGGCGTCGAGCTCTATGGCAACGTGCTGATGGTGAGCCCCAAGTTCGCCGCCGAGAAGCCCGACGCCGTCAAGGGCTTCATCCGGGCGGTGATCAAGGGCACGCGCGACACCGTTGCCGATCCTGCCGCGGCCACCGCCACCATCATCAGGCGCAACGACGTGGCCAAGCAGGAGGTGGAAAAGGAGCGGCTGGACCTGGCGCTGGCCCAGAACATCGTCACCCCCTGGGTCAAGGCCAACGGCTACGGGGGCATCGACAAGGCGCGCTTCGCCAAGTCCATCGAGCAGATCGGCCTCACCTTCAAGTACAAGTCGATGCCCAAGGTGGACGACATCTTCACCGAGGCGTTCCTGCCGGCAGCCGCGGCGGACCGGCAGGTGCATTGACGCGGATTCCCTCTCCACGTGCCTCTCCAGGCACGGGGAGAGGGTTAGGGTGAGGGGCAGCCACACATGAAGACGTCGGAGCTTGTCGCTGCCCCTCACCCCAGCCCTCTCCCCGCAAGCGGGGAGAGGGAGGCGCGCGCCTTCGTCGAGATCGACAACGTCACGCACGTCTACGGCGGGGACAGCGGCGTCACTGCCGTGGATCGGCTCTCCCTCTCCATTGCCGAGGGCGAGTTTGCCGCGGTGGTGGGGCCGTCCGGCTGCGGCAAGTCCACGCTGATGAAGCTGGTGACGGGGCTGCAGTTCCCGCGCGCCGGCGCCGTCAGCGTGGCAGGCGCCAGGCTGCAGGGGCCGCTCAAGATCGCCGGCATGGCGTTCCAGGCCTCCAGCCTGCTGCCCTGGCGCACGACGCTGGAAAACATCCTCCTCCCGCTCGAGATCGTGCAGCCGCACCGCAGCCGCCTGCGCCGCGAGCGGGACGCCTACGTGGCCAAGGTGGAGGCGTTGCTGGCCCAGGTGGGCCTGGGCGGGCTTGGCGCCAAGTATCCCTGGGAGCTCTCGGGCGGCATGCAGCAGCGCGCCTCGCTGTGCCGGGCGCTGATCCACGAGCCGCAGCTGCTGATGCTGGACGAGCCGTTCGCCGCGCTCGACAGCTTCACCCGCGAGGAGCTGTGGTGCGTGATCCGCGACCTGCACGCGGCGCGGCCCGTCACCATCATCCTGGTAACCCACGACCTGCGCGAGGCGGCCTTCCTGGCCGACCGCATCTTCTGCATGAGCGCCCGTCCCGGCCGCATCATCGCCGAGCGCCGCGTGACGTTCCCGCGTCCGCGCAGCCTCGAGGTCACCTACACTGGCGAGTTCACCGATCTCGTGCACGACCTCAGACAGCAGATCGCCACCGCGAGGCAGGCACAATGAGCCCGAACGTAGGGTGCAATAAGCCGAAGGCGCATTGCACCGAGTGCCGCGAGATCGGTGCAATGCGGCTATCGCCTTATTGCACCCTACGCTTCTTGCGGAGCCCCGTTCGATGAGCCCCAGCCAAAGCCCCAGCCGCGGCGCCATCACGGCCGCCCCCTACCTCTTCACGGTCGGCTTCTTCCTGCTGTGGGAGGCGGTGTGCCGCCTCCTCAAGGTGCCGCCGTTCTTCCTGCCGGCGCCCAGCGTCATCTGGAACGCCATGGTCGAGTACTGGTGGCAGCTCCTGTTCCACTCCTTCCACACGCTGTGGATGACGCTCGCCGGCTTCGCCATCGCGGTGGCCTTCGGCATCCTGCTCGGCATCGCGCTCGGCGCCTCGCGCATCGTCAACGCCGGCAGCTATCCGCTGCTGGTGGGCTTCAACGCCATCCCCAAGGTGGCGACGGTGCCGATCCTGATCCTGTGGTTCGGGGTCGGCTGGGCGCCACCCGTGCTCACCGCATTCCTGATCTCGTTCTTCCCCATCGTCGTGAACGTGGCGACCGGCCTCTCCACCATCGAGCCGGAGCTGGAGGACGTGATGAAGGCGCTGGGCGCCAGCAAGTGGGACATCATGGTCAAGATCGGCATCCCGCGCTCGATGCCTTACCTGTTCGCCTCCTTGAAGGTGGCCATCACGCTGGCCTATGTCGGCTCGGTGATCGCCGAATCCAACGCCTCCCGCTACGGCATCGGCAACCTCATCACCCGCGCCAGCGCCGACTTCAACGTGCCCCTGGTGTTCGCGGCCCTGATCGCGCTCGCCATCCTCGGCGTCATCATCTACGCCGCCACCGTGGAGCTGGAGCGCCGCATGACCGGCTGGGCGCACCGCTCCGGCATGGCGCAGGGGTAGCGGTGAAGGGGTCAGACCCCTCGCGCCATACGCGGTTGTTTCACTCCCAGGTTGGAGGCGAGGGGTCTGACCCCTTCTCCTCCATCTCTTCCGTCCCATCCTTTGGTTCGGCCCCTGCGGAGCATCCTTCCGTCCCGGCCGCGGTCCCACACGCCGCCGCGAGCACGGCGGCACGATCGAGGCGACGGGCGGCGCAGCGCGTGGGCGAGAGGACAGAGCGAATAGTGGGTAGCGAGTAGCAAAGAGGGGAAGCGCGGCCGGCGTATATACATCGATAAGCGCCCTATTCCCTATTCGCTGCTCGCTACTCACTCTCTAAGGAGGAGCAGGGCGTCCAGGCTCGCGCCCGTTGGCCTCTGACCTATGCGCGCGGGGCACGAAGAACGCCCTGCTCGGTCGCTCCGACGGCCGCCT
>Ga0075431_100004220_pt1 | contig 14076 bp, 16 predicted proteins | sample RhiMetdeltSRZDD5_FD_75297 | JGI IMG/M metagenome (GOLD analysis project Ga0075431, IMG submission 75297) | Populus rhizosphere microbial communities from Tennessee, USA - Rhizosphere MetaG P. deltoides SRZDD5 | ecosystem: Host-associated > Plants > Roots > Rhizosphere > Soil | place: USA... | reverse complement strand
CGAGATCGTGCGCCACTACAACCGCATCTCGCGGCGCAACTTCGACCTCGACACCGGCTTCTACCCGCTCGGGTCGTGCACGATGAAACACAACCCGAAGGTCAACGAGCGCGTCGCCGCGCTCCCCGGCCACGCCCGGCTGCACCCGTTGACTCCACCACAGCGCGCGCAGGGAGCACTCGAGCTGATGTGGCTGCTGCAGGCGTCCCTGGCGGAGATCTGCGGCCTGCCGCACGTCAGCCTCCAGCCCTCGGCCGGCGCACACGGCGAGCTGGCCGGCCTCCTGCTGACCCGCGCCTACCACGAGGACCGCGGCGAGGCCCGTCACAAGGTGCTGACGCCCGACACGGCGCACGGCACCAACCCGGCCACGGTCACGATGGCCGGCTACGAGGCCGTGAAGGTGGCCACCGACGAGCGCGGCGGGATCGACGTCGACGACCTGCGCACGAAGGCCGACGACGACGTCGCCTGCCTGATGCTGACGAACCCGAACACGCTGGGCCTGTTCGACGAGCGCATCGTGGAGATCGCCGAGATCGTGCACGGCACCGGCGCGACGCTCTACTACGACGGAGCCAACCTCAACGCCGTGATGGGGATCTCGCGTCCGGGCGACATGGGCTTCGACATCGTGCACGTGAACCTCCACAAGTCGTTCTCGCAGCCGCACGGCGGCGGCGGCCCCGGCGCGGGACCGATCGCGGTCTCGGAGCGCATCGAGCCTTTCCTGCCGCGGCCGCAGGTCGTGAAGGTGGAGGGCTCCAACGGCACCGAGCCCCACTTCGAGCTCGACTTCGACCGTCCCAAGTCGATCGGCAGGCTGCGCGGGTTCCAGGGCAACTTCGGCGTGTTCGTCCGGTCCTACGCGTACATCCTCAGCCTCGGCGGCGACGGGCTGCGCGAAGCGTCGGAGACCGCGGTGCTGAACGCCAACTACCTGCTGGCGCTGATGCGCAAGGGCCGGGCCGGCAAGTACCTGCCGATCGCGTTCGACCGCACGTGCAAGCACGAGTTCGTGCTGTCCGGCCAGCGCGCGAAGCGCGAGCTGGGCGTGAAGACGCTGGACATCGCGAAGCGGCTGCTCGACCACGGCTTCCACCCGCCGACCGTCTACTTTCCGCTGCTCGTCGACGAGGCCCTGATGGTCGAGCCTACCGAGACCGAGGCGAAGGAGACGCTCGATGCGTTCGCCGCGGCAATCGACGACATCCTGGCCGAGGCCGAGCGCGATCCGGACGTCGCGCAGAACGCGCCGTACACGACACCGGTGCGGCGGCTCGACGAGGTCGGCGCCACGCGGAAACCCGTCGTGCGCCAGCCCCTCTGATCAGTTGAGCGACGGCGACGTCGCCGTGATCCAGGCCGTCTACGCGGCCTGGAACGACGGTGACATCGACCGGATGCTCGAGTCGATCGACCCGGAAATCGAGTGGCGACCAGGAACCGACAGTCCGTTTGCCGGGTTGCACAAGGGCATCGACGATTACGAGCGCTACGTGCGCTCGTGGGCAAGCACGTTCGAGCATGTGGAGATCGAGCTGGGCGAGATCCGGCCGGTCGGTGACCGCCTGATGGCGGAGCAGCTGCAGCGCAGCCGGATGCGCGGCAGCACGGTCGACCTCGAAGCGGTGGTCACGCATGTCTGGCGCGTGCGCGACGGGTTCATCGCCGAGTGGTTCTCGTTCCGGGACGAGCGGGAGGCGCGGGCCTTTCTGGAGCGACACGCTTGACCGACCGGATCGACATGGTGCGCCGGGGATACGAGGCGTTCAACCGGGGCGACGTGGAGGGCGCGCTCGAGTTCCTCCACCCGGAGATCGAGTGGCACACGTACATCGTCCCGGGGCCGGGCGGCGGCCTGTACCGGGGCCACGAGGGCGTACGGGAGTTGTGGGCCGACGCGCAGCGGATCTTCGGGGACTTCCGCAACGTTCCCGAGGAGGTGTTCGAGGCCGGCGAATACGTGATCGCGTACGTCAGCGTCGAGGGAGTCGGGGCGCGCAGCGGCGCCGCCGTCCAGGCCCGGATCGCGCACCTGTACGCCTTTCGCGACGGGCTGGTCGCGGCGGTGCGGTCCTTCGACGACCACGACGAAGCCCGCCGCGCCGCCGGTCTGACCTGAGCCGCCGCACACCGCTCCTGTTACATTCCGCCCGAGGAGTTGGATCCACTGGATGGGCCGACCACAAGCGCTCGCATGCCCTTCGGGTTCCTGATCAACAGGAACGGCGGCCGCGTGCTGCTGGGGTTGTCGGGCGAGTTCAGCTCGGAGGCGGGCAGCCACTTCGAGGAGGCGGTCGAGGAGATCGCGCGCGAGCCTGTCAGCGATCTGATGGTCGACCTCAGCGGCATCACGTTCATGGACCAGAGCGGGGCGTTCCTGGTGTACGAGCTCTACAAGCGCTTCCGCGACCAGGCGAACGTGATGATCGAGGGCGGTTCGGCCGAGACCCAGCGCCTGTTCGAGTCGGCGGGCCTCACGGGCGTGCTGCCGATCTCCTTCCCCGGGGCAGCCCACCCCTCGACGTCGCCGTCCGGCGGCCAGGAGCACGACTGGACGGACGATCCCGCTCATCCGCACCACTCCGTTCCGTACGTCGGGCTGCCGCGCGTCGGCCCTCCGCCGCGCCACCGCGGCTAGTGGTCGGCGACCGTCCCGTCCTCCGGCTCCAGCGGTAGGCCCGCAGCGGCCCAGGCCTCGATGCCGCCGGTCATGTTGTAGGCGTCGTAGCCGCCGTTGCGGAACGCCTCGACCGCGAAGGCCGACCGCCTGCCCATGCGGCATTGGAAGACGACCGGCCTGTCCTTGTCGATCTCCGCAGCCCGTCCGGGCAGTCTTTCCAGCTCGATGTGCACGGCGCCGGCGATCCGGCCTGCGTCCCATTCGTATTCCTCGCGCACGTCCACGAGCTGCGCCTCGCCGCTCTCGACGAGCTCCTTCACGCGCTCGGGCGGGATGTCGAAGTCGGTGCTGGAGAAAGAAGCCATGCGTGAAATGTACGGTAGGGGCACCGGGCGGCGGGCGTGAGTTGCTCGTTGCAGCATTGTGGGGCCTATAGCCCCCAAGATTCTGCAATGGCGTGATCGACGCCCCTGCCGTCAGTCGAGGAACTCGGCGTACCGCTCGACCGGTTCCCGGGCGGGAGGGTCCGCTGCCTGGACGGCGTGCCCGAGGTAGAGCAACCCCACGAAGCGCTCGTCGGGCTCGAGTCCGACGGCTGAACGGCCCGCGTCCGTGCGCAGCACGCCGGGAGTGCGCCAGTAGCCGGCCAGGCCGCGGGTGTGCGCACCGAGCAGCACGATGTAGGCGGCCACGCCCGCCGCGTGGAGGTCCTCCTCGTCCTGCACGTCGTCTCCGGTCTGGTGCACCGAGCACACGACCAGGGTCGGCGCCCGGTCGAGCTTGGCTGCCGCCACGCGGGCGCATTCGACGGGGTCGGCACCGGCCGGGGCCGTGTCCGCGGCCAGCACGCCCGCCGCCTGCTTCAGCCGCTCGAGCGCCTGCGGCCCGAGCACGCGGAACCGCCACGGGTTGGTGAGGTTGTGGTTGGGCGCCCAGCGGGCCAGCTCCAGCAGCTCCTGGAGCGTCTCCCGGCCGACCGGCCTGCGGTCGAAGGCCTTCACGGTGCGGCGCGAGCGGATTGCCTCCTCGGCGTCCATGCCTGCGAGGTTAGTGGTGATCGTCGATCCCACGACCATCTGGCCGCCCTCGGGCCGTGTCGGCGGCCAAAGTTATCCTTCGCCTGTGCCCGCGGCCACCGCCAGCGCCCCGACCCCCCGCGAGCGCGTCTTCTCGGGCATGCGCCCTACCGGCCGCCTGCACATCGGGCACTGGTTCGGCGCCCTCCAGAACTGGGTCCGGCTCCAGGACTCCTACGACTGCATCTACAGCGTGGTCGACCTGCACGCGCTCACGACGGGGTACCAGGACGTGTCCCGGATCCACGAGGAGGGCATCGAGATGCTGGCCGACTGGATCGGCGCGGGCATCGACCCCGAGCGCTCGATCGTGTTCCGCCAGTCGCAGGTCCCCGAGCACTCTGAGCTGGCGCTGCTGCTCGGCATGATCACGCCGAAGTCCTGGCTCGAGCGCGTTCCCACCTACAAGGGGCAGATCGCCGAGCTGGGAGAGCAGATCGACACGTTCGGCTTCTTCGGCTATCCCGTGCTGCAGACAGCCGACATCGTGCTCTACCACGCGACCCGGGTGCCGGTCGGGCAGGACCAGCTGCCGCACCTGGAGCTGGCGCGCGAGATCGTGCGGCGCTTCAACCACCTGTACGGCGGCGCGGCCGCCGGTGAGGCGGGCGAGGGTGTCTTTCCCGAGCCCGAAGCCGTTCTCACGGAAGCCCCCGTCCTGCTCGGCATCGACAATCGCAAGATGTCGAAGAGCTACGGCAACGCGATCGAGCTGGGGTCCGAGCCGGACACGATCCGTGACATGGTGGGGAGGATGATCACCGACCCGCAGAAGATCCGCCGCGGCGACCCCGGCCGGCCCGAGATCTGCAACGTCTTCTCCTACGAGAAGCTGTTCGGCACGCCGGCCGACCGCGTCGCCGAGATCGACCGCACCTGCCGCACGGGCGAGCTGGGCTGCCGCGAGCACAAGGACGAGATCAGCGAGCGCATCGTCGAGTACCTGCGCCCGTTCCGCGAACGGCGCACGGAGGCGCTCGCCGATCGCGGCGAGCTGGAGCGGCTGCTCCTGCAGGGAGCCGAGCGAGCGCGTGCGATCGCGGTGCCGATCATGGAGAGCGCGAAGGCGGCGATGGGGCTTTGACCGCCGACATGCGTCCCGCGACGAACCCACCGGAGGCTGTGCCCCCCTCGCCGCCTGCGGCGGCTCCGCCCGGCTTGCCCGCGGACGGCGCTTTCTCCATCGACTTGGAGGTATTCGAAGGGCCCTTCGACCTGCTCGTCACGCTGATCCTGAACGAGGACGTGGACCTGCTCGAGGTCCACCTCGCGGAGATCGTGCTCGCCTACATCGAGCGCCTCGAGGCGCGCGGCGAGCTGGACCTCGAGGCGGCCACGGAGTTCCTGATCCTGATCGCCGCCCTGCTGGAGCTGAAGTCGCGGCTGATGCTGCCGTCCGAGGACGAGGAGGGGCTCGACCTCGAGCCGGCGGAGGCGGCCGAGGAGCTGCTCGCGCGGTTGCTCGAGTACCGCAAGTTCCGGGCCGCGTCGGAGTGGATGCACGCGCGCTTTGCGTCCGAGCGGCCGTACGGCTATCGCGCGGCGCCGTTGCCGCCGGAGCTGCGGCGGGTCGCCTTCGAGGCTGCGGCCAAGGCTTACGAGCCCGGCCGGCTCGCGGATGCGATGCGCGACTTGCTGCGCACGCCGCCGGCCGTGGACACGAGCCACATGACCAGGATCACTGTGTCGCTCGAGCGCCGCCTGGCGGTGGTGCGCGAGCTGCTGGCGACCCGGGGCGCCTTCACCTTCGACGACGCGGTCGGCGCCGATTCCGACCGCATGACGCAGGCCGTGACGCTGTTCGCGCTGCTCGAGCTGTACAAGAGCGGCGAGCTCGTCTGGCGTCAGCGCGAGACTTTCGGCCCGATCGAGATCATGTCCCCTGCGGAAACGTGAACCCAATCGCCCGACAGCTGACCGCGCTGCTCTTCTGTTCGCCGGAGCCCGTCAGCCGCGCCGACCTGTGCGAGGCGATCGGCTGTCCCGAGGCGCGCCTCGACGACGCCATCGAGGAGCTGCGCGCGCGGTTCGCACCGCAGGCGACCGGCATCGTCCTGCGCGAGGTGGCGGGCGGCCTGACGCTCGCGTCCGATCCGGAGGCCGACGACGCGGTGCGGCGCCTGCTGGCGAAGCCGCGCACGCCGCCGCTCTCCCAGGCGCAGGCGGAGTGCCTGTCGATCGTCGCCTACCTGCAGCCGGTGTCGCGCCCGGAGATCGCGCGCATCCGCGGCGTCAACTCCGACTCCCCCGTCACGACGCTGGAGGAGCGCGGGCTGATCGAGGAGAAGGGCCGCACGCAGTTCGGCGCGATCCTGTACCGCACGACTCCGCTGTTCCAGAAGCTGTTCGGCCTCGAGTCGCTGAAGGCGCTCCCCGACATCAAGACCTTCGAGCCGAGCGCCGAGGACGAGCAGCAGCTGCGCGACAAGCTGCTCAAGGCCGGCGAGCAGCGCGTCAGCTGACGGTTCCGCTCGACGCGTAGTCCTCGGGCGGGCTCAGCCCGCGTCGCGGCGCAGCACGCGCTTCGCGATGCGCGCGATCGTCTCGTGGCTGTACCGCATCGACGGCGCCCCCCGCGTGAGCACCGCCAGCGCGACGCGGCTGCGGCCGCGCTCGAGCAGCGCGACCTGGTGCACGCAGCACGATCGCCAGCCGCCCTTGAAGAACGTCTTCAGTCCCTTCGATTCTGCGACGGGCTGGATGCCCCAGCGCTGCGGCCCGATGATCGAGGACAGCAGCCTGCGCGCGTAGCGGCGGTGGGCCGGCGGCACCAGCTTGTCCACCTGGATGAAGAACCGCACCTGGTCGGCCGCGGTGATCTGCGAGTTGCCCCACACGCTCGAGGGCTTGAACTTGCGCATCCCGGCGACACGCGCGACCGCGTTCAACCCGCGGTCGCCGATCTGGACGTAGATCGCGCTGGCCGTGTCGTTGTCCGACGCGGTGACCATCGGCTTCAGCAGGCCGCGCTCGCGGTCGGTGAGCTTGCGTCCCTCGGCTCGCCGCAGGATCGCGACCATCATCATCGCCTTCACGACGCTCGCGGAGTTGAAGCGCATCGTGCGATTCAGCCCGCGCAGGCGGTTGCGCTGGTCGAGCACGGCGAACGCGACGGTCCCCCGGCGCGTGCGGGCGAACTTCTGCGCAGCCCGGATGCCGGCCGTGCTCGTCAGCTCGCGCAGGGCCGCCTGCGAGCGGTGCGCGGTGCCGGGGCGGGCGGCCGCGAGGGCCGGGACGGCCATGCCGGCGAGGAGCAGGACGATGACGGCAGCTCTCGCCACGCGCCTCTAATACTCGATCGGGTGGACGAGCTGCGAGTGGCGGCTAGCCGCCGGCAGCGGAGGAGACGTACTCCGCGACCGCTTCTGCTTCCGGGCCGGTGACGATGTTGGCCGGCATCGCGCCCGTGCCGGCGCCGCCGTTCTTGATCGCATTCTCCGCGCGCGCCTTGTCGGGCTTCAGCTCGTCGAGGTTCGGCCCAACGGTGCCGCTGGTGCCGGCGTCGCTGAGCGTGTGGCACGTCCCGCAGGACTGCGTGAAGATCTGCTTGCCCTCAGCCGCAGCGGCGCCACCGCCACCACCGCCGCCCTGGTCGCCGGTGGCCTCTTCGCCACCACCGCCGGCGGCTTCGCCCCCGGTCGTCTCCCCGCCTCCGCCGGCGCCGGCCTCCCCGCCGCCGCTGGCTTCCGGAGCCTGCTTGTCGTCGATCACCAGCGCGGGGATGCCGAACCCGAAGACGACCAGCACGCCCAGGAAGGCGAGGATCCCGCCGGGCACGGCGCGCAGGAGCGCGCCGCCGATGACCAGCGCGAGGCCGATGAGGAGAAGGGCAACCCAGACGTCCAAGGCGGCGGCATTATGGCACCTGGCGGGGGCGGAGCCCCCGTGGGGGAGGCGCGGCGGGCTAGCCTTGCGGCCGAGATGCGGCTTGGGAAGTACCTCGCCCATGCGGGCGTCGCCTCGCGCCGCGGCGCCGAGCGGATGATCGCGGAGGGCCGCGTGCTGGTGGGCGGCCAGCGCGTGACCGACCCGGCCCGCGACGTGGGGGCGGGGGACGACGTGCGCGTCGACGGCCGCCGCCTGGAACCGGAGAAGCTCGAGTACTTCCTGCTGCACAAGCCGATCGGAGTGCTGTCGACCGCCAGCGACCCGCAGGGGCGCCCGACGGTCACGGAGCTGGTCGACAGCGAAGCCCGGCTCTACCCGGTGGGGCGGCTGGACATCGACAGCAGCGGACTTGTCCTGATGACGAACGACGGCGAGCTCGCCAACCGCCTGATGCACCCGCGCTACGAGGTCCCGCGGACCTACCGGGCGCAGGTCGGCGGCTCGCCGTCCAAGCGGGCGCTGCAGGCGCTCCGCGAGGGAGTCGAGCTGGAGGACGGGCGTTCGCACCCTGCCCGGATCCGTGTGGTGGGCGGCGGGCGGGAGTCGGTCCTCGAGATCACGATCCACGAAGGCCGCAACCGGATCGTGCGGCGCATGCTCGAGGCGGTCGGCTACCCGGTGCGCTCGCTGGAGCGGGTCGCCTTCGGTCCTCTGGAGCTGGGCCGCCTCCGCCCCGGAGGCGCCCGCCGCCTCCGCCCACCCGAGCTCACCGAGCTGCGCCGGGCGGCGGGCCTCGGTGACGGCTGAGAGAATCCGCCCCGATGGCAGCCGGCGACACCCAGCGCCTCTACGCCCTGCGCGGCGCGATCTCGATCGAGGACAACACCGAGCAGGCGATCCTCGCGGGCACCCGCGCGCTCGTGCAGGAGATCATGAGCCGCAACGAGCTGACCGCGGACCAGATGGTGAGCTGCGTCTTCAGCGCCACCACCGACCTGAACGCGCAGTTCCCCGCGGTCGCGGCGCGTGACCTGGGACTGAACCGCGTGCCGCTCCTGTGCACGCAGGAGATCGAGGTGCCCGGCGCGCTGCCGCGGGTGATCCGGATCCTGCTGCACTACTACGCCGCCAACGGCCACGCCCCGCAACACGTGTACCTGGGCGAGGCGCGCAGTCTGCGCGCCGACCTCGAATCGGCCCAGTAAGTGGCTCGACCTTTCAAGCGCGCCGACTTTTCCCCGTGATGGGTGGAGAAGTCAGCACGCTTGCCGAGTCAGCCAGGGGCGGCGGCGCGGGAGGCCCGCTCGATATTTTGTCTGCATGGCCTCTGCCGTGCCCTTCATCGAACGGCTGACACGCATCCCGGTCTACTCGGCCGGCGCGGACAGCGCGAACGCGGCCGCGCGCGAGAGCGCGTCGATCGCGATGCTCGCCTCCAACGAGTCGCCGTTCCCACCCGTGCCGGAGGTCGTGGAGGCGATCCAGCGCGCCGCGGCGGACGTGAACCGCTACCCGGATCCCGGCGCCGGCGCGCTGCGCAGGGCGCTGTCGGACCGCTACGAGTACCCGGCGTCCTCGATCGCGCTCGGCAACGGCTCGTGCGAGATCCTGCTGGCCGCCGCCGAAGCGCTGCTCGAGCCCGCCACGGAGCTGGTGTACGCGTGGCCGGCCTTCTCCATGTACCCGCACCTCTCGGCCGCCACCGACGCGAAGGAGCGCACGGTCCCGCTGACCGGCGACCACAAGCACGACCTCGATGCGCTGGCGGCGCAGGTCAACGACCTCACGCGGATGGTGCTGGTCTGCAACCCGAACAACCCGACGAGCACGCATGTGACCGCCGCCGAGATCGGCGCGTTCCTGGAGCGCGTGCCCCCGCACGTGCTCGTGATCCTCGACGAGGCGTACATCGAGTTCCAGACCGTCGAGGACCCGGACACGTCGCTCGACCTGCTGAAGGAGTTCGAGAACCTCGTCATCCTGAGGACCTTCTCGAAGGCGTACGGGCTCGCCGGCCTGCGGGTCGGTTACGCGCTCGGCTCGGAGGAGTTCAGGGCCGCGGTCGATCGCGTGCGCCAGCCGTTCTCCGTCAACAAGCTTGCCCAGGCGGCGGCGACGGAGGCGCTCAAGCACCAGGACAACGTCGCCGAGCGCGTGAGCTGGAACGCGGTGGAGCGCCTCTGGATGGAGGAGCGGCTGCGCGAGCTCGGCCTCGACGTCGCGGAAGGACAGGCGAACTTCTGCTGGGTCTCGCTGGGCGACAGCGAGGAGCGGGACGTGGTCGCCGCCCTCACGCGCGCCGGCGTCGCCGTGCGGCCCGGCGGTGCGCTGGGCGGGCCGGGCCACCTGCGCGTGACCTTCGGAACCCGCGCCGAGAACGAGCGCTTCGTCGACGCGATGCGGGACGCGCTGGCCTGACAGCCCGGGTCCTCCTGATCGGCGCCGGCCTGACGCTGGCGGCGGCGATCGGGCTGTACGCGGTCCTCGACTCCGGCGACGAGGGTCCGGTCGACCTCTCCTGCAACGGCAGCGCGCATCTCTGCGACCGCACGCTCGACGAGGTGGCGTTCGCCGCCACCCACAACTCGATGTCCGCCGCCGACCAGCCCGGCTGGCGCTTCGCGCAGCAGGAGAAGGGGATACCGGCGCAGCTCGAGGCCGGCATCCGCGGGCTGCTGATCGACATGTACTACGGGGTGCGAACGTCGCGTGGCATCCAGAACGTGCCGCTTCAGAAGGTCGGGCGACGCGGGCTCGGCCGGGCGGCGGGACGTGACGTCTACCTCTGCCACGCGCTCTGCGGGCTGGGGGCGACCCGGGCGACGGACGCCCTGCGCGACGTCCGCGACTTCCTCGCCGGGCACCCGCGCGAGGTGCTCGTGGTCAGCGTCGAGGACCATGTGCGGCCACTCGACGTCGCGCGCGTGTTCGAGCAGAGCGGCCTCGGAGACTACGTCTGGCGCGGCCCCCTCGGCGCGGGGCGCTTCCCGACCCTGCGCGAGATGGTCGAGCAGAACGAGCGCGTGGTCGTGATGGCGGAGAACCGCACCGGCGGCATCCCGTGGCTGCGGGACCAGTTCAGCCTGGTCCAGGAGACGCCCTACCGGTTCGGCGCTCCGGCGGAGGTGGCCGCCGAAAGCTCGTGCCGCCTCAATCGCGGGGCGGCGGGGCACCCGCTGTTCCTGCTCAACAACTGGGTCGACACATCGCCCCTGCCGCGCCGCAGCAATGCCGCTGTCGTCAACTCCCGCGTCGCGCTGCTGCGCCGCGCCCGCACCTGCCAGCGCCTGCGCGAGCGGCTGCCGCACCTCGTGGCGGTCGACTTCTACGAGCAGGGCGACGTGCTCGGCGTCGTCGCGATCCTCAACCGGTGAGGCCCGCTGGACGCATTGGGTTTGGAGCTTTCCCCGCAACGTGGTACAAAGTGCAACGTCTATGGAGTCGGCGATCACGCCAGCCACCGCATCCTGCACGGCCCTCGAGGCCTCGCGGTGGCCTGCTCCCTTTTATTCCTGGCGATTTAGCTAGGCGTTCGACCCGCTCGCGCAGCCGCGCACCCCGCAATACCCAGGTCGAGCGCCGTACCGGCAGCAAGGGCCCTCTCAGCAGGGTGCACCACCGCGTAACAAGGACACCGGGAAAACAGCTAGAAATCCGAGAGGTTTTTGGAGAAGGGACAGGCAGATGATGATCGTGATGAAAGAGGAGGCCACGCCGGAGCAGATCGCTTCCGTGGTCAAGCGCGTGGAGTCGGTCGGTGCCCACGCCCACGTCTCCGAGGGCGACGTGCTGACCGTGATCGGGGCCATCGGCGACCGCGAGCGGATCGCCAACCTCGACCTCGATGGCACGGCAGGGGTGGACCGCGTAGTTCCGATCACCAAGCCGTACAAGCTTGCATCGAGCCAGATCCGGCACGGGGAGCCGACCATCGTGGAGGTGGACGGGCGCAAGGTCGGCGGCGGACACTTCTCGCTGATGGCGGGGCCGTGCACGGTCGAGAGCCGCCACCAGCTGCTGTCGACCGCCGAGGCGGTGAAGGCAGGCGGCGGGTCGATGCTGCGCGGCGGCGCCTACAAGCCCCGCACCTCTCCGTACAGCTTCCAGGGACTCGGCGACGAGGGCCTGCGCCTGCTCAAGGAGGCCAAGGAGGAGACCGGCCTGCCGATCGTGACCGAGCTGATGGACACGCGGGATCTCGACCAGGTGCTCGAGGTGGCCGACGTGATCCAGGTCGGCGCCCGCAACATGCAGAACTACTCGCTGCTGGCCGAGATCGGGCGGTCCGGCCGCGCGGTGCTGCTGAAGCGGGGCCTGTCGGCGACTCTCGAGGAGCTGCTGATGGCCGCGGAGTACATCCTCAAGGAGGGCAACGAGAAGGTGATGCTCTGCGAGCGCGGGATCCGCACGTTCGAGACGGCGACCCGGTTCACCCTCGACATCATGGCCGTGCCGGTGCTGAAGCAGCTGTCCCACCTGCCGGTCGTCGTGGACCCGAGCCACGCGGCCGGGCGGCGTGACCTCGTGCTCCCGCTGTCGCTGGCCGCAGCAGCGGCGGGCGCCGACGGGATCATCGTCGAGGTGCACCACGACCCGGACGCGGCGATCTGCGATGGCCCGCAGGCGGTGCCGGCCGACGACTTCGCCCACTACGTGGAGCAGGTGCAGCGCGTCGCGGCGGTCGTGGGGAACGAGCTCTCGGCGCTCTGACCCGGATCGCGCTTCTCGGAGTCGGCCTGATCGGGGGCTCCATCGGGCTCGCGGCGCGCGGGCGGGTCGATGGGGCGGAGGTGCGCGGCTACGACCCGGACGGGGCCGCCCTCGACCGCGCCGTCGCGCTGGGGGCCATCGACGCGGCGTGTGACTCGGTCCGCGCGGCGGTCTCCGACGCCGACGTGTGCTTCGTCTGCGCGCCCGTGAGCGCGCTGCCGGGACTGGTGGAGGAGGCGCTGGCTGCGGGCGGGGAGGGCGTCGTGACCGACGTCGGCTCGGTCAAGCGCCCGGTCGTCGACCGGGTCCCGGACGCGGAGCGCTTCATCGGCGGCCACCCGCTGGCCGGGGCCGAGGCGTCCGGCGTCGAGCATGCACGGGCGGACCTCTTCGACGGCGCGACCTGGTACCTCACGCCGGCCGAGCGGTCGAGCGGCATCCTCTACGAGCGGCTGTTCGGGCTGGTCGCCGCGCTCGGGGGCCGGCCGGCCGCGATCGCGGCGGACGTGCACGACCGCCTGATGGCAACCGTCAGTCACCTGCCGCACGTGCTGGCCAACGTGCTCGTGGGGCAGGCCGCGCGCGAGCTCGCGGACGAGTCGCAGGGCCTGCCCGCGACGGGGCCGAGCTTCCGCGACGCGACGCGCGTCGCCGGCGCCAACCCGGCGCTGTGGCGGGACATCTTCCTGGCGAATCGCGAGGCCCTGGAGCGCGAGCTGGACGCCTACCTGGCGGCCCTGCAGGAGGTCCGGGAGGCTCTGCGGGCCGGCGATCCGGCTCGTCTGGCGCAGTGGATCGAGGGCGCGCGGGCGGACCGGCAGCGCCTGCTGGAGGCCGACCTCGCGGGCGGCCCCGTGAGCGAGGTCCGCGTCGCCGTGCCCAACCGGCCGGGGATCGTGGCGCAGATCGCGCTGGCGCTCTCCGAGGCGGGTATCAACATCGTCGACATGGCTCTTTACCCGGCCCCGGACATGCAATCGGGCGCGATCGCGCTGTGGGTCGCGGGCGAAGGCAGCGCGGACCGCGCCGTCGAGCTGGCCGCGGGCCTCGGCTACGCGGCCGCGCCGGTGGACAGCGGAGGCTGATCCCGTGCGGTTCGATCCCGCCTCCGCGCTGAAGGGGGAGCTGACCCCGCCCCCGGACAAGTCCATCTCGCACCGCGCCGCGATCGTGGGCGCGATGTCGGACGGCCGCGTGCAGGTGCGCGGATACCTGCGTTCTGCCGACACCGCGGCGACGCTCGAGGCCGTCACCGAGCTGGGCGCCCGGCTGGGGCGCGTGCAGGCGCGCGGCGCGGGAACCGACATCGAGCTCGTCGGCGCCGGGCTGCGCGGAGCCGACCCGGGCGCGGAGCGGATCGACGTGCGCAACGCCGGCACGCTGCTGCGGATCCTGCCGGGATGGCTCGCCGGGCAGCCGCGGGGGACCTGGACCCTCGACGGCGACGAGAGCATCCGCCGCCGCCCGGTCGATCGCGTGGCGCACCCGCTGAGACGGATGGGTGCGAGCATCGACTTCCGCGAGGGCGGCCTGCCGCCGATGGTGGTGGAGGGCGCCGATCTGCACGGGCTCGAGTACGAGCTGCCCGTCGCCAGCGCGCAGGTGAAGTCGTGCGTGCTGCTCGCGGGCCTGCTGGCGGACGGCGAGACGACGGTCGTGGAGCGCCTGCCCTCGCGCGACCACACCGAGATCATGCTGCGGGCGGCGGGCGTCGACGTGCGCACCAACGGCGGGCGCGTGTCGGTGACGGGCATGCGCCACATCGAGCTGGAGCAGGTCGACGTGCCCGGCGACTTCTCCTCGGCGGCGTTCTTCATCGCGGCCGCGACGCTCGTG
>Ga0075431_100004217_pt1 | contig 14079 bp, 12 predicted proteins | sample RhiMetdeltSRZDD5_FD_75297 | JGI IMG/M metagenome (GOLD analysis project Ga0075431, IMG submission 75297) | Populus rhizosphere microbial communities from Tennessee, USA - Rhizosphere MetaG P. deltoides SRZDD5 | ecosystem: Host-associated > Plants > Roots > Rhizosphere > Soil | place: USA... | reverse complement strand
GGGGTCGTCGGTCTGGCTGTAGATGACGCGGCGGTGTTTTCCCGTCCTATAATATGAGGGTTGAGGCGGTGTGTTGGCCTCGATAGCCGTCAGTTCGTAGGACGGCCCGCCTTCGCCGGAATTGTCTTCGAAAAGTTCGAGTGCGACGGCCTCAAATTTTGTGGTTCGATTAGAGCCGAAGCGCCGTTGCAAGATGAGCCGGCCCTTTGCGAGCTTCCATTCGTCGCGCCCGAAACTGAGCCAGCCAGCGCCCAACGCGGCTGCAGCCGAGAAGGCCGCAAGAACGACAGCGGGGACCCACAGGTCCACCCGCTGCTGCTGCTGCGCAGCGGAAATAATATACAGCGTAAGCGCTCCAAGCAGTGCACAAACGATCCACAACGCCATAGCCTGCTTGCACCGGGTCGCCGGATTCTTGACGAGCACCGCGTCGCGCTCCAGGGAAAGCGTTTCGGACCAAGCCTCAGGGAGTGCACCCTCGGGCGGAGGCTGCGCGGGCAGATGAAGCTCGACATTGAGGACGTGCTGCAGCTCGGCTCGTTCGCCGGCGGTGCCAAGCCGGGTCAACTCCGTGGTGCCATGCGCGGTCTCAACGCACAGCGCCGCGCTCCCGGGGCGGCGGTAAAAGCGGCGGAGCTCAACCTGCGGCAGCCTTTCACGCGAACGGAAGAGGCCATAACTGTGCTCGACCTCGAGAGTATCATCGCCGACGCGGATGCAGTCGCGGCCAAAGAGGAGCCGCAGCAGCTCGCGACCGGCCATGACGCCGCCGAGTGTCCAAAGAGCCAGCCAGAAAAGAATGAACAGTCCAACCGGCAGCGCCACTTCCAGTCGGAGGGGTTCGCGACCTGCTTCGGGTGGGTGACCGGTGAGGATCGACCGCGCGCCGGCGGAAAGCAGCCACAACGCGAACGCTTCGCCCACGGCCCAGCCGGCCAGCCACACCGCGAGGAAGGCCGCGCCAAAGAAGCGGCTAATGCCTGTGATGCGCAGGTGAGCCTCGAATCCAGCACCGGTTCGTTCGATTTTCATGCCGCTGGTAAGCATACATCGTGCGAGCCAACCTGAATTAGACCTCTGGTTTGGAGACCTGGTTCGGCGGCGATTTGCCCAGAATCATCCGGTGTTGAGCGCCCCTATCGCTTGCCGGCGCTGGCTGGATCAGGCAGAGTTTGGTTATGCCAAGTTTTGACATTGTTTCGAATGTGAACTCGATGGAGATCGAGAACGCGGTGAACCAGGCGAAGAAGGAATTGTCGAATCGATTCGATTTCAAGGGGAGCAATGCGCAGATCGCCCTCGACAAAAACGAAATCAAGCTTTCCGCCGAGGACCAGTTCAAGATCAATGCCCTCTCCGAAATCGTTATGGGCAAGTTGGCGAAGCGCAGCATCAGCCTCAAGAGCGTCGACAAGAAGGAGCCGGAAATTTCTCCGCTCGGCCACGCCCGCCAGGTGATCCAGATCAAGCAAGGCATCGAGACCTCCATCGCCAAGCAAATCACCGGCTTCATCCGCGACCAAAAATTCAAAGTCACCACCCAGATTCAAGGCGATGAAGTCCGCATCACCGGCAAAAGCCGCGACGAACTCCAGACCGTCATCGGCGCCGTGCGCGCGCGTGAATGGCCGGTGGCTGTGCAATTTGTGAATTTCCGGGATTAGTAAAAGAATCCCATGCTCGTTCAGGCGCTTGTCCTCCTTGTCCTGGCATCCGCCGCAGCCGCCGCGCCGCGACCCAACGTCCTCGTGATCATCACCGACGACCAGGGCCACGGCGACCTCCGATTCCATGGCAACCCGCAGATCCACACGCCGAACCTTGACCGCCTTGCGCGCGAAAGCGTGCGTTGCAAAAATTTTTACGTCTCGCCCGTGTGCGCGCCCACGCGCGCGAGCCTCATGACCGGTCGTTACAATTACCGCACCGGCGTCGTGGATACATATCTCGGACGCGCCATGATGTTCGCGGATGAGGTCACGCTTGCCGAAATGTTCGCATCAGCGGGTTATCGCACCGGAATTTTCGGCAAATGGCACCTCGGCGACAACTATCCGATGCGCGCGATGGACCAGGGCTTCCAGGAATCGCTCGTGCACAAAGGCGGAGGAATCGCCCAGCATTCGGATCCGCCGGGCGGCGACAGTTACTTCGACGCGACGCTGTACCGCAATGGCGCCGCCACTAAATCAAAAGGCTATTGCACCGACGTCTTTACCGACGCCGCAATCGGCTTCGTAAAACAAAGACGACCCCAGCCCTTCCTCGCGTGGCTGGCTTACAATGCGCCGCACACTCCCCTCCAGGTCCCCGAAGCTGATCTCAAGCCGTATCGCGACATAACCAACCAGACCACCGCGAAGGTTTACGCGATGGTCAGCAACATCGATCGAAACATCGGCCGCCTCCTCAAGCGTTTGCCGAAGAACACCATGGTCGTCTTCCTCACCGATAACGGTCCGCAACAACCCCGCTACATCAGCGGCATGCGCGACCGCAAAGGCAGCGTGTACGACGGCGGCATTCGCGTGCCCTTTTTCATCCGCTGGCCCGCGACGCTGCAAGCTGGCCGCGAAGTGGATCAAGTCGCCGCGCACATCGACCTTGCGCCCACGCTTCTGGAAGCCTGCGGCATCGCGAAGCCCCGGGACGTGGCCTTCGACGGCGTGAGCCTCTGGCCGCTGCTCACCGGCGCGCGGACATCCTGGCCCGAACGCGCGCTTTATTTCCAATGGCATCGCGGCGACATCCCGGAATTGCACCGTGCCTGCGCCGCGCGCGGCTCGCGTTTCAAGCTCGTTCAATCCCTGAGCGCCGCGGAAAAATGGACCGGCGAAAAAGTTTTCCAATTATTCGACATGGAAACCGATCCCGGCGAGCAGCACGACGTCTCCGCCGCACACGCCACGTTGATGCAGGAGATGCTCGGCGGTTACGAACGCTGGTTCGCCGATGTCAAGTCCAGCCGCGGTTTCGCCTTACCTCGAATTATTATTGGCACAACAAACGAAAATCCGGTCACGCTGACGCGGCAGGACTGGCGAGGGCCTCAAGCCAACTGGACCACCACCGGCCTCGGTCATTGGGACGTCGAAGTCGCACACACTGGCCTATACGATATCCTCCTGGTCTTCCCCCAACTGAAAGAGAAGGCCGTCATCCACCTCCGTTCCCAGGACGAAACCAGGCAAGGGGAACTGAGCCCCGGCGCAGCCATGTTCGAGTTCAACGACCTGAAATTGAGCCGGGGTCCGGCCAAAATCGAGCCATGGGTGCAGACCGACACCGGCAGCCGCGGCGTACACTACGTACTCGTTAAGCGAAAACTGGGAAAAGAACCTCATTGAGCGCGGCCACCCGTCCGTAGGACCTTTCCCTATATGCGCTCAATGAAGTACACATTAATGGCATGCGCCGCCGCGGCGGCTTTAGTCGGCTGCGCTACGACCTACGACGAGGGAATGGGAGGGCCCGGGCCGTACGTGGACAAAGGTATCGTCGAAGGCGCAAACCGCGGCGTGAACACCAATTATTTCGGGCCGATCTATTCCGGGGCCGACGCTGCTGGTGGTGTTGGCACTGCCAGTGGCGGAGCCACGGTTCGCCCCTAGGAAAGGTGGGTCCTCGCAAGCCTCTATCCGCCGATCTGATTTTTATACTGGGCGGCGGTGAGGAGCTTGTCCATTTCCTCGCGCTGCGATACGCGCACCTGGAAGAACCAGCCTTGCCCGTAAGGGTCGCTGTTCACTAACGCCGGTTGCTCCACCACCGCTTTGTTCACCGCCGTCACCTCGCCTGAAACCGGCGTGTAAATATCGCTCGCGGTCTTTACCGATTCGACCACCGCGCACGATTCGCCCGCCTTCAATTTCCGCCCCACCTCCGGCAACTCCACAAACACCACATCCGTCAATTCATGCTGGGCGTGGTCCGTGATGCCGATGGTTGCGACGTCATCCGCAACACGCACCCATTCGTGCGAACGGGCATACTTCAAATCCTCTGGAACTTTTGAACTCATTTCTTTGGTTTTTGATAAAGTGGTTTCTTAACGATCTGCGCTGCCCAGCGTTTGCCGCGAACCTCGATGCCGATCACCGTTCCGGGCGCGGCGGATTCAGGCGGCACGTAACCGATGCCGATCCCGACGCCAAGCGACGGGCTCTGGGTCCCGCTCACCACCTGCCCAATGCGCACCGAATCGGCCCCGCTGCTCCAGATCGGGTATCCGGGCCTCGGCGGTGCAGCCTTGTCCCTCATCTTGAACGCTATGCACTTCTTTTTCACGCCTTTCACGTCCTGGTCAGCCAGCACTTCGCGCCCAATGAAATCTCCTTTCTCCAGCGCTACGAAAAATCCCAGCCCAGCCTCCATCGGCGTGGTGTTTTCGTCCAGCTCATGCCCGTACAACGGGTAACACACCTCCGTTCGCAAAGTGTCCCGCGCGCCAAGCCCGGCCGGTTGCGCGCAACTTGCATGACCCGCCGCCAGCAAAGCCGTCCAAACTTTTTCGATGATCTCCGCAGGCGCGATCACCTCGAATCCGTCCTCACCTGTGTAGCCCGTGCGCGCGACGTAAGTCGTTTTCCCGTCGAAAGCCAGCGTGGCGATCTGATTCTTCTTTAATGTGCTCGGCTTCGGTTCGCCCGAAAAAGGTACGTCAATGAAGTCCACGGCCCGCGGCCCCTGCACCGCAATCGCCCCAATCACATCCGAGACATTCTCCAGCGCTACCTCCCAGCCCGCGACCTTCTGCCTCAGCCAATACACGTCCGCAATAATCCGCGACGCGTTGATAATCAGCAGATATTCCTGCTCCCCGATCCTGTAAACATACAAATCATCCACCGTCCCGCCGCGCTCATTGCACATCATCGAGTACTGGCCCTGGCCCACCGCCAGCTTCTTCACGTCATTCGTCAGCACGAAGTTCAGATAGTCCGCCGCTCCCGGGCCGGACGCGGTCACTTCCCCCATGTGCGAGATATCGAACACGCCGGCCGCGCGCCGCACGGCCAGATGTTCATCGACAATGCTCGAATATTGAACCGGCATTGACCACCCGCCGAATTCCACCATTCGGCCGCCCAGCTTCACATGCGCTTCATACAACGGAGTCCGTTTCAGCATACCGTCCCGCAAAACTATCAGCTTGCACCGACGCGTCAATCATCCGAGCATAAAGATCGCGATCAAAAGACGACCGAGACGGTTGCGCTCCCCGACTGCAAGGAACGCGCCACTGTTGCGTCACCTTGAATTACGTTGATTGGGTTTGGTTGCCTGGAGGCGGATTATGTCACGGGCCAGTGATCGGGCTGATCTTTGTCCGGCCTGCGTCTTCGGATAGTTCGTAGCGGTAAACGTACTCGCGGGATTTGATCCACTCGACGTGACCGTCAGCAAACGCGACGTTGGCGCCTTTTGCTCCATGGTTGTCAAATCGGTCGGGATAGTTCTCAATTCCGCCTGGGCCAGCGCTGTTCTCGTCCGCGTCCAGAATGATCCACACATTGGCGGGTCCCGACACGGTGCCTTTGAGGGCAAACGCCGCTTTCTTTTTTCCATATGTGAGCACGCTGGTCTGAGTTTTCCGCAGCCTGGGTTCGGTCCCTCGAAAGAAACCGAAAACCTCGTAGCTGTGCCCGTCCAGCTCTTTGTTGAGAGCGTTGTCCAGCAAATCGACGACTTTCCCTGCAACGATATTGGTGCGGATAAAGTTTCGAGTGCCCGGGCAAATATAAGTCCTCAGGTTGGGAACATAGCGAGGGTACAACCAGTTCAGATCATCATCAAAAAAGTTGGCGGTATTCGCATAGGCGCCGTGGGCGTCATCCTCCGCATGCATGAGGCTGCCGAGGCTCATTTGCTTGAGATTGTTCAGGCAGCCGACCCGCCTAACCCGCTCCCTGGCACGACTTAGCGACGGAAGCAAGAGCACCGCCAGGGTGGCAATCACGGCTATCGCAACCAGCAACTCGATGAGAGTGAAGCCCTTGCGATTTTCGTCGTCAAAACTCGTCACACGGGGTTGACGATTGAGCAAGGCTGTCTTGCGGGAATTCCGGATGACAAGTGCGATATCTGGCCGTTAAGGGGACTCGTGTAAACTCGTCCGTCCAAGGGGCTAGATTCAGCGTTTCATTTTAGTGAGGTTCTCCAGGAAATCGACGTGGAGTTTGCCGCCGGCGCCATTCCACGGGCGCGGGCCCCAGGGCTTTGAACACACGTCCACGTCGCCATCGCCATCCGCGTCGCCGGCCTGCAATTCGTGGCCGCCCAATTTTTGATCGAGGATAATGCGCTCCTTGAATTCTCCACCGCCGAGATTTTCCCACATGACCCAGCGTGGATTTTCGCGGCCGGGCGGAAGCAGTTCCTCCTGTTCATTTGTGAAAATGTCGGGCCGGCCATCGTTGTTGAAGTCGGCCACGGCCAGCGCGTGAAGCGATCCGTAAGTGAAACTTTGCGGCAGCGGGATTTTTGTCCACGCGGCGCCCTTGCCATCGGCATTTTTGAGGACCACCGCTTTGGAATCGGTGATGTCGGCGTCCAGTATCACGACTTCCTGCTTTTTATCGCCATCGAGGTCGACGATCGCCGTGCGCACACAAACGCCGAAAGGCCCGCGGCGTCCCATGGGAATATTCTGATGCGCCGTCCACTTAAGGCCCTTCCCGTCCAGATTTTCAAACCACGTATCCGCTCGCACGACATCCTGGTCCCCATCGCCATCAATGTCGCCAATTCCCGCCGGTGTGATCGCGCCATGCACAGGCGGACCGATGGTGTGCCGAGTCCATGATTGTTTCGGATCACTCGGGATCGAGTACCAGCACAAGGCATTCAACTTCGTCCGCTCGTCCCCCATCATCACGATATCAGCTTTGCGGTCTCCGTCGATGTCAGCGGGGAGGATGTCGTGCGCGCCTGAGCCGCCAGGATCAAGGACATAGCGCTCGAACTCGCGCTCGCGCGGTTTGCCGGGATTGCGGAACCAAACGCCGCTGCACACGAGATCCTCCCAGCCATCGCCGTCCACATCGATCGCTGTCAACCCGACGTCCGAAAGGTAGTTGGTCCCGACGCGATGCCGCACCCATTCGCTGGCTCCTTTGAACTCATACCAAAAACCTGGGATGGCTGCGCCGGTTTGCCGCCCAGCACAAAATCCAAATCGCCATCGCGATCCAGATCCGCCAGCGCGGCCAACCCGTAATCCCCGGTCCCGCGCGCGCTCACGGGCAACTCCCGATCCACGAAATGGTGGCGGAACTCCGCCGCACGCAGATCAACGGTCACCGCAACGAAAACGAACCCGAGCCATGCCCTTTTCATGAGCATGATGTCAGCAGGAATAGTCAGAATCCGCAAGGCAAGGGTCCACGGAAGGAATCCAGGGTGACACGCCTCGCTGGAGGTCTATAAAAAGAAAGTCGGCCTAAGTTGGAAGGCCGACTGTTCTTACCTTCATTCACACATCTAACCCCCTTGCGGGAATAACTGGCAGGCGTCTGACATTTTTGCGTATTGCAAATTGGTTAGAAGTGGGAGTTTGCCCCAAAAAAAGGGTGGGCTGTTACCCTACCCTGTAAGTAATAGCCCCATCGCTACTGGACATCCCCAAGCCGGTTTTGGAACACTGCTCGCCATGAAGCAATCGATCGTAACACTCGACATGGAAGGGGTGTTGACGCCCGAAATCTGGATCGCCGTGGCTGAAAAGACGGGCATCAAAGAACTCCGGCTCACCACGCGCGACATTCCGGATTATGACGTGCTGATGAAGGGGCGACTGAAGATTTTGGACCAGCACGACCTGAAGTTGAGCGACATCCAGAACGTGATCGGCACGTTGCGGCCACTGGACGGCGCTCTGGATTTTCTGCGGACATTGCGGGAACTGACGCAGGTGATCATTTTGTCCGACACGTTCGAGGAATTTGCGAAGCCGTTGCTGCGGCAGCTCGAGTGGCCGCTGCTCCTGTGCCATCGACTCGAAGTGGTCGATGGTCGCATCGTCAATTATCGGCTCCGGATCCCGGAACAAAAACGGCAGGCGGTCGCCGCTTTGCGCGCGATGAATTATCACGTGATCGCGGCTGGTGATTCGTTCAACGACACGGCGATGCTGGGCGAAGCGAACGTGGGGATATTTTTCCGCGCACCTATGGCGATCCAGGAGCAGTTCCTCCGGTTCAAGGCGGTCGAGACGTATGGCGATTTGCTGGCGGCGATTCGGGCGAACCTTTGAGCCATGATTCGCTCTTTCGCTTTCACCACGCAGGGCCGACTGCACAGCAAGGACATCGATACGTTCCTGATGCCGACGCTGCTGGCGGACACGAATCTTTTTTTGTGGGTCGACCTGGAAAAGCCGACGCCGGAGGAAGCCAAGACAGTGCTTGAAGACATTTTCCATTTTCACCCGTTGTCGATCGAGGATTGCGTCAAAGTGAGCCCTTCTCCCAAAGTGGAGGAATACACGCCGAGCAAGGAGGGGGACCGGTTTCAGCCATACCTCTTCATGGTGATCCACGCGGTGGATTACAGCCGGAAGGACGGCGTGTTCGCCACGAGTGAATTGAACTTCTTCCTTGGGAAGAATTTTCTTGTGACTTATCACGACGTGCCGCTGCGGAGCATCCAATCCGCCGAAGAACGCTGCCTGCGCGGCACGGTGCATATCGCGCGTGCTCCCGATCGAGTGGCTCACACGCTCCTGGACGGCCTCGTAGAGAATTACAAGCCGGCGCTGGACGAATTGTCCCTGGAGATCGCTGAACTCGAGGACCAGGTGATCCAGGCGCCGACTCGGTCCACGCTGAATCACATCCTGCAAATCAAGAAAGAGGTGTTGCACCTCCGGCAAATCATTGGGCCACAGCGCGAAGTCCTCGCCCGCTTCGCGCGCGCCGAGTTCAAACTGATACGTCCGCATCTGGTGCCTTATTACCGCAACGTGTACGACGCGCTCTTTCACATCTCGGAGCTTGCGCAGAATTACACCGATTCGCTGACCGGGATTCTGCAAGTGTATCTGAATATGTCATCGAACCAGACCGGCGAAGTCGTGAAACTTCTCACGATGATCACCGTCGTGACGGCCCCGCTCACCGTTGTCGGCACCTGGTACGGTATGAACTTCGAAGGCATTCACGAGTTCAAGTGGAAGTACGGGTACCATATGGCCATTGGCGTCACCATTCTGTCGACGGCGGTGACGATCTGGTGGTTTAAGCGGAAGAAGTGGTTCTGATTAAATGACCGATGACAAATGTCCAATGTCCAAGGAATGTCCAAGTACCAGTGCTCCTGGGAGTTTGGTGCTTCCTTGGTCATTGGTTACTGGCCGTTGGTTATTGCGCGCCTGTTCCGAGCGTTCAGGCGATTCCGTTGCCGAACCATGAAGTCTCGTTCCAGCGCGAGGGGGAAGAAATTGCGCGATATCATTTTGGTCCGGATTTGCGGCGGCCGTTTGTGTTTCCGGCGATTGGGCCGGCTGGGCGCTCGCTCACGCGCATGGGGCATCCGCACGATCCTGAATCGCACAGCCATCACAACTCGATCTGGATTTCGCACAATGACGTGAACGGCGTCAGCTTCTGGGATGACCGCGCGAAGGGAAGGATTGTCCATCGGCGGATTCTGCGACTCGACGATGGGAAGGAGGCCGCGGCGGTGCTTACTGAGAACGCATGGATGGCGAGCAACCAGGTGCTGTTGGTCGAACGTCGTGTTACGCGCGCGGAAGTGCTCGGCGACAAAGAATGGTTTCTCACGATCGGCTTGGAACTGCAGCCTGCGTTGCGCGAAGTCACGCTGGGCAAAACTCCTTTCGGGATGATTGGGGTTCGGATGGCGAAAACGATCGGTGTGAACGATGGCGGTGGGCGCATCCTCAATTCTGAAGGAGCCGTGAACGAAGCGGGCGTGTTCTGGAAAAAAGCCCGATGGGTGGATTACTCGGGCCCAATCACGGCGAAGGCCAACGAGGGCATCACTCTGATGGACCATCCTTCGAATCCGAACCATCCGACGACTTTCCACGTCCGTAATGATGGGTGGATGGGGGCAAGCCTCACGTTCGACGGTCCCCTCACGATCTCGACGAATCAGCCACTGAAGCTCAAGTATGGGCTATACATTCACGGCCAGGTTCCGTCGACGAATCAGATCTGGCGGACTTTTCAAAAGTTTGCCGCGGGGCCTGAGGGATAGGAGGCTTTCCTTGCGGCGCGTTTTCAGGCATATCGTTTCGCGATGATCTCTCGACCTATACTGATGCTTGTGTTCCTTGGGGTATTATGCGGCCGGGCGGCGGACCCGTTTAGCGAGGGCGTGCGTTCCACGCCGTGGCTTTCGCCGGAGGACCAACAGAAAAAATTTCATCTGCCGCCGGGCTTTGAGATTCAACTGGTTGCGGCCGAGCCGGATTTGATCAAGCCGATGAATATGGCGTTTGATGCGCGCGGGCGGTTGTGGGTGACGGTGACGCGGGAATATCCTTACGCCGCGCCGCTGGATAGGCCGGCGAGAGATGCGATCAAGATTCTGGAGGACACCAACGGCGATGGGAAAGCGGACAAGATCACAACGTTTGCCGATGGATTGAATATTCCGACGGGTATTTATCCGTTTCATGGCGGGTGTATCGCCTGGAGCATTCCGAACATCTGGCTATTTCGGGACACGAACGGCGATGACAAGGCGGACACGCGAGAGGTTTTGTTCGGCCCGCTTGGCTGGGAGCGCGATACGCACGGAATGAATTCGTCGTTCCGGCGCGGGTTCGATGGCTGGCTCTACGCCACGCACGGCTTCAACAACAACTCGACTGTTCGGGGCAAGGACGGGTCGGAAATCAAGATGAATTCCGGGAACACGTATCGCGTGCGGGTCGACGGCTCGCGCGTGGAGCCACACACCTTCGGACAGGTGAATCCATTCGGCTTGTGCCTGGATCCGATGGGAAATATTTATTCGGCGGATTGCCACAGCTCGCCGATCTACCAATTGCTGCGCGGCGGATATTATCCGAGCTTCGGCAAGCCGCATGATGGACTCGGTTTTGCGCCGGTAATGATGGAACACGCGCACGGTTCCACTGCCATCTGCGGCGTGTTTTATTATTCCGATTCGCTTTGGCCGGAGGAGTATCGCGACAACATTTTCGTCTGCAACGTGATGACCAGCCGGATCAATCGCGACCGCCTCTCTGAACATGGCTCTACAAAAATTGCACATGAACTTCCGGACTTCCTGACGACAGATGATCCATGGTTCCGCCCTGTGGATCTGCAACTCGGGCCCGATGGGGCGCTGTACGTCGCTGACTTTTACAATCGGATCATCGGGCATTACGAAGTGCCGCTCGAACATCCAGGCCGCGACCGAACCAGCGGCAGGATCTGGCGGGTCACTTATCGCGGGAATACGCATCCCAAGCGCACGGACCTTACACGTGGTTCGGCAGGCAAACTGATCGAAGCCTTGCGTGATCCGAACATGACTTACCGCATGCTGGCGACGGATCAACTCAGCGATCGCCTGGGCCAATCGGCGGTTACGCCGCTAAAACGGGCGTTAAAAGGCGCTCGAGGGGCGCAAAAGGTGCACGTTCTGTGGGCCTTGTTTCGTCTCGGTGCCCTTGAAGACAAAATGATCGAAGACGCTGCAAAAGACTCATCGCGCGAAGTGCGCACGCATGCGATGCGGATTCTGACCGAAAGGCCAAAGAGCCAACTGGCGCTTGCTGCGCTTTCCGATCCCGACGCGTTCGTGCAGCGCTCGGCGACCGAAGCCCTCGCCGCTGATCCACATGCCGACCACGTTGCTCCATTGTTGCGCCTTCTTGATTCTGTTTCTGCGCAGGATACGCATTTGTTGTACGCCGTGCGTAAAGCCCTGCGGGATCAATTCATCAAGCCAGGTCTTCTCGCAACGCTGGAACCCTCGCGTTCCCTTGCCGACATCGCGCTGGCGGTGAAGACTGAGGAAGCCGGCGCTTTCCTTGTAAATTATCTGGATAAAGAGGGGCGCGGTGATGCTTCGAAGTACATCCGTCACGCGGCGCGTTACGCGCCCGAGACACAACTCGACACACTGGCTTCCATCGCCAGGTCGAAAGTTGGGAATGACGTCGACCTTCAACATGAACTGTTCAAATCCGTTCAGGAAGGGGCGGCGCAGAGAGGGAAACCACTCACGCGGGGCTGCACCGATTGGGGCCAACAGCTTGCCGAACAACTCCTCGCGTCAGTTGAAGCGTCCAATCTGGAGTGGGCGAACACACCGATGCCCGGCGGAACGGACACGAAGAATCCGTGGTTTGTGCAAAGGCGGGCGTCGGCGGATGGTGACAAGGGCTCGCGGTTTTTGTGCAGCGTTCCGCCCGGTGGCGAGCATTTGACGGGGACGCTTCGCTCGAAAACGTTCAGCGTTCCTGCAGAACTGAAATTCTATCTGGCCGGTCATGATGGATATCCGAACAAGCCAGGCCAAAAGAAGAATCTTGTGCGACTGGTTGACGCGGCATCCGGCGATGTTCTCAAAACGGTGTCTCCGCCGCGCAACGACACAGCGCAAATTGTTACGTGGGATTTGAAAGGGTACGCCGGAAAGCAAGCGTCGCTCGAAGTCGTGGATGGCGATACGGGCAACGCTTATGCGTGGCTGGCGATTGGGCGGTTCGATCCCCCGGTCCTGAAGGTCCCGGCTGGCGATCCGAGCCAGATTGCGAAGCGCCAAAGGGCCGCCGCCGAACTGGCAGGCACGCTAAAGGTAGCGTCACTGGAACCGCGGCTCACTTCGCTCATGCTGGCGTCCGAAACGGAACCGGATGCCAAAGCCGCGCTCGCGCAAGCGATCGTGACAATAAAACCAAACGACTTTGCGGCGGCACTTTCCACGATTTTGCCTGACCCGGGAGTTCCTGCTTCGTTGCGCGATGCGATGGCGTCCGCGATTGCCGGCAAAGCAAAGCCTGAAGAGGTTGTGAGCGAGGTGCTACGCTCGGTCTCGCATCGGTTGCAGATCAAGCTGGCGCAGGGGTTGGCAGGGAATGGCGCCGGAGGGGAGTATCTGCTCAACTCGGCGCCGCCGGCTCTGTTGCTTGACCGCAACGTGAAAGAGAAACTGTTTGCGGCGAAGGTCCCGAATGCAGCTGAACGCATCCAGAAGCTGACGCATGGGCTGTCCGGGCCGAACGAGGCGCTTCAAAAGCTTGTGGAAAGACGGCAGCGAAAGTTCGACGCGGGAAAAGCGCGCGCGGCCGAAGGCGCTGGCATCTTCAAGCAGCAGTGCGGCATTTGCCATCAGGTTGATGGCGAAGGCGGCCTTGTTGGCCCGCAACTCGACGGCATCGGCAATCGCGGCCTGGAGCGCCTTTCCGAAGACGTCATCGATCCCAATCGCAACGTGGACCCGGCGTTTCGCAGCACCTTGCTTGTTTTGAAGGACGGCGATGTCACGTCCGGTCTCTTTCGCAGGGAAGAAGGGGAAACGATCGTCCTCGCCGAAAGCACGGGGAAAGAAATCTCCATTCCCAAAAACCAGATCGCCGAGCGCCGCCAATCGGAGACATCGCTCATGCCCGAGAACTTTGGTGAACTCCTGACTGAGGAGCAATTCAACGATCTGCTCGCGTTTTTATTATCGAAGCGATCGAAAAGCCCGTAATTTGAATCGTGAGAGCAGCCGTTTTGTTATCGGGCGGAGTGGATAGCTCGGTCGCGCTGCATCTGGCCAGGATGCAGGGTAGCGATGTGACGGCTTTTTATCTGAAAATCTGGCTCGAGGAGGAGCTCGCCTTTCTGGGCGATTGTCCGTGGGAGGATGACCTGAAATATGCGCGGGCGGTTTGCAAGCAAGCTGACGTGCCACTGGAGGTCGTCCCGCTGCAAACGGAATACCAGGAACGCGTCGTGGCGCACGCGCTTTGTGAATTGAAGCAGGGGCGCACACCGAGCCCAGACATTCTGTGCAACCAGTGGATCAAGTTTGGGCTGTTCTTTGACAGGATCGATCCCGGGTTCGACAAGGTCGCTTCGGGGCATTACGCGCAGATCGAAGAACGGG
>Ga0075431_100004216_pt1 | contig 14080 bp, 9 predicted proteins | sample RhiMetdeltSRZDD5_FD_75297 | JGI IMG/M metagenome (GOLD analysis project Ga0075431, IMG submission 75297) | Populus rhizosphere microbial communities from Tennessee, USA - Rhizosphere MetaG P. deltoides SRZDD5 | ecosystem: Host-associated > Plants > Roots > Rhizosphere > Soil | place: USA... | reverse complement strand
TGAGGGGCACGATAGCCCGTCGGTCGAACAGCACATCCACATCGGTGCGTCCGGTGACGGATGCGTCGAGATGCTCGTTGCTTTTCCAATGACAATACCGAAGGCCGTCGGCGTGCACGCGCTGGAACAGCTCGCGGAGCACGCTGAGGTGAGCGGTCGTCGGCTCTTTGAGGGCGGTCACGGATGCGCTCGCCCTTCCGACGCTGCCAACGGGATCGCCGGGCTCCGCTTACGGATGTAGCCCTGCAGCGTTTCCAGCATCCATTGGCCATCGCGACCGAGGAACGACTTCGGAAACTGACGGATCAATCCCACGCACACGACGAGCTGGAGCAGGCCGACCGTGAGGATCACGAGTAGGGCCGGGAATTCCAGTCCACGAACCAGTGCGGTTGCCCCGTAGACGACGGGAAAGGAGCACAGCGTCAGCAGCACCGCGGGGCGGTGGGCCTCCCAGAACTCCTGCCACGTAATGGCGCTGACATCCAGGCTCAGCTCGGCCATGAGAAAGAAGTTGACGGTGAGGGCCGCGAGCGCGCCCCATGAGACACCGGCGACACCCCAGCGCTGACCGATCCAGGCCGCCACCACCACCAGGGCGGCATACAGGATTTGTCGCCAGGCGCGCCGGTACACCACGCCGGTCGACCGGGCGATGGAATCGCTCATCTTGTAGCTGGTCCGGAACAGCATGCCGAGACCGAGAATCTGAAATGGTACGATCACCGCTGTCCACCGCTCACCCAGCATGACGCGGATCACTTCGGGGGCGAGCAAGATAATGGTAGCGCTGGGAGCGAGTACCACGATCGCGATCAAGGCGACGCCCCGTCGATACGCGGCGGCCAGCCGGGCCGCGTCGTCTTGGACCCGGGCCATGGCCGGAAACAGCACCGCATCCAGAACCGATCCGAAGGCGTAGGCCGGGGCCGACATCAGGGAATACGCTCGGCCGTAGAATCCCAGGGCCTCCGCCCCCAGAAACCGTCCCGTGACGACGTTGTCGCCGTAGAGAGCGACGTAGTTCGCCAATTTGGCGATGGTGAAGCCGCCGCCGAAATACACGAGGTCACGCCACGCCGCTCGATCGATGGTCAGCCGGGGCGACGGGGGGTTCTTCCAGAGGAGAATCGCGGCGCGCACCAGGGACTGCCCGACCTGCCCGGCCACGAGCGCCCACACGCCCCACCCCAAGAGAGCGGTGACGACCCCCACGACCCCATACCCGATTCCGTAGGTGATGACGTCGAGGTTGGCCAACCAGGAAAAACGGAGCTCGCGGGAGAGCAGCGAAGACGAGACCGTGCCGAGACCATTGAGCGGGAATACCCAGGCGAGGGCCCGCAGCACCGGCGTCACACCGTCCAGGTGCAGGAAGTCGGCCGCGAGCGGCGCGGTCACCCAGATCAGGGCGCCGAGCGACAACCCGAGGATGAGCGATGCGGTGAACGCGGTGTCGAGGTGACGGGACTCCAGCTGCGGACGCTGCACGATCGCCGGGCCGAGTCCCAATTGGGACACGATGGCCGATACTCCGATGACCACCAATGCGGCGCTGACGACACCGAACTCGGCCGGCGTCACCAGCCGTGCCAATACCCCGAGCACCACGAGCTGCAGGATCGCGAATGCGGCCTTGCCGTAACCCATCCACAGCATTCCGGCGAGCGTGCGGCGAGTGAGTCCACTCTGCGCCATCTAGTTGCCGCCCGGGGGAGCAAAGCCCATCTCACGCAGCGCATGGTCGATGCGGCGGGAACCGAACCGCCCCAGCAGCGTGCGCAAATCCTTTTTCATGCGCCCCCGACCTACGTAGGCCCGGAACCGCAGCCATGGCGAGAGGTTGGGCGGAGGCGTTTCCCCGGTGTCGAGCTCCCAGGGGTGGAAGTAGAACATGAACCAGGAGCGCGTCGCGAGACGTCTGGCGACTCCCCAGCGGTACAGTGCGGCGGGGATCAGCCGGAAATAGCCGCCACCGGCCCAGGGCAGGGCCAGCGGCCCGACGGCGACCCGGGACATGGGGAGCTCCAACAAGCCAGGACGGACTTCCACGACCGCGCGTTCGGGATCGATGGGCGTGGAGAGCTGCCCATACCGGTCATGGGCCTTGAAATCGTAGAAGCTCGAATCATACCAGTAGCCCGCTTCGGCGAGGTAATCGAGCACGGCGTCGCTGATGGAAAACATCGGGGCGCGGATCCCCCACACCGGCAGGCCCGTGAGCTGTTGCAGTGAGTCGCGCGCACGGGTCAGCTCTTCGGCCAGAGCCGCGCGAGGCAGACTGTAGAGTCGCGGATGGGTGTCGCTGTGGCTGGCGATCTCGTGGCCATCGGCGACCATCCGACGCACCAACGACGGGTAGCGACGCGCGATCCATCCCAGTACGAAGCAGGTCGCCCGGACACCGGAGGCGGCGAGGGCATCGAGAAGCTCGTGCGTGTTCCGCTCGACCCTCGGTTCGAGCCGGTCCCAATCGGAGGTGGGCAGGGCGCCCTTCAGGTTCTCGGCGTGAAACCATTCTTCGATGTCGAAGGAGGCCAGGAACATCGGCTGCGCGGTCACAGCATGCGCTTCCCGTTGGCGCGCAACCGCGCCACGTCGGCGGAGGTCGGGAACTTGAAGTAGCGCTTTTGGCTCATGTCGACCGCATGGGGCGTAGGCCACTCCGGGGTTCCGAGCCGCGCCAGCAAGCCCGCCACTTCGCGGCCGGCCACGTCCTTGGCGCGGGCCGAGATGTCGTACTGTGAATCCCGCGCGGTGATCGGGACCCGGTATTCCGCGAGGACTTCTCCGGCATCGAGTTTCTCGGCCATCGTATGCACGGTGATCGTGACTTCCGGCTCGTCGTGCAGCAGGGCCCAGAACGTGGGCATCATGCCGCGATAGAAGGGCAACTTTCCGTTGTGGATGTTGATCGTGTGGGGCGCGGCGTTGAGCGCGGTCGCGCGGAAAATCTCCGGCGCCGACACCGACAAGAGGACGTCCACGCCGCGCTCGCGCAGCGTGCGCAGGTACGTCTCGTCGTTGATCGAATCGAGTGTCCGCAGCGGCACCCCGGCACGCGCGGCGAGCGCCGCGACACTACGCGGGCGCCCCAGGCGGTCGGCCACCTTGGCCGCGGCGTAGCGGGTCATCAGGCGGGCCATGTCGACCGTGCCGTACACCTTCCACAGGCGCCGGGCCAGGGCGAGCCGGGACTCGTTGAAATTGCGCAGCAGAACGATTTCGACCAGGCGAACGGGGCCGTTGCTGGCCGTGGCGAGAAAGGACGCGAAGAACCGGCCGGTGAAGAACGGATCGTCCTGTGTCACTGCAACGACGTTGACCGTCCTGCTCATGCGGGGAACGACTCCTGAAACGGGTTTCGATTCGCCCCAGCCGCACGGCGCGGCTGGGGGGAGCGTGACAACGGATACAAAATGGGGTTCGGGTCTCGAAATGCCGAGGGGCGCCGGAGCGCCCCTCGGTGGAGACTGGTTAGCCCGTCGGTCCGCTCACCAGCCACCCTTCCGCAACACGACGACCGGGACCGTGCGAAGCATGATCTTCAGGTCCTCGGTGAGCGACTGGCGCTTGATGTACTCGAGGTCGAGGCTCACCTTGCGCCGAACGTCTTCGATCGACTGGTCGTAGTGCTGATTGATCTGGGCCCACCCCGTAATGCCGGGGCGCACCTTGTGACGCTGATTGTACACGGTGATTTGCCGTTGCAGATCGGCGGCGATCCCCGGCTGCTCGGGCCGCGGGCCGACCATATTCATGTCGCCCAGCAGCACGTTGAACAATTGCGGCAGCTCATCGAGCCGGTACTTCCGCAGCACCCGGCCCAGGGACGTGACGCGCGGATCATTCTTGCTCGCCCACACCTGTTCGACCTTCTTCTGCACGTGCATCGTCCGGAACTTGTAGATCCGGAACGGCTTTCCACCGAGGTCGAGCAGCCGGCGGCCGTTGCCACGATCGACTTCGGGATCGCGGCGGTCGAGGCCGACTCGGGTCTGCATGAAGAACACCGGGCCGGGCGAGGTCAGCTTGATGAGCGCCGCGACGAGGGCCATGACGGGCGCTGCGACGACGATTCCAACCGCCGCCACGAGGACGTTCAATCCCCGGCGCGTGCCTTCCGTCCGTTGTTCAGCCGAGCCCATGCCGTGCATCAGCGCCAGAGGCGGACGCACGGCAATACCTTCGGCGAGGTTGGAAGCGGTCATGGCGCGGCCCGCATCTCCAGTGAACGTGGTTACCAACGGGGCCCTATCGGCCCCCCGCGCAACCCTTTAGCAAGTGCCGTGCACGGGTTCGCACGTCTGTGCCCAATTCCGGAAGTGTATGGCAGTTAATCGGTTACACGTTCGTTACGAACCGGACCGGCGCTGCTGGTGCGTGTAACGTGTTGCGGCATATCACTATCTGTGGACTTCATGCCACAAAAAACCGGAGGGAAGCTTGGCTTCCCCCCGGTTTGGCATGACGCGATTCTCTGCTTACTCAGCGCTATTCGTAGCCAGCAGCCCCCGCTCGAGTCCGTGTCGCTCCATCAAGCGGTACAGCGTGGTGCGATCGACGCCGGCGATGCGCGCCGCCTTCGACATGTTGCCTCCCGCCTGTTGCACGAGTCGCGTGAGGTAGCGACGCTCGAATGCCGAGAGCAGGCGTTCGCGCGCGGCGTGATAGCTCTCTCCCGGTGAGCCTTCGATGTCCAGTGGCGCCGGATCCGCTGCCGCGGCCGCTTCCTTCTGCTCACCGATGAACGGGATATCCTCGGGTTGGATATCGGCGCCCGGCTCGAGCAGCACGACAGCGTGCTCGACGACGTTCTGGAGCTCCCGCACATTCCCGGGCCAGCTGTGGCTCGCGAGAGCGCGGATGGCCGACGGGGTCCAGGTGGGCAGCGGCTGGCCGGAATCCCGATGCCGCTTCCAATAGAACGCGAGGAAGTGGTTCGCGAGCAGCGGAATATCTTCCGGACGCGACCGCAGCGGCGGCATGTGGATCGGCACCACGCGCAGGCGATAGTAGAGATCCTCGCGCAGCGCCCCCGAAGCGACCGCTTCGTCGGGATCGATGTTGGTGGCGGCGATAAACCGGACATTCACGACCGCGTCGGTCGTCTCGCTGCCCACGCGCCGGACGACGCCGTCCTGGATGACGCGCAGCAACTTGGCCTGGATCGGCTTCGGCATTTCGATCAGCTCGTCCAGGAACATCGTGCCGCCGTTCGCGGTCTCCAAGAGACCGGGTTTGTCGCGGACGGCACCGGTAAACGCGCCCTTCACGTGGCCGAACATTTCCGATTCGAGCAACGCCTCCGGCAGCGCGGCGCAGTTGATCGCGACGAGCGGCCGGCTGGAGCGACGGCTGTAATGATGGATGAACTGGGCGATCAATTCCTTGCCCGAGCCGCTCTCACCGGTAATGAATACGGAGGCGTCGGTGGCGGCGACTTTGCGGGCCAACGCGATGATCTTCCGGAATGCCGGGGCGCTGCCCAGCACGTTGAATTTTTCGTTCTCCCCCGGCGTCTGATCGAGCTGCGCCTGCATCGTTTGGGATTCGCGCGCCACGACCACGGCGTGCGCCGCCCGCCCGATGAGAATCTGCAGATGGGTCGCTGAAAACGGCTTCGGGAGATAGTCCCACGCGCCCGCCCGCAGCGCCTCGAGGCTCGAGTCGACGCTCGGATTCCCCGTCATGACGATGACGATGGTCTCGGGATGGGTGGCCAGCGCCGCCCGCAACAGCTCCATGCCGGGGACCTGGCTCATGTAGAGATCGACGAGAATGATGTCGAACGCACGGCGCTTGATGGTCTCGAGCGCCTTGTCCCCACGGGAGCAGACGGTGAGGTTGTAGCCCTCAGCTTCCAGATACGAGGCGCAGCTCTCGCGCATCACTCGCTCATCATCCACCACGAGGATGCTGAGGCTGGCCCGTGTCCGGGGGTCGATGGGGAGCAGCTTGCTGACGTCACGCCCCAATGCAGGGTCTGTCGTATTTACGGCCACGTCCGTCGCTTCCTCGTCGCAGGGGTCCATCGTCGCGGCCGCGCGGCGCCGCAGGAATCGGGCAATCCCCATGCAGGGATCGGGCCTACTGGAATTTCCCACGTATGCAGTTGCGGCGCCGCATTCTATGGTTGCCTCGCCGCAACAATCGTTGGATCTATGCAGCAATATGTTGCTTTTTTGCAACAAAATGAGTCATTACGCAATGGCCAAAATTGTGCCTGTAAGACCCGAAAGTGGCCTAAGTCACAGCGGTCTAGACCTTGCAACCACCAGCCCGTGCCTTAGCGTACTTACGGCCCCTGGTTGCTCATGGGTCGGGCCACCGAGGGCCCGACCACCCAGCTTGAGGTTTCATACTGATGCCGAATGACCTGCCGGTCCCGCCGCCGGTGCCGCAGACAATGCCTGCGCCCGTCGCGCTGCAACCGAATCAGGGGTACCCAGCGCCGATGGTGTACGGGGAGCCCCCGAGCGGTGGCGGCCCCGACTGGCGGCGTGTCTGGGCTTCCGTCGTGCGCTTCAAATGGCTGGTCCTGGGCGTCGTGGTGCTGGGGACGCTCGCCGGCTATGCCCTGAGCCGTTTCCTCATCAAACCAGGATATCTCGCCCGGGCGACGATCTGGGTTGACGTCGTCGACCCCCACGCGCGGACCCCGGAGGCGTTCCAGCTCGGCGGGCAGCTGCAGCTCACGAGCGGGTGGAACAACCTGCTCACGTCTGATGCCGTCATGGATTACGTCGTGCGGCAGAACAAGCTGTACCTCGGGTGGGAGAACGCGACCGACTCGGCGGCGTTCGACCGCTTCGATCTCGAGGAGCGGTTCCGGATCGGGACCTACACCCTCAAAGCGGACTCCACCGGCAAGCGCTACAGCCTTAACGGGGAAGACGGGACGTTGGTGGAGAGCGGCGCCATCGGTGACTCGATCGGCCGCAGTCTGGGCTGGCGCTGGTCGCCGCCCGCGAGCGCTCTTCCCAAGGGCCACGTCATGGCGTTTTCGGTGGCCGCGCCACACGAGACCGGTCTGACCCTGTCCACCACGCTGGCCGTTCGCAGCGACGCGGACGGGAACTTCATGCGCCTCGAGCTGAAGGATCCCGATCCCGAATTCGCGACCTCGACGGTCAACGCCATCGCGGAGCGCTTCGTGGCCCTGGCGGCCGAATTGAAGAAGCAGAAGGTTCATGAGCTTTCCGGGGCGCTGGCCGAGCAGCTCAACCGGGCGCGAGGCGCGGTCACCTCGGCAGAGGCGGCGCTGCGACAATTCCGGGTTCGTTCGGCCACGTCGCTCGCCATGAGTGCGAACGGGCAAATCGACACGCGCGACCCATCGGCCAATGCATTCTTCAACGCGAAAGTCACGCTCGACCAGCTGCGCGCGGACCGCCAGACCCTGCAACGGGTGATGGCGGCGAGCGCCGATTCCGGAGTGGAGGTCGGCGACATCGAGAATATTCCATCGGTGCAACGCTCGTCGACTCTCACCGCGGCGCTGCGCGAGTTGACGTCCAAAGAAGCCGAGCTGCGCGTCATGCGCTACCGCTATACGGACGAGCAGCCGGCGGTCCGGAATCTGTTGGCGCGCATCGACGATCTGCGCAAGCGCACGATCCCGCAGTCGGTGCAGGCGCTCGACGCTACGCTGTCGGCCCAGGAGAACGAGCTCTCACGCCAGATTAACAGCAGCTCGGCCAGCCTGCAGCAAATTCCGTCGATCGCCATCGACGACGCGCGACTGCAGCGCGATCTGACGACGGCGGAGCAGACGCTCGCGGGCGTGCAGGCTCGCTATGACGAAGTGCGCCTGGCCGAAATCAGCGCGCTGCCCGACGTAAAGCTGTTCGACCGGGCCGTGGTGCCCCAGCGTCCGGTCGGCACCCTGGCGCCGGTGCTCATCGCCCTGGCGTTCCTGGGCAGCCTGGGCGCCGGCGTGGTGGGCGCGGTTCTCCTCGACCGCACCGACACCCGGTTCCGCTATCCCGAGCAGGTCACCACCGACATGGGGCTCTCGATCCTCGGTGTCGTGCCGCGCGTCTCGCGTGAGAACGGCAATGGTCGCAACGCGCCACAGGTGATCGAAGCGCTGCGCTCGATCCGGTTGGGCGTTCAGAACGCCTATGGCACCGGGCCGATGGTGCTCACGATCTCGAGTCCGGGTTCAAGTGACGGCAAATCGTTCATCACGTCGAACCTCGGGCTGGCGTTCGCCGATGCAGGGCTGCGCACGATCGTCATCGACGGGGACATCCGGCGCGGGTTGCTGCATCGGGTATTGAACGCCAAGCGCAAGCCGGGCCTCATCGATCACCTGGCCGGCAACGCGGGACGCGAAGACATCATCCAGAAGACGGATTTCCCGCAGCTCAGCTTCATCGGGTGCGGGCAGCGCACACCGAATGGTCCCGAGCTGCTCAGCTCGCCGGCCATGGGACAGCTCATTACGTCGCTGCGCTCGCGCTTCGACGTGATCCTGGTGGACAGCGCGCCGATGGCCGCGGGCGTCGATCCCTATGTGCTCGGAACACTCACCGGTCACCTGCTGCTGGTGATGCGGACCGGGGTGACCGATCGCGAGCTGGCCCAGGCCAAGATCGACCTCCTGGATCGGCTGCCCGTTCGCGTGCTGGGGGCTGTGCTGAACGACGTCGAGGCGGGCGGCGCCTACCGGTATTACGCCTATTACCTCGCGGGGTATGAAGTCGCCGAGGAGGCGGACGAAAAGAAGCTGGTCCGGCCCGGCTGAGCGGGTACCGGCGCCGGGTTTGTGGCCCCAAACTTGAAGTGTCTTGCGGCTCATTGGGGGGCCTGCCGCTTCCAACGGACCAGTCTCTGGAGAACTTGATACGCGATGTGCGGCATCGTAGGCTATTCCGGCGTCCGCGAAGCGGCGCCGATTCTCATTGAAGGGCTGCATCGCCTGGAGTACCGCGGCTACGACTCCGCGGGCGTGGCGGTGCAGAATGGAAACGGGGTCGTGCTCCGGAAGTTGGCGGGCCGCGTTACCCGTCTGCAGCAGCTGCTGGACGCCGAGCCGGTTCGCGGGCAGAGCGGGATCGCCCACACCCGCTGGGCCACACACGGCGCTCCCACCCGTACCAACGCCCATCCCCACACCGACTGCGACGGCGACGTCGCCCTGGTCCACAACGGCATCATCGAGAATGCCGACTCGCTGCGCACCAAGCTGCAGCAGGCCGGCCACGAATTCCGGACCGAGACGGACACGGAGACTCTGGTCCACCTGATCGAAGAAGCCGCCGGGGCCACGCTCGAAGATCGCGTCATCGCGGCACTGGCTCACATCGAAGGCACCTATGGGCTCGCCGTGATCTCGTCGGCCGAGCCCGGCAAGATCGTCGTGGCCCGGAAGGGGTCGCCGGTCCTGCTGGGGATCGGCGACGGCGAGTATTTCGTCGCGTCGGACGCATCGGCGATTCTCGAGCACACGCGCTCGGTGGTCTACCTCGACGACGGCGACATCGCGGTCGTGACTCCGGAAGGCTACCGCATCATCGACCTCGATCAGCGCGATCAGGTGCGGGCGGTCAGCGACATCGAGTGGGACCTCGCGGCCATCGAGCTCGGCGGGTACCCCCACTTCATGCTCAAGGAGATTTACGAGCAGCCCGAGACGGTGCAGGCCACGTTGCGGGGCCGGCTGCTGTTCGAAGACGGTACGGCCCGGTTGAACGGTCTGAATCTCAGTCCTGACGACTGCGCCGCGATTCAACGCATCCTGATCGTGGCGTGCGGGACGTCATGGCATTCGGGGCTGGTCGGCCGGTACGCCCTCGAGGAGCTGGCCCGCATCCCGGTCGATGTGGAATACGCGTCGGAGTACCGCTACCGGCCGCGGCTTCATCAACCCGGCACGCTGGCCATCGCCATCTCGCAGTCGGGGGAAACGGCCGATACGCTCGAGGCAATGCGGGCGGCGCGCGCCGCCGGATGCCGCGTCGTGGGCGTGGTGAACGTCGTGGGCAGCACCATCGCGCGGGAATCAAACGGCGGGATCTACCTGCACGCCGGGCCGGAGATCGGGGTCGCCTCGACCAAGGCGTTCACGTCGCAGATCACTGCGCTGCTCTTGCTGGGGCTCTACCTGGGACGGCAGCGCGGCGTGCTCTCGGAAGAAGACGGTCGCAGCTTCGTCAACGAGCTATCCCATCTGCCGGAGCTGGTGCGGCGCACTCTCGAGCTGTCGAGTGGCGTCGCCGAGCTCGCGAAGGTGTACGCCGACTCGCACAACGCCCTGTATCTGGGGCGCGGCGTCAATTTCCCGGTGGCGCTGGAAGGGGCGCTGAAGCTGAAGGAGATCAGCTATATCCACGCCGAAGGGTATCCCGCCGCGGAAATGAAGCACGGTCCCATCGCGTTGATCGACGAGAACATGCCGGTGGTGTTCGTCGCTCCGCACGATCAGGTGTACCAGAAGGTGCTCGCCAACATGCAGGAAGTGAAAGCGCGCGGCGGTCGCATTCTCGCCGTGACGAGTGAAGGGAATGGAGGGCTCGGCGCGCTCGCCGACCGGCAGCTGCACGTGCCGGCTGTGGCACCGCTCTTGTCCCCGGTGGTGACCGCGATCCCCCTGCAGCTGCTTGCCTATCATATCGCAGTGCTGCGCGGGTGTGATGTGGATCGTCCGCGCAATCTGGCCAAGAGCGTCACGGTCGAGTAGCGCCGCGACCCGCGAACCCTTATTCTAGGTTCCATCATGCGAATCCGTGCGGCCGCCGTGGCGGCGGCTCTGCTGTCGATCACCGTGTCGGGGCGGGCATTCGGGCAACAGGCAGCCGCCGACAGCGCCCTCTACCGGCTGACGATCCGGCGGGACACCCTGCAGGCGCTGCTCAGCCAGCTCGATTCCCTGGGGTCGGCGTCCGGTCAGGGCGGCGAGCGCGCCAAGAACACGGCGCAGCTGATTCGCGCCCGACTCGAACGTGGTGACTTCCAGGCGGGGGACCGGATTCGCCTGCAGGTGGACAGCGAGCCTCAGTTGACGGACACCTTTCCGGTCGGACCGAGCCAGGAGCTGGTCCTGCCGGTGGTCGGGATCGTGTCGCTGCACGGCGTGCTGCGCTCCGAGCTTCAAGCTGCCATGTCGCGCGAGCTGGGGCGGTTTCTCCGTGACCCAATCGTCCGCGCCACTCCGTTGATCCGGGTGTCGATTGTCGGGGAAGTGAACAAGCCCGGGTTTTACCTGCTGCCACCCGCCTCGGTCGTGTCGGATGTCGTGACTGCGGCGGGGGGACCGACTCAGATTGCCAAGGTCGAGAACATGTACGTGGAGCGGGCCGGGAGGCGCCTGTTCGAGGGACAGCAGCTCCAGACGGCCATGGCCGAAGGTCGCACCCTGGATGACGCCAGCATTCGGCCGGGGGACAAGTTCGTGGTGCCTACCAATAAGAGTGGCAGCCTGTTCGAGACCGTCCGCACGATCTCGATCGTCTTGAGTATTCCGCTCACCATCTACGCTTTGACCCAGGTGTTCAAGAAGTAGCGACTGCTGCAGGACCAGCCTTTCCACATTTCCACATCATCAAACTACCGGGGTATTACCTGGGAGCCTGGCTTTCGGTCGAACCCCGACATCGTGTGTGTTCAAGGTGGAAAGTCTAGGCAAATCATTGTCCGGCATGTAGATTGTGCCTCCCGGTCCGCAACATTTTATCCACAAGAGGAGTCGTCTCAGCGTGGAACCCATTGTCCGCTTGGCGACGGCAGTGTCTTCTGTTCCGGACCAACTTGATTCACCCGCTGCCGAGCCCACGCGAACATCCCGGGGGATGACGGCTCCGGGCACGCCGATTCGGTTGCAGCTCGATCTCCAACAACGCGCGCACGACAACTTGCGTCGCTACGTCCAACGTGCGGCGGCTCGTTTCCTGGTCCTCGTCGCTGCCGACCTCGCATCGTTTGGGCTGATGCGCGAGTTGATCCGCGCCGTCCGGGACAACGCCGTGCTGGGTGAATGGGTCTCGGCTCGAGTCCAAGCGGTCATGCCTCCCGGTACGTTGAACGGCTGGCAGTATGCCGCCGCTCTGTTCGTGGCCTTGCTGGCGTTGGGGTGCTACGGCACCGGCGATCGGCGGCGCGATCTACGCCGGCTTTTCGCCGCCTGCGCGCTCGCGACCGCGTTGCCCCTGTGGATGACGATCTGGTCGCGCGGGCTGGACGTCGTGCTGTTGCAATTCACGCTCACGACGTCCCTCGTGTGGGTCGGGCTGATGGGCGAGCGATTGACCGTCGATCGCCTGGTCGATTGGGCGCACCCTCCGGAGCGGAGCGCCACGCGCGCCCTGTTCGTCGGCTCCGCGGAGCATTGCGCCGCGGTGGCCAACACTCCGGCGTTTCGAGACCGAAGGGACTTCCTCTCGGTCGGCTTCGTGGATGTGCGGATGCCCCCCGCGCTGGAATCGCGCGGCCATCTCATGGAAATCGCGCGGGTGCTCCACGATTCGCACGCCGAAGCCGTCGTGGTGTGCGGGCAGCTCACCGACATGCAGCTCGAAGACGTCGCGCGCGCGGCTCTGTCGGCGGGCTGCCAGCTGCTGGCGCTGCCGCGCGGCGTGAACATGCCGGGCGTCGCCCCGGACATCATCTGGCGCCGCGGTCAGCCGCTCGTCGCGCTCACGGCTCCCACGCTGCAGGGATGGCAGCTGGTGTTGAAGCGGGCGGTCGATCTGGTCGGTGCGACGGTCGGGCTGCTCGTCACAGCGCCGCTGTTTGCGGTTTTCGCGGCGGCCATTCGTCTCGATTCCTCCGGTCCGGTGTTCTTCCGTCAGGAACGGGTCGGGACCGGTGGACGGCGATTCCGCGTACTCAAATTCCGAACCATGACGAACGGGGCTTCGGACGCAGCCCATCGTGAGCTGGTGCACCGGATGTTGTCGGGGGACGAAGAGACGACCGCGCAAGGCGGCTCCGGCGGCCGACGAGTCTATAAGCTGCTGCGAGACGATCGGGTCACGCGGGTGGGGCGGCTACTGCGCCGGACCTCCCTCGACGAGCTGCCGCAGCTCATCAACGTAATCCGCGGCCAGATGAGCCTCGTGGGACCGCGGCCGCCACTGCCGTACGAGATGGAGGCCTACGCCCACTGGCAGTTCGACCGGCTCCAGGTGCGTCCGGGGATTACGGGTCTGTGGCAGGTCTCCGGTCGTAACCTCTTGACCTACCGCCGGATGTGCGAGCTGGACATCGAATACGTGCGCCGCTGGTCGCTGCTGCTCGACCTCCGGATCCTGCTCCGCACTATCCCCGTGGTGTTGTTCAACTCGGGACGGGCGGCATGAGCGCTCGATCAGTCCGGGTCGGCGTCATCGGGTGCGGGTATTGGGGGCCGAACCTGGTACGCAACTTTGCGCGAAATCCTCACAGCGAGATCGTGGCGGTGTGTGACACCCGCTACGAGCGGGCGTCGAGCGTGGGTACGGAGTACCGCATTCCCACGATCACCGATCGTGTCGACGAGCTACTCAAAGCGCCGGATCTGGACCTTGTCGTGATCGCCACTCCGTCGTTCACGCACTTCGAGCTGGCGCGGCAGGCGATCGCCCACGGCAAGCACGTGCTGGTGATGAAGCCGCTCGCGACGCGCGCCGACCAGGCTGAGGAGCTGACCGATCTGGCTACGCGCCAGGGCGTCGTGCTGGCCGTCGATCACACGTTCGTGTTCACGGGCGCCGTGCGGAAGATGCGGGAGCTGATCCAGCGCGGGGAAATCGGCGAGCTGTATTACTTCGATTCCGTCCGCATCAACCTCGGTCTCATCCAGACCGACATCAACGTCATCTGGGACCTGGCGCCGCACGACGTCTCGATAATGGACTACCTGATCTGGCAGGAACCGCTTTCGGTGAGCGCGGTGGGCGCGGCGCACGGCGGCAGCCCGACGGAGAACATTGCGTATCTGACCGTCCGGTATGCGGGCTCGCTCCTGGGACACGTGCACGTCAACTGGCTGGCGCCGGCCAAGGTGCGTCGTACCATTGTGGGCGGCTCCAAACGCATGCTGATCTACGATGACATGGAGCCGAGTGAGAAGCTGAAGGTTTATGACAAGGGCTTC
>Ga0075431_100004206_pt1 | contig 14091 bp, 6 predicted proteins | sample RhiMetdeltSRZDD5_FD_75297 | JGI IMG/M metagenome (GOLD analysis project Ga0075431, IMG submission 75297) | Populus rhizosphere microbial communities from Tennessee, USA - Rhizosphere MetaG P. deltoides SRZDD5 | ecosystem: Host-associated > Plants > Roots > Rhizosphere > Soil | place: USA... | reverse complement strand
GTGGTGAGGACTTCATGAACGACATCGAGCGGCGCATCGCCGAGCTCTCTCCCGCCAAGCGCGACCTCATGCGTGAGATCGCTGCTCGCCACCGCGCGCGCCAGCCGCGTATCCAGCCCCGTTCGCGGCCGGAGCGCGTGCCGCTGACCTTCGGGCAGCGCCGCCTCTGGATCCTCGACCGGCTGACGCCCGGGCTTGCCGCCTACAACACGCCGTTTGCGCTCTGGCTGGAGGGGTCGCTCGACCGGCCGGCGTTGCGCCGTGCGCTGCAGGGCCTCGTCGATCGCCACGAGGGGCTGCGGACGGTGTTCCGCGCGCAGGGCGGCGAGCCCTTCCAGGTCGTTCGGCAAGTCCAGGAAGCGGAGCTGCCCTGGCGAGAGGAACGCGCCCCGGGGGCGACGCTCGAGGAGAGGCGCGGCGCGGCACTGGCACTGGCGCGCCAGGAAACTGCGCGGCCCTTCGATCTCGCCGCCGACCCGCTGCTGCGCAGCTTGCTGATCGAGATCACGCCCGAGAGCTTCGTACTGGTGCTCACCTTCCATCACATCGCGATCGACGGCTGGTCGATCGCAAGCCTGATGGCCGAGCTGCAGGCGGCGTACGACGCGTGGCGCTCCGGCGGGGCGCCGAGCGTGCCGCCGCCCGCGCTGCAGATCGCCGACGTGGCGCTGTGGCAGCAAGAGGCCTTCGGCGGCGAGGGGCTGCGAGCGCAGCTCGACTACTGGAAGGAGCGGCTGGCAGGCGCGGCGACGACGCTCGACCTGCCCGCCGATCGGGCCCGTCCGGCGGTGCAGAGCTTCCGCGGCGCGCTCGTCTGCAGCGAGGTGCCGGTCGATCTGTACGCGCGGCTCGAGCGGCTGGCGCGCGAGCAGCAGGCCACGCTGTCGATGATTTTCCTCGCCGCGTTCCAGGCGCTCCTCTCTCGCACCACCGGCCAGGACGACGTGGTGGTGGCGATGGGGGTCGCGGGCCGCTCGCGTCCCGAGCTCGAGCCGGTGGTCGGGTTCTTGGTCAACACCTTGGCATTGCGCACGCGGTTCGACGGCGATCCGACGTTTGCCGCTTTGCTGGCTCGCGTTCGCGACGGCGTCCTCGGCGCCATGGACCACGCCGAAGCGCCGCTCGACAGCGTGCTCGAGGAGCTGCGGCTGCCGCGCTCGACGAGCCACACGCCGCTGGCGCAGGTGCTGTTCTTCTTTCAGAACCATCCCGCGCACGCCGTGGAGCTGGCAGGCCTGCGCGTCGGAGTCGTGGATCTGCGCCTGGTGTCGCCCGGCACCGCGCAGGGGGACTTGACGCTGTTCGTCAACGAGCACGCCGAGCGCGAGCTGATGTTCGAGTTCAACACCGATCTGTTCGAGGCGGCGACGATCGAGCGCCTGGCGGGCCACCTCCTGACGCTGCTCGCGGCCGCCGTCGAGGAGCCCGCGACGCGGGTGAGCGAGTTGCCGCTGATCACCACGCTGGAGCGCGAGGAGCTGCGGCGCTGGAACGCCACCGATCGCGAGCCGCCGCCGCAGCGCACCCTCGCCGCGCTGGTGGAGGCGCAGGTCGAGCGCTCGCCCGAGCAGATCGCCGTGCAGCTCGGGGAGCGCTCGTGGACCTACCGCGAGCTCGATCGGCGCGCCAACGCCTTGGCGCACGAGCTGCGGGCGGCCGGCGTGGTGCCGGGCGCCCTGGTCGGCCTCTACGTCGAGCGCTCGCTCGAGATGCTGGTCGGCCTGCTGGGGGTGCTCAAGGCGGGAGGCGCGTACCTGCCCCTCGATCCGACGTATCCCGCCGAGCGCCTCGCCTACATGCTCGCCACCGCCGGCGCGCGCGTCCTGGTGACGCAGAAGTCGCTCGTCGGCCGCCTACCCGGCGGCGTCGAAACCGTCGTCCTGGCCGACGCCGATGCGATCGTCGGTCCGCACGCCGAGCGCGGGCCCGCGGGCGGCGCCGCACCCGACGACCCGGCGTACGTGATCTTCACTTCGGGATCCACCGGCAAGCCGAAGGGCGTCGAGATCCGACAGCAGGCGGCGGTGAACCTCCTGCGCTCGGTGGCGCGTGAGCCCGGGATGGAGTGCGGCGACGTGCTGTGCGCGGTGAGCACCTTGTCGTTCGACATCGCGCTCTTCGAGCTGGTCCTGCCGCTCACCGTCGGCGCCCGCATCCTGCTGGTCGATGGCGATACCGCGCGCGACGGCTCGCGGCTGCGCCGGCTGGTCGACGGCGAGGAGATCTCGGTCATGCAGGCGACGCCGGCGACCTGGCGCATGCTGCTCGAGGTCGGCTGGCGCGGCAAAGAAGGCCTCAAGATCATCTCCACCGGCGAGGCGCTGCCGCGCGAGCTCGCGGACCGCCTGCTGCAGTGCGGCCGCGAGCTGTGGAACCTCTACGGGCCGACCGAGACCACGGTGTATTCGGCGCTCTGTCGCGTCGAGGCCGGCGAGGGCGCGGTCCTCGTCGGCAGACCGGTCGACAACACGGAGATCCACATCGTCGATCGTCGCTTCCGCCTGCTGCCGCCGGGGGTGCCCGGAGAGCTGCTGATCGGCGGCGAGGGTCTGGCGACCGGGTATCGCGGACGCCCCGACCTGACCGCCGAGAAGTTCCTCCCCGATCCGTTCGGAACGCGGCGCGGCGGACGGCTCTATCGCACCGGCGACCTCGCCCGCTGGCGCCGCGACGGCACCCTCGAGGTGCTGGGGAGGATCGATCATCAAGTCAAGCTGCGCGGCTTCCGCATCGAGCTCGGCGAGATCGAAGCGGTGCTGGCGGAGCATCCGGCGGTGACCCAGGCGGTGGTGCACTGCCGCGAGGACCGACCGGGCGACAAGCGCCTGGTCGCGTATTGCACCACCAACGGGGAGGCGCCGACGGCGCGCCTGCTGCGCGAGCACCTCAAGGCTTCGCTCCCCGACTACATGGTGCCCGGCGCGTTCGTGCTGCTCGAGCGCTTCCCGCTCACCCCGAACGGCAAGGTCGACCGCCGCGCGCTGCCGGCGCCCGAGGAGACTGCGGGCGACGGCGAGGCCGCCGAGGTCGCGCCGCGCACGCCCGAGGAAGAGGTGCTGGTCGAGCTCTGGCGCCAGTTGCTACAGCGGCGCCGCGTCGACGTGCGCGACGACTTCTTCGATCTCGGCGGCCACTCGCTGCTCGCCACCCGGCTGTTGTCGCGCATCGAGCAGGCCTTCGGCGTCGAGCTCCCGCTACGCACCCTCTTCGAGGCACCGACGCTCGAGGGTCTGGCGGCGCGGGTGGCGGCGGAACGCTCGCGCCTCGAGGCCAAGAACCTGGAAGAGCTCGAGGAGCTGCTGCACAGCCTCGAAGGCTTGAGCGACGAGGAGGCGAGCGCGCGCTCCTCCGCCGCGCGCCAGCCGTCGTCGGGAGAGAACTCATGAGTGATCTGACCCAGCGCCTGGCCGGCCTCTCGCCGGAGAAGCGCGCTTTGCTGTTGCAACAGCTCGCCAAGCAGGGCCCGGCGGCGCCCAAGCAGGAGATCGGACGCCGCCCGCGGCCGGCGCGCATCCCGCCCTCCTTCGCGCAGCAGCGGTTGTGGATCCTCGATCAGCTGGCGCCCGGCTCGGCGGCGTACAACGTGCCGACCGCGATGTGGCTGCGGGGGGAGCTCGACCGCGGCGCCCTCGACCGCGCGCTGGCCGAGATCGTGCGCCGGCACGAGAGTCTGCGCACGGTGATCGCCGCCGATGACGAGGGCCCGCATCAGGTGGTGCTGGCACCGTCGCCGCTGGCGATCGACGAGCACGACTTGACTCACCTGCCTGCCGGCGAGAGCCGCGAGGCAGCCCTGGCGCTGGCGCGTCGCGAGGCGGCGCGGCCGTTCGACCTGGCGCGCGTGCCGCTGCTCCGCGCCATGCTGGCTCGGCTCGAGGCCGCGCAGCACCTCCTCGTGCTCAACGCCCACCACATCGCCGTCGACGGCTGGTCGCTGAGCCTGCTGTACACCGAGCTGGCGTCACTCTACGAAGCGTTTCGCGCCGGCCGGCCGTCGCCGCTCGCCGAGCCGCCGATCCAATACGTCGACTACACCCTCTGGCAACACGAGCTGCTGGCGGGCGAGACGGCCAGCCAGCAACTCGTCTACTGGCGGGAGCGCCTGTCGGGTCGCCTTCCGGTGCTCGAGCTCCCCGGCGACCGGCCCCGTCCGCCCGTGCAGAGCTACCGCGGCGCCGTCCATCGCACGGCGCTGCCGGTCGACCTCTACGACGCCCTGAAGCGGCTCGCACGGCAGGAGGGGGCGACGCCGTTCATGGCTTTCCTCGCCGCCTTCGAGACCCTGCTGTTGCGCTACAGCGGGCAGGAGGACGTCGTGGTCGGCATGGGGGTGGCGAATCGCGGCCGCCCGGAGCTCGAATCGTTGGTGGGTTTCTTCGTCAACACGCTGGGGCTGCGTTGCGATCTCTCGGGCAACCCGAGCTTCCGCGAGCTGCTCGGCCGGGTCAAAGAGGTGACGCTCGGCGCCTATTCGCACCAGGACCTGCCCATCGAGCGGCTGCTCCAGGACCTCGACCTGGATCGCGCGCTCAGTCATTCGCCGTTGTTCCAAGTGATGCTGTTCTTCCAGAACTTCCCGGCCGAGCAGATCCACTTGCCCGGCCTGACGCTGACGCCGGTCGAGCTCGACAGCGTCAACGCCGGCACCTCGCGCGCGGACCTAACGCTCTTCGCCAGCGAGGACCGAGGCGAGCTGGCGCTGTTCTTCGAATACGCGACCGATCTCTTCGACAGCGAGACGATGGGCCGCTTCGCACGCCATCTCGAGCAGTTGCTGCGCTCGGCGGTTGCCGATCCCTCGCGCCGGCTGGGCGAGCTGGAGATCCTGCCCGCCGCGGAGCGCCATGAGTTGCTCGCGACGTGGAACGACACGCAGCGGGAGCTGCCGGCGGAGACCACGGTCCACGGCCTGTTCGAGGCGCAGGTCGTACGCACGCCGACCGCGGTGGCGATCGAGCATGACGGACGCACGTGGACGTACGCCGAGCTCGATCGGCGAGCCGAAGCGGTGGCGCGCGAGCTGCGCCGCCGCGGCACCGCATCAGGCGACCTGGTGGGACTGTTCGTCGAGCGCTCGCCCGACATGGTGGCGGCCCTGCTCGGCGTGCTCAAGGCTGGTGCCGCCTACGTGCCGCTCGATCCCAGCTATCCAGCGGAGCGCCTGAGCTTCATGCTCGAGGACTCGGCGGCACGGCTGGTGGTGACCGAGCGCGCCCTCCTCGCCCAGCTGCCGCAGCTCGGCGCCGAGTGCCTCCTGCTCGAAGACCTCGTGCACGAGGACATTGCGGCCGTGGAGGGGCCCCCGCCGGTGACCAGCGAGGTCGAGCCGGCGGACCTTGCCTACGTGATCTTCACCTCGGGCTCGACCGGCCGGCCGAAGGGGGTGGAGATCCCGCATCGCGCCGCCGTGAACTTCATCGCCTCGATGGCACGCGAGCCGGGCCTCGGCGCCGACGACGTGGTCTGTGCGGTCACCACGCTGTCCTTCGACATCGCGGTGCTCGAGCTGCTGCTGCCACTCTCCGTCGGGGCGCGCATCGTGCTGGCCGATCGGGCGACGGCGGCGGACGGCAGCGCCCTCGCACGACTGCTCGCAAGCTCTGGCGCCACGCTCATGCAGGCGACGCCGGCGACCTGGCGGATGCTGCTCGAGGCGGGCTGGCGCGGTCGGCCGGGCCTCCGCATCCTTACCGGCGGCGAGGCGCTGTCGCGCGAGCTCGCGGATCGGCTGCTCGACTGCGGCGACGCGCTGTGGAACCTCTACGGGCCGACCGAGACCACCGTCTGGTCGGCGCTCGAGCGCGTCACCGCCGGCAGCGAGCCGATCAGCATCGGCCGGCCGCTGGCCAACACCGAGATCTACGTCGTCGATCGCCGCCTGCGGCCGGTGCCGGCGGGGGTGCCCGGCGAGCTGCTCATCGGCGGCGTCGGCGTGGCGCGTGGCTATCTCCGGCGCCCCGAGCTCACGGCGGAGAAGTTCATCCCCGCGATGTACAACGCCCCGATGCCCTTCGGCACGCGTTCCGGCGGTCCCGGTGGCCGGCTCTACCGCACCGGCGATCTGGCGCGCTGGCGGCGTGATGGGCGACTCGAGGTGCTCGGCCGGCTGGATAACCAGGTCAAGCTGCGCGGCTTCCGCATCGAGCTCGGCGAGATCGAGTCGGTGCTCGCCGAGCATCCGGCGGTGCGCCAGGCGGTGGTCGTCTGCCGCGAGGACCGCCCCGGCGACAAGCGACTGGTCGCCTACGTGGTGTCGCAGAACGGCGACGTGCCGGCGAGCGCCGACCTGCGTTCGTTCGTCAAGACGCGGACGCCCGACTACATGGTGCCCTCCACCTGCGTCGTGCTCGAGCGCTTCCCGCTCACGCCGAACGGCAAGGTCGACCGGCGCGCACTGCCGGCGCCGGAAGCCGCGTCGAGCGAAGGGCGGGGCGCCGCGCCGCCGCGCAACGGCGAGGAGGAGACGCTGGCGAGGTTGTGGGCGGAGGTCCTCGGCGTCGAGCGCGTCGGCATCGACGATGACTTCTTCGATCTCGGCGGGCACTCCCTGCTCGCCACCCAGCTCGTCGGCCGCATCCAGAAGGCCTTCGGCGGTGATGTGCCGCTGCGCCTGCTCTTCGAGGCGCCCACGGTCGCCGGCTTCGCCGAGCGGCTGTTGCACCAGCGCGTGGAGAGTGTCGATGCGGGCGCGCTCGCCGGCATGCTCGAGCAACTCGAAGGTCTGTCCGACGCGGAGATCCAGCTGCTGCTCGCCAGCGAAGGGCAGCAAGGCTGAAGAGTAGAACCGCCGCATGAGCCCGCCCTCTCCACCCGATCCGCCCTCTCCGGCGTCGCCCGCGACGCTCGGCGACCGGCTGGCGCACCTGACGCCCAAGCAGCGCGAGCTCTTGCTGCGTCAGCTCGCGCTGCGCGGCGCGGCCGCCGGCGGGGCGGTGGCGCCGGTGGTTGCCGAGGCGATCGCACGGCGTGCGGCGCCCGCGGAGCCGTTGCCGCTGTCGCCGGCGCAGCGGCGCATCTGGTTCTTCGAGCGGCTGCAGCCTGGCACCGGCGCGTACCACGTCTACGGTCACTACCGGCTGCGCGGTGCGCTGGACGTCGCGGCGCTCGAGCGCGCGTTCGCCGAGATCGTGCGCCGCCACGAGTCGTTGCGCACGTCGTTCGAGGAGATCGCCGGCGAGGCGCGTCAGGCGGTCGCGCCCGCGGTCGACTTCGCCATCGCGCGCGTCGATCTCCGGAGCCTGCCGGCTGCCGAGCGGGAGGCCGCGGCGAGGCGCGCGGCGGACGAGGAGACCGAGCGGCCCTTCGACCTCTCTCGCCCGCCGCTGCTGCGGGCCACGCTGGTCCAGGTGGGGCGCGAGGAGCACGTGTTGCTGGTGGTGCTGCACCACATCGTCGCCGACGCCTGGTCGCGCGGCGTGCTCTACGGCGAGTTGACGGCGCTCTACGGCGCCTTCACCGCTGGCAGGCCCTCGCCGCTGCCAGAACCGGCGATCCAGTTCCCCGACGTCGTGCTGTGGCAGCGCGACGAGGAGCTCGAGCGCCGCGTGGTTGGCCAGCTCGGCTACTGGCGCGAAGCGCTCGCGGGGGTGGCAGGCGTGCTCGACCTGCCGACCGATCGGCCGCGCTCGCCCGTGCCGGCTCTTCGCGGCGGCCGCCACCTGATCTGTCTTCCGCAGGCGCTGGTGGCAGCGTTGGCCGAGCTCGCACGCCGCGAGGGCGCCACGCTCTTCATGGCCCTGCTGGCCGCCTTCCAGACCCTGCTCGCACGGCTGTCCGGGCAGGACGAGGTCGTCGTCGGGTCGCCGATCGCGAACCGCGGGCGTTCCGAGCTCGAGCCCTTGATCGGGCTGTTCGTGAACACCCTGGCGCTCCGCGGTGACCTCGCGGGTGACCCCTCCTTCCGACAGCTCCTGAGCCGCACCCGGAGCCTTTGCCTCGACGCCTTCGAGCACGGCGAGGCTCCGCTCGAGCGGATCGTGGACGAGCTCGCGCTCGCGCGGGTGCCCGGACGCACGCCGCTCTTCCAGGTGATGTTCGTGCTCCAGAACGCCGAAGACGGCGAGCCGGTGTTCCCGGGCATTTCGGCCACATGGCTGGAGCCCGACGCGCGTACGGCTCGCTTCGAGCTGACGCTCTCGCTCGGCCCGACCGCCAATGGGCTCGAAGGCGTGCTCGACTACGACCGTGACCTCTTCGAGCCGGCGACGGTGGCGCGGCTCGCGGACGCGCTCGACGTGCTGCTTCGCGGCGCCCTCGCCGATCCGGATCGCCCGATCTCGCGTCTGCCGCTCCTTGCCCCGCACGAACGCGACGAGCTGCTGCGGCTCGGCGACGGCGGCGAGGTCGAGGGCGCACCCTCCGGCAGCGCCTGCTGCTTGCATGAGCTGGTCGCATCGCAGGCGGCGCGTAGTCCTGATGTGGTAGCGATCGTCGAGCCCGGGCGCGAGCTCACCTACGAAGGCCTGATAGGACGCGCGAACGGTCTGGCGCACCGGCTGCGCGCCTTGGGTGTCGGACCGGAGTCGCGGGTGGCGGTGCTCACCGACCGCTCGGCGGAATCGATCGTTGGCGTGCTCGGCGTCCTCGCCGCGGGCGGCGCCTACGTGCCGCTCGATCCGTCGCACCCCGCCGAGCGACTCGTCTACCTGCTCGCCGACGCCTCGGCGCGAGCGCTGGTGGTACCGCCGGCGCTGCTCGCCCGGGCCAGCGAGGTGGCGGCGGAGCTGCCGATCGTGGCCACCGACGACGCCGCCCCCGCCCCGCAGCCGCCGCCGAGCGGCGTGACGCCGGAGGGAGCTGCCTACGTCATCTATACGTCGGGCTCGACCGGCGCGCCGAAGGGTGTGGTGGTCGAGCATCGCGGCGCGGTCAACCTCGTCCAGGGTTTTCTGCGGCGCCACGAGTTCTCGGGCCTGCGGCTGCTGATGATCCCGCCGCTGGTCTTCGACGCGTCAGTCGGCGACCTCTTCCCGGCGCTCGCCTGCGGCGCCGCCCTGGTGCTGCATCCGTCTCCGAGCGAGCTCGCTCCACGCGAGCTCGAGCGCTTCTGCCGCGAGCACCAGGTGACCGGGATCGACGCCCCGGCGGCTTTGTGGCGCCATTGGTCGGAGAGCTGGTCGGCGCGGCCTGGAGACGTGCTGCCGTCGCTGCGTCTGATGATGATCGGCGGCGAGAGCGTGCCGGTCGAGCAGGTGCGGCGGTTCGCGCGGGCGACCGGCGGGCGGGTCGTGCTGTGCAACCACTACGGACCCACCGAGGCCTCGGTGTGCGCCGCCCTCTGGTCGACTACCGATGGGTCGACCATCGACGGCTCCGGCGCGGCCTTCGCCGAGCTGCCGATCGGCAGACCGCTTCCCGGTGTGCACGCCTACGTGATCGATCGCCACTTCGAGCTGGCGCCGCGCGGCGTGGTGGGCGAGCTGGCGATCGGTGGTCTCGGCGTGGCGCGGGGCTATCTCGGCCAGCCGGCGCAGACCGCGGAGCGTTTCCAGCTCGATCCCTTCGCCGCCGAGCCCGGGTCGCGGCTCTATCGCACCGGCGATCTGGTGCGCTGGAACGCCGACGGCACGTTGCAGTTTCTCGGCCGCCGCGACCAGCAGGTGAAGCTACGGGGCTTTCGCATCGAGCTCGGCGAGATCGAGGCGGCAATGGGTGAATACCCGGGGGTGCGCGCCGCCGTGGCGATGGTGCGCGAGGACCGTCCGGGAGACCGTCGCCTGGTGGCCTACGTGGTGGCGGACGAAGGCACCGACCTCGCGCTGCTGCGCACCCACCTCGAGTCCCGCTTGCCGCCAGCGATGCTGCCGGCGGCCTTCGTGCGTCTCGGCGCCCTGCCGCTCACCACCAACGGCAAGGTGGATCGACGCGCCCTGCCGGCGCCGGCGGCGGAAGTCGGTGCCGATCGCCCGCGTCGAACGCCGACCACCGACACCGAGCGCGGCGTGCTCGCGGTGTGGGCGGCGGTGCTCGGTCGCGACGACCTGAGCGTCGACGACGACTTCTTCGCGGTCGGCGGCGACTCGTTGGCGACGCTGCCCCTGGTGTTCAAGCTCCAGGAGGAGCTCGGCGTCGAGCTGCCGCTCGCCACCGTCTTCGCCGCGCCGACGATCGCCGCCCTGGCGCGCGAGATCGACGCGCGGCGCTCGGGAGCGGGTGAAGCGAGCGTCGACCTCGAGGCGGAGGTCGAGCTGCCTGCCGAGGTCGATCCGCGCGCCGCCGAGCTGCCGCTCGCATCGCGCGCCGAGCCGGCATCGGTGCTGGTCACCGGTGCGACGGGCTTCCTGGGTGCGTTCCTGCTGCGCGAGCTGCTCGACCGCACCTCGGCCGAGGTGTTGTGCCTGGTGCGTGCAGCCGACGACGCCGAAGGCCTGCAGCGGGTGCGCGCCAACCTCGAGTCCTACGGGCTGTGGCGCGCCGGCGACGAGCGACGGCTGGTGCCGGTGCCGGGAGATCTCGCGGCTCCGGAGCTCGGACTGTCGGCTGCGGACTTCGCCGCACTGGCGCGGCGTGCCGACCTGGTGGTGCACAACGGCGGCCAGGTGAGCTTCGTGGCACCTTACGAACGGCTGGCGGCCACCAATGTGCTCGGCACGCGCGAGGTGCTGCGGCTGGCAACGAGCGGGCGCCTGAAGCCGGTCCATCTGGTGTCGACGCTCGGCCTCTACCTGACGCCCCGGTACCTCGGCACGACGGTGCGGGAGAGCGACGATCCGCCCGCCGCCGCGGGCCAGACGGGCGGCTACAACCAGAGCAAGTGGGTGGGGGAGCGTCTCGCTCTCGAGGCGCGCCGGCGGGGCTTGCCGGTCGCCATCTACCGGCCGGCCCGGATCACCGGGGCGAGCGACACCGGCGCCAGCAACCTGGGGGACTACCTCAACGCGTGGATCCGCGGTTGCGTGCAGCTCGGTCTGGCGCCGCGCCTGCCGGAAGAGGCGTTCGACATGGCACCGGTCGACTTCGTCAGCCGCGCCATCGTGCGGCTGGCGCTCGGCGCGGGTGACGCCAACGGCGCCTTCCACTTCTTCAATCCCCACCGCCTGCCGATCGCCGAGGCCGTCGCCGCGCTGCGTGCCGCCGGCCTCGGCCTGCGCGAGGTCGACTATGGCGAGTGGCGAGCGGCGCTGCTGGCGGCGACGGCTGCGTCGCGCGACAACGCGCTGGCGCCGTTCGCCGGTCTCTTCCCCGAGCGTCCCGACGCTCGCGAGCCCGCCTTCGACTGCAGCGCCACCAATCGTGCCGTCGAACCGTTCGGCATCGTCTGCCCGCCGGCCGATCGTCGGCTGTTCGCGACCTACCTCCACTCTCTCCAGGCACGCGGCTTCCTGCCCGCGGCGGTCTCCGCCGAGGTGCCGGCATGAGCTGGTTCTCCGGTCTGCGCGATTTCCTGCTCGTCTGGACGGGGCAGATGATCTCGCTCGTGGGGTCGCGCCTGTCGACCTTCGCGCTCGGCATCTGGGTGCTGCGCTCGACCGGATCGACGACCCGCTTCGCCCTGATCTTCGTCGCCATGGCGGTGCCGGCGCTGGTGGTCTCGCCGCTCGCCGGCGCCCTGGTCGATCGCTGGGACCGCCGCCGCACGATGATGCTCTGCGACGCCACCGGCGCGGCGGTGACCCTGACCATGGCCGGGATGCTCGCCGCCGGCCGGCTCGAGACCTGGCACGTCTACGTCGCGGTGGCGCTGGCGGCGCTCGCCAACGCCTTCCACCAGCCGGCCTACGCGGCCAGCATCCCACTGCTCGTCGGGCGGGATCGGCTGGCGCGAGTCAACGGCATGGTGCAGACGAGCTTCGCGATGGCGCAGGTGCTCGGACCGCTGCTCGCCGGCGTGCTGGTGAGCACGATCTCGATGCCGGGCGTGCTCGCCATCGACGGCCTGACGTTCCTGTGCGGCGTGGCCGCGCTGGCGCTCGCGCGGGTGCCGCGACCGGCGGCCGTGCCCGAGAAGGAGCGCGGTCTCTGGGGCGAGGCCGCTTTCGGCTGGCGCTACGTGCGCGAGCGCCCGGGGCTGCTCGGTCTGTTGGCGATCTTCGGGGCCAGCAACTTCCTGTTCGGGATCGCCAGCATCCTGATCACACCGCTCGTGCTGTCGTTCACCAACGAGGCGGCGCTGGGCGCGCAGATGGCGATCGGCGGGCTCGGCCTGGTATTCGGCGGGCTTGCCATGAGCATCTGGGGAGGGCCGCGGCGGCGCATCCACGGCGTGCTCGGGTTCAGCTTCGCAGCGGGGCTGTTCCTGGCGCTGCACGGCCTGCGTCCCTCCTTCCTGCTGCTTGCCGTCGCCGGCGCCGCGTTTTTCGTCACCCTGCCGGTGATCAACGCCTCCAACGACTCGCTGTGGCAGAGCAAGGTGCCGGCGGGGTTGCAAGGGCGGTGCTTCGCGATCCAGCGCGTGCTTTCCGAAGCGGCGATGCCGCTCGGCTACGGCCTTGCCGGCCCGCTCGCCGACGGCATCTTCGAGCCGCTGCTCCAGCCGGGTGGGGCGCTCGCCGGCACGCTCGGACGAGTCGTCGGCGTCGGGCCGGGGCGCGGCATCGGCCTGTTGTTCATGGTGCTCGGCGCGTTGATGTCGCTGGTCGCGGCACTCGCCTACGGGGTGCGCGCGGTGCGCGACGTGGAAGACGAGCTGCCCGACGCTCCGCTCGAGGCCCGGGTGAGCGGCGCGCTCGAGGGGGTGGCATGAGCACCTGTGTTCTCGCGCTTTGCATTCTCGAGCTCTCGGCAAGGAGGTCCCATGCACGGTGAGGAGATCGATCTCGGCCCGTATCGGGTCGTGGTCAACGACGAGGAGCAGTACTCGATCTGGCCGGTGGATCGGGAGATCCCGGCCGGATGGCAGGCAGCAGGTCGCGAGGGCTCGAAGGACGAGTGCCTGGCGTACATCCGTGAGACCTGGACGGACATGCGCCCACGGAGCGCACGCCGTGCCGTCGTCGAAGCCGGTCGTGGTTGAGAGCGCCGGCAGCCCTGGAGGTCGAGCCATGGAGAACAGCAGCATGCAAGCACCCCCGGAAACGGTCGTCTCGGCGCGCCCCGGCCGCTGTCCGGTCGCTCACGGCGCGAGCCCCGACGAGCCGGTCCAGCATCGCCTGACGCTGTTCGCCGCCTCGCAGGTGGATCGGCTGTTGGCGACGGTCGCGCCGCTGGCGACGACTCTCGCCTGGGTGCGCTCGTTCCTGGCCCAGCCGAACCCGGATCTCGGCCGCTCCGGACCGGTGTGTCCCTTCGTGCCCATGGCGCTCGAGCTCGACACCATCTGGTGCGGGGTCGTGCCGGGCTGCGAAGCCGATCCGGCGCACCTCGCGGCGGCGATCACCGGGTACCGCGATCTGTTCCTCGACCTCGAGCCGCGCCAGCTGCCGGGAGCGATGAACAAGGCGATCCTGATCGTCTTCCCCGATCTCGGACCGGAGGGGGCGTCGATTGTCGACGAGGTGCAGCGTGAGCTCAAGCCGCGCTTCGTGGAGTCCGGCTTGATGCTCGGCGAGTTCCACGCCGCGAATCAGAGCCCCGGCCTGCGCAATCCGGAGTTTCGACCCCTGCGCAGCCCGTTGCCGATGCTGGCCATCCGCAACATGGTCGAGTCGGATCTTCCATTCCTGTGCCGTTCGCTGGATCCGCCAGCAATGCGCGCGGCGTTCGTGCGCTCCTACTTGCGGCGACTCGGCGGCACGGTGAGCCGCAACAGCTTCGGGCTGGCGATCGAGCAGTTGGTCGAGGCCGAGCTCGAGCTGCGCTGCGGCGCGCCGGCGCTGGAGGAGGAGCCGGCGGTCCGATGAGCCGCCGGCTCGAAGTCGTGCGACGTTCTTGCTCAGGTGACTCATGACGCAGGAGACACGTCCCTCCCTCGAAGCACCGGTCGCCATCGTCGGCGGCGGGCTGGCGGGGTCCCTGCTGGCGCTGGCGCTCGCCCAGCGTGGCCATCAGGTCGACGTTTACGAGCGTCGCGCCGACCCGCGTCGCGGCGGCGGTGAGGGCGGGCGGTCGATCAATCTGGGCCTGTCGAAACGCGGCATCCAGGCGCTCGACGAGGTGGGGCTACTGGACGAGGTCATGCCGCGCTCGGTGGCAATGCAGGGCCGGGTGATCCAC
>Ga0075431_100004203_pt1 | contig 14098 bp, 13 predicted proteins | sample RhiMetdeltSRZDD5_FD_75297 | JGI IMG/M metagenome (GOLD analysis project Ga0075431, IMG submission 75297) | Populus rhizosphere microbial communities from Tennessee, USA - Rhizosphere MetaG P. deltoides SRZDD5 | ecosystem: Host-associated > Plants > Roots > Rhizosphere > Soil | place: USA... | reverse complement strand
CCGACCATCGAGGAGATTTGCGGCTTAATGTCCTACGCAAGACGCAACCAGATGAGCTCCAATCGCACCGCGGCGATTGTGATCGTGTCGCTCATCCACATTGCTCTCGGCTACGCACTGGTGACGGGCCTCGCCTACAACGTCATCAAAAAGGCGGCCGAGGACCTGAAGACATTCGACGTCGAGGACGAACCGCCGCCCCCGCCGGAGGAACCGCCCCCCCCGCCGGAGCAGAACACGCCGCCGCCGCCGCAAGTCGTCGCGCCGCCGCCGATCGTTCGCACCAACACGGTCGCTCCGCCGATCATTTCCACTCCAGTCGCTCCGCCGCCGGTGATCACGCCGCGCGCGGCGCCACCCCCACCGCCGGCTCCGCCGGCTCCGAGGGTGTCGCAGGCAGCTAAGGCGAAGGGTAATCTGCCGGCATTGTTTTCGACCGATGACTATCCGCAGTCGGCGATCCGCAATGAGGAGCAGGGCACGACCGCTGTTCGCATGACGGTGGGCCCCGATGGCCGGGTTGCAGACTGCGCGATCACGCAGTCGTCCGGATCGTCCGCGCTCGATAACGCGACCTGCAACATCCTGCGTCGCCGCGCGCGGTTCACGCCGGCGAAGGACCAGGCAGGCAATCCGATTACCGATACCGTTTCCCAGCGGATCCGTTGGGAACTACCTTCAGACTAAGTTTTCAACTCAACGAACCCCAAGAATTTCAATAGGAAAGTCAAGAATATGGCAGCTCCAACCACCCCCGCCGGCGATAACCCTTATGGCCTGATGCAGGCCCTGTCAGAAGGTGGCCTGATCTCGTGGACCGTGTTCATCATCCTGGTCGCGATGTCGGTCTTCTCCTTCTACATCCTGTTCACCAAGCTGCTGCAGCAGCAGAAGATCATGAGCCAGGCCAACAAGGTGCGCGCCAGCTTCTGGAATGCGCCCAATCTGCGCGAAGCTGCCAACAAGCTTGAGCAGCGCAGCGCCTATCGCGCGATCGTCGAGGACGCGTTGGTTGCCCAGGATCAGCACAGCAAGCTGACCGACCCGGTCGACCAGCACGACTGGATGACCGGCTCGCTGGCCCGTTCGCAGGGCGCCATTACCAACCGCCTGGGTGAAGGCCTCGCCTTCCTCGCGACCGTTGGCTCGACCGCGCCGTTCATCGGCCTGTTCGGCACCGTCATCGGCATCTACCGCGCACTGATCAAGATCGGTGCGTCGGGCCAGGCGTCGATTTCGACCGTCGCCGGTCCGGTCGGCGAAGCGCTGATCATGACCGCGCTCGGCCTGGTCGTCGCGGTTCCCGCGGTGCTCGCCTACAACTGGCTGATCCGCCGCAACAAGTCGATCTCGGAAGACCTCGCGGCCTTCACCAACGACATCCACGGCTACATGATGTCGAACGGCGCGGTGAAGCCGGCGCTCGGCGGCCCGGCCAAGCCGGCACAGATTGCCAAGCCGGCTCCGACGGCGGCGCCCGCCCGCTAAGCGTACCCTCTCCGGGCCGGCGGCATGCTCGCGGCCGGCCCGGCGAGACTCGAACGAAGAAGGAAAAGCGCCTCATGGCAATGCAAGTAGGCGAGCACGACAGCGGCGAAGACGTCCCCATGTCGGACATCAACACCACGCCGCTCGTCGACGTGATGCTGGTTCTCCTGATCATCTTCCTCATCACCGTCCCGGTGGTGGTCCAGTCGGTGCCGATTACGCTGCCGAATGTCCGCAACGAGCCGACCGAAACCAAGCCGGAGAACGTCTCGCTGACGGTTCGCGGCGGCCCGGGCGGATCGTGTGAGGTCTATTGGAACCTGACGCCGGTCAATAACGAGCGACTGCTCGATATGGCGGTCAAGGCGCTGGAGGACCAGATCAAGAAGGTCGGCGGCGTCGAGAACATCAACGAAGAGAATATGCCGGAAGTGCACATCCGCGGCGACATCAACACGCCGTACAAGTGCATCGGCGGGACCGTCTACACGATGCAGCGCGCAGGCTTCGCCCGCGTCGGCTTCATTTCGCAGCCGCCGCCCGGTGGACACATCCAGCGGCTGTAAGAAGCGGCCGTAGAATAAGGAGCTAAGCCACTATGGCGATGCAAACCACTGGCTCGAACGTCGAAGGCGAGCCGATGATGGATATCAATACGACGCCGCTCATCGACGTCATGCTGGTGCTTCTCATCATGTTCATCATTACCATCCCGCCGCAGACCCATGCCGTGAAGCTGGACTTGCCGCAGGACACCAGCAACAACCCGCCGCCGCCAATCGACCCGGTCAAGAACAAGATCGTCGTGACGCAGGGCGGAGCGGTGCTGTGGAATGGCGCCCCGGTGAACCTCACCCAGCTGCGCCAGTATCTGGACGTCACGCAGCAGATGGATCCGATCCCCGAACTCCACCTGCAGCCGGAACCGAACGCACGCTACGTCATCGTTGACGATGTGCTGGCGGTGACCAAGCAGGCGAAGGTTTCAAAGATGGGCTTCGTCGGTAACGAAGCCTATATGTCGGTCTTCTAAGTCCGCCAGCTTCGACGAGATTGAGGGCGGTCCCAGGGTCCCATCAAAGTAGTACTTTGATGGGTTTCCCTAGGGGGGCCGAGGGCGTCTCCAGAAGGTGCCCCCGGCACCTTCAGGGGCCGCCCTAATTCGTTGCGCGGATGTTTCTTGCCAAATTCCATCGATGATATATCATCACGGATGTGCAATGGAGGAGGCTGGCGATGGTACAGGCGATTTCTTCCCCATTCGGATCCGTCAGCAGCGCCCGCGACGCGCTGCCGATGTCCGAGATGAACACCACGCCATTGATCGACGTGATGCTGGTGCTGCTGATCATGTTCATCATCACCGTGCCGATGCAGACGCACCAGGTCGAGGTGGCGCTGCCGCAGCCCAAGGCGATACCGGAGGACTGGATCCGGCCGCTGCGCAATGATCTGGTCATGACGGCAAACGGAAGTCTCAGCTGGAACGATCGCACGATCAACGACAGCCAGCTGGAGGCGCTGCTCGTGTCGGTCGCGCATTCGCCCAAGCCGCCAGAGGTTCATTTCCGCCCCGATGCCGCGGCGCGCTTTGAGCGGGTCGACGAGGTCCTGGCGATTGCGGCCAAGAGCGGGGCTTCGACGTTCGGCTTCGTCGGCAACGAGCAATATCGCAACACCATCTGAGGCGCGGCAGTAACGGCTTTTCAACCATGTTTCCCTTAACGCGGGGGCATGGACTTCGTCAGCGCACATCAATTGACGCCGGACGAGAAGTCGAGCGAGGAGGCCGCCGCCGCCGCCGCTCCGTCAGTTACGTCCGATCCGCCAGTGTCGTTCGCGCGACTGCGTTCGATCGATATGCTTCGTGGGCTCGCGGCGTCTTTGGTCGCCTTGAGGCATGCAGCCGATGAGCCATTCCTGATCGGCGCCATCGGCGTCGACATCTTCTTCGTCATCTCCGGGTTCGTGATGGCGAAGGTGTCCGTAGGGAGGACCGCGGGGGAATTCCTGATCGACCGCGCCTGGCGGATCTTCCCGATCTATTGGGTAGCCTTGGCCATTTGCGTGATGTTCCGGCTGGTCCATGGGCAGGGCGTGACGGCCTACGACAGCGTCGGCAGCCTGCTCCTGGCGCCGAACTGGTTCGCGTTCGGCGTGCTCTATCTCGGTATCGCGTGGACGCTCCTGTACGAATTGTTCTTCTATTCCGCCGTTGCGATGACCATCGTGCTGCGCAGTTGGCGCGTTCCACTGCTGTTGTTCGTGGCGGCGCTGGCCATCCGGCCCTTTGCCGACAACGCGCTTGTGAAGTTCGCCGGCAGCCCGATCATGATCGAGTTCCTGTTTGGCATGCTGATCGCCGTTGCGCCGCAAAACCGCCGGATCGGCGCGGCGCTGATTGCCGCGGCGATACTGTTCCTGGCCTGTTTCCCGAACAGCTGGCTGAGCGATTATCGCGTGGCCATGGATTATGAGCCCGCCTTCCTCCGCGTGGCGCTTTGGGGGTTGCCGGCGGCAATGATCGTTTATGGCGCGCTAGCGTTTGAGGAGAGCCTCAAAGGCCGGTTGGTCAATGCACTGCTGGTGCTGGGCGCGGCATCCTATTCGATCTACCTCTTCCACATGACGGTCATCAAAATGGTCGTGCCCGGCCGGCCGATTGCGGGTTTCGTCATGTCGATCCTGGTCGGCGTCGCCATGTGGTGGCTGGTGGAACGTCGGCTGTTGGCGATGCGTCGGCGCAGGCAGCCGGCGGCGTTGAGACCTTCATGGTTTGCCAGCTCGGCCCTCAAGGTAACGGCTTCTCAACGGCTGCGGCGCTAGCGCTTGATCGATGGATATTATTGCCGCGCACCAGCAGGGGCTGATCGAACAACTTGACGAAGATGTGCGGGCGCTTTCCGGCCGGCCGGGCGACCATGCCCAAAGGGCCGTCGTGCTCCACCATTTGTTCGACCATGCGCGCGGCGCCCATGAATGGGCGTTAGGCGAGGCCCGCCGCGAACTCAGAATTGCCCGGGCGCTTGCCGCGCTCGACAAGCGGCTCGAGCGTTGGGGCTGGCTGATCCGTAACCGCGAAGTGGCGAGGGTGGCATTGGAGAGGCTCGGCGACGCCATTGGCCAGGCCTCACAGTCGAGATGCGCGGCCGCTTATCGCGCCTATCGGCTCAGCGCAGCTCCCGCGCTGCAGGGCGAGGCCGAGCAGCTGATACCGGCCCCGCTGCTTGGCGCGCTGCAGCAGTGCCATGCGGCAAGGCGATCGGGCGATCCGGTCGGGCACGAGCTGCGGTGCGAACTCAAGGACAGCAGCGAGCAGCTGGCGGCGGCGTCCGGTCATGAGGCATTGGCGGCCGCCTGGACTGCGGTCGAACTCACCGGATTGAAGCGCATGGCGCGCGGACTTCTCGGAGCGCGTGCGCTCGAGCGGAGCACAGCGAGAGACGGCAAGCGCGGCTGGCACCGGATCGAATGCGAGGTGCGCAACGATCCCCTATTGCCCGCATCATTCCGGGCCAACCCCGCGCAGCATTTCTACGCGCTCCAGTATGCGCTGGCCGAACGCCGCCGCCAGCGGTGGCGCGAGGCATGCGACCGGGAACCGGACGCGTTCGAATTGGCCGCCTGATCAGCCGAAGGTGAAGGCGTAACCCTCCGCGCCGGGATCGAGGAACTCGATCGTGAACAGCCGCTCGCGGTTTGGGTCCTTCTGGCGGACGAGCTGGTAGAGCCGCTGATTGGTCACCTGGCCATTGCCGGCAGCATCGATGTCCATGCCATGATCGGTTTCCGGCGCCTTGCCGTCGAGCAGCACGCGGTAGCGCACGGGTTTGCCGGCAGCACTCCCCAGCACCAGGTGCAGATCGCGGGCGCGGAAGCGGAAGGCGATCTTGCTGCCCGGCAGCCCAGAGACGGACCGCTGCCGCTCGACATTCCAGCGCCCGTCCAGGCCCCATTCGTTGAGCGCGAACTTGCCGGGCAGGAGATAATTGCCCGTGCCGGCACGCAGCCCGCCGGGCGACGCGAAGTTCTGCGCGCGGCTGGTGCCGAGATAGGTCTCCGGGCTGCGGATCGAGGCAAAGTCGGCGGCGGCGCTGGCTCCGTTGGCGGTGACGCGGGCGCTGTCACCCAGCTTCATCGCGCCGTTCTCCGCAAGCAGGGCCCGGATAGCGGCCTCGGTTTCGTCGGTCCGGCCCTCGCCGAAATGATGGTAGCGGATGCGGCCCTGCGCGTCGGCGAGATAATGGGCCGGCCAATAGCGGTTATCGAAAGCGCGCCAGACGGCGAGGCCGTTGTCGAGCGCGACCGGATAGCGGATGCCGAAATCGGCGACGGCCTTGCGGACATTGGCCGGATCGCGCTCGAACGCGAATTCCGGCGAGTGGACGCCGATCACCACCAGGCCCTGGTCCTTGTACCGGTTGTACCACGCATTGGTGTAAGGCACTGAGCGGATGCAGTTGATGCAACTGTAGGTCCAGAAATCGACCAGCACGACCTTGCCCTTGAGCTGCTGGCGGGTGAGCGGCGGCGAATTCAGCCATTGCACCGCGCCGTCGAGCGGCTGCAGCGTGCCTTCAACGGGCAACATTCCGCCCGTCTTTGTCGTCAGCTCCTCGTCCTGCATGCCGAGCAGCCGGGCGAGGCGATGTTCGAAGGCGAAGGTTTGGGCAGTCGAGAGCCTGGCAAGCACGCGTGTGTCGAGGCCGAGCGCGATGACTCCCACACCGACCAGGATCAGCACGCCAAGTGCCTGGCGCAGCCGTTCGCCGGCGCCGATCGAGCGCTTCATCGCCGCGAACACCTTGCCGCCGATCAACAGCGCCAGCGCGAGGCTGGTCGCCGCACCGAGCGCATAGGCGAGCAATAGGCCGGCAGTTGTGGCGCTGGCGCCGGACAGGGCGGCACCGGTCAGGATGATGCCGAGGATCGGGCCAGCGCACGGCGCCCACAGCAGGCCGGTTGCGACGCCGAGCAATAAGGAGCCGCCGATCCGGTCTTCGCTGCCCTTGGCGGAGAGCCGTTCGCCGAGTCCGACCAGCGGGCGCATGGCGCGGTCGGCGAGGCGGGGGAAAATGAGCAGGAGGGCGAAGCCGGCGAGCAGGACGATAGCGATCCAGCGACCCGCGCTGTTGGCTGCAACGGCCCAGCCGCCGCCAACTGCCGCCAAGGTTGCGACGCCGGCGAAAGTGATCGCCATGCCGGCCAGCAAGGGCAGGCCATTGCGCAGGAACGGCCGGTCGGCGCGTGCGAACACGAACGGCAGCACCGGCAGGATGCAGGGCGAAAGGATGGTGAGGATGCCGCCAAGATAGGCGAGAAGGAAGATGAGCATCAGGCGGGCTTAAATGTGAGGCTAAGGCCGTTGATGCAATGGCGCTTGCCGGTCGGCGGCGGCCCATCGTCGAACACATGGCCAAGGTGCCCGCCGCAGCGCCGGCAATGCTCCTCGGTGCGGATCATGCCGTAGGTAAGGTCTCGGCTGTAGGCGACGGCATTGGGTAGGGGCTTCCAGAAGCTCGGCCAGCCGGTGCCGCTGTCGAATTTGGCGACCGAGCTGAACAGGGGCAGGGCGCATCCGGCGCAGGCGAAAATGCCTTTGCGATGATCCTCGAGGAGCGGGCTGGTGAAGGGGCGCTCGGTGCCGGCTTCGCGCAGGATGTGATAGCGTTGCGGGCCGAGGCGGCGGCGCCATTCGGCCGGGCTGCGTTGTATTTCGAATGACGCCTCTGCCCTGCCGCTGGTCAGGATGGCGGCACCAGCAAGGGCGGTACCTGCAGCCAGGCCCATGAAGGCCCGGCGATTGCAATCGGTCAAACTCATGCTGTCGGCCATATAGCATCGCAACCTGAATGCTGCCTGCCGAAGCGGCATGGTGGCCATGCAAGCCGGTTATGGCCGGAGCAAAGCGATTGCCGGGTGACGGAAATTCGCGGCGCTATTGTTCATGATGGGTGGCAAGCGGACAATTGGGCGCAGTCGTGCGAGCGTTAACCTGAAGCAGAGGTCTCTTGCCTAGGTGTGGTGCGTCAGGAGACACAATCATGAAGTTCATCTTGTTGAAGTCGCGCGGCGGCGACTATCTGGTCGTCGCGGAAAACGTCGCCTGGCTACGCGCGCATGAAAATGGCCAAACCCAGGTGGGAGTAATCGGAGGAGCTCCGATCCTCGTGGCCGGTGGCATCGAAGAAACCGCCGCCACGATATTGGCTGGTTGAGTGTCCGCAATGGGTGGAGAGCGGCGACGAAGGCACGAACTGTGATCCCTCATCCATAATTTGTTCTTAATCATACCAGCCTATTCTAGCTGAATGGCCGCCGCCAAATCAGACCGGCGCAATGCGCCGCGGAATGACGATCCCGAGCTTCGGGGACGGAGAGGTGAGCCGCGCGCATATATTCTACTACCCGCTTCCGTCGAAGCGCTTAGCGGCCTCAACAGCGTCAGCCTGTTAGACGTTTCTCGCACCGGCGCCCGGCTAGAGGCCGCGGACCTCCCTGCGGTCGGCAAGGACATCATCCTACGGTGTGGAGCGATCGATACGCTCGGGACGGTCGTTTGGAATACCTGCGGGAGATGCGGGGTGCATTTTGATGAGCCGATTAGCGGACAGGACCTCCTGGCGCTTCGCGCCGTAGCAGTGGCGGCGGAGCGTTCCGGGATGACACCGGAGGAACTGCAGGCCAGGGCCGACTGGGCAAACGGCTTGGCCCGGTAGGATGACCGCCTGTTAGCTAGGGCGCGCTTGTGACCGGAATGGGTGGAAAGTGGACGCTAGGCCCTCCCGCGCCCATCTGCCCGTATTGACCAGGCCACCGTAATCCGAAGGACGACGAGCGAGACTGCGGCGAAGATAGCAATGGCGCAATCTCTTCCACTGGCGCGCCCTCCCAACCGAAGACGAATAGGCCTCCAAGGCTGACAACCATGGCAATCACCAGTGCCATCCCGATGGCCGCCGCAACCAAGTCGAGCCAAAGCAGCGCTTTCGATCTCGTGCTTCCCTGTAGCCGGTTCATGTATCTCGATCGGTGATGCTCGCCTCTCTTCCTGCGGCAAGAGTCTTTTGATAGCTTCGGCGGCGATCAAGGAGGGCAATCGAGCGGGTGCAAAACCAGACACTGGACTTAGATCGACGAATTAAAGAACTCGAGGCGCAGCTCAAAGAGCAGGAACTCCGCGAGAAAGCCTCTGCGCGCCCTCTAATTGCGCAATCCGCGCTCGCAGCTTTGCCGATCATTCTCACCATCGGCCTGGGCTTTGTCGCCAATTACTTCCAGTCTCGACACCAGCATCAAGAGCAGCTCGGCGTTATTGCGAGACAGGGCGAACTGGAACGGGAGAAACAGGCCGCGATCGCGAAGGAGGCGGAAAGCGCGCGACTTTCGGAGGCGAAGCGGAGCTTCACGCTACAGGAGCGCGACGCCGCGGCGCAACTCGATCGTCAGGAGCGCGAATTTCGCGCTAACGCCGCGGCGGCGGCCGATCGGTTCGCGCAAGAACAGCGGACTCTTCGCACTCAGCATGCGGCGCAACAGGGGCAGCAGGCACGCGAGTTTGACCAATCCCTTGAGCGTCAGCGTCGCCAAAATGAAGTTGAGCTCATCTTGAAAGCAAGTGAGGTTCCAACATCGCTGACTCCGCAAGAGCAGGATATTCAGAGGGCACGGAACCTGCTCTGGTTCGCGGATGCCGGATACATCAGGCTTTCGGAGCAGTTAAATATCAAGCTGCGTGATGCGGGCCGCATATCCCAAGGTGAGTCCGTGTCTTTGCCGGTGGTACAGTCTGCGGGCGGCACGGCCGCGATTGATCTTCTGTCGCGGTTCGAGAGCTTTTCTCGAACTGCCTCCACGTTCGAAGGCGGAAACACGGAAATCGGATATGGTCACTTCCTCACCGCAGAGGAGAAGCGCACTAGCCGTGTTCGCATTGGTAACGAATTGATCAATATATCGAGCGGGATTTCCGAAGAGCAGGCCCGCGTGCTGCTGCGTCAGGACATGGCGCCTTACTACAAGTCAGTCGACACGTTGGTAAAGGTTCCGCTGACGCCGTCACAGCGCGATGCGCTCGCAGTGTTCGTGTACAACGTCGGCCCAGGCGTCCTTGCAAGGTCTAGCTTGTTAAAGCGCCTCAACAATCGCGAGTATGACGCGGTGCCAAATGAGATGAGAAAGTGGATACGGGCGGCTGGGCGGCAGATCCCGGGCCTGCAACAACGCCGAGAAGCTGAAATCGAGCTCTGGAATCGGACAGAATGATGCATAGGCGGACGGTGTACTTTGGCGCGTCACGGCTAATGACCGCAATGGGTCGAAAGCGGTCATTAGAAATATCGGTTACTATGCGGCGATTCCGTCGAACTGCAGCCGCGCGAGGCGGGCGTAAAGGCCGCCTTGTGCGGTCAGGGTGCCATGATCGCCTTCCTCGACGATCCGGCCATGGTCCATGACGATGATCCGGTCGGCGGCGCGGACGGTGGCGAGGCGGTGGGCGATAACGATGGTGGTGCGATTGCCCATCAGCCGGTCGAGCGCCTCTTGCACCAGCCGTTCGCTTTCGGCATCGAGGGCGGAGGTCGCCTCGTCGAGCAGCAGGAGCGGGGCATCGCGGCGGAGCAGGGCGCGGGCGATGGCGATCCGCTGCCGCTGTCCGCCCGAGAGGCGGGCGCCGCCTTCGCCCATAAAGGTGTCGAGACCTTCGGGGAGAGCGCGGAGGAAGCTTTCGGCATTGGCGTCTCGCGCGGCCTGCCAGATCTCGTCCTCGGTCGCGTCCCAATTGCCGTAGCGAAGATTGTCGCGCGCCGATGCGGCGAAGATCACCACTTCCTGCGGGACCATGGCGATCCGCTGCCGGACGTCGGCGGGGTCGGCGTCCTTGAGATCGACGCCGTCGAGCAGGACGCGGCCCTTTTCGGGGTCGTAGAAACGCTGGGCGAGCTGGAAGAGGGTGGTCTTGCCCGCGCCCGACGGACCGACAACCGCGAGCCGTTCGTTGCGGCGGACCTCAAGGCTGAAGCCTTCGAGCGCCGAGGTGTCCTTGCGCGTGGGATAGTGGAAAGTGACGCTTTCAAACACCATCCGGCCCTGGGCAGGCGTGGGCAAGGGGACCGGATTGGCCGGCGCCTTGATGTCCGGCTCGGCCCTGAGCAGCTCATTCAGGCGCTCCGATGCGCCGGAGGCGCGGAGCAGATCGCCATAAACCTCGCTGAGCGCGCCGAAAGCGCCGGCAAGCAGCCCGCCGTAAAGAACGAATGCGGCGATCGTGCCGCCGGTCATCGCGCCGGTGGCAACGTCGACGGCGCCCTGCCAGATGACCCAGGTAATCGAGGAGAAGACCAACGAGATGATCAGGAAGGTCATCAGCGCCCGAAGCCCGATGCGCTTTCGCGCGGTGCTGAACACGGCTTCGGTGGCGCTGGTGAACCGTTCCGCCTCCCTGGCCTGCTGGTTGAAGGCCTGGACGATTTTCATCGCCCCAAGCACTTCGCCCGTAACGGTGCCGACATCGGCGATGCGATCCTGGCTCCGCTTGGATATCGCACGGACGCGCCGGCCGAGGATGGTCAGCGGGATGACGATCAAGGCGATGCCGGCGAGCATCATGGCGGCCAGCTTGGGCGCCAGCACGAACAGGATCACCGTGCAGGCGATGCCCATTACGCTGTTGCGCAAAGCGACGGAGACGGTGGTGCCGACCACTTGCTCGATGATGGTGGTATCGACCGTGATACGGCTGGTGATCTCGGCCGGGCGGTTTTCCTCGAAGAAGCCGGGCGCGAGGCGCAGCAGGTTGCGGTGCACCGCAAGGCGAATGTCGGCGACGACACGCTCCCCCAGCCAACTGACGAAATAGAAGCGGACGGCCGTCGCCAGCGCCATGACCATCACCAGGAACAGCAGGTACTGAAACCAGCGCGCGATATCTCCGCCACCTGAAAAGCCGCGGTCGATGATCAGCTTGAACGCATAGGGCACGCCGGAGGTGGCAGCCGCCGCGAACAGCAGCGCGACCGCCGCGCAAGCGATATGACCGGGATAACGGCGGGCGAAGCTCCACACCATGTTGAGGTCGGACAGGGACTTGCCCTTCGGGCGTTCAGGGGCGCTGGCCATGGGAAGATCGCCTAGCAGTGTGTCCGCTTTGCCTCAATTGCGCATTGCGGCAACGGCAGCGCAGCAATTTGCTTGCCGTAACGGCAATTGCGCCCCACATTCCCATTCAAGTGACCGGAAACTTCAGGACAATTTGATGCTTTATGACGCCTATGAGGTGCAGCGCTCGCTGCTGACGAGCGCAAGCCGGCTCGCGGGTCTAGGCGCGGGCTGGCTCAACAACCCAACCAATCCGTTCGGCTATTCCTCGATGGGCCCGCTGGTTGCAGCGGGCCTTGAAGTTTTCGCCCATGCCTCGGCGCCGCGCGGCAAGCCGGAATTCGGCATCGAGCAAGTCCAAGTCGGCAAGAAGCTGGTCCAGGTCGACGAAGACATCGCGCTCAGGAGGTCGTTCGGCCAGCTCAAGCATTTCCGGAAGGTCGGGACCGAGCCGGGCGAGCCCCTGCTGATCGTTGCGCCGATGTCGGGCCACTATGCAACCTTGCTGCGCGGCACGGTGGCGCGGATGCTGCCCAAGCATGACGTGTTTATCACCGACTGGCGCGACGCCAAGCTCGTGCCGGTCACCGACGGAAGTTTCGATCTCGACGACTATATCGACTATCTCATTGAATTTTCTCAGACAGTTTATGAGCAGACGGGCAAGCGGCCGCACATGCTGGCGGTCTGCCAGCCGTCGGTCCCGGCCTATGCGGCGACGGCCATCATGAATGCCGACAAGCATCCGGCACGGCCCAAGACGCTGACCATGATGGGCGGCCCGGTCGACACCAGGAAGGCGCCGACCGCGGTCAACACGCTGGCGACGCAGCGGCCCAAAGCCTGGTTCCAGCAGAATGTCGTCGCCACCGTGCCGATGATTTACCCGGGTGCCGGACGAAAGGTTTACCCGGGTTTTCTGCAACTGGCCGGCTTCATGACCATGAACCTCGGCAGCCATCTCATCAGCCATTGGGAGATGTTCAAGCATCTGGTCGTCGGAGACGACGAGAGCGCGGATGCGACGCGGGGCTTCTACGACGAATATCTGTCGGTGTGCGACATGACGGCGGAATTCTATCTCCAGACGGTCGATGTGGTGTTCCAACGCCACCTGCTGCCCAAGGGCGAATTGGAGCATCGCGGGCGGCCGGTCGACCCCAAGGCGATCAAGGATACGCCGCTGCTGGCGATCGAAGGCGAGCGCGACGACATCAGCGGCATCGGTCAGACCAAGGCCGGGCTCGACCTGGCGACCGGCCTCGCCGCCTCAAAGAAGCAATATCACCTCGCAAAGGACGTCGGCCATTACGGCATTTTCAACGGCCGCAAATGGCGCGAAAAGATTGCGCCCGTGGTCGAAAAGTTCATCGCGGCGAACGGCTAGCTACAACCTCTCCATCCTCAGCCATTTCGGATCGCCCATCCAGGCGCGACCCAGCGCCGCGGTGGCGGCTGCCGCCTGCGCCCGCCGGCCGAGCTTCTGTTCCGACGCCGCGAGGCCGTAGAGTGCCCAGCCGTTGCCGGGATATTTGGCGAGGGCCGCGGTGAACGCCTGCTGCGCCTCGCCATATCGTCCGGCGCGATAGAGTGCGGCGCCCAATGACTGGCTGACCGGATAATACCACCACGGCGGCTCCATGTAGGAGATGCGGTCTTCAATCGCCAGCGCCTGCCGGAAATGATCCGCGGCCTGAAGATGGCGCCCGCGGATCGAGGCATATTTCCCGAGCGCGACATGCTCCGCGATTCCCAACAAGTCGGCGGCGGGCATGCCCTGGTCGGCCATCGGCTTCAGCGCATCCGCCTGGCGGACGTGAGCCAGCTCACGCATCTCCTTGCCGAAGCCGATCTCATTCTTCTGCTGGGCGTAGGCGACCGCTCGCACATAGTGGCGTACGCCCTGCACATAGGCGAGGCGCGGATCGGCCTCGGGCAATTCCAGCACCTCCGAAGCCGGCGCGAACTGCAAGGTCGCGAAATAGGGCGCAGCATAGATCGCCTGGATCCAGGCGAGCTGCGAGGCGGTGTTGGCATCGACGATGGTCGCCAGCTTTCTTGCTTCGCGGATTGCGGTGGGGAGGTCGCCGCCCATCTGCGCCGATGTCACGATGAAATGGACGTTGTGCGGATAATAGCCGTAGCGGACGAAGCCCTTGTCGTTCGATTCCTGGATATAGGCCTCGTCCTGGCGGGCAGCGTCGAGGTTGACCCGGATCGAGTCCTTCCAACGCCCCAGCCGGTAGTAGATGTGGGCTGGCATATGGACGAGGTGGCCCGCGTCCTTGGCGAGGGGCGACGACAGCCGGTCGGCCGCCGCCTCGGCCCGCTTCGGATCGGGGCCATTCTCCATCAGGTGGATGTAAAGATGCGGCGCCTGCGGATGGTCGGGGTTTCGAGCCATGACGGCCTCGACCAGGCGGATCGCTTCGCCCAGCCGCGGCTGCGGATTGCGCTTCTCGGCGTCCCAATAATTCCACGGCAGCGTGTCCATCGCCGATTCCGCCGCCAG
>Ga0075431_100004199_pt1 | contig 14103 bp, 10 predicted proteins | sample RhiMetdeltSRZDD5_FD_75297 | JGI IMG/M metagenome (GOLD analysis project Ga0075431, IMG submission 75297) | Populus rhizosphere microbial communities from Tennessee, USA - Rhizosphere MetaG P. deltoides SRZDD5 | ecosystem: Host-associated > Plants > Roots > Rhizosphere > Soil | place: USA... | reverse complement strand
GGGCCGCGCGCTCGTCGTCGGTGACCACCACTTCCGCCCGGGGACGTCCGATGTTTGGCATGCCTCCCTTAGATCACAAGTCAGGAATTTCTCCTAGTGATTTCGTTTCCAGGGGACTAGACCCAACTCGTGATAGTCGCAGGCGGGGTCGCTGCAGAACCAACCGGACACATATCGCAAACGGTCCTGTGGCTCACGACGGTCTGGTTCTACCGCCGAGAGGACAGGCCACTTCTGCCGATATTTCAAGAGCCGACGACATTGCGGACACGTGCGGTCGTAGACGGGATGAGCGTTCCCGGCCAAGGAGCCATCTACATTCCCGTTCGATCGCGACACCGGCACGGGAGGTAGAGGCGTACGGGTCTGGGAGGACGACGTCGCTTGTGAGCGCTGCCTATTCGTCGCCCCGCGCACGAAGCTCACACGGTCGCGCTGATGAAGTGACGACTGGAGCGACAGACGTCCGGAGGCAACCAGCAGCCGTACCACATGTTCGCGCAGCACATCACCCGATACAGGTCTTTCGAGGAACATGTCGGCCCCAGCTTTCATGGACAGTTCACCATCCTGACGCCGCGTCTCCGTTGTCAGCACAATGATAGGGACGGCCGTCGTGCGTGTGTGCAGTCTCAAGCGGCGCGTCAACTCGAGACCGCTCATGGAACCAGCACAGTACGCCACCGTAATGACCATGTCCGTTGACGTTGTCGTCGCGATCCGATACGCCAGGACTGTTGTCGCGGCTTTGACTACTTCGTATCCGCATCCGTTCAGAGCGCGCGTATACAGCTCTCGTTCGTCGACCGAGTTACCCACCAACAGAATTGATGGCGTTCGCAGACTTCGAGTTGCCATAATTCCGTTCCTTGCCTCCCACCGAGGGTGCTACTAAAGCATCGAACGCCTTACTGCAGAGTCGAGCTGACTCGCTGGGTCGCTGCTCGGCGAAGTCGGTCATCCGTGTGTTCTTCTGCCACATCGTCCTCTTGCACCGGCGAAGACGTAATGCGTGATGACTCGGTCGGTCCAACAGACCCAGCGACGTCAGGCCCCTCGTTTCCGTCGTGGTAAAGCTTCTACGGCTCCCGCGGCGGCGACGCTGAGTTGAGTGTGGTGGCGGTCGAGCAGCCACAGCTCTGGAATCAGCGTGGCTTCGATCTGCCCGCGATGAAACACACGCACCACGCCGCTCTCCGAGACGACGATGGCGATCGCACCAAGTCGATGGGAAATCGACGCCGCGGCCAAGTGCCGGCTGCCGAATCCAAGCGGCAGATCGATCTGCTCGACTGATGCATCGAGATAGCGACACGCTGCCAAGACGATCCCCGCATCTGAAATCACGAAGGCACCATCGAGCTGGGCCAGTTCCTTCATCGTTCCGCGGAGGTTGGGGTCGCTGATGTGTGTCCGTGCCGGCGCATGCCCGGCTAACGGATCGAGGATCAGTGCCCGGGACGCCGCGAGCACCTCGTCTGCCTTTCCAAGGGTGAATAGCGTCCCAATCCGGCGCCCCTCTCGACCCTCGCGGGCAATCTCGAGTGCCAGTTCCAAGACCGACTCGAGAACGGCGGGCTCGCACCAGGGAAGTCGAGAGCACAAGGCCTTGAGCGCGGCGATCGTCATGGCTATTCCCCTCAAGTGGCGGTCGTGTGCCGGCTATCGCTCACGTTCGCCATGCCTGCGGCGTTAACGATGAAGCGGCGCGACACCGGATCAACGTAGTCGAAACGGGTAGCGGCATAATTGCTCCCCCGTATTTGTTTGTTGATGCTCGCCAGGACAGAGCATCTTTAATGGCGGATTGCCGGGCGGCGGGTGAACGTGGCGGCTGATAGCGTCGCGACTGCCGACGCCTCGACAGGCTCAGCGGCGCTGAGCCCGTCGAGTGTGCCGTAAGGAGGAGGCAGCGAAAACGTCGGCCTCTGACGACGTGTCAGAGCTACGATCTCGCGCGAGCGCGAAGCCCGCCGCTGACCGCTTGATTACCGGACCCCCGCCAGTTGCTTCTGGTCCTCCACCTGCGTCTCGATCTGGACACGGCGCGGCTTGACGCTTTCTTTCAGGGGCAGCGTCAAGCGCAGCATCCCGTGCCGATGCGAAGCGGTCAGCCTCTCGAGGTCGAGGAACTGCGGGATCAGCAGAGTCTGTTCGTAGCGCGAGACGTTCTTGTCGTTCCCTTCGATCGGAGACTCGGCGCGAATCGTGAGGTTATTGCCCGCGACCTCCAAGGACACGTCCTTCGGATCGATGCCAGGCATCGGAACGTCGACGCGCCAGCCGTCATCCGTTGCGTTCACTTGGAACGATGGCGATGAAGCGGCGGCCGTGCGGGTCGGCAGATCGCTCCAGAACTGGTTGAAGAGACGATCCACGTCGCGCTGGAAACTGAACACGTCATCGAACGAATTCCAACGGGTGAACATCGCAAACCTCCTTGCTTAACAAAACCTCCGAGAATTTATATACGACATGCTTGTTTATCTGTCAAGTATGTTTAGTGTCAAACACTCAATACTCAATACTGCGAGCCGCTGCCACTAAATGACTCATAATCAGTCATTTATGAGATTGAGACTGGAGCAGTGCCAAGTGGCTATCACCATCGGCGACCGGGGTGGGACCAGTGATCACTGAAGGATGCGAAGAGCTCCTCTATCAGCTCGTCGAAGAATGACGGTCGCGTGACTGTCACGAAGCTTCTGGGAACACCGAAGGAAGAGCGGCGAAAGCCCACGAGCGGTTCGACAAACGGGCTCGTGACGATCACCTCTCTAATCACGACCGGGTGGTTACGAGACGCTCGCCGTTGGTCGTACCGGCGACGACGTTCCGGATCGACAAGGGTCTCGTACGCTTCGCGAGCGCGCTGGAATTCGACTGGTGAGGAGCCAGCGCCGACATCCGGATGGTAGCGCCGCGCCAATGCTCGAAAGGCGCTCCGGATCATCTCCGCGTCAGCATCCTCGGCGATACCGAGCACAACGTAGTAATCCATCGTGCTTCTCGAAGATAACGGTCGTGGGACTGGATCAACATTTAGCACTCCGCCGCGGATACTCGCAACTGCGCCCTGGTCAGCGATTGCTTTCCGGCGTTCGGGGGGCCTCCGGAGGAGACGTTGGGCCGCGGAGCGCCTGGCGGTCGCAGGGTCGCCGGAGTACTTCGCGTCGCACCCCAAGCCGAATGCGCCGCATGATCTTCCTAACCACCGATGCATCAACCTGCGCGGCGGCTCACCGACCCCTACCGCTGAGTTTGAGAAACGGTGAAGTCCTCGTCGTTGAAGTGAGCGGACCGTTGATCGTAGACAACGCGGACCTCACGATTCGCGCCGCCATCGATGGCCAGGGTCTCACGTTTTCCTTTGAAGAGCACCTTGCGCCGCAGATCGCGAGCGGCGCGCTAGTGCGTGTGCTTGGGGATTGGTGCGCCGTTCGCTGGGTACTTTCTCTACTATCCGAGTCGGCGGCAGCAGTCCGCGGCGCTCACGGCGCTGATCGACACGCTTCGCTTGGACCATAGAAGGTAGCGGTTCTTTCGTGAACGAGGCATCCGCCGAACTGGGTGAATCGGCGAAGGTTGCGCGGCTAGGTCAGCGTCCACTTCTGAGGAAGGCGAGAGCTCGAAGGGATTCGATTGACGCGGGCTGCCGTTCTCGGGCGCGATCTGCGTGCAGCGGTCCTTCGAACCGTTGCCTTCCTCGTGCTCTCGAGCATCGTCATCAACGTCGAACCGCGCCGACGAGCCTAGCCGCCATAAAGAGCCAGTACTGCGTCACGGCTCTCGAGCCGTTTGGGCCATCGGGCGTTGTGCACCCGTACCCAATCAGCACAAACCGGCCGGCCCAGGGCCGCTTGTCCTCCCGAAGCGCAGGCATGCCGGTGTGCCGCGAAGGCAACGGCTCAGGTCGGCACCTGCCCGGCGCGCAACAGGGGGCGGTAGCGCAGGTTGAGCAGCGCATAGCAGATCATCGTCGCCGTGATGCCCACCAGCATGGCCTCGAGCCCGAGCGGCAACATCAGCACGAGTGCCGTCAGGGCAAACACGGCGGCGGTGTTGGACAGCAGGTAAGGCCGCAGCTCGGCGACCTCTATGTAGTAGCCGTACTGCTTGCCCAGGAAGAACAGCACCGTGCCGGCGGCGGCCAGTTGACGGAAGTCGCCCGGGTCGAGGTCGCGCAAGATCGCATGCCGAATCAGCGAGGCCAGGATCGCCAGACCAACGAACAGGAAGAAGTGCGAGTAGAGAATCGAGTGCCCGGTCGTAGATCTGCGCTGTTCCAGCAGATAGAAGCTGTCGTAGTAGACCCACCAGATGACCGACACCATGACGAATCCGTTGACGGCGGCAATAACGTTGGACGGGTTCCAGGCGATGTCCGCCAGTGCCGCGGAGATGCTGATCACCGATTCGCCCAGCATGATGATGGTCAGCAGGCCGACCCGCTCGACCAGGTGCGGCGTGTGCGCCGGTACGACATGTAACCGCCGGTTCAGCAGCACCAGAGCGGCCATGTCGAACACGATCCCGGCATAGAAGACCAGGTAGCTCCAGGGTGGCGCCAACAGGATCGAGGAAAGGCTGATTGCCGCGCCGACAACGAACACGGTGCCCACCTGCGTCGCGACGCCACCCCGGTCGTGGTGCTTGCGCTTGGAGACGAAGTACATCGCGGCGATGATCAGCCGCGCCCCGCAGTAGCAGGCCACGGCCAGCGCGTAATCGTAATGGTCCTGGGCGCCGGCCGAGATCTGCGCCGAGATCACGATCAGCAGGAACATGATCAGCAGGGTCGACAGCCGGTGCTGGCGGCTGTCGGTGTCGAAGCGATTGGCGTAGATCGTGTGGCCCGCCCAGATCCACCACAGCGGCAGGAACACCAGCACGAAGTGCAGGAACTGCTGCGGCGCGATGTGGCCGTCGTGCGTCTCGCTCAGGATCTCGCCGGCGTCGCGCAGGGCGACGACGATAATCAGGTCGAAGAACAGCTCCAGCCAGGTCGCGCGCCGGTGCGGGTCGAAATATCTCAGGTCCTTCATGGGGCCATCGTATGCCTTCGAGCCCAGCATGCGGGTGCCGAGGCCGCCTGCGGCGCGCCCGGCAGCCTTCCCGGCGGCCCTGAAGGGCGAGGACATACAGCGTGCGGTAACGGCGGCAGAGGTCGCGCACGCGACGGATGACGTCATGGTCTGGAATCAGGACGCCGAGGTTGATGCTGATCGAGGCAGATCCTCCGGTTGATACGTTCGAAGTATCGATCGCCCTAGATCTGGAAATGCCGAGGTCCGGATAGATCAAGCGGTCGGGGTGCGAAATCGCAACGCCGGGACCGAGGGTGCGATCGGTTTACGCGTTTTGCACTGTGGCGACCCATAGGTGCCTTGGCCGACCTGGGCCCGTCTCAGTGTCGCCGATCCGTGAGCCCTCCGGACAGGCCGAGCGGCGTCGTGTCCCTTCAGTTCAACGCGGAGGGTCCGGGTCGTACTCAGGTTGGCGTCGCACATGCTTCCGTTTCGGTGTGTCCAACCCAATCGACGCGAAGAAGCTGAGGTGTCGGCGTCGCTTCCTGCGGTACTTTCCCCACGGTTTTGGCGACGAGCGATACCTCGCGTGGGAACGCGACTACAAAGCTGAGGCGCACGCGCGATGGAAGGCGAAGCTCTCTGGGAGGAGATTCGCTGAGTTTCTGGCGGCGGGACAGTATGACGAGGTTGCCGTTGAGGCGCTACGCATCGAAGCACGAACCAACCTCTTGTTCTCGTTTGAGAAGATGGCGTTGCGCGACGCGGTGAGGACCGCGTCCGGCGCGCGGCGCTTCGCCGAAGGGTTGTACGCGTGGCTGCACGGGCGTGGTTCGATGCAAGCCAGATTCGACGCCTGGTGCGAGGCGATTGCCGAGTTGCCGCGGCGACAGACGCGCGTCCTCACCTGGCCCGTCGTCACCGTCTTTGGCTTCTTGGCGCAACCCGACCGCCACATGTTCCTGAAGCCGAATGTCACGCGGCTGGCGGCGGTTCGGTACGGCTTCGATTTTCATTACCGGTCGCGGCCGAACTGGGCGACGTATGCAGAGTTGCTGGATCTCGCGGCGTTGGTCCGGCTCGACCAACGCGATCTCGGTCCGCGTGATTTCATCGACGCCCAGTCTTTTTTATGGGTGCAAGGCTCTGAGGAATATCAAGGCCGGAGCTTCCGGTCCCTGCAGACGACGAGCGTGACCGCCCTTCAGGAGCGAGCATGGTGATATCGGCCGGTTTCGGCCGCCATACGCCAGCGCGATCACACGCCGAAGACGGATGGGCATCGCGTGGCGCATTGACCGGCGGCCGTCCTTGTTGAAGTGGGCAAAAGATTTGGCGTTCGCGTCGCATCTGCGCAGCGAGCCATTCGGCCCAGTGCTCCAGGAGACGTCGTCGTAATGACCGGTGTATTTGGTTGGTCCGCTAAAGCGTCGTAAACGATCTCCATCGGGTCAGGGCGACCTCCAATAGCGGGAAGTCGGATTCGCCGCCACGCCGCCGCGGCGCATCAGATCGAGCGCGCCAGAATGTCCAACCCTCTCGCGGCGGTCCGCTTGTCGATCGCCAGCGACGGCAGCAGCATCACCGCCGATCCTTCGGTCGACACGAGCAGCCCGTTGCGGCGGCACTTATCGTGGATGGCGTCCGCGTAGTCCTCGTCGCCGACATCGATGCCGATCGCCAGGCCCTGAATGCGAACCGCCGCCGGCCGGTCGAACTCGAGTTGCAGCAAGCGGACGCGGAAATACTCGCTCATCTCGGCCACGCCGGCGAGCAGCCGCGGCCGGTTCGCCTTGAGGTCGCGCAGGGTCGCGATCGCCGCGGCGACGCTGCGCGGGTGCCAGCCATAGGTCGAGTAAAAGGTCCCGTCGTTCTCCTCCATCGACGTCGCGATCGGCGCGGTGGCGATTACCGCGCCAATCGGTGCCAGCCCGCCGCTCATCGCTTTCGCGACGCACAGCATGTCGGGGTCGAGGTCGAAGTGCTCGCACGCGAACAGCCGACCGGTCCGGCCGAATCCGCACGCGACTTCATCGGCGATGAACAGCGTGCCGTACCGGCGGCAGAGGTCACGTACCCGCCGGATGGCGTCTTTCTCGGGAATCAGGACGCCGAGATTGATGCTGATCGGCTCCATGACGAATGCGGCGACGTCGCGCCGCTTCAACCGCTGCTCGATCCGGCCGAGCGCCTTCGCGTCAAGGGGCGGGGCGATCTTGCCGCAGTGCGGCAGCAGGTTCTTTATCTGCTCGCGGTTGTCGGACGCGCCGATGCTCAACCCGGCGAGCGAGTTGCCGTGGTAGCTGCCTTCGAGTGACAGGAAACCGCGGCGCCCGGTGTGGATCATCGCCGCCTGCAGCGCGAGGTCGACCGCCTCGGATCCACCGGTCGCGCGGAAGCAGGTGGTCAACGGACGGGGGGTCAGCGAGGCGAGCAGCCGCGCCAGCTCCGTCCACGGCGCATACAAGTACCCGGGATAGACGTAGTCGGGCCCCTTGAAGCGTCCGATCGCTTTCGCGATCGCCGCGGGGCGCCACCCGAAATTCCCGACGCACCAGCCCATCACGAAGTCGATGTACTTCCTGCCGCGCGAGTCGGTGACGATGCTGCCATTCGTGGCGGCAACCTGCAGTTCTGCAGGCTCCTCTCTGGCGAGCGGGTCGCGGCGTCGAGCGGGCATGAACGATCCTTTCCGTGGGCAGCTATGGCGACGGCGGCATGATCGGCGATCAGCGCGTTCTCGTCGTGCGGAAGCCAACGGGATCATCCGCTGCGACTGTCGTCGCGCTTTTCTCGGGCGCAGTCCGAATCGAAGAAGCGAGATGGCCACAAAATCCCCGTTCGCGAATCACTACATCAGGCTGCGCGACCATTCTTTCGGATAGCGCTTCATCGACCTCTGCCCAGCGCCGCCTCTAGAGGTCGATTCCTCGTTCAACGTCAGTATCCTTGTCCAGCTATTGCCTGCGGCTATTGTCAATGACTCCGCGCACACCCGCGTGGAAGCTACCGAGCGTGGAGACGATCAAGAGCCACAGCGACTGTCCCCAAAATTGTCCCTGCCGGCGCCCAAAATCGGGCTTCCAGAGCCAACAGCAGCCAAGTCGGTCGATTGAGGAAGTGATTGAGGCGCGAGGATTTGCGAGGAAAAACGAAGATGGCCGAAATGCTGATCGGCGTTTAGCAAACCGCCGCCTTCGGCCACTCGGCCACCTCACCGCAGACCTGCAAGTATACGTGACACAGGCACTTACATGGAAACGCTCAAATGGCAATTGAGCGAGGGCGACCATCATTCAGACCGCCGCCTTCGACTCTAAGTGCAACCAGACGAGCGCTTTGTGTCGTTCGGTGCTCCTCGTGTCGGGCGCAGTCGTCTTGGGCACACTCCTGGGCACAGTCGGCGGCGTTGTCAGACACTTTGTTCAGAAGACAGAACGAAAACGAGGCAAGGCGACGGTTTCCTTGACCGCCGCCTCGGTTGCTCGAGAAATCAATCAGCTTTGCGCCTGAGGTCCTCTCCATCGTCGCGAGTGCCGCGCTGCTAGAATTCGACCGGTTCCAGGCGCCGATGCCGGACGACCCCACCGATCCTTCGGAACGCGCGCACATTGACCCGGAGTCGACGTTCTCCCTGATCGAACGCGCGCGGGCCGGCGACGAGCAGGCGCTCGAGCGGCTGTTTGCCAGACACCTGGAGCCGTTGCAGCGATGGGCCAGCGGTCGCCTGCCGAAGTGGGCACGAGATCTCGCCGACACCGACGATCTTGTCCAGGACACGCTGCTGAAAACGTTTAAGAGGATCGAAAGCTTCGAGCCGCGGCGAGTGGGTGCGCTGCAGGCATACCTGCGCAACGCCGTGCTCAATCGTCTGCGCGATGAGCTGCGCCGCAAGGGACGCGAGCCGGCGTCAACGAATCTCGACAGCATCGATGTGGAATCTGGCGAGTCGCCACTGGAGGAGGCGATCGGGCGCGAAGCTGTGGAGGCATATGAAGAGGCGCTCGGGCGCCTGAAGCCTGAAGATCGGGAGGCGATCATCGCGCGCGTCGAGTTGGGCTACAGCTATGAAGAGCTGGCTGTCATGCTGGACAAGCCGACCGCGGACGCAGCTCGCAAGGCGGCCGAGCGTGCGCTCGTGCGCCTCGCTGAGGAAATGAAGCGTGGACGCGAGTGAACCTGCCGTCAGCCGTCTCGCCCGCGCGATCCTCGACGCCGAGCCCGTCGATTGGCGGGCGGTTGACTCGACCGCTAATGAGACCGAGCGTCCGCTCTTGGAGCAATTGCGACTTCTCGCGACGCTTGTCGATTTCCATCGGGAGCAGCGCACCAGTGACGAACCGGCACGGCGAGCGAAGACGTGGGGACACCTCCACGTCCTCGAGCCGATTGGCAGCGGCGCATTTGGACGCGTGCACCGCGCGTGGGATGCCCGTCTCGATCGCGAAGTTGCGCTGAAGCTCCTGCCTGCCCGGTCGGACACGGGCGATGCGAGCGCGTCTTCGATCATCGAGGAAGGCCGCCTCCTGGCACGCGTGCGCCATCCGAACGTCGTCACGATCTACGGCGCGGAACGGATCGGCGACACGATCGGCCTCTGGATGGAACGGATCGACGGCGAGACGCTCGAGCAGCGGCTCGCACGGGGATCGGTGCTGAAGGCGTCCGACGCAATTGAGATTGGAATCCAGATCTGTCACGCCGTTTCGGCGGTCCACAAAGCCGGTCTTCTGCACCGTGACATCAAAGCTCAGAACGTGATGTTGGCGAGGGACGGGCGTGCGGTACTGATGGACTTCGGCACCGGCCGGGAACTCGGAGGCGCATCCAGCTCCGGGAGCTCGCTCGCGGGCACTCCCCTCTATCTCGCACCGGAGTTGGTTCGCGGCGGCGATGCGACCATTCAGGCCGACATCTACAGCCTTGGCGTGCTGCTGTATCGGATGGTCACCGGCACGTACCCGGTGTACGCGCGCAGTTTGCCGGATCTGCGTCTCGCCCACGAGCGCCTCGGGCGCGCCGATGATGTCGACTCGCAGCCCGACATGCCGCGTCGGCTGGGGCGCATCGTTCGTCGCGCCATCGACCCGCGGCCAGAGCGCCGCTACGAAAGCGCGGACGCCCTCGGAGCAGCTCTCGTCACGCTCGCACCGCGCGCATCAGTGATTCCGCTGAAATACGCGGTGCTCGCGGCAGCACTGCTCGTCTTCATCGGTCTAGTGTTGGCGGAGGGACCTCTGCGCCACTACAGAGAGCCGCGATCCAGTCAAGCGACGCAGCCCACCGTCCGACCTGTGACGCGCTTCCCCGGGCGCGAGAGCCAGCCCGCCTTGTCACCCGACGGCAGCCAAGTCGCTTTCGTCTGGGAAGGCGTCGAGCAGAATAATCCTGACATATACGTGAAATCGATCGACACCGGTGAGCCGCTGAGGTTGACCGCCAACGCTGCCCCTGACCTCAATCCGGTTTGGTCGCCCGACGGCCGGTATATCGCCTTTACGCGTGAGGGTGAGGCAGGTGGCATTTATCTGATCCCCGTGGTGGGCGGGGCTGAACGAAAGCTGGGCGAGATCTTTCCGACGTACTCCAGGGGCACCTTCCCTCAGTTTGGCGGGGATACTCTGAGCTACTCACCAGACGGGAAATACCTCGCTGTCGCAGACAAGATTTCGGAGAGGGAACCCTTCAGCATCTTCCTGCTCGCGGTCGAGACGGGCGAAAAGCGACGACTGACCTCCCCGCCCGCGGCGTCGGTAGGCGACGACGCTCCGGCCTTCTCTCCCGATGGGAGCACGATCGCATTCGCGCGCCTGGTGGCGGGCGGCAAAGAGGTTTACCTTGTGCGCACAGCGGGCGGCGAACCGAGACAACTGACATTCGAACACACCGTCAGGCCGGGCTCGTTCACGGACGGTCTGGCCTGGACACCGGATGGCCGTGAAATCGTGTTCGCATCGAATCGGAGTGGGAGCTTCCATTTGTGGCGAGTTCCTGTTGCCGGCGGCGCTGTCACAAAGATAAACGTGTACGCTCAAAATCTTTCCCGGCCGGCGATCTCTCGTCATGGAAGCCGGCTGGTCTGGATTGAAACGTCATTTGACACGAACATCTGGCGCATGGGGGTCCCAGGCCCTGCGGGTCCACATGCCGCGCCGACGCCGTTGATCGCGTCGACAGCCGTCGACGGCAGCCCTCAGTACTCGCCAGACGGAGAGCGCATCGTGTTTGGCTCCAACCGCTCAGGAACCACCGAGGTTTGGGTTTCTGACCGTGAGGGGAGAAACCCGGTGCCCTTGACGAACATGGGCGGCCCGCATACCGGGACGCCGCGCTGGTCGCCTGACGGACGCGAGATCGCTTTCGATTCTATGGTGGGGTCGAATCGGGACATCTATGTCGTCAGCTCCAACGGAGGAATGCCCCGCCGCCTCACGACGGAGGCCGGGGAAGATTTGTGTCCGAGCTGGTCACGCGATGGGCGGTGGGTCTATTTCGGGTCCAGCCGGAGCGGCAGCTTGCAAATCTGGAAGATACCGCCAACTGGCGGGCCGGCGGTGCAGGTCACGACACAAGGAGGCCTTGAGGGGTTCGAGTCGCCTGACGGGAGACATTTCTATTACGCCAAAGGCCGCGAAGTTGCCGGCCTCTGGCGAATTCCGGTGGACGGCGGCGGTGAGAGTCCCGTGATCGACTATCACGCAGCCGGATTGTGGCGCTCCTGGTCGGTGACCCAGAAGGGCATCTATTTCGTCACCGCGGAGGTGGCAGCGCGTCCTGTCATCGAGTTCTTCAGCTTCGCTGCCGGCGATGTTACGCGGGTCGCGGTCCTCGAGCGGCCGATTCCCCCCAGGCTTTGGGGGCTGGACGTTTCCCCCGATCGCCGGTGGATTCTTTACACTCAAATAGATCAGAACAGCGGCGACATCATGGTGATGGACGACTTTCGCTGAAGGTGTCGTGTGCCAGGGAGATCACGGAACCGCTGGGAACGCTGACACCTGCCTGAAGGCCTTCGACTGAGAGCATCACGTCCACTGTCGCGCTGACCCCGGGACCGACATGAATTCCATTGCGTGTCTGCCCGCGATGACAGCGGCGGTGCTGCTGGCCGTCTGCGCTCGCGAAACGCTGCCTCCCGCGCCCGCGGCTGCGCGCATGATCTGCAGCACGAGAACCGCAAACAGCGACACACGCGCCGGGCACAACCTGTTCATCACTGCGAGCGCCGACCACCAACCTCCACCGCGAGTCGGCGCGAGGTGACGTCGGGATTCCAGGTCAGTCCGTCGGCGATGCACCGAGCACCTGCCCGGATGAGCTGCATTGGCGCCGCGTCCGAACTTGACCGCGCAAGCGTTTACTTCCTCAGAGGAGGAGTCATGACACGATCTCTGACGCTCTGCCTGCTTGCGTGGTTCGTGGCGGCTGGAGGCTCTTCAACGCAAAGCACAGACATATACGGCGACTGGTCCGCGCCTATCAATGTCGAATCGTTGAACACCGAATATAACGACATGTACGCTGTTCTCTCGAAGGATGAATTGACGGTTTATTTCACGTCCGACCGTCCCGATCCGAACGGCGTCGGCGCAGACGACCTGTGGGTTGCCACACGGGACTGGGTCGATGCGCCATGGGGACCCGCTCAGAATATGGGCGAGGCGATCAATTCCTCGGCTGCCGACTCGCTCCCAATGCTTTCATACGACGAGCACGTAATGTTCTTCCACAGCACTCGTCCGGGCGGCTGCGGGACTGGTGACATCTGGATGACCCGACGCCACAACAGGCGGTCGCAGGAATGGGACCCGCCAATAAATCTCGGATGTGTGGTCAACACAGCGGCGACCGAAATCGCGCCGGCATTCTTCGAGAACCCTGAAAGCGGGCAAGTCACGCTGTTCTATGGGAGCAATCGTCCTGGCTCGCGGGGCTTCGACGTCTACGCAAGCCCAGTCGGTGAGGACCGGTACTTCGGGCCGGGAGTGCTGGTGCCGGAATTCAGCAGCGCCGGGCGCGACACACGGATTTTCATAAGGAAAGACGGCCTGGAGGCATTCATCACATCGGACCGGACGGGCGGGCAGGGGCTTATCGACATCTGGACGTCGACGCGGGACACACTCTCCGACATCTGGTCAACGCCCGTTGATCTTTCCAGTCCCGTGAACAGCGCCTCCGACGATGGCTCTCCCTGGCTTTCACGGGACGGAACGACGCTGTATTTCTTCTCAACGCGTGCCCTCGGTTATGGGCAGAGGGACATCTGGTACACAACCAGAGCCAAGATCCGCGAGGAGAACAGCACTCAGACGACGATCGGCCGATTCTGGAACCGGGTGCTTGCGCCCCTGGCTGGGGCAACTCACTGAGTTGATCGCCTGTGACAGTTGCTACCAGCGGCGACAACCGACGGCATCAACGCCGCTGTGCCCGAAAGTGTGCCCGGACGCAGTCCGACACGGGTCCAGCAGCACACAACGGCAACAAAGCTCGTACGCAAAAACAGGCCTGAAACTCGCTCGTTCAGGCCTGTTCTTCGTACTCGGGTGACCTTAGCAAACCGCCGCCTTCGGCCACTCGGCCACCTCACCGCAGACGCTAAGTGTACGTGAAATCAGGACTTGCCGGATCCAACTTTTCTTTCGGACCTACAACGGTTCTTCAAACCGCCGCCATCGTTCAATTCGACTGGAAAATCGCCAAGTGTGCAATCTCAGACCCATCAACTATGGGCACACTTGCGGAGAGGGGGCGAGAACCCGAAGCGCGCTGATGGCGCGTGTTGTGCGTCGTGGCGGTTTCGGAGAGGTATCTCACTCGGGGTACAGAGGGACGGAACGCAGAGGATTCTCCCAAAGGCCGAGTTCCCTCGAAGGACCGTGGGGCTCTATCCCATGGAAGCTCACGACCACGCCGTTGATGATTGTTTCGATCGTCGTCGTAAGCGTCTTGCTTGGATCGCTGAGGTCGGGCAACGTATCCGGGAACGGTCCGCTCACGCAGAACCTGATGCCGCTGCCGCGGGTCGCCGGCTGGCCAGGCGGAATGCCCCGTGGATCGTGCGGGCCATTGC